>Ga0315289_10000536_pt1 | contig 58351 bp, 53 predicted proteins | sample YL17G11_40_MG_FD_203452 | JGI IMG/M metagenome (GOLD analysis project Ga0315289, IMG submission 203452) | Sediment microbial communities from Yellowstone Lake, YNP, Wyoming, USA - YL17G11_40 | ecosystem: Environmental > Aquatic > Freshwater > Lake > Sediment | place: USA: Wyoming | collected... | reverse complement strand
GCCGTACTTGAAGCCGTGGGGCTGGAAGGTCGGCGCGATGGTCGCGTGAAGACCTTTTCCACGGGAATGAAAAGGCGGCTCAATCTCGCCATCGGCTTGCTTCACGACCCCGAGGTTTTGCTCCTTGACGAACCGACGGTCGGGGTGGATCCTCAGTCCCGTGCGAAAATCTTCTCGCTTCTGGGACAGTTGCATGCGGCGGGCAAAACCATCATCTACACCACCCATTACATGGAAGAAGCCGAGCGCCTCTGTCAACGAATCGGCATCATGGACCATGGGAAGCTGATTGCAGAAGGCACACTCTCCGAACTTCTTTCAAAGGTGGAATTGCCACGGTCTGTGCGAGTTTACAGCGCCGTTGATGTCGAATATCCGCTCGAAATTCCCTTAGCGGCCTCGACTAAAGGAGCGGACTATTCTGATTTTGTTCCACAGGATTCGCAGCATCTCGGGGCTCTTGTGAGTGGCATTGAGAAAAGCGGGCTTCCGTATGACCGCATCGAAATCATCGGGCCAAACCTCGAGACGCTCTTCCTTCAATTAACGGGTAAGGAGCTTCGAGATTGATTCGGCGCGTTCTGGTTCTGGTTCGTAAGGATTTCTGGATTTTTGTCTCCGATCCGGTGGCCATGGGGCTTGGGTTCATCGTCCCGATGGTGATGATTTTGGTCTTTGGCCTCGTTTTCGGGAAATCCGGTCGCGGCGGTGCAAGCGAGTTCACGGTGTTGGCGGTGAATGAAGACCGAGGGGCTGCGGGGCGACGCTTACTCCGAGCGCTCGATGACTTGGATGAAATCCGAATCGTCGAGCGTTTGAAGGGAGACTCGCTGGCCTTGGATAGCGTGAAGGCGCGAGGAAGGGTTGAGAAAGGCCGCAATAGCGTCGCGCTCATCGTCCCTGCAGATTTCTCCGAAGGATTGAAATCGGGCAAAGTCCGACTCGCTCTCCTCGAAGACCCAAGCGATCCCGTGACGGCTGGAGTCGTCTCAGGGCTTCTGCAGAGGCAGGTCTTTTCGACTTTCCCGGCGCTTCTGCCCATGAATCTCTCGCAGATGGGAATGAATCGGTCGGACTCCCTGCAATGGAAGGGATTCAATCGAGACATACGCCGTGCCGTAAAAGAGCGTTTTAATGTGCCGATTCCCGATTCGCTCCTTGAATCAAGTCTGTTCCCGGAGGAGATGGTCTTGGGAAGTGACCCGGATTCGACGGATACCGCCGGTTCCGGCTTCAACTTCGGCGAAACCTTCGACCAGGTTTTCCAGATCAAGCGCGAAGAAGTCGTCGGCCAAAAAATCGTGAATCCCGGCATCGCGCAGAGTGTCGCAGGGCCGGCGGTGATGTTCTTGCTTTTTGCCGCGGGAGCAATCGCCGCGTCGCTCTTGCGCGAGATGCACGGCGGCGCCGTCCAGCGCCTGCTTGTCAGTCGCGCAAGCGCCGGAGAGTTACTCTTCTCCAAGTACCTCTACGCCGTGTTGTTTGGAAGCGCGCAGCTCATCACGATGATGGTCTATGGGTGGCTGATCTTTGGATTGGATATTTTCCTGCATCCACTCGAATTATTCGTCATGATTCTTTGTACAGCCGCGGCTATGAGTTCGTTGGGACTTTTCATCGCGGCAATCGCCCGCACCGAAGAACAGGCTGCTGGATTTCAGGTCGTGATTATCCTCGGAATGTCCGCCATTGGCGGCGCGATGTTTCCGAGTTTCATGATTCCCAAAGCGGTGCGCACTCTTGCTCAAGGAACACCCGTCCATTGGGCGATGCAAGGTTTTCTGGATGTCTTCTGGCGCGACCAGACCCTGCCGGGCATTCTTCCCGAATGCGCGATTCTCTTGGGGATGGCCGTTCTCCTCGTAGGAGTTGCGGTCGTCCTATTCCGAAAGCGGTTGGCCGTGGAATTGGGGTAGTCTCGCGAGGCAAATGGACACAATTTTTCCGAGGGGTCTTGTATCTTGGGCTTTCGCAGTTCACAAGGGGAGCCTTCGGTTCAGATGTATTTGAGGAATCTCGCCGAATCGAAGAAAGTCGCCACGCTCCGCGATGCCTTGCTCCCCAAGCTGATTTCTGAAGAGCTTCAGGTGCCCGGTGCGGAGAAATTCGTCGAGGAGATAGCATGAGTCAAATCTACAATATCTACTGTGACGAAAGCTGTCACCTTGAACATGATGGCGAGAAGGCGATGGTGCTGGGCGCACTCTGGTGCCCTCTATCAAAAACTCGCGAGATCAATACACACATCAGGGAGATAAAGAATCGCCATAAGCTGGCTGCAGGTTTTGAGATCAAGTGGACCAAGGTATCGAAGTCCAAAATACAGTTCTACCTTGACCTCGTGGACTACTTCTTCGATACCGATGACCTACACTTCCGAGCAGTCGTGATTGCGGACAAGTCAAAACTTGATCACGCGAAGCACGAGCAGGATCACGACACATGGTACTACAAGATGTATTTCACGATGCTGTCTGCGCTGATCGATCGGGAGAATTGCTTCCGCATCTACCTTGACATCAAGGACACTCGCAGTGTGCCGAAAGTGCGAAAGCTACATGAAGCCCTGCGGAATGCAAACTACGATTTTGAAAGCAGTATCATCCAATGGCTCCAGCCAGTTCATTCCCACGAGATCGGAATACTGCAACTCGCAGATCTTTTTATCGGCGCGGTCTCATACATCAATCGTGGTCTGACAGGCAGTGCAGGCAAGTTGGAAATCATAGAACGCATCAAGGAACGCTCCCGCCTGAGTCTTGTGCGCTCGACTCTGCTTCGCGAAATGAAATTGAACATCCTTGTCTGGGAACCACGAGTTCAATGAACATGCCGGAATGGCTCCCCGAGCTTGTGGACACGAATGGTGAATGGAGCGATGTCGTCGCTCGATTGTATGCGATCTTTGAGAGGGATTTAAAACGGGGACGACCGACTTGGGAGGGCAGGTCAGTGTGGTGGGATAGTAGAAGAGATATGGGTGACCCGTACGAACGCGGTTTTTGGCACCTTATCACGACAACGGATCAGCTGACCAAGGTTCGGCTACCGGATTTCAGGAGAGCTGAAAGATTAGCGTGGTGCGCAGCAATCATTGCTCATTGCGACGATCCATCCGTGGTGGGATGGGAATATGATGAAGGCGACGGAAAGATTCGCAGCTATCTTTGGCTGAGAGATTTGGACTTTGTCGTCATTCTTGAGAGGGATGCAAGGTGCGATCGAGGCACAGGAACTTGGTTCGAAATTGCGATGCTCATTACGGCCTATTATGTTGACGGGGAGAGCTCGCGTCGGCGGCTACAGTCGAAATACGATAGGCGCCAGTCCCCATAAAATGCACAAGCCGCCCTTTCAGACGGCTATAGATCTCCTTCTACACTTACGGTCTTACGACCTGGTAGCTGAGGCTGTCAAAATATACGAATAAAATCTGACAATGTCAAGTCTTGCAAATTAATTGATTTCTAATAAATCGCATAAACATTAAACATTTAGATTACAACAATATAGTGGAATCCATCTCGGGCAGGCACAGGTGCCGTTGAATCCCAGCAACCCGGGGGATCCGTGAACGGAGACCGGACAATGAAAGCGCAATTTTGAACAAGATGTACCTCGTGAAAATCACATCGTAAGAGGAATTCTTCATGCCCAAGCACATCATAGCCTGGCTCCCAGGGGACGGAGTCGGTGTTGAAGTTTTGGAAGCCGCCAAATTATGTTTGGAGGCTCTGGATTTTCGCGCGGAATACCGCGACGGAGAAATTGGCTGGAAGTATTGGTGCAGTGAAGGCAACGCGCTGCCTGACCGCACACTCAAACTGCTGAAGGAAACCGAATGCGCTCTCTTTGGCGCGATTACATCCAAGCCAAAACAAGAGGCGGATGCTGAACTCGACACGCAGCTCCGTGGCAAAGGACTTTCGTACTTCTCGCCCATCGTGCGGCTGCGGCAGGAGCTGAACCTGCACACCAACCTGCGCCCGTGCAAAGCTTATCCCGGCAATCCCCTGAACTACAAAGAGGGCATTGACCTTGTCATTTTCCGGGAGAATACGGAAGGCCTCTATGCCGGTATCGAGTTTCATCCGGTGCCGCGCCCGGTTTTCGATGCGCTCTGCATGAACAAGAATACCAAGAAATTCGAGCAGTTCGGGCTTGAAAATCTCGCGATGTCCACACGGCTCATGTCGCGGCAGGGCTGCGCGAGCATCATTCGGCAGGGATTCGCGTACGCAAAGAAATACGGGCGCAAGAGCGTTACGATTTGCGACAAGCCGAATGTGCTGCGCGAGACCGGCGGCCTGATGATTCGGACAGCGCGCGAGATTCACCAGAAGGAGTATCCCAATATCCCGATGTGGGAGACGAATATTGACGCGCAGTGCATGTGGCTCGTAAAGAATCCATTTGACTATGATGTTATTGTTGCCGAAAATATGTTCGGCGATATTCTCTCGGATTTGGCTGCGCAACTTGTGGGCGGATTGGGATTCGCCAGCGCGGGTAATATCGGCGACCACCATGCGGTATTCGAGCCGACGCACGGCAGCGCGCCGAAATACACGGGGATGTACAAAGTGAATCCCATCGCGACGATTCTTGCCGCGCGGCTAATGCTCGAATGGCTCGGCGAGCTCGAAAAGGCTCAGCGGTTAGAGGCGGCCTGCGCGCGTGTCATCAAAGAAGGGCGCGTGCGCACCTACGACATGGGCGGTTCGAATTCAACGATTGAAATGGCAAAGGCTATCGCGGGCTATTGCAAGTAGGCGGTTTACTGGAAATTCCATGAGGGTATCTTACACCGCTTCTTGAGAATCCATCGTCATTGATTTCAGAGACCCCTTCTAACTTCCCCTACTGAAGTAGGGGAAGGATCCGAGTCTCCCCCTACTTCAGTAGGGGGACGGAAGGGGGTTATGGCGGGAGACTTGATGCGCCCTGACACAATGGACTTGAGATTTTTTTATTGAGATGATAATTGACCAATCCGAATCAGCAACCAAAGGAGAAAGGATTATGAAAACGCTGCGGATTCTCTTAGCGGTCGTATTTGTAAGTTCGGTTGCGGCATTTGCGATGCCACCTCACCCCGATCTCATGGTCAAAATACGAGCGCTCGAAGTAGTTGTGCCTTACGGCATGACTCACCGGGCCGAGCTTCTGGCCCGTGGTGTGGACGCTCCACAATCCTTCGACCTCTCAGCCAAGCGAGGCGCTTCAGGAAGGCTTGACGACACAGACATGTATCTTCTGATCTTGCTTGCCGAATTCAGTGACCAAACCTACCAAACGGCGGCGACCTATTTCGATTCGCTCATCTTCGGCAATCAGATCGGGAAGATGCGTCATTACTATCATGAGGTCTCCTACAATGAGTTCCATGTGCTGGCGGGAGCAGGCCAATCTCCCTCCCAAATCGGATGGATCATGATGCCTCACACTTATGCCTACTATGTGAATGGTCAGAATGGCTTCGGCCCCTACCCACGCAATGCGCAAGGATTGGTTGTGGAGCTCGTGCAGGCCGTAAATCCCACCGTGGATTTCTCGCGCTATGACAATGACGGGGATGGCAATGTGGACGGTCTGATGGTCGTGCATACAGGACCGGGAGCTGAGTACACAGGCAGCGTTAATGACATCTGGTCCCACGCCTGGGGAGTTCCGGTTCAATATGTGGATGGGGTCTATGTGCGCAGCTATTCGATGGAACCGGAATATTGGAGCCATTCGGGGGATATGACCTGCGGAGTCTATTGCCATGAATTTGGCCACCAACTCGGGCTGCCTGATCTCTACGACTATGACGACGGTGCCGAGGCTTCCCAAGGTGTCGGGAAATTCAGTCTTATGGCGGGAGGCTCATGGAATGGGAGCCTCGGCAGTCGGCCGGCGCATTTGGATGCTTGGTGCAAAACTCGAGTTGGTTTTGCGACGGAAACGGTTCTTTCGGCGGATGCCACGGGCATTGCGGTTCCGGCGAGCGAATACACGCCGACAATCTATCGCGTTTGGCGGGGAGGGACAGGCACAGGATACCAATATTTCCTGATGGAGAATCGGGGAGCTTATGGATATGATGCCGCCATGAATGTCGCAGGCCTTTTCATCTGGCACATCGAAGAAGCCTCGGGCAATAACGATAATCAATGGTATCCGGGCCACACGAGCTCCGGTCATTACCTTGTAGCCCTCGAACAAGCCGATGGCGATTGGGACCTCGAGCGGAACATCAATGCAGGTGATGCGGCTGACCCTTTTCCGGGCTCTACCAACAATCGCACTTTTTCCAGCACATCGGTGCCCAATTCGAGGGATTACGCCTTTACCCCTACCGATGTCTTAGTGAACAACATTTCCAACCCGGCTTCGGTAATGACCTTTGACCTGTCGCTCCTGCCATGGCCTTCCTTGGTTGTTGTCGAACCGAACGGAGGCGAGGTTTGGCCGATTGGCTCGGGAGCGCTAATCTCCTTGCAACGCTATTTAGTTACAGGGCCTGCGCACCTCTTCTTGTCGCGCAATGGGGGCGGAAGTTGGACAGAAATCCTGACTTTAGCTGGCGCAGAGACCACCTGGACGGTGACAGGTCATCACACGACACGGGCCCTGGTCAAAGCGGAGATCTACGGGCAAGATACGGTAAGTGATGTCGGCGATAACACCTTCATTATCGGGGATACCGCTTTGACAATTCTTGATCCTAATGGTGGCGAGACCGTAGTGCTCAACGAGCCTCATCAGATACTGTGGCAAAGTTATGGGTACACCGGTCTTGTCAGTCTCTTCTTGAACCGAGACTACCCGGACGGCCCATGGGACGCACTTGCTGCGAATATTTCGAACTCCGGGTCCCGCATGGTGCGAATGTTGGCTCCCGTCTCCGACGCCTGCCGAGTGCGAATCGTCTGTGATGAAAATCGCGATCTCTATGATGAAAGTGATGTGAACTTCCGCCTGGTGCAAACTTCCGTTACTGTGCAGGCGCCGAATGGCGGGGAGATTTTCCGCGAAGGTGAGACCCACAATATTCGCTGGACCGCCCCGTATCTCGAAACGGTGAAAATCTCCATTTCACGCAATGGTGCAGAGGGCCCTTGGGGAGCGCTTTACATAACGACACCGAATGACGGAGAGCAAGCCTGGGTAGTTACGGGTCCTGCTTCAACGCTTTGTCGAATCCGAGTGGAGTCCCGCTATGATACACTGACGGCGGATATTTCCGATGCCGATTTCACAATAGAAGGTGAATCCGGTGGCGACCACCTGTCTCAATTGCCTTTGGAGTTTGGGATTGTATCCGTTTTCCCGAATCCTTTCAATTCGGTGGCCGAAATCCGTTTCACTTTAGACCGACCGGGCTTGGCGACCGTGACGATCTTTGATCTTCTTGGCCGGGAAGTCAAGCGCATCGAAACTTGGGCCGACGCCCCAGGGCACTATCAAGTCTCTTGGCAGGCGGATGTAGCCTCCGGTCTCTATTTTGCCGAGCTGCGTCAGGGAGAGCGTCGAGACTTGGCCAAGATGGCGTTTCTCAAGTAGGCCTATCACGGGATTTCGCTCGGAGCGCAACCTGTAGTATGGAAAGATAGATAAATGGCCGTTTTGCCATTGCTTTCCGCAGGGCTGGCGGTTGAAGTCATTGCGCCGAATCCGCTGTGGATTATTCCATTTCTGGCGCTTCTGGCAGCAATCGCTCTGATGCCGCTTCTTGCTGAAAGGTGGTGGCAGCGGTACTATTTTCTCTTTCCGTTTCCGTTGGGTGCGGCGGTCGTCGGCTATTACCTCTGGGGGCTTGACAACCTGCCCCGCATGGCGTTGAGCGGCATGGAGTATATGTCGTTCATTTGCCTGATTGGTTCGCTCTTTGTCGTATCGGGAGGCATCCATATTACCTTTAAGGGCGAAGCCGTCCCGCGCCAAAACACCCTTCTGTTGGGTCTGGGCGCGATTGTCGCCAATGTCTTGGGCACGACCGGGGCCTCAATGCTCCTCATTCGTCCCTATATACGGATGAACAAATGGCGCTTCTCTCCCTATCATGTCGTTTTTTTTATCTTCATCGTCGCCAATGGGGGAGGCGCCCTGACGCCCGTCGGAGACCCGCCGCTATTTCTGGGATACCTCAAAGGTGTCCCATTCTTCTGGGTCTTCACGCACATGTGGCTGAAGTGGTTAGTCGGCGTCAGCGCGCTTCTTGCGATTTTCTATTTCATTGACCGACACAACTACCTGAAAGCGTCCGTGGCAGCGCGGGCCGTAGCCGAGCGACATGATGTCACGCGCGTTGAGGGATTAAACAACCTGCTCTTTCTGGCAATGATCCTGGGTGCTGTTTTCATCCAGGAGCCTCCCTTTTTGCGGGAAGGCATCATGATGGCAGCGGCTTTGGGCTCGTACATGACGACGCCCAAAACGCTTCACGGCCGGAACGCGTTTACCTTTCATCCTATCATTGAAGTGGCCGTGCTTTTCGCCGGGATATTCGCGACGATGGTGCCCGCGCTCGACTGGCTGGAAGTGAATGCGGCAAAGATTGGACTGACCGCTCCGGGAAGTTTCTATTGGGCATGTGGCTCTCTTTCTTCGGTACTTGACAATGCGCCGACCTATTTGAACTTTCTTACCGCGGCGATGGGAACTTTTCACCTCAGTCTCGAGAATCCTGCGCATATGCAGATTTTTGTTACCGAGCATCGGCTGTTTCTCGAAGCTATTTCGCTGGCGGCTGTCTTTTTCGGGGCAGCAACCTATATCGGGAACGGACCCAACTTCATGGTCAAATCCATTGCAGAGCACGCGGGACTGAAGGTTCCGAGTTTCCTGGGATATGTTTTCAAATTCACTCTACCTTTTTTGCTGCCGATTCTTATCCTGTTGTGGCTGATTTTCTTCGCCTTTTAGGGTGAGTTGGTGTGCACTGGAAGTTGCTGATATTCGGGATGGCGCTTTTTGCAGGCGGCTGCGATCTTTTCACGACACGCGAGGCGGAGTCCCCCAAAACGGGGCAATCTTCTTGGGATTATCCTCGCGTTCCGCGGGATGTACTGCGAAATCTGACGCTGGCTCTCGCCGAGCGCAACTCAGTGGACTATCTGCGCTCCTTCCATGCGGATACTTTTTCTTTTGTTGCCGATGCCGTCGTGCTCAGCAATCACCCGGAACTTGCCCAATGGGGTCTGCCGGAAGAGACTCACCACATCACCCAGCTTCTTTCCGGCGGCGTGCTGCCGGGTGACTCCCTCTTGGCAGTGATTTTTGAACCTCTTGAACAAACCGAGTTCCCGGACAGTGCCTATCTGCGCGAGAAATACACGCTTCTGGCGGGTGTCACGACTCCCGGCGTGGCTCATGAAATGGCGGGGACGGCGGAGTTCCATCTTGGGAAAGGAGCGGAAAGCTATTGGGTGATTCAGCGATGGGTGGACAGCCGCACGGAAGGACAGGCAACTTGGAGTGATCTGAAGGCGGTTGTGCGATGAAGAGTCGGATTTATATCCTCGGCATCTTGGCTTTCACCCTTGTCGGTTGTCTGAATCCCTTTGCACCCGAGCTTCGTGGCCCGACGGAGTCATTATGGAGCGATGCCGAGAAGATCGGCGGGCTTTTGCAGAATTTCAAAACAGCGTACGAATTGCAGGATTCGCTGGGGTATGCGCAGTGCCTGGATGAGCGCTTCCAGTTTCAGTATTTCGATGCCGAGCTTAATCGCCCCGAGAGCTGGTACAGGGAAACCGATTTGCGAGTCACGGCGAGGCTCTTCCGAAGTTTTCAGCACATCAATCTGATTTGGGGTCAGGCGCCTCACGGCGTTGAAGAGACAGCCACGCCCGATTCGCTCGTGGAATTCCGCATCCCGTTCCAGTTGCTCTTAGATGAGCTTTCGCCCCTCGTGGGTTTCGCTCATTTCACGGTCAACAAACCCGCCGGCGAACACTTCCGCATCGTTCTCTGGCAGGATGATTTTTGAAGGCGGGGGCAAATCGCTCACATAGACCGACCTTTTCTGAAAAGCCGGTTGGACCTACAGTTATTCCCTGACCCTGTTCTGCAATTGGTCTTGAAGGGGAGGTGAAAGTTCGTCGCCGCGGCATGTGCCTCACGTGCCCGGCCAAATTCTGGAAAGCAAGGCGCGTGCCCCGCGACTCGGGTGTCTCACCATTTGCAGGGGGGGCAAAGGGGGAGGGTTTTTCACCTTGCGCAGGTCATATAGTAAACAAGGAGACAACCATGAAATCCGCTCTAATCATTACATTATCTGTCTCGCTTCTGGCATTCGCGCCATTGGCGGTGGGGCAGGACAGTCTGAACGTACGTCGGATGGGTCTGCTGCATAACTACTGGGACAGCGCCAACGATGTGAAGGTGGTTGGCAATTATACCTACTGCGCCACCGGCTATTCTGGTCTGCGGGTTGTTGACGCATCCGACCCGGCTTATCCGGCCGAGGTCGGCTATTGCGATACGCCGGGAAACGCGTACGGAGTGTCAGTGTCGGGGAACTACGCGTACATGGCGGACTTTGACCGAGGCTTGAGAGTGGTGAACATCACCAACCCTACCGCGCCGCTGGAGGTAGGCGCTTATGACACACCTGGGCTTGCGTATGGCGTTGCAGTGGCAGGGAGCTACGCGTACGTGGCGGATGGAAGCACTGGTCTGCGGGTGGTGAACATCACAGATCCTTCAGCACCGGTGGAGACGGGATTCTACGACACGCCAGGTTCAGCGCGGGGGGTGGCGGTATCAGGGAGCTACGCGTGCGTGGCGGACGGAAGCACCGGTCTGCGGGTGGTTGACATCATAGATCCTTCAGCGCCAGTGGAGGTGGGGTTCTATGATACGCCCGGAACTGCGTATGGTGTGGTCGTGGAAGGAAGCTACGCATATGTGGCGGACGGAAGCAGGGGTCTGCGGGTGGTAAACATCACGAATCCTTCAGCGCCAGTGGAGGTGGGGTTTTATGACACACCGGGAACTGCAATGGGTGTTGCAGTTTCGGGGAACTACGCTTATGTGACGGACGATAATCGGGGACTGAGAGTGGTGAACATCTCGAATCCTTCCGCACCCACTGAAGTGGGGTCTTATGACACGCCAGGGAATTCGCGGAACGTGGCACTGGCAGGCGACCATGCCTTCGTGGGGGACAGCTTTTCAGGTCTGCGTGTGGTGAACATTACGAATCCAGCGTCGCCGGTCGAAGTAGGCTTCTATCGCCCGCCAGGATATGCGCGGGGCGTGGTTGTGGTGGGGAACTACGCGCACATTGCGGATGATAATCGGGGTCTGCGAGTGGTGAACATCATGAATCCGGCCGCGCCAGTGGAGGTAGGATACTGTGACACGCCGGGGTATGCATGGGGTGTAGCCGTGTCGGGGAGCTACGCGTATGTGGCAGATTATGACAGGGGTCTGCGGGTGGTGAACATCATTGATCCGACCGCGCCGGTGGAGGCGGGGTTTTATGACACGCCTGGGCAAGCGCGGGGCGTAGCCGTGTCCGGGAGCTACGCGTACATGGCGGATGGAAGCACCGGTCTGCGGGTGGTGGACATCACAGATCCTTCAGCACCGGTGGAGACGGGGTTCTATGACACGCCCGGAATTGCATATGGCGTTACGGTGTCCGGGAACTACGCCTACATAGCAGATGCCGCTCGTGGCTTGCGGGTAGTCGACATCGTGAATCCTTCGGCGCCGGTCGAGACGGGGTTCTATGATACGCCGGGGTCTGCTGTTGGTGTTGCCGTGTCGGGGAGCTACGCGTTTGTGGCGGACGACAACGGGGGCTTGCGGGCCGTGGACATCACAAATCCGGCGGCGCCGGTCGAGGTGGGCTTTCTTAGCACACCGGGGTACTATTCGCGGGGCGTGGCGGTATCAGGAAACTACGCGTACGTAGCCGACTGGGATCGAGGGCTGCGAGTGGTGAACATCGTGAATCCTTCAGCGCTTATCGAAGTCGGCTACTATGACACGCCTGGGAATGCCTATGGTGCGGCGGTCGTGGACAACTACGCATACGTGGCAGACTATGTGTACTTCGGTATCTATGACTGCGCGCGGGCGATTGGTTTCTATGCACCGCCCCAGCCACCCGACAGCTTGGTCATTCGCTTTGATCCCGTGGGGGATAGCTTTGAATTGAACTGGGCGAAGGTGGTGCTGGACACGCTGGGATGGCCGTTGCAGGTGAATCGGTATGTGGTTTTTCGTGGTGATTCTCTGAATGGCACAGACTGGGATTCCACTGGCGTGCCGGTGCCGCCGGACACGACAGTTTTTATAGATTCGACCTCATACGGCCAGGGTGAATTCTTCTACCAAGTGAAGGCCGTGAAGGACTGATTGGGGGGATCTGATGACCGATTTGGCAAAGAGCTATCTTCTCTGAGGTGTACCATGAAAGTCAAGGATATACTGCGCGAAAAAGGCAGCGCAGTTCACACGATTGGGCCGAATGCCTTCATTTCCGACGCCATCCAAGTTCTGAACAAACACAAAATCGGCGCTTTGGTCGTTGTTGACGAGGCGGGCACGATACTGGGGATTCTGACGGAGCGCGACATCTTACGGGTTTGCGAGACCCAAGCTCTTCGTCTTGGGCAAATTCCCGTTCGCCAAGAAATGACCAAGGATTTGCTCATCGGTCTGCCCGACGACGAAGTGAACTATGTGACGAGCATCATGACGCAGAAGCGGATTCGGCATCTTCCCATCGTTTCCGAAGGCAGACTGGTTGGCATGGTGTCCATCGGCGATGTCACAAAAGCTCGCCTCGACCAAGCCGAGTTTGAAGCCCGCCATCTCTATGACTACATCACGGGGAAGTATCCGGGGTGAGATCGACAGCTGCCAAGAGCCTGCTTACTTGGCCTAAGGAGTGAATATGAAAAAGCTATATCTTCTTTCACTGATTTTGCTCCTGGCATGGTTGACAATCTATTCCTGCAACAAGGAGAATGCGACTGAACCCCCTGGAAGTAACCCACCGAATGTACCAACCAACCCCCATCCTGCGGACAATGAGGATTCCGTATCGGTTCTTACTTTCTTGTCCTGGAGCGATAGCTACCCACCGGTGAATCCACTGGCTTATGATGTTTACCTCGGAACCTCAAGCAGTCCACCGCTGATCGAGAGTCATCATGTCACGAAATTCTACTTTCCCGGAATTCTGAATGATGGTGTAACCTATTTCTGGAAAATCATCGCCAGGGATAATCAGGGATCAACTTCGGAAGGGCCACTGTGGCAGTTTCACCCCTTCGCTGAATCCGGCAACAATCCCCCCGATACGGTATCAAATCCCTGGCCGGAGGACGGCGCCACAAACATCGCGCCCCCCGTAACCCTTACCTGGACTGGCGGCGATCCCGACGGCGATGATGTTACCTACCATCTGTATTGGGGTCTGACGGAAGCTCTAACGAATCACGCGCACGATATTGATACCACAACCTACACACTTCTGAATATCACATTTTGGTATCGCCACTATTGGAAAGTCATAGCCGAGGACGAGCACGGTGCCGCCACGGAAGGACCGTTATGGGAATTCGACGCGGCCCCCAGCTCTGATAATAGACCTCCGGATGTGCCTTCCAATCCATCGCCTCCGGACAGCGCCACCGGTGTGGACACGGCTGAAGTGATTCTAAGCTGGACATGCAGCGATCCGGACGGAGACGACCTCGCCTACGACCTGTACTGGGGAACGACGCCTAATATGATGAATTGGGCGTTCAATCTCGATTCGACATCCTATAGGCTTATCAATCTCAGCGGAGAGACCCGTTACTACTGGCAAGTGATCGCTGAAGATGAACACGATTACAAAACCGAAGGTCCCGTGTGGACGTTTTGGACAAAATCTGATAATAGACCTCCAAATGTTCCTTCTAACCCCTCTCCATCCGACGGCGCCACAGGCGTGGATACCGTGGACGTCCTCTTGAGTTGGGTATGCAGCGACCCCGACGGGGATTCCTTAAGCTATACGGTAAGATGGGGAACAACACCAGAGATGATCAATGGTATCACAGATCTGGCCTACACCACATTTGTGATCTATGACCTTGATTCGGGAACCCGCTACTATTGGAAGGTACTCGCTGAGGATGAACATGGCGCAACAGCGGAAGGTCCTATTTGGGAGTTTAGTACCGGTATCAAATTAACGATCGTTTATCGCTCTATATATGGGCCCTACAGCAATTGTAACGTTACAATAGATGGCAATCGTGCATATCTTGCACGTGATTATCACGGTCTTATCATTTATGATATTACAGACCCGATAAACACGACAGAGTTAGGAAGCACGACTGGTGGTGCTGCGCATGATATCGCCATATCGGGCAATTACGCTTTCGCTGCTGGTGGCGACGTTTCGTGTGGTATTCTAAGCGTTTATGATGTCTCGAATCCTTACGATCCGACTTACTTAGGTTACCTGGGCGGATTCCATATGGGTTTTGGTATAACAATAAGCGATTCTTATGCGTACATCGCGGATCACACAGCAGGCTTGAAGGTCGTAGGCATATCAAACCCCGCAATGCCCTTTATTGTTAGTACACTGCAAACGACAGATGCAAGGGACGTAGCTTACTCAGACGGCTATATCTACTTAGCTGATGAAACTGCTGGATTGAAGGTCATAGATGTCTCCGACCCGCACAATCCCACTATTGTTTACTCGATGGGAGACTGCGACACGAGGCATTGGATAGGAATTGCTGTCGAAGGAAATCGGGCGTATATTGCAAGGGATTATCAAGGACTGTACATAATGGATATAACGAATCCTATGCATCCGAGTGATTTGGGTTATTGCGTCACTTTCTACGCGCATAATGTTGCAGTGTCTGGGAATTACACATATGTAGCAGATGACCAGGATGGTATAAAAGCCATTGATATTTCAGATCCCGCACACCCATTCATAGCTGGGTCTTGTAACACAAACAAAGCATTGGGAGTAGCGGTCCGCGGGAGTTATATCTATGTCGCCGATTACGGATCGTTTGTTATTATCCAACAGGAATGACATCATAAAAGTGGACTGTACCCTGAGGCTGGACAGGATGGGTGTGATTTTGTGTCTTGAGGACGGGCCAGAACAGGAGAAGAGGAACAATATAGTCATTGCCCGATTTGATGATTGGCGAATGTCTCAAGCAGGAGTTTTCGACTTCCCGATGGATTGACATTCCTTTATAAACTGCAGCAGATCTACATCCAACCCCGGCGGCCACAACCTCTCTATCGGCCGCTCAAGTTTGAGAAGGTCATTGGAGCTCCGCCCGAATGTATCACAAATCGGAGTTTTGCGGCCCGACGGGAAGCCACAGGGTCAACACGGTGCTGGCATAGGCCTTTTATGCACGGGAACATGGTCTGCTCAAATCAATTCTGAAATGGATTCGCGATTATATTGCGGGCAAGCGTCCCTGGTAACGTTTTATTCAGGAAGGCCTGCTCCATCGCAGGGGCCGCTCAGTCGCGGCTTTGGGCGATATGCCAACAAACTCCCCGGATACCGCCTCGCCGCGGCGGATTCATATTCGCCGACCTCTTTGGGAAATCTTGCACATGAAAAAGGGCGCCCGATGAAGGGCACCCTTTTTTGTCAGGAATGGGCTGTGTTATTTGAGGGTCAGCTTGAGCTCGAAGCTGGCCGCCGCCCTCGCCGCCCGGGTTCATGCGGCACAACGCCTTCAGCGCCTTCCGTGTGGTAAAGCATGCGCTTCTCCACCCAAGTCTGGAGCGCCTCAAGCGTAAATTTTATCTGTCCACCAAGCCGAAAGTGCGGAATTCCCCATCGCTTATAGCCATTTCGCAACGCTGCCGGTGTTTTTCCCAAGAACTTTGCCGCTTCCTCGATATTCAGAATCGTCATAAAGAATCACCTCTTGTCAATGATGTTTTATCTCTACCTAATCGCTTGCAAACGCTCTCCCCTCGCTTCAATTTCACATACATAACTACCGATTTTCCGAAAAAGTTCCCGCTGCGTCCACAAAATTCCTCGACTCGCCCCGTCTGCGCTTCTCCATAAAAAACAAGCCCCGACGCAAGTAGCGTCAGGGCTTGGCAGCGTTTTTCTTCGCAGATTACTTGAGCAGCATCATCTTTTGGGTCTGAGTGAAGTCATTGACTTCCAGCCGGTAGAGATAGACGCCCGTCGGCAGGTGCGAGGCATCAAAGCGCAGCGCATAGTGGCCGCCAGGCTGTTCGGCATCCACCAGCGAAGCCACCCTGCGTCCCATGAGGTCGAAGACCTCCAGCCGCACATGGCCCACCTCATAAATGTCGTAGCGAATCTCAGTGATGGCATTGAATGGATTCGGGTAACACTGATGTAGCACATAGTCGCTCGCCATTCCAGCCGTCGGGGTGGGTTTGGCAGACACGATCAAGTCCTGCACCTCGCGAACACCGTTGAAGTCTACAGCCGTCAACTGGTAGTAATAAGTGACACCGTTGCTAACGTTGCCGTCCACAAAGGAATAGTGGTGTTCCGTTGTGCTCGAGCCGGCTCCGGGTACCGCAGCGATTGTAGAGAAGTCGCCGTTCTCCATAGCACGCCGTGCAATTTCGAACTTCTCATTGTTGTCCTCTGAGGCCGTGCTCCAATGGAGTGTGACCTCCCCATCGCCTGGGATGGCTTCGAAGGTGGTCAGCTCAACAGGCAGCTGCATCTCTGGAATGATGTAGTCCTCCGTTTCGCCAAGCGCGTCGCTAATCCCGTCGTTAGGGACATAATTGCCGCAAGGTGTGAAGAGACAGTTGGTGACGTTGTTGGTCATGTTGCCCATGCCCCCGCGTCCGGCAAGCTTTTCAGTAAGCCTAAAGCGGAAGCGACCCTCATAAATGCCAAGGTCCAAGACACCAGGATCAAGGAAGTAGAAGGTGTACACACCCGGAGTCACCTGCACATCCTGAATGATCCACTCATCCGCCAGGCCGTCGCATAGCGTGTCGCAGAAGTCGTAGTCGAGATTCCCGTCCTTCCAAGCATTTAGCCACATATCCTGACCATAATAGTTCGGACCGGCCGTCACCATAACCGTCACGCACTGCCAAGTGCATGGCATCCACGGGAGGTTGTGAAAGACGACGCCGTCATCGAAAAGATCCAGGTCGAGGCTGTTCGGAGCAGTTTCAGCGTCGATCCACTCACCCAGCCAGGCGATGCCTGTCACCCAGTGTGACGGATTGCAGGGATATGTGGGATAATTGCACGAGTCAAGGTCGCCGTGGTCAGCTTCCCACCGGCACGGGGGAACCACCACGCAGAAATTCGCTTGATTGGGGTCGCAATCCGAAGAGGTCACATTGACGGTGAAGTTAACACAACCACCGTCGGGATTAGCAGTAAGCTGGGCGGTAAAGGTGGCCTGTGCACTCTGGTTGGGGTTCAGGGAACCGATCACGACCGGATTCGTACTGGTGATCGTCGCTGTTCCACCGGGGCCGGCGCCATCAGACATCAGAACACTGACGCCGTTGCAGGTAGACCCGCCGGTGTTGGTAACCGTCACAAGAATCTGGAACGGATTTGGCTGCACTGCGGCTGGAGGGATAACGCACTCCAGTTGTGGCAGCGTGACACTAATCTGCAGATCACCAGGGGTAACCTGCATTTCACCTACGCCGTAGTAGGTGCCAACCGTACGGCTCGCACCGGGCGCTACCGGGTCTTCATTCCACTGATAGAGCACAGCCGAATCGTAATATACCTGACCGTCGCACACACGGTCCCAGCAGGTTCCGTAAAAGTCGGGCCATTTCCCGAAGGCGAGGTGGTCTGGCGTTACCGCGTTCAAACCCGTGAATGTGCCACGGCCGGTGGCCGTCGCAGCAGCGTCAATGGCGTCCCAGTACGGGTAGGGAAACGGTGCATTGTAGCAGGTCTCCACATTGATCAGGTTCGGACCGAGGTAGAGCCTGGCAGCGTCATCCTGATTAATCATGGTGTCATACTCGTAGAGGACACCGATTTGATGAGTGGTGTTGTGATTGTTGGTCACCTTCGTCTGGGTCAGAATCGCCCCGGCAGTTGCATTGAACATGACGGGTGTGTGGATAACCTGCACCGTCAGATACCCTAAGAGCGTGTAGTTCACGAAAATGCTTGTGCCGTCGTTGCTCCAACTGACGAAAGTTGCCTGACCATTGCAGGCGTTGCCATACTCATCTTCGAGGTTATACACGAGCCCGTCCACCCGGACGCGAATATCACTGCTCCAAGGCTCACTGGGGTATGCGTACAGCAGGCAGATGCCAGCGGCTGTGCCGATGTTGAAATCGCCATCCTCATCAATCTGGACGCATACGGCGGCATTGCAGAGCGAAGTCACGACTACCCGCTCGCCGTTCATGGCGGCTTTGTCTATAGCATACTGCTCCGGCGTAAGCCCTGCCGGATCAAAGAGAGTGTTGCCAGCGAAGGCAACCAGGCTGAGTGCTGTCAGCATACCAAACGCAAATACAAATTTCTTCATACTTTCCTCTCTTATGTGATGGTTAATCACACCGTTCTTTGAGAAACCCTGCTGTGATCATATAAAAAAACACAATATTAAGCTCCTTTTTACGCAAGCTCGACATCGGCTTGGCTTGCCGGCCCGCATCCTTCCCGAAGAGGATCTGCCTTGCCCAGCGACTCCTTGTGCCATATTTTCATACCAAATATAATATACAAAATATGGGTAACTGTGTCAAGCAGAAAAATTCACAATTTTTGGGAGTTTTTCGTGAACAGTTTTGACTGACCCTCTAATACACATGTACTTATGAAATGGTTCAAGTTGCGATCCCTTGTGCACAAAAAAAAAGAGAGGCTGCCAGGTCGGCAACCCCACTTCTTGGAGGATTCGATAAAAGCTGAATTACTTCATCAGCATCATTTTCTGGGTCTCCGCGAAGTCATCGACTTCCAGCGGACAGAGATAGCCGCCAGCCGACAAGAATACAAAAGAAGCGTCTAAACGGCATGAATAACCGGTTCAGAACACATGCCCACCGGTCGGATGACACTGGGTGCAGCGCATGGACTTCAACTCCCTCGCCTGGAAGAGCATGCCGACCATCGGTTCGTGGCACCGAAGGCAATTCTGCTGAATAACATCGAGACTCCAGTGGGTCGTGCGAGGGACCTGCACCTCCTCAAAAGTGAAAGCGACCGAGTGGCGAACTCCGTTTCTGAATTTCGCAAGATATTTCGTAAAAAAGCCGTGAGGCGTATGGCAATCATTGCAAGTTGCACTTCGGTGACTTGAAACGACCCAACTATTGAAATTGTCACGCATAATATGGCAATTTACGCATGCCTCCGGCTCGTTGGAAAGATAGGAATAGCCACGAGCATACAAGAAGGTAAAACCACCCACGCCGGCAATTACGCCTATGATGATCGCTATCGCAAAAGGGATTATCAACTTCTTCACGGCGAATGACCCGCGCTACTTCGACCTTGCTGTCATCACCTTATAGGCGGCCAATTCGGCCAAGCGACCGTAGTCAATCGCATCACCAAGAATGCGTGTTGTCTCTTGCGGACTGTGAAATCCCATGCTATTCTCGGCACTGATAAAATCATAGCGAATGAAGGCTCTGCGATGGAGAGCTCGGGCTTCCTTGAGCTGCTCGTCTGAGACTCCCTTTTCCATCGCCATAAGAATACCATCTTGTGCGTCCACAATTGCCCGGTCGGCGCGCTGTAAGAGCTCGTAGGTGCGATCTTGAATCTCCAAGACTCGCGCGCGCAGCTCTTGCTCGGATAGGCGATGGCATGTCGCACAAGCATTTGTTGGATTCGCCAAAGGTGTGCGGACCCAATGACTTGAAATTTTTAAGGCTCCTTCCCGTGCATAGAACATGTGGCAATCGGCGCAAGCGACTCCCGAGCGGGCGTGAATTCCTGTTGTCCAAAGCTCATAATCCGGATGCTGAATTTTCACCAGAGGGGCCTTTGTTTCCTGATGCTGCCAATCGGCAAAGTCGGCCTCGTCATAGTAGGCCTCAATGTCCTCGATCCTAGTTCCGTCCGTCCACGGAAATGTCAAATATTTGCCCTCGCCCTTGAAATAGTATTCCACATGGCATTGCGCGCACACATAAGTCCGCATCTCCTGACGCGTCGCCTTGGTCAAATCAATGCCCCTTTCCTCCATGGCTTCTTTGAATGCGGGACGCGAGATTTGCAGGGCCATCGTTTCCGCATCGTGACAATCCGAGCAAGCAATGGAATATTTGATATTGTAATTGGCGACGAGGTCCTTCACAGGTGTCGCATAGAACTTCTCTGTTCCGATGGTTTTCATAATTCCGGGCACTTGACTGCTTTTGCAGGTCATACAGGTGCCGGGCTTCTTGTCCCCCAATCGTTTGGATGCAAGCATGTCCTCTAAGGCTCGGGCATGTCCCGCATCTTCGCGGTATTCCACGGCAAAAGCGTAGCCAGCAAAGAGCCGCCGCAGATCCGGGTATCTATCCAATCGCGAGAACGCTTCAGAGCCTCCGTAGCGACCATAGAGGCTATACTGGTCAATCTCGGAAGAACGCTGGGTTTTGATGTATCCATCGTATTGTCTGGGGAAATTCCGCCCCCAAATCGCTGGATCCGGCTCACCCTCAGCTATTTCGACGACCTTGAAATAGGTCAATTTAGCTTCTTGCTTGCGTTCAAAGATGCTGACCAAAAGGGCGACGACTACAACAGTGAGCCCAATGGCAACCAGCAAAGCGAATACCCATTTTGCTTTTCCCATCGAAGCCCCTCCTAACTTGTTAAAATCGAAAAGATTAAATGAGGATTATCGGACTCTTATTATCCTCTTATAATATACGCAATTCAAATCAAGATGTCAAGAGAAATCTTCACTCAAGAGAACGCCGCACGATTGCATTTAAAATCATAGGTTTATAAAGAACATACGCCGTTAGCATGAGGGCGCTGGCGCAAAAGACGATACCCATGCATTGGCAGAGAGGCTCAGAGAATGCTTCGGAATGTCCCAGTTTAAGGCAGAGAAGATTCTGTGAAACAGATTCACTGAACTTCTGAAGAATTGCGCCTCCATAGGAGAGGCGGGTTACTATTTCTTGACAATACGAGAAGAGTAAGGGGGACCCCGTCCGCCATTGTAGTAGGATTATTTGGGCTGGTAGTTGCATCACAGGAGTGGAATGCTTATACTTGCTTGGCAGCACTGCTTGACACATTCCCCATCTGGAAATATTGTCCCGTCTTGACAAACCACTGCAAGTCTGTGTTGCTCGTTCCCGCTTCTAAGCCATTAATTTATAGCATCCATTCCATCGGGTCCTAATATGACAGAAACAGGAACCCTTACTGCGTGAGTGGTTATAATCCTTGCAATGGCATGTATTAGTATTTCCCCCGGTGCTCATTTTTTCCTTGACAATGGGGCTTCGTGTTCGTATATTTAGGATTGCGATAGTGAACTAAAAGAGAGAGCAGATCAGATTAACCACCAATTCTCGGATAAGCATGCCAATGACCAAGATATATAAAATTCGCGTGTCTGTCCTGATTGTGCAGGAGGAAGATTGTTTTGTTGCCTACTGTCCTGCACTTGAGCTTTCCTCATATGGGAATACAGAAGACGAAGCCAAGAAGTCATTTGATGAGGCTATGGGAATCTTTTTAAGGGAAACGGAGAGAAAGGGAACTCTGGAAAAAGTACTGCTCGCACTTGGTTGGACGCTGAAGCAGAAACCTTCTTTCAAGTACCAACCGCCCGAGTTGTCATACAAGAATCTTCGTGCACTTCGGCAAGCTAAGAGAATTCTAAGAAACACTGTGCCGATTCCTTTTACTTTTGCGCAGAGGGGTATGAGCTACGCAAGTTCCCACTAGGAAATTCAAAGCCTTCTTGAAGAGCATCGGTCTCGTCCACAAACGCACAGAGGGCAGCCATGAAATTTGGGATAAAAAAGACGATTCATTGCTTCGACCGGTGGTTGTAAAAGCAAATCTGAAAACTGTCCCAGATCTACACATTAACACAAGTCTCCGTAATCTCGGCATGACCCGAAGAGAGTTTGACGAGCGGCTTCGTAAACTCTGATGCCAGAGAATTCAAGATAGTCCAGTACGCTCGATAACAAGAGACCCCGCAAACGCGGGGCTTTTCGTTTGTTGTACGTCTGTAGTCGGGACAGCTATTCGTCTTGCTCGTCGTCAAGGAGGAGAGTAAACGTTGTATTTCTTTAGGGGATGCTCTCTCCAGTAATCCCTTGAACTGACCCGATTGGCCACTTACAGTTGCCCGCATAAGAGCCATTAACTGGGACATTCCAAAATGTCTTAACACTAAATGTCAAAGCAGCACAATTTGCAAACCGCAAGAAACCGACATTACCATACATTCGCCGCTCTCCTTTGAGCGGCCGAAGCCTGCAACGGGACAACTGAATAGACCGCTTGATAAAAGAGCGGAAGAGTATTACTTTAGGTTGTGCAGGTTTTCGGCAGAGATGCACGAACTCGGCAACATTCCGCCGACTATCACTATGGAGAGTAGTGCCCCTATCTAAAGGAGAGGAGCGAAGTAGGTGCAAGACCCGGCTTATGTTTTCTTGGGCATTATCTTGGTAGCGGTCGTTCTTGGTTGGTTTTACTTTCGCAAGCCGCAACCGCCTACGACTCAGCGAGCCGATTTGCACTTGCAGAGTGAGTTTCATCCTCCAGAGCTTCATGTTCGCTGCGAAATTCCGCTTCACCTCCATGTGCATCGCCTTGAAAGCGAACCCGAGGACGAATGGTTTCTCGTGCCAGATTTGGGAATTCGGGAGCCCCTACCTCCCCTTATGACAACCGTTATTCACATCAAATCCTTGCGCGCGGGCAAGTTCAAAATAGCGTGCAGCCGGGGAAAAGCGCAGGGAATTCTTGTCGTGAATTGAACTGAAGAGGCAGCGTGCCTCCCCCGATTTCATCTATTCGCCTGCAACATGAGCGATATGGCTCCCATTGAGATTCACATCCCAAGCGTCGGTCCGGCGTTTGCCATCGGCAATCTCGACCTGCTTGGCGGGCCGCGCGTGGCGATATTGAATTCGCGTCAGGGAAAGTTTCCCTGCGCCGATGCTTCGTGGATACAGCGGACTCTCGAGCTTGTCGCTCAATTAGTCCGCAGGGATAAGGTGATAGTATCCAGTATTGGGATGTTCACATGGGAGCTCGTCACTTGGAAAACCGGCGCATGCGGCGGGAAGCTCATTCTCGTGTTGGAGGATACGAAGCCGAGGGATGTCCCGATTTTGGTCGACAGAATCGTGCGCGATTTTGGGCTGGACTTGCGGAATACGCTTTTTCTCCTTCCGGCGAATTCGGCTCAGATTCAAGGATTGTCTTCAAATTTGCCAAGGCTGGATTGCTTCGTTGTCGCCTTGGCTGATACACTCTATTCTGTGTCCATTCGCCCGCGAGGTAATCTTGAAGCAATTCTGGATACTTTTCGTGCAACTCCTGGGAAGGTGGATGAACGGTTCGCTGTCTCCTATATAAAAACATCTCGAAAGTCATCCCGCTCCAAAATGATGACGGAAGTGCCTAAGGCCGAAGACCTGCATTGGGATTTCCTGACTCATTGGACAAGAGCGGCAATAGGACCTTGGTCTGGTGAAACAAAGGCTCAATTCTATGCTTCTTTTGAATGCAATGAGCACGAATATCCCCGGAGTGCGTTCCACACTCTGAGGCACATTCTCCGCGAGGGACGCATTAGAGCGTCGAAACAGCTCATTCGCGGAGACGAAGCAGTGGTCTCACTTACGGCATGTCCTCCGTGGGAATTGGCCAAGCTCGTGAAGTGGCGTCCCAGTCTTTTGCGCTGGACTTTTGAACCTTACGGCATCGCTCTAAATCGAGACCGACTCGCATCGTTTGGCGCGCGTTCTGTCATCTATGGCGGCGACGATGATTATCGTTCATTGAAGGAGAAAGACAGACCGCTTTTCCAGAGTTGCGGCCGCGGCAAGAATGATTGGCGAATCGAAAATGAGTGGCGGCACTTGGGGGATTTAGACTTGAACCGATTTGCTTCTCAGGAGGCCGTTGTTTTCACTCTTACGGAAGAAGAGGCAGCCATCCTACAAAAAGACAGTCCATTTCAGGTTGTATTCTGGGCCGACATACCCAAAAGACTCGGTGCCGAGTCATTTTGACATGCGTGAAGCGATCTCATAATTGATATTCGCGGTCTGCCCCCCCTATCCCCCCCGCGAGCAGGGGGGAAGCCCAGAGTCTCCCCCCGTTCACGGGGGGACGCAAGGGGGGTAGGGTCAGATCACGAACCGCATCCCGGGATATTCTCATCACTGATTGTCTTTGGAGAATTCCATGAAGAGATATTTTCTTCTGATTCTTGTCGTACTGACCCTGGGACATTCAGCGATCTTCTGCTTGGCCGTAGCTGCAGAAATCGCTTCTGCACCCGCGCTGATGCGCCAAATCGAAACGACCCATCACGCGCTTGAGACTGCACGGAGCGATTCCTTGCGGTCAACCTCTGAGCGCGCCGACATGGCACTTCGTCTCGGACATTTTGACGAAGCGGCGCTTCTTTCGGAAAAACTGCGGCAAGTTAAACCGGACGAAGCGGATGTGGCGATGGCCGAAATCTATTTGAAGAAGTACGATTTCAAAGCGGCGGAAACAATCATCCGCCAGGGATTGACGCGAAATCCGCGTTCGGAGGATTATCTCTGGCTCGATTTTCGACTCTTAATGATTCAGGAAAATCTGCCGGAATTGGACAGTCTGAGTGAGCATCTCTTGAGGGAAAATCCCGATTTCATACCCGCGCTTATGGCGCAGGCGAGTCTGCACTATCGCTTACTGAACTACGACAGCGCAGGCTATTATTACGCTCGTGCAGGCCAGAAGGCTACGAATCTGCTTTGGAAAAGCCGAGCTGTCATCGGCATCTCGGAAGTCAGATATGAACAGCAGGAAGATCAAGCGGCTTTGGATACGCTGCTGGCCATACTCGACGAGCGGACTCTCAGTGACCGCTTGCTCTTTGCTCTGTGCCGTCCGCTGATTCGTTTGGGTCGAGTTCAGGAAGCGGCGCGCGTCTTGGAGAAAACGATGGAGCTTAATCCTTTTTCTGAGATGGCGCATTACTATCTTGGGAATGGCTTCACACGCTTCAGCTATGCGCAAATTGAGGAGCAATACCCGCAAATTTTTGCGGACAATGAAGGACGGAAGGCTCTCACGACAGTAAGACACCTTCTGCAAACTGGCGATTCAGACAAGGCCGAAGTCGAGCTCCGACGGCTTTCGGACGAGCATCCCGATTGGGTGCAGCCGCTGACCATCGCGGGTTCTATCGCATGGGCGCGCGCAGATTTTGAAACGGCAAGACAGTCTTTCGAGAGCGCCTTGGCGTTGTGTCCGTATTGGGGCCGCGCGCACAACGGTTATGCCAAGGCTATGGAAGGCAAACGCATGAGGGAAAATATCCATCGCAGAGAGGATTGGCGGACTTTCGAGGCCGAGCCCATGCCCGAGATTCCGCGCATCGCTGAATTCGTGACCAATTGGAACAGCCTTTCACCCCGGCACCAAAAGCAAGTGGACTTGGCGATTGCGCCCTGGAAAGTTTTCGTGCCCGTGCTCGTGGAAAGCGGTTGCACTTACTACATCAAACCACTCTATGAGCGCCTTTCAGAATGTCCCGGGCTCGAAACGATGCAGGACTTGCGCATTTCTTACGATTCACGCTTGTGGGATGATGTGCGCGGCTGTGGTGGGTTCAATACGGTTACCGGCATCGAGGATGTGGAACGCACAATCTACCGCGGCCACAACACGGTGCTGCACGAACTGACGCATCAAGTTCATGGGCTCCTCACGCCTGATGAACAGAATCTCATTCAAGAAACTTACCGGAAGGCGAAGGCTCGCGAAGAATCGAGTGCAAAGACTTTCTTGAGTGACTATCAAGCCACGAGCGTTTGGGAGTATTTTGCCGAGGGAGTGAATGCCTATTGGTCGCCTCGCCGTGATAACTATGACACGCGTGAGATTGTCCGAGAGCGGCTATTCGCGCTGGACACGGCGTTGGTCAATCTGGTTGAGCATTTCATGGCGATTGAGAACGATGAGCCCTATTATGTCATTGGACTCGTCAATGCCGCGCATGATTATCTCGAGAAAGGGCAGGTTGATGAGGCGCGTGCCATGGCGCAGAAAGCATACGCGCGGGACTCGGTCGCGCTCTCCGTTCTCGAGATCCTATCGCATGTCCATTCGATTGAGGGCCATAACGATTTCGCCATTGCTTATGCAGAAACCCTGCGAGCGCGCTATCCTAATCGAAGCCCAAGCTGTGTTCAATTGGCCGAGGCCCACTTTCATCGCACCGGCGATAAGAAGAAGGCTTGTGAGCATCTTGCTGAAGGACTTTCCAAGGTGATTCCTGAAGAGGCCTACATACTCCATTCGGCGCTTGGCGGAGCCTTGTGGCGAGCGGGTGATTATGAGGAAGCAGCGCGCTATTATGCAAAGGCGCTGGACTATCAAAGCGATAATAGCGATGCCTTATGGGGAATGGGGCTTGCGCTCGGAGACGCCGGCAAAATGGAAGAAGCGAAGCGCTATTTTGAGCAAGCGCTCGAGGAACGCACCGGCATCGTGGAACTGCGTCTTGACTACGCACGCATCTTGCTGCAGTCCGGCGACATGCTTGCGGCACGGCGGCAACTCGCGGAAGCCCAACTCTTGGACGCGGAGGGGGATGATGTGCTTGCGATTTCGGGCTGGCTGGAGGCCGAGGGGGGAAGGTGGCCTCAGGCGCTTGAGCAACTCGAAAAGGCTCTCGAGAAGGCACCCTATAACGATTTGGCGAAGATTCTGAAGCTAAGGGCTCTCAAGGCGATGGGTCGCGCTATGGAGGCACAGGCTCTCGCGGACGAATTGCGGGCCGCGTCAGAGAATGGCAAACCAGAGTGGGTTTATTATCCCAGGAGCACAAACTACATCACGGTGCACGACTGGTCGGCATGGCAGATTCGGCTGCTTGATACGGTCAGCAAGTAGTCGAAAGCGTTGGGTCATCCAAACGGGTCAAAGGGAAGGTGTAGCCGTCTTTGACAGATTTTTCCGTCCTCAAGTAATTTGTAAGATGCTGGCCACAATTGCTGCCGATAAGATTCTCCGCCATTTCTCCAATACTTAGAACAACCTCATAGCCGGCTTCCTTCAGTATTTCGATGTTCTCATAGTCTTCTCGATCCGGTACTACATAAGAGATAACTTTGTTTCTGCTTGCCTGATAGGTCGGATTCACGGGAGTGATCTTGAGCAGGAATTTCGTCGGCGTGAAATGGTGCAAGAGAACTTCGGGACAGACAGGCATGCCATCGGCCAGTGCAAAATTCAGGGTTATTTTTCTTCCCGCACTATTGAAAAATTCCTCTCCATACTCGCCGATTCTCTCGAAATCCCATTTCTTTGCCGGGATGAGCCAGTCTCGTTTCTTTCTGTCTGTTGTATGAATGGAAAACTGAAGTTGGAATCTCTCTCTGAAAAGGCTATTTTTCAGTCGCAGCAATCTCTCGAAGAATTTGTCTGTTCCTTCAGGAGCGATTGTTGAAAGTGAGGGAAGGAGCCCCGGCGCATCATAGCGCGCGGGGAATTCCTGGAGGACATCGAGCACATTCGGATTCAGTGCCGGCTCTCCCATCCGGGCAAATTGCACTTTGAATTTCTGAACCGGCACCCTTCCATTTTCATAACGCCTGCCAATCAGGTAGTCAATCTGCGAAAACAGGTCTTTGGCAGAAAGTTTTCCTTGATAATGGCCGCCTGCATCGCACAATCTGCAGCCTATCGGGCAACCATAGAGCGTGGACAGCGTTAAGACCCACTTCTTCTCTCGCGGGAGGGGAGGTTGCACGGATTCAGCGAATTCGATCAACTTGCCTTCATCGGTCTCGGCAACATAAACCGTGGCAATGTCTTCGTCTCCTGAAGCAGCAAGAACTCTCATGGACGATGATTCCCGGTATGCTGATAAATTTCCATAGCGGCTCTGAGACCGTCTCCGACACTGATTGCCGTCTGCCTGTACATTCCGTTGTTCACATCCCCAGCGAAATAGAGTTTGTGTGCGCTTCTCAATTGTTCCGCGGATTCTTTCAAGTCAGGGTGTACAAAATCGAGTGAAGCCTCTCTTCCGATGGCGGCAATGACATAGTCCATTTCCAGTTGAAACTCCTCCCGTCCATGATTTCGCGCACAGGTCAGCGACACTCTTTCGCCGGTTTGGACGATGGCAAGAATTTCCACATCGCACTCATAGGCAACCTTTCCTGACTTCAGGCATCTTTTCTCGAGAATCGGAATACACTTCGCCCGGGTACCGTGATTTAGAATGGTCACTTCATTCCTTGGAGACAGACTGCAGGCATAATCGAAGGCGGCATCGCCGCCACCGATGATGGCAATTTTCTTGTTTCCGATTTCGAGAATAGGATGAACTTCATAAAGCAAGTGCTTTTCAATATTGTTTGGAAAGGGAGGGTTGACCATCCTTTTAGGTTTTGTGCCTGTGGCAATGACGACGACAGGAGAGGTTATCACTCTGCGGTTCGTGCTTGTAGAAAATACCCCATTCCCATGATTCAATTCCAACACCTTTTCAAAGTGGACTTTCACTCCGGCGTTGGACAACTGTTTGCGAAAAAGTTCCACCAGAGCCGGCCCACTGATCCCATCCGGGAAACCAGGGTAATTTTCCACGCAATGGGCATTTCTCAGAAGCCCACCGACCTCCTCCTGTTCCAGAAGCTCGGCTTGAAGTCCATATCGCTTCAGTTGAATGGCCGTCGCGATTCCCGCCGGTCCTGCACCGATGATGACGACATCCGCCCTGTTCACTCGTTCAAGTCTCTCCGCGGACCTTGTGTTAGTGTTGGTCTGTTCGTTCTTTTTTTTCAGGATTGTTGGGGAATGAAAGAGTGAGATGGGCGACCTTAGCAATCAGGACGCAACGAGATCTTCCTGCCGCCTGCTCGAAAGCGCGACCCAAAGCTGAGAAAAGCGTTTCGCTTTCGCCGACGACATAGCTGCTCAGCGGCCCCACTTCGACTTCCAGCCGCTCCCCTCGGAGCGCTTCGATGAATTCCTTGATGGGCGGCAGCAAGTCCTCGACCCCGAACGGATACAGACTCACTTCCATCTGAACTTTCATCACAAAGCAAGCCTCCTAAATATGAAGGGTACCTCGAACCCCTTTCGTCTTGGGAAAACGGGAGGGAGATACCCTCACAAACCTTAATTGAACAGCTAATCGTCGAATCCCACTATCCTCCGCCCGCTCCGTGGTCTGCACGGTCGTGAATGAGTTCCTCCATTTTCTTCCAAGCTGGCACCAGTTCCATGGAGAGAACGAGCAAATCCTGCAACCGGCCGCGAGCGTCTTTCACATGATTTCTGAAGAGTGCTTCTCGCTGAAATCCGAGTTTCTCGAAGCGCTGGATGACAAACTTCTGCTGAGCGACCACCTCGACGATGACCTTCTCTTTCTCTATCTCGTGAGCGATTGTGAGGAGGTCATAAATGAGCTTGTTGCCCAGCCCGAGATTGCGCCAATCCGGGTGAACAATGCCGCGCAGCTCGCAAACATGCCGAGACCATCCATGTTCTCGGTGCAGGAGAGCCCATTCCCCAATCATGCGCATTCCGTGGAAAACGACCAGTGGGATGCGTCGCTCAAAGTCAATCTGCTTCGTCCATTTGCGGATCACCTCGGGAGTGCGCACATCGGCCCGAAAATAATTGAGGTCCGCTTCAGGCAGCGATTGGAAGAAGCGGAACATCTCATCTTCGTCTTGTGGACTCAGGAGCCGAATCGTGACCTCCTGGCCATTCTTCAATATGTAGGTCTGGGGATAATTCTTCTCGAACATACACAACCTCGGATAGGGTGGCACAAATAGGAATCGGAGTTTCTTTTAAGAAGCCATAGGCGCGCGATTACAGGGCTTCTTGCCGCTTCGGGCTATCTGGAGCCGCAATGGCACCAACTCGTTATCTCCCCGAATTTGCCTTGGCAGCGGCACGAGCCTTGATCCAAAGGTACATCCACGGCGAGTTAGCTATTTGGACACTTGGGATTGGCTGCTTGGAGATTATGAGAACCGGCACTTCAGGGGCGATTAGGGCTTGATCCGAAACCATTTCGAGCGCGAGGATTAATGAGTGGCCCACCATATAGGCACCAAGTATCTCGCCTTTGGCGATGTCCCGGTTCGCGAGGATGTGATAGGTACTGTCGTCGAGCACTTCACCTCTTGGAATCGCCTTTGATGCCACAAGTCGCGAAAGGTAGAGGGAATGGATTGTGCTGTCCGGCGTCTCCAATATACCCATAAACGGGAATGACCTATCAGTCGCCCCGACAGGAACGGTATCCCTACGCACGGTCCATCCCGTCTTATAATCGCGCGAATACAAAACAGGAATCTGCTCTCCAACGAAGACGGCGCCGACTGGGTCGCAGTGGAAATACTCTCCAGTAATGGAGAAGACCTTTTTAAGGATTTGAGTGGCACCATAGACAGAGTACTCGTCGCCGGAGGTCTGCGCTGAATATAGAGATTTACCACCCATTGGATCGCCTGTTTGCGCTTCCCCTCGGTCAAGGGCCAGATCGCTGAATGCACAAATATACAATATGCAAATGATGAAGAAGCTTCGATGAATCACTGGTATTCCTCCAATACTTAGTGCTTGAGGCAAGTTACGCTCAAATACGGGCTCGGTTCAGTCCGACCGACCAACGCCGCCTCAATTCTAAAGCATAATTATAGCATCTGAAAGGTCAAAGTCAAGTGAACTCCTCGAAATCGCCAGTGATTCACTCATTCCCTCCTTGACTCTTGCCGCCCCTTTTGCTATTTTGAATTACTTTAGCAGTAGCAAATCAGGGAGACATCCGTTGCAGGAAAATATTTTAACTCAACTAGACGAGGCAGTTCAGGCTGCCGATAAGAACCATGCTATGGAATTGGTGACACGAGGCTTAGACCTCGGTATGTGTGCCTCGGACCTTGTCGAGCGGGCGTGCATACCCGCGATGCAGCATTTGGGAGATCTGTGGGAAGAAGGCGAGATTTTCTTGCCGGAATTGATGCTATCCGCCGAGACGATGAAGGCCGTGATGGCGATACTCACTCCAAAGATGGCTGATGAACAGAAAGAGCGCTCGACTTCCGCACGCATTGTCATTGGGACGGTTCAAGGAGACATTCACGACATCGGCAAGTCTCTCGTGGCGGCGATGCTCGAGGCCGCCGGTTTTCAGGTGCGCGACTTGGGCGCCGATGTGCCGCTGGAGAAATTCTGCGATGAGGCCGCCGCTTTTCAAGCGCACCTTGTCTGCCTATCGGCTCTGCTGACGACGACGATGGTGGGTCAGAAAAAGGTAATTGACTTGCTTACCCAAAGAAAACTCCGAGAGAAAATGAAAGTGATGGTTGGTGGTGCACCGGTCAGCCGCCGCTGGGCCGAGGAAATCGGCGCTGACGGTTACGGCGAAAACGCTATTGAAGCGGTTCGTGTCGCACGACAACTCATTCAAGGAAAATAGATGAATCTCGTTGAGCGCATCCGTGTCCGCGGCCTCCTCCTTGACGGCGCGATGGGAACCGAACTGCAGCGCAAGGGTCTGTCCGCAGGCACTCCGCCCGACCTTTGGAATCTGCAGAATCCTGAAGCTGTCAAGGAAATTCATACTTCGTATATTGAAGCAGGTTCCGACGCAATCAGCGCGAATACTTTTGGCTCAAGTCCGCTTCGTTTCGTTGCGCACAAATCGAGCGAATCTTGGGAAGAAATCACGCGGCGAGGAGTAGCACTGGCGAAGGAAGTCGCATCAAGAGAAGTCCTTGTCGCTGGCGACATTGGCCCCTCGGGGCTTCTGCTTGCGCCGATGGGCCCGGCCACGCCTGAAGAAGTCGAGCGCTCCTTTGCCGCCCAAGCAAAAGTCATGGATGAGGAAGGAGTGGATTTTTTCATTGCCGAGACATTTTTCTCGCTCCAGGAAATCCTGCTTGCCGCTCGCGCACTTCGCTCGGTATCATCGCGCCCTTTCTTCCTCAGTATGACTTTTGAAAAGCGGCGGCGAGGCTTTTTTTCCATTATGGGTGATCCAATCGTCGCCGCAATGAACGCAATGGCCGATACGGGTGCCACTGCCGTTGGCGCAAATTGCTCTCTTGGCAGCGCCGACATGATCGAAGCTGCCGCGGAAATTCGCCGCGCGGTTTCAATTCCTGTCATTATTCAACCCAATGCGGGCCAGCCACAAGTGACGCCCGAGGGCACAGTTTACCCTGAAACTCCCGAAGGCTTTGCAGAGAACATCCGCAAAATTCGTAGGCTCGGCGTCGAAATTGTCGGCGGATGCTGCGGAACACGCCCCGAAACGATTGCGGCAATTCGAGCACAATGGTGATGGCGATTTCCCTTCATTATATAGATGACCTCAGCGTCGTGCCTCGCATTCAAGAAGTCTATCGTTTGCTTGGCGGCCGTGAGGATGATGTCTCCGAGAAAATGCGTGACATGGTCGAGCACGCCATGCTCGCGGGGCATCATCTCGCGAGGCCGCGTGCACTTTTTGGTTTTTTTGAGCGGATTGAGAATGAGCCATTTCTCAGAAATGATGAGGGACCAATTATTCTTGGCATTTGCACGATTGGTTCGGCTCTTGAAGAAGAGGTGCGTGAGCTGACGCGCAAAAACCAGCTTGCGCTGGCGACGGCGGTGGATGCGGTGGGATCGGAAATGGTGGAAAGTTTGGCTGACGCGCTCGAAACGCATATCTGCAAGGAAGCGGCCATGCAGGGCTTGTCATCGCGCCCGCGCTTCAGTCCCGGCTATGGAGATTGGCCTCTTGATTCGGGGCAAAAAACAATCTTCTCTCTTTTGCCGGCCCATCGAGTCGGAATGTCCTTGAGCGATACTTTTCTGATGAATCCTTTGAAATCCATTTCGTTTGCGATGAAACTGTCCACTTCAGCCCCGACCGAGCCTCGCGCACCGAAATGCGCTCTTTGTGATGAAGGAACTTGTCCTTATCGGAGGTAATTCTTGTGCCTGCAGTGCGTCCCCGCGTAGAGCTCTTATCCCGAGATTTGGTTCGGGGAATTATTGACGATGCCTTCACGATTTTGGCGCGAAGCGGCGTCATGGTAGAAAATGCGGAAGCACAAAAGCTTCTGCTCGACGCAGGTGCAAAGCGAGAAGGCGGACGAATCAAGATTTCGGGCGGGCTAATCGAGAAATGCCTGAAGACCGTTCCATCATCCATCGAGCTCTATGATCGTTTCGGCGAGATGCGAGCCGACTTGGGCGGCGACCGCTCTCATTTCGACCCGGGCTCGGCGGCGCTGAAAATTCTCGACTATGAAACGGGGCAACTGCGCGCAGGCAAAATCGCTGACGCTGTTAGCTTTGCCATCTTGATTGATGCGCTGCCGAATTTCGCCGCGCAAAGCACGGGCGTTGTTCCGAGCGATGTGCCGCCGGAAGTCTCGGACAGCATTCGCCTCTTCATAGCGCTTTCGCATGGCAGCAAGCCCGTCGTAACGGGAACTTTCAAACGCGGCTCGTTTGATGTGATGAAGCGAATGCTTGTCGCCGTGCGCGGCAGCGAAAAAGCGCTGCGCGAAAAGCCGCTCGCGATTTTCGATTGCTGTCCTTCGCCGCCTCTGATGTGGAGTGACTTGACATGTCAGGATTTGATTGATGCCGCGCGCGCCGGAATTCCGGCTGAGCTCGTTTCGATGCCGCTGACAGGAGCCACAGCGCCCGTTTCGCTTCATGGAGCCGTCGTGCAGCATTGCGCCGAGGATTTGAGCGGTATCGTGATTCATCAACTGGCCGCCCCCGGTGCGCCCATCGTCTATGGCGGTTCGCCCGCGCTCTTCGACATGCGCACGGCGACAACTCCGATGGGCGCTATCGAGACGATGATGATTGACGCGGCCTTCGCGCAAGTCGGCAAGCACTTGGGATTGCCGACGCATGCTTATATGGGTCTTTCGGATGCAAAGGTCGTGGATGCTCAGGCGGGTTTTGAAAGCGGAATGGGGGCGCTGATGGCGGTGCTCGCTGGCGTCAACATGATTTCCGGCCCGGGGATGATGGATTTTGAAAATGCGCAAAGCCTCGAGAAGCTCGCGGTTGACCATGAAATCTGCGGCATGGCCTTGCGTTTAGCTCGCGGCATCGAACCTCGCGAAGGAACGAGCATTCCTGAACTGATGGAAGCCCTGCTGCGCGACGGCAATCTTCTCAGTCATCCTCACACGCTGCGCTGGTTCAAAGAGGAAGCCTACTACCCCAGCAAAATCGTGGATCGTATGACGGACGAATCCTCCCGAAAACAATCGGCCCGCACCGCCTTCGCCCGCGCGCACGATTTCGTGGAAAAGACGCTTCAAAAACATCAGCCCCCGCCTCTGGATTCCGCCGTGCAGCGCGAGCTTGAAGAGATTATGGACAGCCGTCTTCAGCAGTTCGGGCTGCGCCTCTCCGACCTTCCAATTCCAAAGGCCGCGCGATAGAATGGACCGCTCGCGAGGTGCCCCGAGGCGAAACGCAATGTTCACAGGAGTCTATTATGGAAACCGTGAAGCTAATCACTCGATGGGTTGTCGTTGTAGTCGCGCTATGGGTATTGTCATGGATTTTAACTGTTGCCAGCGTAGGAACATGGCCTGAAAGAGCGGCATTTGGTGACATGTTTGGTGCAGTCAACGCGCTATTCGCAGGGCTTGCCTTCGCGGGCATCATCGTCACGGTCTATCTGCAGAAAAGGGAGCTGGAATTGCAGCGCGACGAACTTGCGCAGACCAGAGAGGAGATTAGGGGGCAGAAGGAACAGATGGAATTGCAGAATAGAATGCTCAAGCATCAACAGTTCGAGAACACCTTCTTCCAACTACTGAGATTGCACAATGAAATCGTTGGATCTATGCATGTATTCGCCGGGGTCGCGCCGATAACACAGGCTCTCCACGGGAGAGATTGCTTTGCTGGACTTTGGGATTTAGAATATCTGGTCAACTATGCGAGCGAAGAGAATAGGAACAGATCGGCGGGAGCTATGCATTTGATAGAAGTCTCTTATGAGAAATTCTTTGAGAGATATCAGGCTGATCTCGGTCACTATTTTAGGACTCTTTATAATGCAGTGAAATTTGTCGATAATGCAAAGATCGAAAATCCAAAGTTATATACGAACCTGATTCGAGCTCAGCTTTCAAGCAACGAATTGTTGCTCATTTTCTATAATTGCCTGAGCCACTATGGAAGAGACAAGTTCAAGCCTTTGATCGAGAGATATTCTCTTCTTAAGGGAATTCCCGAGGGAAAGCTGTTGCACGAATCGCACAAAGGCTTGTATGCCAAAGAGGCATTCGGCTAAGGGCATGTCAAGTCGCGCCGGACTGTGGGTGCTTACTTGATATTTGGTTCCCTTCTTCTGGATTAGCACTCACCTCTTACGGTGTCGGCTGCTTGCAGCCGACCCAAGCGCACTGCCGTGCGGCACTACGAGGTCATGTCTTTGGTCCGCATCGCGGCGGGGAATCTCCTGATTCGCCCCGCGTAGAATCCGGGAGGGCGGACTGCCGTCCGGCGCTACGGGATTATGCTCCTGTTCTGAGGATTGCTCGGGAACAAAGGGACGGCGACTCTTCAGAGCGGGCTTGACATTTAGGAATTGCTTTCGTACATTACCGTTGGCCCAATGGGGGCCATGTGATTTCGGTGATGGATTGCCTGGCGGTCTCTGACCGCCATTTTCAGCTTTAGTTAGAGGTTAGAAGAGAAGGCGGCCCAGTAGTCGCCTTCTCTTTTTGTTTGTCTTTGACGATGTTTCAGTGAAATCTAATAAATATCACAAGCCACAGGACTTCCCGGCTGTGGTTTGGCGGATTAGAGGCCGGGAAAAAGAAGTAGGTAGAAGGAAAAGAAATGAACATTTTTGTGGGTAACCTGAATTACGCGTCTACGGAGGATTCCCTCCGCGATCTGTTTAAGTCGTACGGTGAGGTCGCATCGGCGAGCATTATCAAGTTCCGGGACACCGGACGCTCCCGGGGTTTTGGCTTCGTCGAAATGCCCAATCAGACGGAAGCGCGGGCTGCAATCGGAGCGGCGAATGGCGCCGATCTCGACGGCAATGCGATCACCGTCAACGAGGCTCGACCAAAGGCGGAGCGCAGTGATAGAGATTCTTCCAGGCGCAATCGCTGGTAATCCCGCTGCGGTGGCTCATCCATAAAAATGGTTGAGCCATGAAAATTGTCTGCTAATTCTAACGAAGGACAGATACACGAAAGCCCTGTGAAATTCGCAGGGCTTTTCCTTTTCTCCCACAAAAAAACGGCCTCCTTTTCCGGAGGCCGCTGAATAAAAAAGGCGCCACGCGGTTGCTTGAGGTTCCCTGGAGTGTCCCACCACGAACCCGATCCCCGCGAAAGCGGGGAATGGAAGGGGGCCCGCCCGGCTGCGGACGGACGGGATTTACAGCACGCATGGCACCATTTGGACTTATTCGCGATTCTGCATTCTACATGCGGTTTACTCCCGCCGGAATCTCTCTTTCGTCACCCAAATGATCGTAATCGAACCCATCCCCACCGAGACATCTGCGCGCAGACTGGGCGCGCCCTCCATGTAGGGGATGCTCCGATACAAACCGTCGCCTATTTCCCTGAATTTCGGTAAATCCGTACTTCCGAAGGCGGCTTCAACCTGCATGAGCACCGGCAAACCATCGGGCAAACGCATTTTCACGCTGCCCAAACCCGACTCGATGGTGGCGTCAAGGTCTTCTTGAAACGCTCTGCCGGAAAAATCAAGAATGGATGAGCCCAAGCCATTGTCCAAAGTGAAGCGCCGCATCACCGCATTGCCCAACCGCATCGCTTCAAACGAGCCCAGTCCGCTTTCAATGTCGCACCTTTCCAGCACGACGCTGTTGGGCTCGGAAAAACTCAGCATGGTCTCGGAAAGGCCGGATTCGATCGTCAGCGCTTCGACCTTGAGTCCACCCAGTTCGATGGAGTTCTCGCAATAGCCCAGGTCCAAAGCAAGTGACCATACAACGGCGCGGCCGAGGCGGACATGCCAGGTGCTTTCGTCTGCGCCCAAAATATCCAAACCCCTCTCACGCGGGGGTTCTGCGGACTGAAGTGAAATCACCACATGCCCATTTTCGCGGCGGTAATCCATGACGGGCGTCTGGGATTCATCGGCTTTGTAATCCACTTCGACCTGAATTAATGTATCCCCTTCCGCAGGTTCGATGGTGAAATCGGCGAAGCCGATTTCTGCGGAAAGCTCGGCACTCTCAGCATCGCCCATGAGAAGCAGAGTCGAAAAATGGGCCTTGCCGCTTGCGCGCGTCCGTTTGCTCTCCCTCCCCTCACCCGACTCTTCGTCTTCGCCCGTTGAAGCCGCCTCGCCTTTCTTGGCCTCTTTTCCGTCGGTCTCAGTCCGATTGAGAATAAGAAGCTGACGCAGCATATCAAAACCGATGAAGCTGCCTAGGGCACTCTTGGCCGGAGAAGCGAGGACAAGAACGGCCAAGAGACCGATGGAAAGCCCTAACTTCTTCATTTTCAACTCAAAACGAATTTCCTTTGGGATGCCCTCTCAACCATATTTGACGCTCAGCCCCGGATTTTGTTGCAGAGTCGTCTATGGCCTTGAACCTCAGAGGCGAAACCCTATCCACTTCGGCGCAGATTTCGTAAACTTGCTTTTTGGCAGTAGATTTGCTTAATTAAATCGTTGTCTTATGAATGCACCTCAACAAACACCTTCTGTCCGGGCGGTGGCTCTTGATGCGCTGGTCGAGGTAACCGTGCAGCGAGAGTTTGCCGACGATATATTGTCCAAAGCGCTGACGGAGTCGTTGCTCCAAGGAGCAAACCGCGCATTGGCCGCGGAGATTTTTTGGGGCACCCTGCGGTGGCGCGGGCGCTTGGACGGCATTATTGCTCCTATCTTCCACGGCGATTATCGCCGCGCGAATCTGACGCTCAAATACCTGCTGCGCATCGGTGCCTACCAGATCTTTCTCTTGGACAGGGTGCCGGATCACGCCGCCGTCAGTCAAACGGTCGAGGTTGCCATTCAGAGGCTGGGAAAGGCTTCGGGGGGATTGGTCAATGCGATCCTACGCCGTCTTGCACGCGAGCGTGAGCGGTGGGAAACGCCGCCCGAGGGAGCCGACGATTTCGCCCAGCTCGCTTTTCGCACTTCCCATCCCCATTGGATTGTGCGCCAGCTAATTCGCCAGTTGGGAAGGGACGAGGCGCCGCGTGCACTCGAAGCCAATAATGACCGCCCACCCTTGACGCTCCGAGCCAATCCCCCGAAAATGAGCACCGAAGCGCTGAAAGAGACACTCGCCGACCGCAACATTCGCTTCGAACAGTCCCGCCTGGTTGATGGATATTTCCGATTGGAAACTCCCGTCTTCTCCGCCGTACAAGACCTTATTGTTGATGGCAAGGTCGTTGTCCAAGATGAGAGCGCGGGTCTGGTAACGCTGATTTTGGACCCGCAGCCCGGGGAAAGCATCCTCGACCTCTGCGCAGCTCCGGGTGGAAAGACGGCTCATATCTTCACGCGCACGGAAGGAGATGCTCACATCGTCGCCATAGAACCCGATGCCAATCGAGCCCGGCGGCTACAGGAAAATTTGACGCGGCTTGGCATGGAGAGCGTCGAAGTCCGCATCCAAGACGGCCGTGAGCCTCTTTCGGAAACCTTCGACCGAGTTCTGGTGGATGTGCCTTGTTCGAGCCTTGGGCTTCTGCGCCGCAATCCCGATATCCGTTGGCTTCGACGCCCCGAGCATTTGGAAGCGCAGCGAGCCTTGCAGGTGCAACTCATTCATGCCGCCGCGCGCTATGTCAAGCCCGGCGGTGTCCTCGTCTACAGTACCTGCAGCATTCTGCCTCGCGAAAACGGCCGAGTCGTTGAATATTTTCTCCGCCAACACCTCGATTTTGAGCAGGAAAATGTCGGCGCCTTCGTACCCGCGGAGGTCGTGGACGAGCGCGGGAACATGCAGACATGGACGCATCGCAACGGAACCGATGGAGCTTTCGCCGCCCGCCTGAAACGACACACGGAACCTGAATGAACACTGCGAAACTGCTCTCCCTGACTCACCGAAAGGGATTTCAAATAGGTTTTCTCGCGCTCTGCGCTTTGATTCTTCTTTGTTTTCTTGTTGACCGGGTCGTGATGCCGCTGTACACACGGCAGGGGCACGAGTTTGAGGTTCCCGATTTTGTGGGGCTGACGCTTTCCGAGGCGAAGGCGGTTGCCAGCGCGGCGCGTCTTGAACTGGTGCTTGAAAAGGAAAAATTCGCGCAGGGCGTTCCGCAGGGGACAATTCTTGAGCAGCGTCCGAGGGCGGGCTCTCTCTGCAAAAGTGGTCGGCGCGTTCGTATCGTCCCCGCTGGTGTGCCTCCTGAAGTCGCCATGCCGCGCCTTGTCGGCTTAGAAGTCCGGGACGCTCAATCGCGGTGCGCATCCTTGGGGCTTATCTGCCTGACCGACGATGTCGGCTACGCTTTTTCGACGACCGTACCTCGCGAGCGAATTGTCTCTCAAAGACCTCTGCCGGACAGTCGCGTCGTGAAAAATGACACGGTTCGCCTCACGATTTCGATGGGGCCCGAGCCGGCAGCCTTCATTGTGCCTGAGCTTGTCGGACAAACTCTGCACGAAGCGCGCAAGCGCATCCGCGAAGCGGGCCTTGTGCTCGGCACTGTAACGCAGAAAGCCATCCCCCGAGTGGACGCAGGCACCATCGTTGCCCAATCCATCCGCTCCGGCACCGAGGTCTCGAAAGGGATGCGCGTGGATTTGGTCGTCGCGATTCCAGAGAGGGAGTAAAATGGCAGACGCTGGCTTTGCGCTCATTCATTTCCTTGCTTTTCTAGGGTGGAGAATTCGCATTGAAACATCGGGATAGTTTGAAGTGGTTCTTTGTTGCGGCCATTTTAATTATGGCGACTGTAGCAGCGTTCGTCTTTTTCATTTCCCCATGTTGGGACCTTACTAAATCGACAGGGAGATTTGCCCTTGGACAGTTCTTAATGCAGTTTCTTCTTCTCCCAGCTGCTGGCGTTGGTTTCTTTTGGACAATTCAGCAGATCAGGCGGGCTCAGGAAGTCACGGACTTACATTTATACTTGTCGAATGGACTAGGCGAAAGAGAAACAAAACTGACACTGAGAATCCCGTCCACAAGAGGAGAACGGAAGTTCAGCTTCCAGCTTTTGAATGAAGGACGCCTTGTAGCTGTATGGTACCTTGTCGAGATTAGGATTCCAAATGAGCTGGCGCGATTTCCTGAAATCACTTACGAGCCTTTTGTTGGAGACAGAGAGAAATGGATATTCACAGCACGAAGTGAGTATTGGGAAAAAGCACCGCTCAGCGAGGATGGAAAAGACTTCACTCGTCTTTGTTTCAAGAGTAAAGGGCAAGAAGCAGCTTATCCTTTTTCTAAGTTGAAGTTAGCAACGGTGACAGTCTCTTTATTTGGGAATCGACAATATCCACCATACTGCGAAGTTCCCTACGTCATTGCCACGGATAGGGGTAAGCCGCAAACAGGTACACTTATACTGAAGCTTGAAAGAGAACCCGACCAAGGAGAACGCAAGAGTTCATGAGTTATCACTTCACCACAACACTAAGCGCCTCCTTCGATGACGCAATCGCGCGGGTGACCGAGGCGCTCAACAAAGAAGGCTTCGGCGTGCTGACGGAAATTGATGTCAAGGAAACGCTGAAGAAAAAGCTCGGCGTCGAATTTCGCAATTACGGAATTCTGGGCGTGTGCAATCCGACTTTTGCCTATCAAGCGCTGTTGGCTGAAGAAAAAATCGGCTTGATGTTGCCGTGCAATGTCATCGTGCAGGAACACGCGCCCGGCCGCGTCGAAGTCTCGGCGGTTGACCCGATCGCCTCGATGCAGGCGATAGACAATCCGAAACTCGCCGACATCGCCAGGCAAGTGCAAGCGAAATTGAAGGCCGTCATCGAGCATTTATAATTGAAACTAATCGTTCCCTACGGAGTAAAAACTGCAGTAGGGTGAGAAGCCCTAACAAAGCAAAACTCAAGGAGATACCGATGAAAAAAGTCGTTTCCTCACTGGCAGCGTTGCTGTTCCTCTGCACAGCACTGACTGCAGTCGCCCTTGCGCAGGTTCCCACGATGCCTCCTATGGGAGGTATGGGCGGCATGGGCTGGGGTATGGGAAGCCCCTACAACCGAATGTACAATGCCGCGACCGCCGAGACGCTGAAGGGCGTGGTTGTGAGCGTGGATTCCTTTTCCACAATGGGTGCTATGCCGGGTGCCCGCCAGATGCCCGGTATGCAACCTGGGATTCAGGCCATGCTGAAGACGGACAAGGACACGGTCTCGGTTCACCTTGGCCCTGCCTGGTTCATTGAGAATCAGGACATCCGAATCCTTCCGCGAGATTCGATTCAAGTGAAAGGGTCGCGCATTACTTTCGATGACAAGCCTGCCATCATGGCCTCCGAGATTACCAAAGGTCGTTATGACTTGCGGCTCCGCGATGAAAAAGGCATGCCTGTTTGGTGCGCCTGGCGAAGGCAATAACCAAATCTTCCCATAGCCTCTTCTCTCCTCGCGCCGGCTTTGGGCGCGTGGACGGTCTTTTCAGCGAGGATAAGCCATGAACTTTGCGCATATTCATCTCTTTCTGAATCATGTGCCTGTCATCGGTCTGGCTTTCGCGACGCTTCTCTTGCTCTATGGCCTTGCGAGGAAAAGCACGGAAATTGCGCGCGCCAGCTTCATGATGTATGTGCTTGTCGCTCTCGCGACGGTGGCGGTCTTTTTTTCGGGTCAGGGCGCGGAAGAAATCGTCGAAAATCTGCCCGATGTTTCCAAACCGATGATAGGCGTTCATGAAGACGCGGCGCTTGTGTCGCTGACGGCGATGCTCATCGTTGGCCTCGTAGCATTGGCGGCACTCATCTTCGTTCGCTCAAAGCCAATATCGAGCAAACTGGCCCTGCTTGTGCTTGCGCTTTCGGTTTTGGCGGGAGCATCTGTCGTTTACACCGGCAGCCTCGGCGGCAAAATCCATCATCCCGAGCTCCGCCCGGGTTTTGTCGCGCCACCTGCGCACAGCGAGCATCCTCAAGGCCAACATCCCGGTCATCGAGTGCAGGACGCAGCGGAATAACAACTTCATCGCGGAGTCAGATTGCTAACCTGGCCGGAACATATCCAGAGTCTCAATGGCTATTGTCGCTATCAGTATCGCCCCTTTGGGTGAGGGGACGAGCGTCAGCAAATATGTCGCAGCGGCGGAACGCATGCTGCGCGAGGACGGGCGCGTCAAGTACCGCCTCGATCCCATGTTCACCACGATTCAGGGCGACCTCGGCATCTGTCTTGAGGTCGCCCAAAAAATGCACGAGGCGGTCTTCGCGGCTGGCGCCAAACGCGTCAGCACGGTCATCAAAATTGACGACCGCCGCGATAAACCTGTGGACATGGACGACAAGATACGGTCGGTGGAGGAGAAGCTCAGTCATTAGGACACGCCAAAAAATATTGGTACACAAGCGAAGGACTAAGATCTTGAATGAAGAAAGGATTCGGAAGATAGAATATCTCTTCAAAAGTGAATACAAGTCTTAGGAGGCAAAAATGGCAGAGAACTCTCAGAGCGATTCTCTTGTCAAAGAAGGTGCCATGCTCATACGCTGGGGCATCCCGGGAAGCGTCTTTTTTGGGGCGTTTTTATTCTTCGTGGCTCTCGATTTCGTCTATTCACTTTGCGTGTCTCATTTCACGCCCGCAAGTCTGATTGAACGGCTTGGTGCCTCCAAATACTTTGGAGATCAAGGTCTCGTGGGAATGATTGCTTTCCTTGTCGCTGCTTCAATTCCGTCGGGATTTGTCATCTCCCAGCTCTACTATTTTGGGGTTTGGGCAGGGATACCTTTTGCAACAAGGAGAACACCCGAAAAAATTGTCAATCAACAGCAGCTGCAGCAAATTGATGAGTTATCAGAGACTGATCGAATGATTCAGACAAGGGAGATGCAGGACTGGACACTGTGGCGAGAGCTTATCGTTCGATTTCTCTTGGGCACTATCTATGTACTGAAATTGCTTGTCCATTACCCCCTTTGGCTCCTAAAGATATTGATAATGGGTTTGTCTTGCCTATTTGGAATGCGGATTTACAGAGAAAGAATACCACCGCCCAAACGGGAGACTTATGAGGAGGTTGTCAAGGCTCACATTAGGTGGATTGTGCTTTCAAGTATTTGCTATAGAAAGGCAAAAGGCGATGAGAGCAGCCGACTAGTTCACTTAGGGAATGTCTTTGACGGCATTGGAACAACTTTCATTTCTGTCCTCGTTGCGTGGCTCTTTTTCACTTACCTTGATTTCCATCTTCCATATGCTTCGGCAGGAATCTGGCTCGCAACGAAGCGAAACTCCGTTTTGCTTGTGACTCTTGTTCCTGTCTTAATTCTCTTTCTGGTTTTTTGGCAGAATCGAAAGAGTGTGGCGCGTCACCAACTCTTATTGATGAGATTGTTGCTACGATCTGATTATCCTGACAAGGTGACGCTGGCGAACTGATCTGCATCATGCGATGATCTCTGCATCGATTACCAACGTCCGACATCATAGCATAGTAAAAGTCCAGTAGTTTCTGTATGTAGATTCTCATAGGGGCGCAAATGTTTGCTCTGGCACTCAGAACCGCTTGTGCATACACGCATCCGGTAATTCTGTCTACGAGAGATGTCTCGGGGGAAATTACGTCCGGGTGCGGTACGTTCATAGTGATCAATCGCGATGGGTACATACTAACGGCCGCTCACGTTTTGCGGCCCTACAATCTTGCTAAGGACCATGAGAAGGAGCGTGGGGCGTACGAAGAAGAAGTCCGCAGAATCAGGTCTGATCACAAGATGAACGCAAAACAAAAAGCAAGAGCCATTAAGCAATTGCCATATAATCCTAAGTGGATCTGCAATTCGTCATTTTGGTGGAGCAGAGATGGCGTTTCGGTGAAGACATTTGCAATCGACCAACAAGCAGACTTAGCCGTTGGAAAACTTGAGCCTTATGACGAGAAATGGAATGCCCAATATCCCACTTTCAGGAATCCGTCAAACCCTCCTGAGCCGGGGGATTTTCTCTGTCGCTTGGGTTTTCCATTGCACAAGATTAAACCGATTTTCCACGAGGATACGAATGCTTTTGAATTGCCGCCCGAGACTTTTCCAATTCCGTTTTTTCCGAAAGAAGGCATGTACACAAGAGAGGCGCAGATCGTCGACCTCAAAACGTCCCGTATTGTGAAGTTCATTGAAATGTCCACGCCCGGACTGCGGGGCCAGAGTGGGGGACCAATTCTAGATTCGCAAGGGCGTATTTGTGCCATGCAGAGCCAGACCGGTTTTCACCCGATGGGCTTCAGTCCAAAGGTAATTAGAGGAAATCGAGAAGTCGAGGAACATCAATTCCTTGGAACAGGTCTCGGAACACATGTCGACGAAATCGTGCGTCTCTTCAAGACTGTGGGTATTTCTTATGACCTTTCAACATGAACGAGGTGCCTTGCCGTGCACCGTTCCCCTTGAAATAGGCCTATTTCGTTCCGCATATGGATCCTCATGAGCATTGCATACTGTTTTTTATAAATTTGCAAGGCATCGCCTCTGCAATGCGGACTTCTTAGTGAATTGCCTAGGCATGTGGAGACCTTGCTTAGGCGAGAAGTTGAGGCAACATAGTTGCATCTAATCATAGGCAAATTAGGAGCCGCATGAACCGCAATTTCGTATCCGAAACGGACTTTTCGCGCGAGGAAATCCTTGAAACCTTAGCACTTGCTAAGGAGTTAAAGGAGTTGCAGCATGACCGAGCAGCCCCGCAGCCTCTGCGAGGCAAGTCGGTCGGTTTGATCTTTCACAAGGCAAGCCTGCGCACGCGTATTTCCTTCGAGGTTGGGATTTCGCAACTTGGAGGCAGCCCCATCTACATCACGCAGCAGGAGATCGAGCTCGGCAAGCGCGAAACCATCCACGACGCCGCGAAGGTGCTTTCACGCTATCTTGCGATGATAATGATTCGCACCTTCAACCATGAGGATGTTGTCCAGCTCGCCAAGCATGCCGATGTGCCTGTGATTAATGGCCTTACTGACCTCCTGCACCCTTGCCAAGTGATGTCCGACATTTTTACCGTGCAGGAGAAACTCGGCCGGGTGGAGGATTTCAAGATTGTCTGGCTGGGCGACGGCAACAATGTGGCGAACTCGTGGTTAAACCTTGCGTCGCTTTTGAGTATCCAATTAGTGGTGGCGACCAGCCCCGAGACCTTGCCCAACCAGCAGATTTTGGAAAGAGCCCGAGCGACGGGGCGTTCGGAAATTGTTGTCGAGCACGATCCGCTGAAAGCGGTGCGCGGTGCTCAGGTTCTTTATACGGATGTTTGGGCCTCGATGGGACAGAAAGATAAGTTTGAGGAGCAGAAGCGGCGACTGGAGAAGTTCCAGATAAATTCGGCGCTTCTCTCGCGGGCCGACAAGAACGCCATTGTGATGCACTGCCTGCCCGCTGAACGCGGCCATGAGATCACCGATGAAGTGATGGATGGGCCGCATAGCGTGGTTTTCGATCAAGCCGAAAATCGGCTTCATGTCCAAAAAGCGATTATGACCAAACTCCTCGAATAGGAGGAAATCATGTTTGCGAAACGATACTTTCTATGGGCGATTGGGGCGATAGCAGCGTGGCTCTTTGTGGTCGGCTGCTTCACGCAGCTTTACCGCCCGTCGGTCAATGGACCGCCCGAGGCGATGTCATCGGAAACGCTCTACGACCGATACGATTCTTCGGCGATTGATACGACGCTGACAGAAAAAGAAGAGAGCTATCCGGGCACCGGCACGGATTATTATGACCGCTGGGACTATTGGGGTCGCTCCAGGCCGATGACGCGGTGGGGTTTTGATTTTTATAACTACAGTCCGCCCTACTACTCGGGCTATTACGGCTGGGAGGATTACTACGGCAATCCGTGGTGGTATTCCGGGTATTACGACTACTGGTACGGGTATCCTACCGGGACTGGCACACCCTCCGAGCCGGCGTCGAAGCGACCTTACGGTCGTCGTCCAGATACCGGCGGCGGGGGAGGCTCTCCTCCGGTGGTTGAACCTCCGCCAAGTTCTCCTCCTGCCCATGTTGCTCCTCACAGCGGCGGCTCGACTCCTTCGCGTCCACAGAAGGATGACACCAAGAAGACCGAGAAGCAGCGCGACTTCGGGCGAAAGAGACGGTAAGGGAGACTCATCATGAAAGTGCTTTTGGTACTCTTGGCCGTTCCGGTGCTGTGCCTCTCAGCCTTGGCGCAATCGGCGCCGGATACGCCAATCTTGACATTGGGGCTGCACTATGGCGCCGGCAGCCGGGCTCTGGGACTTGGCGGCGCCTACACAGGCATGGCCGATGATTTCACGGCGACCTACTGGAATCCCGCCGGGCTTGCCCAAATCAAACGCATCGAATTTCAAGGATCACTGTTGCAGACGGGCTATTCCAATTCGACGCGTTACTACGGCACGCCTTTGGATGTTAACAGCAATTTCACGCGCTTGAACAACCTGGGCATGGTTTTCCCCGTGCCAGTGTATCAAGGAGCGCTCTCCTTTGCCGTAGGCTATAACCAGGTGGTGGATTATGGTGCGCGCGCAAGTTTCCGCGATGAATCCAACAACCCTGTTGACAACGCAACGCAATCCTGGAATGAGTTGGAGACAGGGCGGCTCGGCTTCTGGAACCTTGCCGGAGCGATGGATGTTTCGCCCAATGTTTCGCTGGGGCTTGCGCTGTGCTATTGGACTGGGCGGGATGAACTCTCGGTGAATGAGAAATACTGGTCAGGAGGCTCGCTCTATCCCAATGACTACCTTATTTCCACGGACCTTAGCGGGTGGGGAGCGATTGGCGGGGGGCTGGCCAAGTTCGGTCGCTGGGCGCGGATGGGTCTCTCGGTCGTCACGCCTGTAACCTACAAGGCTTCGGAGGAATGGTCGCAGGCCGACGAGTCCGGCTATTGGGATTATCGCATTCGGATGCCGTGGATGCTTCGATGGGGCTTTTCTTTGAGCCCCGGGCGTTGGCTGCTCGCGGCGGATATTGACTATCGGGATTGGGCGCAAGTGGAATATCGCTCGGACCCGTCGCAAGACTCTGTTGTTATTGACGGGGAGTTTGTTGATTATAACCGCACGCGGGCAAATCTCTACATTCGGGACAACTACCAGTCAACGCTGGGCTTGCATGTCGGAGGTGAGTATTTGATTCCTTTCTACGGGCTGCGCGGGCGGCTTGGCTTCGGACTGGAGCCAGCCAGAGAAAAAAATGCGCCCTCGGGTGAAGACCGAAAAATCCTCGGCATGGGACTCGGCGTTTTGCTCGACCGCAGCGTTCTTCTGGATGCCAGCTTCATCCACAGCTGGTGGATACAGCGGTCGGACAATCTGACCGAGGACATCACGCTCAACAACTTTCTCCTGACGATTAGCTATCGGTTCTAACGGCTCCTTTGCTTTCCCACGGATTTTTAGTATATTAGTGAGGAGAGTCCGAAGACAGACATCTTCTAAGCGCTCACGCTTGCAAATCGTTTATGGGACAAAAGTGATTCCGCGTATTCGGCAAGTCTATATACAGAATTACAGGAGCTTGGCGAAGGCTTGGGCAACCCTCGAGCCTTTCACTATTTTAGTAGGGCCGAATGGGACAGGGAAGAGCAACTTCGTTGATGCACTCGCGTTCGTCAAAGATTGCCTTACAGAGTCTCCGGATATTGCCTTGCGAAGACGTGGAGGATTTTGGCGGACTTGCAGTCGTTTTGAGCCACATAGCGGCAGAAGTATAGGTATTAAACTCGAATTTGATTTGGGTGATGGTCTCTTTGCAAATTATGCTATTGAAATGAGTTTGGGGACGGAAGGACCATTTTACGCCACTATCTCACGAGAGAGGTGTCTTGTTTACAAATCCGATGGTGAGAAGTATATTTTTGAGGTTAAGGAAGGGAGATTATCTACTTCCGTTCCAGGAATCCGACCAGCTATTTCTCCTGATCGCCTTGCTCTAACTGTCGTTTCAGCAACCGAAGAGTTCCGACCTGTTTATGATTTTTTGACAACGATGCGTTTCTATGCGATCGTGCCGGATCGTCTGCGTGGATGGAAGAGCAAGGAATCAGGAGAATTTCTCGCGCGAGACGGCAGCAACGCTGCAGCAGTGTTGCAACGCTTGTTTGAAAGTAAGGAGGATCATGCACACAAACCTTGGAACCGAATAGGTAACCTTCTTTCAAAAATTTCTTCTGGCACTCAACTTGTTACATTCATAGAGGCTGCTCTCCCCGCTCTCCCAAGTACCGGTCTGTCGCGTGGCGAAATAGAAATGCTTTATACTATTAGTTTTTTACAGGATGTTGGCGATGGACAGCGCCAGGCTATGGAGGCTTTCCATATGTCTGATGGGACATTACGTGCCCTTGCATTACTTCTTGCGGCATATCAGTTGGGCAAACATTCGGTTATTGCGATTGAAGAGCCAGAGGCAACGATCCATCCAGCAGCAGCGGAAATAATTCTTCAGGTGCTTCAGGACGCGTCTCACGAAAGGCAAATTCTCGTCACCACGCATAGTCCCGACATTATCGATAGTTAAGATGTTGGTGATGAGCAGATTAGGGTGGTCGGCATGCAGAATGGAAGGACTTTCATATCCACAGTCTCGGAAGCAGGACGATCCATAATTCGCGATAAATTATACACACCGGGCGAATTACTTCGCATGGACGAGCTTCAAGCGGATGAGGAAAAGGCAATAGATACGGCCAAGGATTTCAATCTATTTGATGAGCCCGACTTGAGGGAGCCGGAACACGAATGAGGGGAAAGATTGTCGCAATTGTAGAAGGCAAGAAATGTGAGAAGGAAACGATCCCTCTCTTGCTCAGGCGGATTTTGCATGAGAGACTTAATGTCTTTGATGATATCGTTGAGAAACCTGTATATTTATCACGAACTAAAATAAAAGATGAAAGTGAGTTACAACGCATTATTGAATTGGTTCAACGAACGCGGACGGGCGCCAAGGCGATATTGCTGCTGTGCGATTCAGATGATGATCCTCCATGTCTTTTGGGACCCGAGCTTCTTTTAAAAGCTCGCTCAATGACGCATTTATCTGTTGCCGTCGTCCTTGCCAAGAAAGAACTTGAATGTTGGTTTCTGGGCGCCAAAGAGTCGCTGCGGGGTCAAAGAGGAATCAGACAGGATGCGAATAACCATCCCAACCCCGAAGACATTCGAGGCGGCAAAGAACATCTTTCCGAGAATATGGAAAGTGGAAGGAGATACCTGGAGACAGATGATCAGGCTGCGTTGGCTGCGAAGATGGACATTGAAGTGGCCCGCAGGAACTGTCCTTCATTTGACAAACTCGTACGAGAGGTCGAGCGCCTTTTGACGCAAATGAATCCGTGCCAACCTCCTTCAAATCAGCCGCCAATATTCTGAGCGGGTGTCCGTGACTCCAAGAGCATCAATTCCCATTTCCGAACTTCGCAATTTGCCCGCCGGTGACAAAATCGTCACTGGCTTTTATCTTTTGAGCCGACTTGGAACCCGCACCTCGCGACTTGGGAAACCCTACCTGACCTTGGAATTGCAGGATGTCTCGGGAAGGATCGAAGGGAAGTTCTGGGAGGGCTTCGAGGATTTTCAGGCTTCCGCGCAGGTTGGGCAGGTTGTGAAAATTCAAGGGGCGGTCGAACACTTCGAGGGTGTGGTGCAGCTTCGTGTGATCAAGGCACGGCCAGCGCGCTCTGATGATGAAGCGCCCAGTGTGCGCGAATTCCTCCCGCACAGCGAGCGCTCGCCGGACGAGATGCGGAAAGAGCTAAGTGAGATCATAGGCACTCTGGCGGAAGGGCCGCTGCGACAACTTATCGAAACGATTTTCGCAGATGAGACCATTTGGGCGCGCTATACGGAAACCCCCGGCGGAAAACTCTGGCATCATGCTTATCTTGGTGGTCTGGCCGAGCACACTCTGTCGCTCGCGCGACTCTGCGACCTTCTGGCGGGACACTATAAGCAGCTCAATCGCGATTTGCTTATCGCTGGAGCGCTTCTGCACGATTTCGGCAAAATCGAGGAACTGGAAACCAAAGTAGGCATAGACTACTCCATCGAGGGACGCCTCTTGGGTCACATCACTTTGGGCGCTCTTTTTGTTGAGGAGAGTATCAGGCAAATCGAAGGATTCCCTGATGAATTGAGGCGGCAGCTTCTGCATCTGATTCTCTCCCATCAGGGAGAGGGTGCGATGGGCTCGCCGGTAAAGCCGATGACGCCCGAAGCGCTTGCCTTACACTATGCCGATGACCTCGATTCCAAGCTGAACGCCTTAGAGCGCATTCGCGCACACACGCCTGAAGGGCAACCTTTTAGTGACTACATCAAACTTATGGAGAGGTTTTTCTACTTTGGAACTAATGAAAGAGAAAGCGATTTATCTCCTCCGAAAGATGAAGAAAGCGGTTCGCCCTAAGTCTGCGCCGCGATGGATTTTGTTGGTACTGGCCATTTCGTTCTTAAGTGTTTCCAAGGCGTGGGCCGCCAACATCACGCATCATTCCATTTCGCTCGAACTGGATTTAGACAAGCACGAGCTTCGGGGATGCGATTTGATTAGAGTGGAGAACATCCACGGGCCGGCGCACATTCTCATTGGAAAGGCTTTTCAAATCTCGGCGATAAAAGTTGAGCAGGCGGTAACCTATGCCGAATATCTGCCGGCCAATTCAACCCTCTTCGGCGTTCGAGATGACCGGCGCGACAGCAGTTTCTGGGCGTCGGTTTGGGCTGTGCCACTGCCGACTCCTGATGGGCGCACGGAGTGTGACTTCAATATCTGCTGGTCAGGTATTGCTTACGATACGGCGGGCCTTTCCGGATTCAGCCATGATAAAATCGCCGCCGAGGTCAATGCTTGTATCGGTGCCGAGGGTGTTTATTTATCTCCTGAAGCGGTCTATTATCCGCGCATTCCTCGCGATTTGGCCGCGTTTCATACGGAAGTCGTGCTGCCCAGGGAATATCGCGTGGTTACTTCGGGACAATGCACGCTGGATCAAATGACTGAAGGAATTCGGCGCGTCATCTATGATGAGCCGAACTTGCTTGACGGCTTGACGATTTGTGCGGGCCAGTGGGTGCGCCAGAGCCGGTATCACGGCAGCGTGCTGCTCGAAACCTATTTCTATCCTGAAGACACATCGCTGGCCGCCACTTATTTGAATTCGCTCGAGGAGGCGCTTGATATCTTCACACCGCGCATCGCTCCCTATCCTTTTGCGAAATTCGCTGTGGCGGAGAATTTCTTTGAAACGGGCTACGGCATGCCGGGATTCACGCTCTTGGGGCGTTCCGTGGTGAGGCTGCCGTTCATTCCGCGCACTTCACTGCCTCACGAGCTTCTGCATAATTGGTGGGGCAACTCGGTCTATGTGGACGACACGCTGGGCAACTGGTGCGAGGGTCTCACGACTTATCTTTCGGACTATATGTATAAGGAAATAGAGAGCGACAGTGCTGCCCGTGATTATCGCTGGACGATTCTGCGCGATTACAGTGCGTATGTTGGCCCGGGCAAAGGCACGCCGCTCGTTGAATTTCGCGAGCGCACGAATCCCGCGCTGCGAGCCGTGGGTTACAGCAAGTGTGCGATGATTTTCCACGCGCTCCATCGCTCACTCGGCCAGGAAGCCTTCGCCAAAGCGCTTAAGCGCTTCTATACAAATCGCCAATTCCAATATGCTTCGTGGGACGATATTCGATATGAATTCCAGATGGCGAGCGGCCAGGATTTGGAGCGTTTTTTTCATCAATGGCTCTTTCGCGGCGATGCGCCCAAGTTGAAACTCGGTGAGTTGCAGGTGGCAAAGGATGGCAATCAATATCGAGTGGAAGTGGAAGTGCTTCAACCCAGCGAACCTCTCTATGATTTGGAATTTCCGCTCAAAGTCTATTGTGAGGGAGGCGCGGAGATTGAACAGCCCGTCCGCATTTCCACGAGCCGCGTTCTGAGCACCATCTACACTAAAGCGCGTCCGTTGCGTGTGGCGCTGGATCCGGACGCCCATGTGCTCCGGCTTCTGTGGCCCGATGAACAGCCTGCCACGATTGCGACCATCATCGGCGCGGCGAATCGCTTATTCGTTCTTCCGGGAAGCGCCGATGATGAGACGCAGCGCGCCGAAGAGCAACTCTTCAAAAACCTTATCGCGGAATGGGGAGGTGAAATCGTCCAGGGCAATGCTTGGCAAAATGCGCCCCTTGACGCCGTGATAATCGTCCCTTGGCGTTTCGGCAAGCTCATCTCTTCGGGCTGGCCGAACCTCGGCGAGCAAATGGCGAAAAGCAGTGGCAATTCTCCACAGGTGCAGGCGCTCTTGAGTGAAACCGATTCTCTCTATGATGCAACCGTTGTCGCTGGAAAAGAGAGCGATGGCCGCCGGATTCTCCTTGTGAATGCGATCCAGCCTCAAGTACTGACCATGCTGGCGCGCAAGCTCCCTCATTATGGAAAATACAGTTATCTCGGTTTCCGCGAGGGAAAAAATGTCACGAAGGGAATCTGGCAGCCGACTTCGCCGCTAACCATTCGTGAGGTGAGCGCGCCATGAAAGGCGAGAATTCGGTGGAATGGGTTCCGCTGCCCAAATTGCCCGGCGGCATCTATGTCTCGATGGTTACCGAAGTGCTCGACAAGGAGAACATCCCGAATTTGGTGAAGACGGACCTTGCGGCAGGAGGAATCGGAATGGTCATCGGAACGACGACCGTGGGGAAACCCTGGCGTATCTTCGTCCCGCGCGACAAGTATGAGGAAGCGCTCCATATCTTCGAAAGCATCATCGGGCCGCAATAATCTCATTTTTCAGACCCCCCCTATCCCCCCCGCGAGCAGGGGGGAGTTCGGTTCTCCCCCCGTTCACGGGGGGACAAAAGGGGGGTTATGTCAGGTCACGAACTGCATTCTAAGATGCCTTCTCTGCTGCTATTGCCGCATCATGCGCGACGATTGGGCACACGACATGAGAATGTTCGGCACGACTCCCCCATAGGTCGGCTGCAAACAACAGACAGGTTTCGAGCATTAAGAAAGAGGCCTTGGATTTCCGAGGCCTTTGTTGTTCTTTGGATTTTCGACAGAATTTTTTGTATATTGGCTGAGGCTGCTTTCAAGTTGAGCAGACGATCTTTTTCTTACAACCATTCTCAGAAGGTGCCTATGACGGAGATCAGTGATGTTTTTGCCCGCGAAGTTTTGGACTCGCGTGGAAATCCGACCGTTGAGGTCGAGGTCGTTCTGGATAGCGGGGCGATGGGCAGAGCCATTGTGCCCTCCGGCGCGTCCACCGGAGAACACGAAGCTCTCGAACTGCGCGACGGCGACATCAAACGCTACCTGAAAAAAGGGGTGCTCAATGCGGTGCAATCGGTGAATGTGGAGATTGCCCAGAAGATTATTGGAATGGACGCCAGTTATCAGCAGGAGATTGATTCCAAACTCTGCGCGTTGGACGGCACACCCAACAAAGCGAAATTGGGTGCCAATGCGATTTTGGGTGTTTCGCTTGCCGTTGCCAAAGCGGCCTCGGTGGCGCTCGAACTTCCCCTCTACCAATACCTGGGCGGTGTTGGCGCAAAAACGCTGCCGGTTCCTCTGATGAATATCGTGAATGGAGGCGTCCATGCGGACAATCTCCTCGATTTTCAAGAGTTCATGATCGTCCCACGGGGATTCGGCAGCTTCAGAGAAGCGCTTCGGGCAGGCGTTGAGACCTTCCATGCTCTCAAGAAGGTGCTGAAGGACAAGGGATTTTCAACGAATGTTGGAGACGAGGGAGGCTTTGCGCCAGAACTGAAAACCCACCGCGAAGCGATCGAAACCATACTTGCCGCCATCGGAAAAACAGGCTACAAACCGGGGCTGCAAATCGCCCTGGCCCTCGATCCGGCTTCATCCGAGTTTTTCGACAGCAAGAAGAAAGTCTATAAGTTGACCTGCGAGAAGAAGACGCTTTCGCCCGGGCAAATGGCAGATTATTACGCCGAGCTTTGTAAGGACTATCCGATTGTCTCCATCGAGGATGGGATGGCTCAGGATGATTGGGAGGGTTGGAAAATCCTTACAGAAGGACTTGGGGACAAAATCCAACTCGTGGGAGATGACCTTTTCGTCACGAATGTCCACCGGTTGGAGGAAGGAATCGAGAAGGGGGTCGCCAACGCCATTCTCATTAAACTGAATCAGATTGGCACTTTGTCGGAAACGCTGGATGCCATTGACTTGGCACGGCGAGCAGGTTATCGGCAAGTGATTTCACATCGTTCCGGCGAAACCGAAGATACGACCATCGCCGACTTGGCCGTTGCCACCGGTTGCGGTCAAATCAAAACGGGTTCCGCCTCCCGGACAGACCGAATCTGCAAATATAACCAGCTATTGCGCATCGAGGAAGAACTCGGCGCGGATGCCGTTTTCTACGGGCGGTTTTGGCAGCTTTAGGAGTGCGATGGGGCTCGAGCGGAAAACACGCCGTTGGATCTTGGCAGGACTCGCGGGGGGCATCCTGCTTGTCTTTGCGAGCCTGCTGGCCTTTGGCGAGGAAGGTCTGATACGGTATTTTGAGAAGCGGCGCGAGCTGGCGCAAGTCCGAGAGCAGCTCGAGCTCGTTCGCCAGCAAAACGCGGCGTTCCGAAAGCATCTTGAGAGGTTGCAAGCCGGGGACAGTTTGGCCCTCGAAGAGGAAGCGCGCCGCCACCATTTGGTCGGGCCAAACGAAGAGCTTTACGAAGTCGAGGTTAAATAGCCTGAAATAGATTCCCGGGCGTCCCCGCCCAGGCGGAATCGGGCTTTCTGGGCCGGTTAGAAGCGATGCACCCCGAAAAATGTCAACGAACTTTCGGGAATTGGCATATTTTCGAGGTACTGCAAGTAATCTGTTTTCAAACAATGCCACTCGCCGGAAATTTCCGTAGTTTGCTCAGTATGTATTGACAATTCGTGCAATATTCTCTATCCCATACTGCAAGCAATGCCTTGAGCAGGTAGCTGTATGTGAGATGTGTGAACAAAACCAATAAGGAGAAAAGCATGAAGAGGTCTACGGTGTTTCAATGTCCGGGAAAAGCGGTTTGGTTGTGCTGTGTCCTGATCGCAAGCTGGGCCGCTGCTCAACCGATCGTCACTATCACTCCATTGGAGCCAGCCCGTCGCACGAGTCAGATCGTGATTCCCGAGCAGCCGGATGAGCAGGCGGCGCTGCGCAAGTGGTTCCAGGAGAATCGCCACACTTTCCAGCCGATGCCCTTGCCGGAATGGCGACCGCCGCTGGACGTGCCAATCCCTGAGGATGAGGTTGTCACGTACAACCCGCGCACGGGCGAGGTGAGCAAATCGAAGATTCCCTGGACGGACATCATCCGGGCGATGCAGATGAACGGGGCGCCGGGCGGTGAAGGTACAGGGCTACGAGAATGGGATGGGTCACCTCTGCGCAACTTCAGCGACTTGACTCAGGTGAGTGGTTCTGACCAGTATCCCTGGTGTGTCAACTGCAAGTTATTCATGACGTTCCCTTCGGGGAACTACGTCGGCTCGGGCGTGCTGATTGACGGCAAGCATGTGCTCACTGCCGGACACTGCGTGTACTACCAAGGGGCATGGGCGACCAGCATCGAAGTGTCGCCTGCGTTCAACAACTGGAATGAGCCCTACGGAGATGCCTTCGCCGTACAGTTGCACTCGTGGTCAGGCTGGGTGGACAATGGCGACTTCAACCATGATATGGGCGTGATTGACCTGGATCGTCCCGTCGGTGCGCTGACCGGCTGGCACGGGTATGGGTACAATGACGACAACGGATGGTTCTCGGGTCGGACCTTTCACAATCCGGGGTATCCTGCAGCATCGCCTTACACCGGGATGTATATGTACTACTGGTACGGCACTTTCGACGACATCCAGACTTACTACTTGCAGGTCAACCGGCAGGCCTTTGGGGGTCAGAGCGGAAGTGGCGCGTACTACTGGGACGGCGGCAGCGGCCGCTGGGTGTACGCGGTACTTTCCAATGGAACCACATCCTGGCACCGGGATACACGCGTCACGGGCACGAAGTTCGGCCACATCGGGGGCTTCATCTCTGAGGACAAGCCCGCGACGTTTGATCTCGTGGCAATGGACTGCAATGTCAGCCCGTCTACCATTCAGGCGGGACTAACTCTGACCAGCTTGGATTTCCTTGTGCACAACTACTCGACGGCCTCGTGGAGTGGCTCCGTTCCGGTGGATGTCTACCTGTCCACCAACGACTACATCTCTACGGCCGACGTGCTGCTGGCGAGCGGGTCGTTTACGTACAGCTTTGGGTCATTGTCGTCCGTTCGTGTGAACTGGTCCAGTCCGCCAACGGTTGACCCGAACACGGCGGCAGGCAACTACTGGATTGGGGTGATCCTCAACATCGCCGATTACAACGCGGCCAACAATTCGTCCAGCTATGACGACGCCGCACCCATCACGATCACGGTGTGTCCGAGCATTGCGCAGGCTACCTTGACGACTCCCGCGAATGGCGCGACGGTTTGCAGCGGGGTTTCCACCCAGTACTGCTGGAATTCCCTCAGCGGCATCTCGCAGTACCGCGTCCAGTGGGATGACAACTCGAGCTTCAGCTCGCCCGAGGAAATCACCACCACTAGCACATGCGTCTATCGCACGCTGACCGGCAGCGGCACATGGTATTGGCGGGTGCGCGGCGAGAGTGCCTGCCGGACGGGAACTTGGGCAAGTTACCGCACGATCACCTTAACTACGGCTCCAGGGCAAGCGACTCTCACGAGCCCGGCCAGCGGCACCAACGTGTGCAGTGGCGCTTCACAGCAATACTGCTGGAATGCAGTGAGTGGCGCAACAACCTATCGAGTGCAGTGGGATGACAACTCAAGCTTCAGCTCGCCTTTGGAGACCACAACCTCCAGCACCTGCGTGAACTACTCTATCACTGGGAGCGGAACGTGGTACTGGCGCGCACGGGCGGAGAACGTCTGCGGGAATGGAAGCTGGGCGAGCTACTGGACCATCAACCTGATCCCGGTGCCGGGCCAAGCGACACTCGCCAGCCCATCGAGTGGTGCAACGGTTTGCAGCGGCGTTTCACAGCAGTATTGCTGGAACGCCGTCAGCGGAGCGACCCTCTACCGTATCCAGTGGGACGACAACACCAGCTTCAGTTCACCCGTGGAGAACACAACCTCCAGCACCTGTATCAATCAGAGCCTCACCGGAAGCGGAACTTGGTACTGGCGAGTGCGCGCCGAGAACTCCTGCGGGAATGGCAGTTGGGCCAGCTACTGGACCATCATCCTGACGCCGATTCCCGGACAAACAACGCTCTCTTCACCCGCCGAGGGAGCGATGGTGTGCAGCGGCACTTCCCAGCAATACTGCTGGGGTTCGGTGGGATTCGCGACCACCTATCGTGTGCAGTGGGACGACAACACGAGTTTCAGCTCCCCCGAAGAGGCAACGACTGCCAGCACGTGCATCAATCGCACGCTAACCGGGAGCGGCACATGGTACTGGCGTGTGCGCGCCGAGAATGCCTGCGGCACCGGCACCTGGGCGACCTATCGTAGTATCTCCCTGACGCCCGCTCCGGGACAAGCGTCTCTGATCTCTCCGGCTGACGGCGCAACGGTTTGCAGCGGTGTGGCACAACAGTACTGCTGGGGAGCCGTGAGCTGGGCCACCACCTATCGTGTGCAGTGGGATGACAATACCAGCTTCAGCTCGCCGGAAGAAGTCACCACGTCCGGGACCTGCTGGGAAACAACACTAACTGGCAGTGGCACGTGGTACTGGCGTGTGCGCGCCGAGAATGCCTGCGGCATCGGCACCTGGGCGACCTATCGTAGTATCTCCCTGACGCCCGCTCCAGGACAAGCGTCTCTGATCTCTCCGGCTGACGGCGCAACGGTTTGCAGCGGTGTGGCACAACAGTACTGCTGGGGAGCCGTGAGCTGGGCCACCACCTATCGTGTGCAGTGGGATGACAATACCAGCT
>Ga0315289_10000535_pt1 | contig 58428 bp, 49 predicted proteins | sample YL17G11_40_MG_FD_203452 | JGI IMG/M metagenome (GOLD analysis project Ga0315289, IMG submission 203452) | Sediment microbial communities from Yellowstone Lake, YNP, Wyoming, USA - YL17G11_40 | ecosystem: Environmental > Aquatic > Freshwater > Lake > Sediment | place: USA: Wyoming | collected... | reverse complement strand
CTCTGATATACTGCGGAAATTAAATAATTTTGATTCCATTCCAATGAAATGTTTTGTTGTAGTGGCGAGGTCACCTCGCCCTTGATTGCAGGGCAGGGAAATCCCACCCCTACTCGTTGTAGCGATTTGATTATCAATTTCAAAAAGTATCGTTTATAAATAAAACTGCAGCACCGATGTCTCGTCGGCTATATAACTGCCGGCAATATGCCAGCGCTACAAGGCAATTTAAAAATGGATACAAGAAGCTCAATGCCTTCCGAGATACGAATTATTGATATATTCGATAAGTTAATACACTTTTTAAATTTCTCAAAAAGCACTTCTAAAGAAGGTGTCCCTGACCAATCAAATCTCTTCTTTTATAAAAATCTACTCAAGGGATACTTCTCGTATAATCTCAAAGCTCCCCTCAAAGACTCTCAATCAAGAAATGCAGAGATATTAATTCAAGGTATCGGTAGAGATGCCAATCTCTCATTGAAGACATTGCTTGAACTCAATTACAGCCAAATTTTTAAAGAGATTATTCAAAACATTCAAGAAGCAGAATATGAAAAGTTTTGCACAGATTTCATCGTCACTCTCGATGCATACGGTTCTTTTCATAAATATATGGAATCTTTTACTAACGACTGGTCAAGATTCAATGATATTTCCAGGCGATTCAAATTTCTTAAAGGAGTTTTGGCGAGCAAATTTTTAAAAGCAGTTGAGTATCAGGCAGTCTCACCTGAACGGGCAAGAATACGTGTCTTAGACCGTCTGGGTCTTGTCAAGATTAGTGAATGTTACAGCAAAAATTACAAGGAATTCTATTCAATGTGTTTGAAAATATCCAAGACCACAGGGATGGAATTGAATGATATTGATGATATTATAGGTGCTTTTTCGGGTCTGGATAAAGAGAGAAAAGAAAAAGCAATCTGTTTAGCAGATCCTAAGTGCTGGGATTGTCCAATTCCTTCCTACTGCGAATACTACAAATTATATCAACCTACTAAAAAAGAAAAAGGACTAACAATAAAAGAATGGGCAGAGCAGGATAAACCGCGAGAGAAGTTCCAGAGCAAAGGAGGAGATGCTCTCTCTGACGGAGAGTTACTCTCTATTTTTATTAGAACCGGAACAAAAAATAAGACAGCCTTTGACCTTAGCAGAGAATTAATAAGCAAATTCGGGGATTTGAGAGGACTCTCTCAAGCCTCTATCAATGAGATTGCCTCAATCAAGGGAATCGGTTGTTCTAAAGCAATTACTATCAAAGCCGCACTGGAAATAGGATTAAGATTGGCAAATACAAAAAGTTTCATCGGGGAAAAATTCAAACGAAGTTCAGACGTGTTTGAGTATTTCAGGTATCGTTTCAGGGATACAAAGCAAGAACATTTTATTACGTTACTCCTTGATAATAAGAACAAAATAATGAAAGAGATTTTGATTTCTAAAGGATCATTATCCTCAAGTGTAGTTCATCCAAGAGAAGTATTTAATCCAGCGATAAAGGAATCCGCCGCATCCGTTATTCTTTTGCATAATCACCCAAGTGGCGAACCCGAACCGAGTAAAGATGATGTTGACTTGACGAAGCGGTTAATTGAGACAGGAAAAGTCGTTGGGATAAAAGTCTTAGACCACATTATTATCGGCAATGATTGCTACCTAAGTATGGCTGATGAAGAGCTAATGTAAGAAAGTTTAACAGGGATAAACAGGATGAACAGGATAGATAAAAATTTATATTTGTTAATCCTGTTTATCCTGTAAATCCTTGTTAAATTATATATTTTTAAGGAATTAAAATGAGAAAAGTAAAATCTATTATTACCCTTCTTACAGATTTTGGCAATGATGATTGGTTTGTAGCTTCAATGAAAGGAGTTATCAAATCAATCAATCCTGATGCGGAAATAGTCGATATTACTCATAATATAAAATCGCATTCCATTTCTGATGGAGCATTTATTTTATACAATGCATATTCTTATTATCCTGAAAAAACAATATTTGTTGCGGTAGTTGACCCAGGTGTTGGTTCATCGCGAAAAATGTTATTGATGAAGACAAAGAAATATTTTTTTATCGCTCCTGATAACGGACTGCTAACCTATATTGTAAAAGATAATCCTAAATATGAGGCGATTGGGATTGAAAAAAAGAAATATTTTTTGCCGATTGTGAGTTCGACTTTTCACGGAAGAGACATATTCTCACCTGTTGCAGCGCATCTTTCTAAGGATTATAAAATCGAGAAATTTGGTAAGAAGATAAGAAGACTGACAATGTTAAATATTGAAGATGCAAAGATAGAAAAAAATGCTATTACCGCACCGATCATTTACATCGATAAATTTGGAAATCTTATCATCAATATAAAAAAGAGTGAGTTTTCAAAAGTCTTGAAACTCAAAGAAATCAAAAATAAAACAGGGAAAGAAATTCTTGCCTGTCAAACACCGCTAAAAAGCAGTTATGCTGATGTGGATGAAGGAGAAGTAGTAGCGTATTGGGGAAGTAGCGGATTTTTAGAAATAGGAATCAACCAAGCCAGCGCCGCAAAAAGATTTAATCTCAAAGTCGGGGATGTGATTAAACTCAAGATTTAACAAATTGAAATAGATTTCCAACCACAACGACACAGAGAAAAATAGAACGCGGATAAACACGGATAAATACCGATTTTCGCAGATTAAATATTCATGAAAATAAGTTCCATTCCGTGTAAATTTGCGGTCTATCCTTTCGTCTTTTTGCGAACTTAGCGCCTTCTTCGCGACCTTTGCGGTTAAAAATTAAACCGCAGAGAACGCAAAGTAGTCGCAAAGAACCGCAGAAGGATATCATAAAAAATTAGATGGATCAGAATGTTTATCCTGAACTATAATTATTTATTCGCGAAAATTCGCGTGATTCGTGGTTAAATTCTCTGAGATATTTGTAAATAATTTCATAATTAACAATGTTTAATCTTCTTTAGAATCTTCATCATCTCATTATGAATCAAGCCGTTTGTGACAAGAACCTGTTTATTATAGCAAGAAGTTTTATTGCCAGAAAAATCTGTAACTTTCCCTCCTGCTTCTTCGACAATCAAAATTCCTGCCGCTTGATCCCACGGATATAATTTTCTTTCCCAGTATCCATCGAGTCTTCCACAAGCAACCGAGCAAAAATCGATCGCTGCGGCTCCTAATCTCATTACCCCCTGCGATACTTTCAGAAATTTTCCATAAACGTCCATATAATAATCAACATTCTCTCTTCTGTCATAAGGGAATCCTGTAACAAGAAGGGCTTTTTCAAGCTTGTCGACTTTTGAAACATGAATCTTTTTATCATTTAGATATGCACCACTCCCCTTTTCAGAGAAAAATAACTCATTGCTTATTGGATTATAAACTCCACCCATAATTATTTCTTTTTTGCATTCGATACCAATGGATATGGCAAAAATTGGAAGTGTATGGGCATAATTAGTTGTTCCATCAAGCGGGTCAACAATCCATTTATACTCTGATTCCTCTTTCGTAATCCCTGATTCCTCAGCAAGGATTTTATGTTTAGGGAAAGCGGATTTGATTATTTTCATAATAGTAGCTTCAGATTCTTTATCAGCTTGAGTAACGAGATTCACATCGCTTTTGTATTCAATTTTTGAGATATTGCCATAGTATTTGCGTAAGATTCTCCCTGCCTCTTTAAGAGACAGCATAAGGATGTCTTTTAATTCTTTTAATTCATTCATTTTTTCAGGTCCTGATATGTAAGATACAAAATTATTTTGCCCCTATACTTTGATTTTTATTTTACAAAATTCAAGGAGAATTTAAGCGGGAAAAAGTTTATGTGAACACTTAATATATGTTGATAAAATTATATGCAGTCTGCCTAATTTCAAGTAGAGACCTCTGAAATACTTCAAAAGCGAGATTATTTTATCTGTCATGCTGAACTCGTTTCAGCATCTCAATTGAGATTCCGAAACAAGTTCGGAATAACATATTAAAGTTAATTCAGTATTTCAGAGATTTCAGGTAGAGAAAAAAATCAGCGATCATCCGCAGTAATCCGCGTAAATCCGCGTTCTGAAAAATGAATCAATTTTAATCTTTACTTTGAAAGATAAATATCTCATTTTAGCTCTCATAAATTTATTTTAAGACTCTCATTATAATATGGAAAAATTAGGATTCGTCATACCCTGGTTCGGCAATTCGATGGGCGGAGCGGAAATACTCTGTAAAGGCTTAGTCCAAAGACTAAAGAGCGCAGGCTTTGATGTTGAGGTTTTAACAACTTGTGGGAAAAATGCCTTTTCTGAGTGGGACATTGATTTTTATCCCGAAGGAATTTCAGAAATTGATGGAATTCCCACGAGAAGATTCAAGCTCGACGGTCGCAATGTTTCCATTTACCACAACTTGAATTATAAACTTGCGACAAATGAAAAACTCACCGATGATGAAGCTTATCAATTTCTCCAGAACACAATCAACAGTCGCCAGATGTATGGTTTTATCAAGGAAAATGCTAATAAATATCTCTTTGTTTTTATGCCATATTTGTATGGAACAACGTTCTATGGTTCGATTATAGCCCCTGAACGTTCCTATCATATCCCCTGCTTACACAATGAGCCAAATGCTTATTTCTCTTTTTATACCCATATGTTCAGTAATTCGCGTGGGATATTTTTTCTAAGCAAAGCTGAAATGAATTTTGCCAGAACAATTTATGATCTGAATCCGAATAAATGTTTCTTATTAGGCGGAGGCGTTGATAGAATTGAGGTTGTTAACCCTGATGCCTTTCGAAAAAAATTCAACATCGATGGAGATTTTGTTATTTATGTCGGAAGGAAAGTAGAGGGCAAAGGTGCAACCTTATTAACAAAATATTTTACCAAATTTGTTAAAGAAAATCATTTAACCCTACGATTAATACTTATAGGAGGCGGAGTATTGAATATCCCCAAAAATGATGACGCATTCATCATTGATTTGGGCGAATTATCAGAAGAGGATAAGTATAACGCCATAAGTGCAGCTCTGTTTCTCATCCAACCATCTTTCTTCGAGAGCTTCTCCATTGTGTTAATGGAAGCCTGGTTGTTAAAAAAGGCTGTGATTGTTAATGAGAGTTGTGCGGTAACAAAGGAGCATTGTATTGAAAGTAATGGTGGACTTTACTTTAGTAACTATCCTGAGTTTGTGGAATGTATGAATCTCCTCATTGAGAAAAAAGAATTCAGAAAAAGATTGGGAGAGAATGGATATAATTATGTAGTTAAAAATTTTATGTGGGAGGATGTCACAAAGAGGTTTATAGAATTTTTTAATGCTACTAAACAATGAATCATCCAAAAATATTCTTGACAAGGAATAATGTCGAAAATTATGTTTAAGAAATTTAATCCCTTTTTGGGTCAATTCTTGTAAAAAGGTAGAGGGAAAAGGACGGAGAGATTAATGGGTAAGATTTTAATTGTTGATGATAATGTCGATATGCTGAAATTTTTTCAGAAGGCTCTTGAAAGAGAAGGTCACGTCACGGTTCAGGCAACGAATGGATTAGAAGCATTAGAAATTCTCCAGAATCAGGACGGTATAGATTTAATACTCAGCGATATCAGAATGCCGATAAAATCCGGAATCGACATTCTCAAAGAGGTCAGGACAAAGTACCCTGCCATAAAGGTCGTTCTTATCACCGGATATGCCCAGGTGGAAGAATATCTTCAAGCAATGGAATACGGTGCATACGAGTATTTAACAAAACCTATTCGGGTAAATGACCTCCTGACCTGTGTTAATCGGGCACTCGCATAATTCACTCATTGCCTATAATAAGCTTAATACAAATCAAATTCACATTTATAATAATAAATTTTATCTCACCAAAAAAAATTAAGCTACGAAAGTCAATAAAATCATCCAGAATTACAAAAAGTCATTTCTACATTCCTGAAGATTTAACAAAAAGAATAATATCTATTTACATTGACTATTAATAATTTTATTTCTTAATTTTTCCCATTGATAGAATTCAAAAAATATGGATACAATAAAGAAAACAAAAAATATTTTTCTTCCATCACTCGTAGCCTTAGAAGTAACAAGGCGATGTGTTCTGAACTGCGCTCATTGCAGAGCTGGAGCTGAGGATAAAACCTATCAAGACGAATTAATTACCACCGAAATCCTGAATTTTCTAAAAGATATTGCTTCATTCTCAAAACCAATCATAATCCTCACTGGCGGAGAACCAATGCTGAGAGATGATATCTTTGACATCGCAAAATATGGGACAAACTTGGGTTTGAGAATGGTTATGGCTCCCTGTGGGATTTTAGTAACTGAAGAAAAAGCTAAAAGGATGATTGAATCCGGAATCAAACGAATCAGCCTGAGCCTTGATGGCGCTACACGAAAATCACACGATAAGTTCAGAGGTCAGAGTGGGTCTTTTGATGCAGTAATGAGCGCTATGAAAAATGCGAAGAAAGTCGAACTTGAATTTCAAATTAACACAACCATCACAAAAGATAACATCAATGAACTTGAGAAAATTCTTGAAATAGCGATTAAATCAGGAGCTGTAGCATTCCATCCATTTTTACTTGTTCCTACGGGAAGAGCAAAAGGATTAATTGATAAAGAACTATCGTCTGACGAATATGAAGAGACTCTTAATCAAATATATAAATTACAGAAAAAAACTGATATTTTATTCAAACCGACTTGCGCCCCACATTATCTTAGAATTGTTAAACAAAATATGGCAGAAGAAAAAGAGGACGAAAAATCGGTCAAAACAAAAAGTGATTACAATTCTTCCATAAACAAACTCAATGATCAGAAATCAGATGTAAAGAAACATCTATCTACAAACCTGCATCATTTAACCAAAGGTTGTATGGGAGGACAAACCTTTGCCTTTATATCACATATTGGGAAGGTGCAAATATGCGGTTTTCTTGATTTAGAATGCGGCGATATAAGAAAAGAGCCATTTAGTAAAATCTGGAAGAAATCAGCAATTTTTAATCAGCTTAGAGACCCAAAAAATTATAAAGGCAAGTGTGGAGTTTGTGAATTTTTGAGTATTTGTGGTGGATGCAGGGCAAGGGCTTATACTATTTATAATGATTATCTTGCTGAAGAACCCTTCTGTTCTTATATTCCTTTGAAAACGTAATGCGACATTTATGTCGTAAGCATATGCGAGCTAAAGCTCGCGTTACGTTAAAAAAAGTAGGTTATTAAAAACCAAAACTAAAAAAAGACATTTACCACTACGACACAACGAGCACAATAATACAATTTAAAATAAATTCATTGTCGGTTGTCAGTTTTAAATTGTATCTTAAAGTTTATTATTCCTCTTCAACTAAATAAACCGTATCATGAACTCTTGCGTGTTCTGTAACTTTTATCCCGATACTTTGACCCGTTATTGCTTTATCCACATTCAGATGTTCAATCTGCATCGAATTAATCTTTTGCGTAAAATCAGACGTATGCCCTTTAATATGAATAGTATCACCGACTTTTAATTCACCGTTAGTAATATCAATCCCAGCCACGTTTATGTGGGAAAAATAATGTGTTACAATACCAATTTCCTTCTCTTTCATCTCCTATACCCCCTTTTAAATATTTTATTTTTGACTTTCAAATATTTCATAAACCTTTGACCACACTATCTATTTATTTCCGAATAATATCCACCACTTTTTCAATTATATCATTCACTTTTTCTCTTTTAAGATACCCAACTCGATATAATACAATATGATTATCTGCGGTAAATATACGGTTGGGTCTTATATTACTCGGTTGCTTTAATCCTCCTCTTTCAAAATCAAAATCAGTAATTGGAATAGCGTATTCATCCTTAATTTTTTGACTTGTTATTTGACAAAGTATTAAATCATCTCCTTCTAACTCTGCAATAACAAGTGCTGGTCTTCTTTTTGCTTGAGTCAAATCAGAAAAAGGAAATGGAATAATAACAATTTCACCTTTCACAAATCTTGCCAAGCTTTATCCTCCTCTTGCTTTAGCCAATCTTTTTTGAGGGAAAACTCGCTCGCAATTGTAGTCTCTAACTTTTCCTTAATAATCTTTGCCTTCAGGAAACGAATAAAGTCCAATACCTCATCAAGGAAAGGTTCTGGTACTTCTTCAATCTCGTTTATCAATAATTCCTTCTTGGTCATTATCCACCTCTTACAAATATAAATAAGAATAACTCATATTGCCTATTTAAATAGAGCGAGATAATTTAACTATAAATATACGAAATTAGTCAATATAAAAATAGGTCAAAATATAAGTTTGTCTTTCTAAACAGTCACTCATCAGATGAAAAATTTCATTGCAAAAGGGTTGATGCAACTTTAAACATTAAACACTGAAACAAATATAACGAGGGAATTATTATGAGATATAAGAACAATCCATTTTTACTAACTCTGGCGCTACTTCTATTAGCAAACAGTTTCGTCTTAAGCAATGATTCCGAGAAAATTAAAATGCTCTGGATTGATTCGGAGATGGGTGTCTTTGATGTGGCTTCGAATGAGCAAGTCATAGTACTTTTGGATAAATGCAAAGAGGCTGGGATAAATTGTGTAGCATTGGATGTGAAGAATTATGCAGGTCTCGGATTCTATAATAGCAAAATTGTTCCAAAAGTTCAGAAATGGGATGGGAAAGATTATCCTGCTGATTTTGATTTGTTGAAGACGATGATTGAGGAGGGGCATAAAAGAAGCCTAAGAGTCTTCGCGGCAATAAATGTATTTTCCGAAGGTCTCAAGAAGGATAAAATTGGTCCTGCATACTTTCATCCAGATTGGGAGGCAATTGTGTATGATAAGTTGATTTATCTATCGATTGCAAACGTTAAGGGAGGTAAATTTGATGTAGTGCGACATTTATGTCGCAACTTTTCACGAGATAAATCTCGTGTTACAAGTAATGATAAAAAAGAAATTATATCAATAAATAATCGTGGGGATAAAGATGGTTTGTCTTTATTCGATAGTCAATATGGAGAAAAGATCTATAAAAAAGATGCACCTCAAAACACCGTTGATGGCAATGCCGATAGCAACAACAGTGTTTGGATCTCTGATGATAAAACTAATACCCATTTCCTCGAAATAAATTTCCCTTCGATGATGAATAGTGAGAAAGTGAAACTATTTTTTGTTAAAGGCTTTATTCCACGAGCATATAAAATATCATTAATGGCAAAGGGGAATATAATAAAATCTATTGATATAAAGGATAATTTCCTTATCACACCTGAATACGAGATTCAGGATAAAACTTTTGTGGATACTATCAGGATTGAATTTACCGATTGTGGATTTGACAATATTGCAAGGATTCGTGAGGTTCAAGTATTTAGGAGCGCCGACGTCACGTCGGCAAAGGATTGTGAACAGGATGATCGCACTATAAAGAAGATTGATAAAAAAGACGTATTAAAAAATATTTGCATCGGTGAAAATATCAATGCTGATTCTTCGATGAATAGAGGTGATGGAATTTTCATCAGAGTTAAAGGTTCAAAGGTTGAAAGTTTCAAGTCGGAAAAGGAAATCGCTGATGATGGGATAACAATTCCTAAAGATGGTTATGTTCTTATCGCTGATGGAAATGCAAAGGATTGGGTTAAGATAAATTTATCACTTAAAGAAAAGGTGGAATTTGTTACAGAAACAAAATTCTTCAAGGAATCGCAATATCCCAAGGGGACGTTAGTCTATGTTAATCCGATACATCCTGAAGTTCAGAATAGGACTTTAGAAATAATCAAAGAAATTATAAATAACTATGAGATTGATGGGATAGTTCTCGATAGAGTTCGATACGATAATTTCACAATTGATTTTAGTGATTTGAGCAGGAAAGAGTTTGAGAAGTGGCTTGGGAAGAAGCTTGAAAAATTTCCGGAAGATATTTATGAATTGCCTGACCCATTAGAGAATTGTAACGGTGCGATTTATCGCACGAAAGATATTAAATCAGATAAATCCACACTTTCTTCATTAAAAAAAGGAGACACTATCAAAGGGAAATACTACAAGGAATGGATTGAATGGCGAGCAAAGAATATTAAAGATTTTATGATTAAGATTTGCGAAACTGTGAAGGCATCGAATAAAAAAATTATATTGGGAGATTATGTCGGAGGCTGGTATCCGGAATATTGGGAGGTCGGCGTGAACTGGGCAAGCTCAAATTATGATCCATCATTAGATTATGATTGGGCAACAAAAACATATAAAAACACTGGCTATGCCGAGCTTCTTGATTTCTTGTCACCAGGACTGTATTATTCTTTTCTCACAGGAGAGGAAGCCAAACAGAATGGTTTGGAAACATATAATAGTATTGAGGGTGGGATAAAATTGTTAGAAAAGGTTGTTGGTAATGCCACAAAGATTTTTGTGGGGCTATATTATCCTAACTTATATGACAAAGAAAGATTCAGAAATGCTGTGCAATTATCATTGAATAAAACCGATGGCATTATGATTTTCTCTCATCATTATTTTGTAAAGGATGATAAATGGGATGTTCTAAAATACGCATTAAAAGAAAAATAGAACGCAGATTACCACGGATAAAAGCGGATTTACACAGATAGTAAAAAAATATCTGAAACCGCGAATCACGCGAATCTCCGCAAATATAATTTTAACCGTAGATAAACAATGCTTTTGTCTCGCTACAGAGTTTTGTTTGGAAACAGGTAAGGAATAAAATTAAGTAAGCAACCATTTCCAGACAGGTAAAACTTCAATTTTTTTATTTTTTATCTTAAATTCATCTTCCTGGTCATAAGTTAAAATCGTTCCCTTTTTCAGATTAAACTTTTCCATAGCTTCAATTAATCCAGTAAATTCTCTTTCTTGATTATCTTCATTCAAATTATAGCATACCTGAATGGCTTTAATAATTTTAGTTCCTTGCTTAACTACAAAATCACATTCTTTTTTCCCTTTAAAATAAAAAATCTGTTTGTGTTTTTTTCTTAAATTTATGAATACCATATTTTCGAGCATTCTACCTCTATCTTCAGAAAAAGAGGTAGAATTGACATTGGATAATCCGTTATCAATTGAGTAAATCTTTTTAGGATTCACCAATTGATTTTTTAATGAATAATCAAATTTTGGAATTGTGAATAATAAATAACTATCTTCGAAGTAGGAAATGAAGGAGATAACACTGTTAGTTGAACCCAAACCAAATATCTTTCTAAGATTGTTATAAGAGAATTCTTTTCCTACATTTGTTATTAAGTATATAGCCATCTCTCTTATTGTTTTAAGATTTCTGAGCTTATGTCTTATGACAATATCCCTCGTGATTATGTCATTCAGTAATTCTTGTAATATTTCTGCTCTTTTAATTTTGAGATATTCAGGGAAACCGCCCTTTAGGAAATATTCTTCGAAAGATTTTATATTCGGTTTTTTATTGGATAACGTTAAAAACTCAGAAAAAGAAAATGGGAATAATTCGTGCCTGAGATGCCTTCCAGTGAGTCGTGTTCCAAGTTCCCGACTTAAAAGAGATGCATTAGAACCCGTGATAATAATATGTTTCTTCTTATCAAGTAATGCTCTGACAAAAAGTTCCCATTTCTGAACATTTTGAATTTCATCAAAAAAATAGTATTTTCTATTTCCGTATTCCTCGAAAAAGATTTCATTTAATTTTTGAAAATCATTTATTTCGAAGTTTATTGCCCTTGGATCTTCAAAGTTGAAGTAATAGATGTCTTTAATTCTTTTCATAAGCTGAAGCAATAAGGTGCTTTTACCACATCTTCTTATCCCCGATAGAACTATAGCAAAAGGGATGTCAAGGTCTATCGATGCAAGCGCTTCCCTTCTTACTCCCCCATCCAGCAAAGAGAGTTCTTCCCTTTGGGATTTGATTATATTTCGTAGGCTCTCTTTTAGTATCATATTTGAAATATACACTTCTGTGCATTATCAATGCACAAATTTGTTCATTATTAATGCACAGATTAATCTAAGAATTCAAGATTATTTTTATTGGTCAGTTGATAGGATTAAAATCGTCTGATTACAAAAAATATCATACTAATAAGATGGGATTGGAGTTAATAATACAATAATCATTTTTGCTATTCCCAATAGAACCAATTAACAACATTAGTGTATTTTACATACTCATCTGCACCAATATCATAATCTGAACCAACTCGATGATTTTTGTAACATAATTTATTAATCTCTTTACTTCTTTCTATACTTTAATTCTTAATAAAAAAATGTGTTTTTTAAAACTAATTGTTTATAAAACAATTCCTTCTTTCAATGTTTCTTTAACAATGGTTATTTTTCTTTTAAGTGAATTAAATTCTTCCGGGGTATAACATAAAAAATCCACAGGATATTTCAGTTCCCAGTAGTCATACATTTTTGAGGCTCTTTCTATAAAATTCATTTTTTTAAAATCATTTGAAACTATTATCAAGTCAATATCGCTATTTTTGTGGGATTTTCCAGAGGCTCTGCTGCCAAATAAAATAACTTTTGAGATTTTGAAATCTGTTTTTAGTTTTTTTATGAATTCCTTTATTCCTTTAATTTCTTTTTTACCCATTTAAGTATTTCCTCTGTATAATTTGTAAGCTTTGTTGATAATTCATTCAAATTATCAATAGGAGAAGCATCTGGATATCGTGTGAATTGATAAAGTGGTGTTAATTGCTTACAAAGGCTGATTATTTCCTCAGGTGCTTTTACTTCACGAGCTATTAAGACAAGGTCATGCGTCCTAATTAATTTTTTGAACTTTTTAATATAAAGCGACTTCAGAGCTTTTTCTGAAGATTGTTGCAAAAAGAAAAGTCCGGCTTCTATCTTATTCCCTTTCAAATTATATTTGGCGACATCTAAATCATCCTCAGCCTTTTTATACCAATGATTGTACTCGTTCATAACTTTCAATTGAATTTTTAAATTTAGTTAATTCTTTATAAAACGGATATGATTTAAAAGTCAATGCTTTTGATGAACAGATACATATAATAACAAAAGCTGATATATCAAAAATATTTGAGTATATTCGTATAATCAGTGGTTAAGAAACTTTCTTGCAATTTTGTGTGGTTTTGTGACAATATTGGTTAATATTTTGGAGCTTCCTATTCAAGCAGATCTGTGCAATTCGTGGTTACAATATTATTAAGCCACAAGATGAGAAGAAAAGACTTGAAAAAGAAAAAGGGACAGAGGATTTAACTCTGTCCCTTGTATATTATGTGAGGAGTGTTTTTAAAACGTTTCTTTTCTGGATTCCTGCTTTCGCAGGAATGACACATTAGTCAATTTTTCAGGAATTTCTGATAGGGAACGATCAAGACCGTCCCCGACAGTATTTATTTCTTTTTCTTTTTAGGAGTGGATTTTTTAGCTTTCTTTGGAGCTTTTACTTTAGCTGATTTTGAGGTTGCTCCTCTTTCAAATAGCACAGCGGCATGGGCAGCAGCTAACCTCGCTATCGGAACTCTGAATGGTGAGCAACTCACATAATCCATTCCGACTTTATGACAGAAGTGAATGGATGCCGGGTCACCTCCGTGTTCGCCACAGATACCGACCTTTAAATCTGGTCTTGTAGCACGTCCTCTTTTAATTCCCATATCCACTAATTCTCCTACACCCTCTGTATCGATTGTCTGGAATGGGTCAGCAGGAAGAATCTTCTTCTCTAAATAACTCGGTAGGAATCCACCGATATCATCACGACTGTAACCGTAAGTCATTTGTGTCAGGTCATTCGTTCCGAACGAAAAGAATTCAGCGATTTCAGCCACTTTATCTGCGGTCAATGCCGCTCTCGGTATCTCAATCATCGTACCGATGAGATATTTGAATCTGACATTGTATTGTTTCTGAACTTCTTTTCCAATTTTATCAATTAAATCATATTGGTCTTTAATTTCTTCCACAGTTCCAATAAGAGGAACCATAACTTCCGGTAGAACTTTTTTCTTGTTTTTTGTAAGTTCCGCAGCCGCCTCGAAGATTGCTCTTGTCTGCATTTCAGTGATTTCAGGATAAACGACACCGAGCCTGCAGCCCCTATGACCAAGCATAGGATTAAGTTCGTGAAGTTGAGCAATTCTTGCTTCAAGCTTATCAACAGAAATACTCAACTCATCAGCCAATTCTTTTACCTGTTCAGGATCCTTTGGTAAAAATTCATGGAGCGGCGGGTCTAATAATCTTATAGTAACAGGTAGACTTTCCATTGCCTCAAAGATACCGATAAAGTCATTTTTCTGATAAGGTAAAAGCTCATCAAGAGCCTTTCTTCTATCTTCGACAATTTCCGCAACAATCATTTTTCTCATTGATTTAATTCTTGCAGGATCGAAGAACATATGTTCAGTTCTGCAAAGGCCAATTCCTTCAGCGCCAAAAATTCTTGCCTGCTGAGCATCTTTGGGTCTATCTGCATTTGTCCTGATTTTCAATCCTCTTACCGCATCACAGATTTTCATAAATTCAACGAATATTTTATTATGCTCTAAATCAGGAACCTCTAACGGTAATTGTCCTTCATAAACATAGCCTTTTGTTCCATTAAGAGTGAGCCAATCGCCTTCTTTAACAACTTTATTATTAACGCTAAACTGCTTTTTCTCATAATCAATATCAATAGCACCGCAACCAACGATACAGCACTTTCCCCAACCTCTTGCAACAAGTGCAGCATGAGAAGTCATACCACCTTTTGCCGTAAGAATGGCTTGAGCGCTGTGCATACCGTGAACATCTTCAGGAGAGGTTTCATCTCTGATAAGAATGACTTTTTTACCCTGTTTTGCCCATTCTTCTGCATCATCAGCTGTGAAGACAGCCATTCCGAAAGCGGCACCGGGACCTGCGGGTAATCCTTTTGCAAGTGGCTTATGATGTTTTTCCTCTTCAGGATTAATCATTGGATGAAGTAGCTCATCAAGTTGAGATGGGGTTACTCTCATTACCGCCTCTTCTTTCGATATAAGTTTTTGCCTGCACATATCCAAAGCCATTTTAACAGCGGATGGACCATTCCTTTTCCCTACTCTGGTTTGAAGCATATAGAGTGTACCCTTCTCAATAGTAAATTCGATATCTTGCATATCCCTATAGTGTTTCTCTAATTTATTACGGATAGTAACAATCTGTCTATATAGCTTGGGCATACCCGTCTCTAAACTTGTAAAGTTTTTATTTTCTCCTGACTTGCTATATTCATTCACAGGTGCAGGAGTCCGAATGCCAGCAACGACATCTTCACCCTGGGCATTAATGAGGTATTCGCCGTAGAATTTATCATCACCAGTGGCAGGATTTCTTGTGAAGGCAACACCAGTAGCTGAATCATTACCCATATTCCCGAAGACCATCGTTTGGACATTCACTGCTGTTCCCCACTCATCAGGGATATTTTCAATTCTTCTATAAGAGACTGCCCTTTTCCCAACCCAGGATTGGAATACGGCGCTGATACCGCCCCAGAGCTGTTCTTGAGGATCATCCGAGAATGGTTTGCCTAAAACCTCCTGAATTTTGGCTTTGAAAATGGTGCAAAGTTTTTTAAGGTCACCTGCATCCAAATCAACATCACTTTTTACACCTTTTCTCTCTTTCATTTTATGCATAATTTTCTCAAGTTGTTTCCTAATGCCTTTTTCATCGCTTTCAGGTTCAATTCCAGCCGCTTTTTCCATAACTACATCGGAATACATCATTATTAATCTACGGTAAGCATCCCAGACAAATCTTTCATTCTTGGTTTGTTTAATGAGACCGGGGATTGTTTTGGAAGTAAGTCCCACATTCAGAACGGTTTCCATCATTCCGGGCATCGACTTTCTTGCTCCGGAACGAACTGAAACTAAAAGGGGATTTTCAGGGTCACCAAATTTTTTGCCCATTAAATTCTCGACTTTTTTAATGGCTTTATTAACCTGCTCTTTCAATCCTACAGGATAGGATTTTTTATTTTTATAATAATAAGTACAAACTTCAGTTGTGATGGTAAAGCCTGGTGGCACAGGTAATTTTAAGTTGGGATGACCAGCCATTTCAGCAAGATTTGCACCTTTACCACCTAATAGATTTTTCATCTTTTCATTGCCATCAGCCTTACCTCCGCCAAAGAAGTAGACAAATTTAGGCTTTTTTACTTTAACAGACATATATATTCCTCCTAATATAATTTTATTACTTGATAATCAAGAAAATCTCTATGATTCTATATGAATTTCTTTAGTTAAAAATAATTTGAGTTATGTAAATATATATGAGTATTCGTGTCAAACTAATTTTTATTAAAACTATTGAAAAATTACCACATAACTCAAGATTAAAATAAAAAGAGACGATGAGTAAAATATTACTATCTCAGATAAAAATAAAAAATTGTAAAAAAGAATAAAAAAACTATTGACATCGAAATCTAACTTTGGGATAAATCACTTTTATTGAAAGTGGATGCTTGTATCTTTTCTAATAAATAAAGTTTTAATTTTTACTTGACTTGGGTTATAATATCTCATTATATTTCATAGTTATATAATAGTTATATAAAGAAATCACAAGGTAAAATATTAAAAATAAGGAGGAAGTAACAAATGAAATTCTATTCAAAAGCAGTAGGGGTTTTTTTGCTTCTGAGCTTACTTGTTGTTTCTAATTTGTTTGCTCAGACAGAGATTAAACTTTATACATTCGAGGTTAGTCAAGAAAAGTGGGTCTCTAAAGATGTTTCCTCCATCGCGCTATATTTAACACCTCCAGTTTTTGGATATAGTGGCGGGCAGCTCTCTATTTATTCTCCAATCCAAGATGATTCAAATGCAACAAACTTCGGTTATTGGATAAATGATGCTACTGATTTTTCAGCCTCTGACATTCCAGCTAATTCTCTATTGAGAGGAACTTTCTGGGTCAGCACAGACCAAAGTGATCATACATTAGTTCCCCAACTAAGAATGGCGTTAAGAAATGAAACTGCAAACTTTAATTCACTTAGTCAGATAAATAGTATCAATAATGGGGGGGGCGCTCCTATCATTAATACTCCAACTCCAACCCTTCAACCTTTTGAGCATTGGTTTCAGCCTCATGATGGTTCCCTTTATCCTGACTTTGATGGTTTAGCAGTCACATTCGAATTAATCAATTATTTCCAAGGTATTGCAGGTCCTGATGAAGGGACACTATTCTTAGATAGAGTCGTAATCGACAGATTTGATTTATCAACAGCGACATTCACAAGTACTCAGGATTTCATACTTAGTCTTTGGGATCCAGATATAAGACCTAATCAAGCGGTTGGTTATTACACCTGTGATTTCATAAGAACGCCTGGTGGTGCTTTATCATTAAAGCCTCACGTTTCAGGTGATCCACAACGAAACACATGGTGTTTGGGAATCTGGAGTGGCTGGGGTGTAGTGCCTGATCTGGTTTCAATCGATGGGTTAGCCACCAGTGGTGCTTATCTATATCGTGGTGTATTTAACATATCCGCAGATGCATCAGCACAAACCGATGTTCCTTTCGCAACGGTTATATTACAACAAAAATCCGTACGTGAAGGTAGCGCCTTAGGTATTTCATCGAATATCGACGGTCTTACAGCACCAGATGCAATTGGCAAAGATTATGCTGTCTTCTTCAGACCACCTGCGGTTGAAGTAACTACCGCTCCTTTAGTTGACAGGTTCGTATTTGGAGAATTTCAATTGTTGAACTTCTGGGGAGATGACCCAGAAGGAACGCTTTATCTTAACTCTGCAAAACTTGATAGAATTGACCCCGATGCATTGCCGTAAACCAATTTAAGATACATTAAAGACAAAGAGGGCGAATTAATTTCGCCCTTTTTTATTTTCTATCCAAATTTGTGAAACACTGATAAATTATTGAAATATCTTACACTTTCCTGAATCCCATATCTAATTAGTAACTGTTTAAAAATTCTTAAATAAAATACTATTTCGTCGCCTGCAACTCCTAACAATGACACCACACACTAAACATCACCTTTAATTGTAGCGGTCGCATTTATGCGACGATTATGTTTGTGTAATGCAACATTATAAATTTTGATAAAGTTCAATTCGTAAAAGAAAAAGATTTTATGTGGAGTGCGGTAGCTTGCTACCGCTTTGAATAATGTGAGGAACGGTTTAAAACTAATCCCTACAAATCTTTGTGGGGGACGCATATATGCGTCCCTAATAGCAGAAACAAGTTTCTGCTTCCCCTCTCCCTCTCCCTATCCCACAAGGGGAGAGGGTAACAATGACAGTGGAAGCAAGCTTTTGCACTCCAAAATCAATCTGTAAGTTTTCGCCAACCACAATTTAATAAAATCAATTTATTGCAATCAAAATATATTGAACGCTTCGTATGGGGTGAGATGGAATGAGTAAACGAAATTCCTTTTTAATTTTATTTTCTCTCTTCGTAATATTATTTCTTTTTGTAAGTTATATTATTTATATTAAAAACAAAAAGGAAGCTAATCCTCTTAAGTCTTCTAATACTCAAATTATCACGCCAAAACCATCCCCTGTTGAAACGAAAGAAATTATTAAAGATGAATCGACTCCATCTCCTTTACAAATTACCCAAAAAGATAAAGTGAATATCCCCGTAGCAATTAAAGACAAAGAAAAAGAGGAACGCTGGCAGGTCATTTTATCGAATATTAATCCTGGTAAATACAATTATAAATTTTTTATCGATGGCGAACAAAAAATCGATTCTCTCAATAATGCATCCGTTACTGCTCCGGATAATAATAACCTTTCTCTGTTCACTATACCCTTTAATCAAAACTTAACTCAACCACAGTCCAATGCCGAAGGCAAAATTGTTTTCAATTTTTACGGTGAAATAAAAAATAGTGGTCGGATTGTGGGAGATTTCAACGATTGGGAATGGTCAATCGATGAATTTAAATCCGCCAATGAAAAGGCAGAGGAAAAATGGAACAAAATCACCTCCGATGAAAAGTTGGGGACAATCAGAGGAAAGGTTGTTGATGCTGAAGGCAAAGGAATATCAGGTGCAATTGTTCTTGCAAGTCCTTTTCGAGATAGAGCAATGGGGAGTCGAACTGCTCAGACGGATTCTTCCGGCAATTTTGAAATAAACTATGTTTATTCGGGAACCTATTCATTTATGGCGAAGGCAGAAGGATTTGCAAAAACAAGAGCGAGAGGATTCCCGCAAACTCTCAATCCTGGTAGTAAAATTGAGAACGTCCAAATCGTTTTATCAAGAGGGGGTTCTATTGCAGGAATTATTCTTGATGACAATTCAAAACCTGTGAGCAACGCATTGGTGAATTTAGGAGCTTCGGGAGGAAGAAGAAGGGGATTCCGTGATTTTGCTTTTTCTAATTCGAGGGACTCTTTTCTAACAAAAGAAAATGGAATGTTTTTGTTTAATAATCTTTCTGGTGGATATTACAGTATTGATGCTGCACACCAAGACTTCGCAAACGCAACTCAAGATAATATATTCTTAGCTGAAGAACAAAATAGAGATGATATTCGGATTAGTCTTTTAAAAGGACTTTCACTGAAAGGTCAAGTGGTTGATACCGAAGATAAACCACTCAATGGGGCAAGGGTTGAAGCAAGGAAAATTGAGGACAGGCAACGAATGCCTGTCCCCAATCTCTTTGAACAAGCATCCGTATCAAAAACAGCTGTCTCAGATGAAAACGGAGAATTTACCTTAATCAATCTCTCACCCGGAAGTAACTTTATCAATGGTTTTCTCGATGGCTACTACAGAACAAATAGGCTTATTGTCGAATTAGAAGAAGGAAAAGAACACGAACCAATTCAAGTAGTTCTCGAAAAAGCAGGATATATTACGGGGATAGTTTTGTCTCCTGAGAAAAAACCTGTCCCTGATGCAATGGTCTGGGTAAAAAGTGAACGTGAATCGACTAATCGCAGATATCCGCCATTCTCTGATGTTCAAAATTTCGTGAATACAAACGAAGAGGGAAAATTTACGATCGAAAAATTGAGTAAGCAACTTCTCTATAGAGTTGCCGCAAAATCTCCTGATTACGCTGAAACCTCTGTAGAAGATGCTAAGGCGGATGGAAATGAAATCACAATTGTTTTGAACAACGGTGGTTCAATCTCAGGCAACGTTTATGTAATAGATACAAATGAGCCTGTAAAGAACGCCATATTGACTGCAGGAAATAGAAATTGGATGGATTCAAATTCCTTAACAACAAATACAAAGGACAATGGAAGCTACTTATTTAATAATGTCCCTGAGGGAATGTATAATGTATCAGTAAGTGCTGGCGAATATATTGCTCGTGAAAAAAGAAGTATCTCAGTCAAAGAAAATGAAGCAGCCACAAATATTAACTTCGAAGTTTACAAAGGATTAACAGCCTCCGGAAAAGTTGTGGACGCCCTAACAGAAAGACCCATTGGTGGCGCAACTGTTCGTGCCTTTGTTAGTGATGAAGATGGAAGAGAAATGAGTGGGCAAACCACTGTTACTGATTCAGAGGGAAAATTTACGATAACGAATCTTCTCGCTGAAAGAACGTATTTCTCCGCATCTGCAGAGGGTTACACCGAAGATAGGAATTCAATTAGAGACCGGGGATATTATGACTTAAAACCAGGTCAGGTAGTTAATGACATTCTCTTAAAATTAAATCCCGGCTTAGTAGCAAGCGGGAATGTGGTCAATACCGACAACAATCCCGTATCAGGAGCCTTTGTTCAACTTCAAGGACAGAATCAAAACTTCAGAAATCGATTTTTTAATGAGGGAATGAGTTGTTACTCTGATTCTGCAGGACAATATACAATTTCAAATATTTCGCAAGTTGGTGGGAAATTTTCTCTTGTCGCATCCCATCCGGATTATTCGACCACGAGAACCAATGAATTCACCATCGACTCCAATAATCCTATTCATCAAGAAACTATAATTCTGAAAAAGGGAATTATTATCTCCGGCAAAGTAACTAATAGAAAACAAGAACCCATAAATAATGCATCTGTAAGAGTAAATACTCCTGGACTTGGAGGAAGGGGTCCTTCTCCTGACACAAGCACATATACTAATTCAGACGGAATCTATCGTCTACAGAATCTCCCAGAAGGAACTTTATCTGTCGTTGTTTCTAAAGAAGGAATGGCAAGAGAAGTGAAAAGAGATGTTACCGTCAAGGATGATGACGTTATAACAGATTTAGATTTCATTCTTGACGAAGGTATGATTCTTAGCGGCTCTGCTACCGATGATTTAAATAATCCACTATCGGATGTAGAAATATCTGCTGCAAATACTTCAGGAGGCGATGGCAGAGGAAGAACTTTTTCTGATTCAAATGGACTCTTTACAATTGATACACTGGATGAAGGAAAATACCGTGTTGATGCGACATATAATTTAATAACGAGTTCAGGTCGTTCACGATTTTTTATACGGATAGAGAATATTGATGCGGGGACAGATGACTTAGCACTGATATTTGAAATTAATGGTTCAATAAGCGGAAGAGTTGTTTCTGCGGCGGATCACAGACCTGTCGAGCAATATAAGCTCAGTGCCAGAAAAACAGGAAATCTTCAGGGGCAGGGTGGTGCTGATAATAGAGCGAAGATTCTTAATATCAGCAATGTAAACGGAGAGTTTTGGCTTAAAAATTTAGAATCCGGATTTTATAAAATTGAAATCACTACGGATAATCTTATTAGTGGATCCAAAACTGATATTAAAGTAGTTTCACCCCAAGAAACTTCCGATATTGTAATCGAATTAAAAATGGGCGGAATCGTCTCAGGGAAAGTTGTCTCAGCAATTGATAATTTACCCATAGGTGGTGCAGGAATTAAGCTTGCAAAATCTACAGCTAGTGACCAATCAGCCATTAATTTACATTCAGACGCAGAAGGAAATTTTGAAAAGAAAAATATTGAAGCAGGCAAATACAACGTTACAGTTTCCCAAAAAGGGTATAAAAATAATCAAATAAATAATAGTACGATTACTGAAGGACAAAGAACAGACTTGGGACTTATTCCCCTGACACCAAACTAATCTCCAATAAATACATAGAACACGGATTTACACGGATTATTACAGATTTTCACAGATTCAACTTTTTAATTATATCCCAATTAAAGATCTCTGAAAAACTAACAACTTTGATTGTGTCATTCCCACGAAAGTGGGAATCCAGCAATTGTTTAATAAAATTTACTATGATTCTGGATTCCCGTTTACACGGGAATGACATGTCAATCAATATTTCAGAGGTCTCGATTTGAAATCCCCAATTCTAATCTTTTTGTATCAACCATAAGATCTGAACTCAACCATAAATCCAGTGAATAATTATCGATTTCCATTCGTCTAATAAATTATTTGACTAAACCTTACATTAAAAATTATTATATTCTTATTATAATTTCTCTGAATAATATAAATATAAGGAGGAGTATATAATGATGAAGCAACAGCGATTAATTCTTCTGCTCATAGCAATAGGATTAATAATTCTCATCACAGGCTGTCAAAGACAGCCAGCTGTTCCAAATTACGTTTATGCAACAGGCATCGGCGTTCCAGCAGAAGGCGGGAATCCCGCTCAGGAAAAGGCAAAGGCGAAAAGAGCCGCAAGACTCGATGCAGAAAGACAATTGCTTGAATCTCTCAAAGGTATGGCAATTGATTCGACAAGTTCCGTTCAAGACTTTATGTTAAGGAACGACAGGATTAACTCAAGCGTGAGAGGCTTAATTAGAGGCTCTGAAGTTGTCAGAGAAGGCTGGAATGAGGATGGCGCCTATGAAATGGAACTGAAAATCGATTTTAACAAAGTCAAAATGTTAGTAAGGTAATTAAGGAGGAATAAATATGAATAAACTCACCAAAATAGCTTTCTTCTTCTTAATGGCATTATTGATTGTAGGCAGTGCTTTTACACAAAAAGTAGTGGATACTCCCGAACAGGCAAAGCTAATGGCAAAAAGAGCCGCTCAAGTTGATGCTTATAGAAATCTTTCTGAAACTATTTATGGTCTCGAAATTGATTCCTCAACCACAGTAAAAGATTTCGTTACGCAGAACGATACTATTAGAACAAGATTAAACGTAATATTGAGAGGTGCCAAAGTGGTTGATGAAAGATACAAACCTGATGGAACTTGTGAGGTCGATGTAGAAATCAGCGTAAACGCTTTACAAAGGGCTTTAAGACGTCCCTTCGTTTATGAAGGCGAATTCATCAGGGCTACAGGTTATGGTGCACTTAATCCTGTGAAAGAACCGACACCTCAAGAAGAACCTTTTAAAGCCGAACCTGAATGGACGAAACAAACTTTTAAAGCAACTGGCAGTGGCGTTCCACCAGCAGATAAGGCAAATACTGCTCAGGGAAAATTATTAGCCGCAAGGGCAGCAAAAGCTGATGCGTTAAGAAATCTTGCTGAAACTATCAAAGGTGTTCAAGTAACATCTGAAACCAATGTAAGAGATTTTGTTACTAAAAGTGACCGCATCAAAACCCGATTTGAGGCATTTGTTCAGGGTGCTATAGAAACAGATAGGAAATTCCTTGATGATGGAACCTGTGAAGTCGATGTGGAAATTGATTTGTTAGGACTTGATGATATTCTTGAAATGAGATAGAACAATTTCACGCAGAGCACGCAAAGTTCGCTGAGAAAACGATGTGGGGTCGACCTATGTGTTCGCCCTTTAACACACCCCTGACCCCCGTAGAGACGCAATGCTTTGCGTCTCTACATAAGGAAGGTTAGACACATTGGTCTATTCCTCATTTTATTAAAACTTTTCAAGATGTTCAAGAAATTTTCTTGGTTTGACAAATTCTGTTATCCTCAACTCCTTCCGTTCCTTTCCATCTGAATCAATAAATGCAATCCAGGGCACACCTTTCACCCTCAATTCTCCCATAAGCTTTTTTTCACTTTCAGACTGATTCCAAGACGACAAATCTATTTTCAGCAAAACATATTTTGACAGCTCATTTACCACTTCAGGATTGGAAAAAGTTTCCTCTTCAAGTTTCATACAGGGAGCACACCAAATCGCATAAAAATCAATTATAATTTTCTGATGATTATGAATCGCCTCATTATAAATACCTTCTGAATACGGCTTCCAATCAACCTTTGTTACAGACATTGAGTTGGCAACAATATAAATTACATAAATGAATGCAATTATCCCTATTAATTTTTTAGAATAATAAAATGGCTTTAAATTCTTGCCTGATTTATCAATGTCAATTAAATACACACCAGCGCCCATTAATATCAACACCTCTAAAGCTTTATAAACCTGAAGGCTATGATGAAAAAGAGGTTTAATAAAATAAAGGGCAAGCCATAATAAAATCAAACCGAATATCTTTCTTACACCCACCATCCAGTCCCCTGCTTTTGGTAATACCTTTAGTTTGCTTGTGAAGATTCCTAAAAATATGTATGGCAATCCCATCCCTATGGCAAGAATGAAGAACATCCAGAAACCCAATACGGGATTTCTCTGTTCCCCAACAAATATTAACAAACTTAAAATGACGGGACCAATACAAGGTGCCGCTACTATGCCAACTAATAATCCCATAAAGAAAGCGCCAAAGAAACCTCTTCTTGAACCCGCTCTTTTAATCAGGAATGCAGGAGGCTTGAGTTCATAAAGGTTAAAAAGACTTAAGGCAAGAATCACAATTACTAATGAAATGAACATTAGCACAAATGGATTTGATAATGCTGAGCCAAATAATGTCCCGGTAACTCCAGCTATCACACCAAGAAAAGAATACATCATCGCAATTCCTAAAACATAAAAAAGAGAAAGGAAAAATATTTTAACTGTCTTTTCTTCACTCTGTGAAATAAAATAACCAAGCGTAAGTGGAATAACAGGGAACACACAAGGAGTAAGATTAAGTAATATGCCCATAAAAAAGATGAGAATAACCGTTATTAGATAACCTTTTCGATTTATCCATTCACGTATCTTATTGCCCTCTTCCGAAATCTTGATTGGTTTTTTGGGTGGCACTGACATCTTGTCGGCAAATTGCGGTAAGGCTGCGGCAAAAATTTCAGAATTTATTTTCCGAACACTTTCATTCAGACCAACAACCTTTAACTCCGCTTTGAAAAATGCTTCCTCAGGACGGAAACACTGTTTATCATTACAGGCTTGATAATTGACCTTTCCCCTAATTACATAATTACCTTGAGTGATGCTTAAACTTATTTTTAATGTTCCAAAGATTTTAATTTTTCCCTCATAAACTGCAAGGGGCTTATTGGAAAATTCAAAAGATTTAAGAGTGGCATCGGGATAAACAATATTTTTTACAATTATTCCTTCTATCTTCTCAAACTCAACAACCGTAGGAATTAAATAATCAAAAGTCGGAGTATGACTGTTAATATGATACCCCTCTTTAATGTCAATTATAACCGTAAAACAAGTCTCAGAGCCAACTTGAACAGAATCTTGTGAAAATAGAACCTTTGCAGTTAATTTCGGAAAAGCATCCTCAATAGGAATATCAATATCCTGACAATAGGAAATACTTATATTAAAAGTAACTATTAATAAAATGAATAATACTATTTTATAAGAAATGATTTCTCTCATCCGCATTACATCACATTAATTTAACTTGTTACTAATAAACAATTGAATAAAAAGCAAATAAAAAAATCTTGCCCGAAAGAAGTTGAATGTTTATAGATTGAAATGTTTAGGTCATACAATACTCGAAATAAAAATAACTTTTTGAAAAATATCCTTGCTCCAGAGGAGCAATATGTTTATAGATAAATAAAATGTTTAGAAGTATAATCCGCTCCAGCGGAGCGGAACATTAATTAAAATAAATTATTCCCTTATTTAATTATGGCAGATACCTACACACAGATTTACATACATATCATATTTGCTGTTCAAGAAAGGCAAAAACTCATTAAACCTGAATACAAAGAATACATCCAAAAATATATTACAGGAATTATTCAAAATCAAAAACAGAAATTAATCGCTATTAATTCTATGCCTGATCATATTCACATTTTGATTGGAATGAAACCTGATATTTCCTTATCAGCTTTAGTCAGAGACATCAAACATTATTCTACAAAATTTATCAATGATAAAAAATGGTTTATAGGAAAATTCTATTGGCAAGAAGGATTCGCAGCATTCTCTTATTCTCATTCACAAATACACAGGATAATCAATTATATCAAAAATCAAGCAAGACATCACTCTAAAAAATCATTTAAAGAAGAATATTTAGAGTTATTGAATAAATATAGTGTTAAATACGATTCAAAATATGTATTTTAGAAATACTTTTTTCTAAGAAACATTACGCTCTCTTCGGAGCGTTCGATGCAACTATTAAAACTAATTTTTTCTACAAACATTATGCTCCTTCGGAGCATTGGGAATAATCGAAGGAAATTACCTTTGCTATAAACATTATGCTCCTCTGGAGCGATTGAAAAGGAACAATCTTTATGAACATAATCAATCAATTCATTAACGTATGTGAAAAGCATCCAGAAAAGATTCATCTCATTGACGAATTTAATAAATTAACACGCCGTGAAACTCTAAAACGTGTATACAGCCTTGCCAATTTCCTCAATCAATCCGACTTTGAAAATACCAATAAGATAGGGATATTATTACCGAACTGTAATGAATTTATCATTTCATTTTTTGCTACTGCCTTATCAAGAAAAATAATCGTTCCTCTGAATTGCTTATTACAGCCTCCAGAACTTGCTTATGTCATCGCTCACTCTAATCTTGACACAATCATTACATCAAAGCTCTTTGATAGATTAATTGAAGCCCTTTATCAAAATTGTCCAAATCTCAAAAGGATTATATACATTGATAAAGAGGACGAAAATTTATTAACATTCAAAAAGATTTTTCAAACCTATTCACCTGAACCTGTGAATGTTAAAGGAAACTTAGAAGATGATTTCCTCCTGATTTATACATCAGGAACAACGGGTAAGCCAAAAGGTGTGATGCTCACTCATAAAAACTTATCCGCTAATCATCTCGGATGTATTGATGCATTCCCCGACATCGATGGAGGAGTATGTCTCGGTATATTACCGTTATTCCATTCTTTTGGGATCACCGTCTGCATCCTTCTGTCTCAATTAATGAACATAAAGCTTGTATTAATAAACGGATTTGGTTCGACAAAAATTCTTAAATTGATAACGGAGGAAAAAATTTCCTTCTTGCCAATGGTGCCACAATTATTCGCAATTTTATTAAAATCAAGAGAGTTACAAAACACTGATTTATCAAGTCTCCAATACTGCGTTTCAGGTGGTGGTCCCTGTCCGAAAATCTACGTGGAAGCATGGGAAAAGCTTACAGGCAAGCCACTGCTTAATGGTTACGGATTAACAGAAGCCTCACCTGTAGTTTCAGTCAATAGAGCAAATAACAATAAAGTAGGCACAATCGGGTTACCTTTTTACAACATTATAGTTGAGATATGGGATGATAATGGAAATCCTGTTGTGAATGGAATTACTGGTGAAATAATGGTCAAAGGCAATAATGTGATGAAGGGTTATTATAAAAATGAAGAGGAAACAAAAAAGACGATTTCGTCTGATGGATGGTTACATACAGGAGACATCGGATTCCTCGATGAAGAAGGATTTATAACAATAACAGGACGAAAAAAAGAAATAATTATTTCCGCTGGAGAAAAAATTTATCCTCAGGAGATCGAAGATGTCTTATTATCCTATCCAAAGATAATTGAAGTGGCAGTAATTGGAATCCAGGATGAAATACGAGGAGAAGTTCCGAAAGCCTTTATTGTTACGCATCCAGAGCAAACCGTCACAAAGGAAGAAATCCTCGAATACTGTCGACAAAAACTTGCCCCTTATAAAATACCGCGTGACATCGAATTCCGCCCATCCCTTCCCAAAAATCCTACAGGAAAAACATTAAAAACAAAATTGCTTGAAGAGGACAAAATGGATTAGGACCAATACGACTTATTCAATTTTTTCCAAAGCCTATCATCATAACTATACCACTCGCACTTTTTTGTTCTCCTCTCCGTTGTGGGTACAATGTTGAGATCCGCTATAAGTAACATCTCATCCTTTGCCTGATATATTTTATATTTGATGTTATCGTTTGGTCTTAACCCATCAGTTTTATATTTTTCTATTCGGTATATGTGTTCATTACAAATTATGGTTGTTCCCCCACCTCCTATAGTCTCACCATACTTTGTTGTCTTGGGATTTATGTGCAATATAAAAGTAGGGGCTCGTGAGCCATCCGGTAGTTCCATTTCTAAATTGCTTTTTGTTTGATATCTATGTTCTCTATCTATATCATACCGAGGATTAATGAGAAAATTTAATTGCTTATTCATTTGCTTAATATAATTACTTATGTGGTAATATTCATATTCAAAATCAATACAGGTTAAAACAGAAATTATTCCATATTTTGTTTGTAAGATTAAAAGTTTATCACCCTTCTTTAGTCCTTCTCCATTTGGTTCTTCCATAATAGAACAATGACATTTATTATAATGGTAATCTTTTCCATCTATAATTATTTTGCAGATATTATGGTTCTGTTCGTCATAAAAACTACCACAAACAATTATCATATCTTTGTAATTATTTTTTATTGCATCAATCCATTCTTTAACGAAACTGAGTTCTGGGAAACATATTATGTTCACTTTTTCGTTTTTAGCAATCTCTAAAGCCTCGAATATCTTCTGTCTTACTTTTTCTTTCTCTACCAATTTATAAGGAAATGTATTAGTTAACGAAAAATCTAACTGAGCAAGACATACCCTTACCCATTCTTTTTCAATATCAGCTATGCAGACATATTTTATCTCTATTTCCTTTTCTATGCCTGCTGGTTTAGTTACATAAGGCTCACCCTTAAAGATTTCTTCAGTTAATTTTCCATTTAGAACATATGAAGTCCTTAATGATTGTAATAGATGTTCTTCTGCATCTTGAGAGATTTTCTCAAGATTATTGTATCTTTCTAAAGCACGGATAAAAGCGGAGAGAAAACTCACTGCAGTAGCCAATGTATTAAGTTTCCAATTTTCAAATACTTGTTCTGTCTCTCTCAATATCTCCAAATTTACTTTTTCAAAATTTAGTGATTTTGATAATGCAGTAAAACAAATTTCTTTACTCTTTAAAAGTTGAATTGAGTCTTTAGGCAGGTCCATTTTACCAAAATCTTCAATAACACTTTTTATGCCCTTAGAAACTTCCAAACTTTTGTTTTTCAGTTCAATTAAACTCTTACCTCTTAGACAGCAACTCTCGAACTTTTTATCCAAAGGCTTCAGTCTTGACATTAATTTTAATGCATTTTTTGCTAATACCTCAAGCCTGCGAGCTTTATCAGCATCATTTTCCATACCTCTTTTAGAAAAAATTTCTTTCGCAATTTTTAATTCCACTTCCGCTTCATCATATCTATGTCTATTTAAAAGAGTGATACCTTTATTGCCGTATGCCTCAGCGACGTTTGGGTTTATCTTTATAACCTCGTCATAGCACTTGATAGCCTCATCATATTTTCCAAGATTACCCAATGCTACGCCTTTGTTACACCATGCCTTATCATCGTTTGGGTTTATCTTTATAGCCTCTTCATAGCACTTGATAGCCTCATCATATTTTCCAAGATTACCCAGTGCTATGCCTTTGTTAATCAATGCCTTATCATAGTTTGGGTTAATCTTTATAGCTTCGTCATAGCACTTGATTTCCTCATCATATTTCCCAAGATTACCTAATGCTATGCCTTTGTTATACCATGCATCAACAAGGTTTGGGTTAATCTTTATAGCTTCGTCATAGCACTTGATAGCCTCATCATATTTTCCAAGATTACCCAGTGCTACGCCTTTGTTATACCATGCCTTATCATAGTTTGGGTTTATCTTTATAGCCTCGTCATAGCACTTGATAGCCTCATCATATTTTCCAAGATTACCCAGTGCTACGCCTTTGTTAGACCATGCCTTATCATAGTTTGGGTTTATCTTTATAGCCTCGTCACAGCACTTGATAGCCTCATCATATTTTCCAAGATTATCCAGTGCTATGCCTTTGTTATACCATACCTCAGCATAGTTTGGGTTTATCTTTATAGCCTCGTCATAGCATTTGAGTGCCTCATCATATTTTCCAAGATTACCCAGTGCTACGCCTTTGTTACACCATGCCTTATCATCATGTGGGTTAATCTTTATAGCCTCGTCATAGCATTTGATTTCCTCATCATATTTTCCAAGATTACCCAGTGCTACGCCTTTGTTATACCATGCATCAGCATAGTTTGGGTTTAATTGAATGATTCTATCAAATATTTTTTCAGCGATATTAGAAATTCCTCTTTGACAAAATAGTGTACCAATTTTAAACAAATCTTCTACATCATTAACATCGGCTAATTCTAAAGCTTTATCTAATTTACCGTCGGAAATAAGTTTGACGATTTTCTTAATCTTAGTGTCTTTTGTTTTCTTTTTAGACATTCTCATTCCTCATATAATTCGCCAGGCACAATGTTACTTAACCTATTCATATCCAAACTAATTTTGGATATCATTCCAAAAACTATAATTTTTCAGTTTAATCTATGACAACATAAATTAATGTTTATTATGATATTATCTAAAGATGTTAATTAAAACACAATTTGAATGAGATATAAGTTGCTGATATTCTGGAGTTCATATAGTATTGCGGGCTTGGCGTATTTTTTATCAGGCATTTTTATTTCTTCAAATCCGTGAGAACCTTTTCAATTAGAGGTTTAATTTCAGGGAGTTTCTTTTTCACAACATCCCATACAATTTCATAATCTATACCAAAGTAGAAATGAACAATTTTATCTCTAATTCTTGCCATATATTTCCAGGGCACTTCTTTATACTTATCACTTATTGATTTGGAAATATTTTTTGATGCCTCACCAATTATATGAATTTGCCAGACAACAGCACTTTTGGTTTTCGCATCCTTACAGAATTCTTCGAAATCCATATTACTCGTGAATTCATCAATATCCTTTATCACTTGAAGGATATCTTGAATAAAAAGCTTATATTCCCTCGTCATATATACACTACCTCTCTTGAAATAATACCTTTCAACTCAGGTCTTATGGCACCCTTTCGCACCAAGTCAACCTTCTTGCGCAAAATCTTCTTCAAGTAATCTTCTAAATCAATTAAGAGAAAAACATCAGGGAGCTCATTAAACTCAACAAGCACATCCACATCACTTCTTTTTTTTTGCTCACCTCTAACAAAAGAGCCAAATATGCCTATTTCTTTAACTTTATACTTTTTAGTCAAATCCTCTTTATGAGACGAGAGTATTTGCTGAATTTCATTTAAAGTCTTCATCTTTTATCCTTCTATATTAATTATTAGAATTGGGACAATATAAATAATTTGTATTGTAATACTATTTGAAAATAAGAATTAAAATGTAAATTATAGATAAATTGAAGTCAAGATATATACGATGAGGAGAGCCTCATATAATCTTTTTATTTCACCCATTCTCTCCAATCCTTACTAATATCCCCTCTCTTCTTGTATCTCAGCATAGAGTATTTGCAGTCGCAGGTAAATTCGTAATCGTTTATATTCTCCGTAATATAATTAATTATTTCAGGGAATTTGTGAATGGCTTCATCAACTCTTTTTGCTTCTTCTTTTGATAACATTCCTTCAAATAGTTCACCTTTTTTATATTTTCTTTCAATAACCAAATTGTAGGGGCGAGGTCTCCTCGCCCGATTAATAGGGCGGGGCAACCCCGCCCCTACAGAAATTCCTTCAGCATAATTGGTGACATATCCTAAAGCCGCATAACACATTTCTAATTCTTTTGCTAAAAAGACCTCGGGGGCTAAGGTCTGTCCGACTAAATCTGCACCATACAATTTGTATTTTTTTATTTCTGCTTTTGTTTCGAGACGAGGTCCTTGTGTGCAAACGTAAGTTCCTTTGTCTTTGAAGGATAAATTCAAATTTGTTAGTGTGTCTTTAAGAACCTTTCTGAGAGTGGGGCAAAAGGGTTCTGACATTCTGATAAATCCGATGCCTTTGTTTTCAAAAAATGTTGATGCCCTTGAATGAGTTTCATCAATAATGTCATCAATGATAACAAAGTCGCCGATTTTATAATTTGTGTTAATCGCTCCGGGACCTGTCCAGGCAATGATTGCTTCTACACCTAAATCTTTCAGTGCATAAATATTGGCACGATAATTAACGAATGGCGCTGTCACAGAATATTTCTTCTCCCCATGCCTTGAGAGAAAATATAAAATATTTTTTGTTGATGTATTCAATTCATAAATTGGTTGGGAATTTCCAAAAGGTGTTCCTCTTTCACCTAATCGCTTACCTGATAATGCTTTCTCCTCAAGTAGTCTATACGCCTGACTCCCGCCGATTATCCCTAATATTTTACTTTTCAAATTTATCCCTTCTACTTACTCCAGTTTTCAATCGCTAAACCCTTAATTCTTTTAAAATGCTTCTCATTATTTGTAACGATGACAAGGTTATTACTTAATGCAATACCTGCTATTAATATATCAAGGTCATCCAAAATCTCACCTTTTTGTCTTAGTGATTTATAAATCTCAGCAGAGGTATCAGCAGAGTCAGATGTTATCGGCAGAACGTTGATATAGGGGATAAAATTATAGAACTTTTTTAGTTGCTTGATAGCATTTTTATATTCAAGTCCACTAACTATTTCGTAGTAAGTAATAATGCTTATATTTATAGTAGGATAATATTTCAGGTATGATTTGAATTTCGAAACAACAGTTTGATTATTTTTAAAAAACAAGGATAGAATATCAGTATCAATTAACGCGGGTTTCATAATCTATCTCGTCGGGACAATGAAATTAATCTTCTCTCATAAATGTCATAAACAAAGCTATCAACATCTAAATCCTTCCATATACCAGCAAAACTTAGAATTTTCTCACCATTGATATCTTTCTTGGGTTGCGTTCGTAATTTGCGAACAATCCGAGAGATTTGTCTGAGTTTGGAACTATCGAACTGTTTTAAATCATTTATCAGATTTTCTATTATAGTATTTGACATCCTAAATACCTCTTCCTGTCATGCTGAACCTTGTGCTGAACTTGATTCAGTATTGTTTCAGCATCTATTGATTCCAGCATTAATGAGATTCCGAAACGAGTAATGTCATCCTGAACTTGTTTCAGGATCGGAACGACATTGGAATCATTTATTAAACAATGAAATCATAATTTTAATCATAATAGGAAATCAACACAAAATTTTAGAAATCTACTGATTTGTTATTTTGCATCTTCACAATAACAATGTAGGGACGCTTCGCGAAATGCCCCTACAAGCATTGTTATTCTGAATGAAGTAAAAATTCTTTTAGATTAACATTTATTGTCCATTGTCTATTTTTAATCTACTGTTTTATCAACTCATTTTAAATATTCCGGACCTTTGCCTGATTTACCTATAAGAAAATGAGTTATTCCTAAGGGAATACTTATGATATCTATGAATCTTCCTTGAGCTATGGAAATGCACATTTCTTTTAGAGCATAATAGAAAACAATAGGAAGCAAACTCAAGAATTGCTCGAAGGGTAAATGTTTCTTCAAAAAATATAATCTGTTTCTGAATTTGTAATAATTTATCAGACCACTAAAATATTTCTTTGTAGTTGATGAAACCTTGTGATAGAGCTTGCTCTGGGGAACATATAATATTTTGTATCCTGCCTTTTTTACTCGATAGCAAAAATCCACTTCTTCGAAATACGCAAAATATTTCTCATCAAGTAAATCTACTGTCTCAAAAACTTTTCTCTTAACCATCAATGCGCATCCTGTTATAAAATCAACTTCCTTTACATTATTATTGCCCTCACTTTCCAATTTATTCATATCCAGATGAACTGTCTTCGCTCCTTTATTCAATAAAAGCTTTCCACCACCGAACCAGACCTTATCCTTTTTATCATAATACATTATCTTCGGTCCCACTATACCAACATCATCTGAAAAACTAAATCCTTTCATCAAATTTGAAAATGTGTCGGGTAAAACAATTGTGTCATTATTAAGAAGACAGATAATCTCAGCTTTACCTTCCAGAGCCTTTCTTATTCCCAGATTGCAGGCAGAGGCAAAGCCAATATTTTTTTCTGTTGGGATAAATGTAATCTCTGGAAATTCAGACTTAATTTTATTCTCTGAATCCTTTGTTGAAATTTGATTAATGAGAATAATCTCGATATTATCATAATTGGAATTTTTTATTGACTTGATACAATCAAGGGTAAGGTCATCTTGAAGATAATTTATCAGAACTGTAGCAAGTTTTGGCGATGTTTGCATTTTTGTGATTTTTCACTCGGATTGGAGGTAGAGACGCAAAGCATTACATCTCTACAATCCCCACTTTTTTTTACATTAACCATATAAAATTAATCCATCTTTTTCTATGAGTCTATTAAATAAACAATCTTTACTCAGGTTAATAACATCTACAGGTTTAGACAAATCTCTATATAACTCCCAACAAAAATCGAAAAATAACACAGGAGCTATACCTCTTACACCAATATCAATATCTCTCGCATTTGTCCTTTCTTTCGATGAGTCAAAAAGAACAACTTTTTCCAATTTATATTTTTTCGCGTAAGTTAATATTATATTTTTGTCCTTTTCGGATATCATAATATGTTATGTCTCCAGTAAAGTATATTTGGATTTCTTTTAACGTTTTGCGGATAAAAGAAGTTGCCGAAGGCAATTTGGACGAAACGCAGCGAAGCTTTTTATCCGCTGTTATACGCTGACGCAACTGTCTATTTTGTAATTTTCATCATTTCGTTTCCACCACGCATAAATTCATAAGGCACTTTTATTATTTCTACCTTAACTCCATTAGATAAACCATCTACCATAATTTTATCAACAAATAAAGATTTCTTGCTATTAAGTCCTAACAAAGGAAATATTCTAATTTCCTTTGATATTCTCAACATTTCTTTGATCGAATCCTTATGGAACTCATAACTCAATCTATCATCATATAAAAAAAGAAAATGGGATGATAAAACTAAAGAAATTTCATTGTCTTCAAATGGAAGTTTTGGGAGCTCTGATTTAATGTATTTATTTCCTTTCTCTTTCCGATAGTGATTAATAAACGCCTGATATGTAGTCATCCGATGTTTTCTTAACTCGTCTGGGTTTTTGAAATAATCCCAAACATACATATCTTCGACTCCAGAGAGTGCCTGCATAACTTTCGAAAGTTCGTTCTCACATTTCTTCTCAAGGGCATATGGGTCAACATCATAAAGGACGTCGGTGGCAATGGCGTCGTATCCTTTTTTGAATAGTTCGGTTGTAAAAGAAGATGCTCCAGCTGCACAATCTAATATTCTTTTGTTCTTTAAGTAACTCAAATGTAACTCAAACATTTTCATGTACTCGTCGTAGTTCCGTCCAACGAATACTATCTTATCTATGTTGAATTTCTTTTCCATTTTTATTCACATCAGTTGCGTTTGCGTATAACTTGTTCGTATCTGAACTAATTCGCTTTTTGTCCATTTTTGGGATTATATCCGAAGTATTTCGGATATCCAAACTCTGGCTGAAGTCCCAGAAATTCATTTACTGTGACATATTTCGTCACTAATCAGCCATCTTTAGATTTAAACTGTCCAATGGGCTCTTTATTTTGCCAATACTCTTTTTACTCACATCAGTATAAATCTCAGTCATTTCATAAATATAGTTGTAGGGAACGGTTTAGAACCGCTCCCTACAATTTAAATCTTATCCAGTGCCTGTTTCAAATCATCTATTAAATCTTCAGCATCCTCGATTCCGACAGCGATTCTGATTAAATTATCTTTTATCCCGATCTCAGCGCGTTCTTCAGGCGAAACATCATAGAATGACATAATCGATGGTTGTATGATTAAGCTCTCAACTCCACCTAAACTTGGTGATATATAAGGTATTTTTAAATTATCCAATAATTTCGATCCTGTCTTTGCATTACCATTTATCTCAAATGTAATTAAACTCCCAAATCCCTTCATCTGCTCTTTAGCAATCTTATAATCACTATGACTCTTAAGTCCTGGGTAATAAACCTTTTTTACCTTCGGATGTGTTTCTAAGAACTTCGCAACTTTAAGCCCGCTTTCATTATATCTCTCCATCCTCAATGCAAATGTTTTTAATCCTCTCATTAACAAATAGCAGGTAAGTGGACCCGGAACGCAACCCAAGATACCTTGCATCTCTTTTATTTCTTCAAAGTGATGTTTATTCCCAGCCACAACACCAGCAAGCAAATCATTATGCCCACCTAAATATTTCGTCGCTGAATGAATAATTATATCTATGCCAAACTCCACAGGTCTCTGGTTAAATGGTGTAGCAAGTGTGGAATCAATCATTGTAATCAGTTTATGCTTCTTTGCAATCTTCACAATTTCCACCAGGTCGAGAACATGCATATAAGGATTTGTCGGACTCTCAGAGAAGATAATTTGTGTATTCTTTTTTATCGCCGACTTAATTGACTCTCCATCAGGACCAACAAAAGAATAATCAATATCATACTTTGCTAAAAACAATTTCGCAAAATCTCTCGTCTTCCTATAACAATCGGATGTGAAGATTATATGTTTACCTTTTCCAAGCAAGGCTAATATAGCCGTAGTTACAGCGCTCATTCCACTCGAGAAAAGCAGTGCCTTTTCCGTGCCTTCTAACTCTGCCAGCTTATACTCAACCGCTCTCTGAGTGGGATTTCCATATCGACTATACTCCTCTTCGCGGTCTATCTTGCCGACAAGCTCTTTTTCTTTGTAATCAATCACTGCCGAAGTATTCTCAAATGTATATGTAGCACTCTGGACTATTGGCACTGTTATTGAATGGTAGCATTTGTTCTTTTCCTCTCCGCCATGAACAGACAATGTCCCGAATTTCTTAACTTTTTTCATAGGTTACCTCATCTTTCTCCAGATTTTTATCTATAGAATCTTTGATTAAATTGACATCGGGTTTTAAAACAATTGGTTTATTTGCATAAGTAGAGTGAATTCCATTCAATTTCTCTTCATGATATTTAATTTTAAATTCAGAAAATTTCAAGCCGTGTGCAGTTGATATTAACACAACACGATTATCGGGCTTAATAACTCCTTCTTTTTTCAACTTTAACAAAACGGCTAAGGCAACACCGGTGTGAGGACAATTATACATCCCTGTCCTATCAGCTAATGCCGCCGCATCAGCAAGTTCATTCTCTGTCGCTTGTTCTACTATTCCATCAAACTGTTTTAACACCTTTATCGCTTTATATACACTCACGGGATCACCTATCTGAATAGCACTCGCCAGCGTTTTCTTCGCTTTTATCGGATGAAACTCTTTAAACTCTTTCAAATATGACCGATAAAGCGGATTAGCCCTTTCGGACTGAGCTAAAACAATTCTTGGTAATTTATCGATTAATCCTAATTCATACATCATCAAGAATCCATTTCCTAATGCCGTTACATTTCCCAGATTACCACCCGGAATTACAACAACATCGGGCACCTCCCAATCAAACTGCTGAGTTATCTCAATACTGATAGATTTTTGCCCTTCTACCCTCAAAGAATTCATCGAATTAGCCAAATAAATTTCATTCTCCTCACAAATCTTTCTTACAATTTTCATACAACCATCGAAATCAGTCTCAAGTGAAAAAACCATAGCTCCATTCGCCAGGGGTTGAACAAGTTGTGCTGTTGAAACCTTATCTTTCGGCAAAAAAACAATCGGTCTAATCCCCGCCGCCGCACAATACGCCGCTAATGCCGCCGAGGTATCACCCGTTGATGCACAAGCTACTGCTTTTATCTTCCTCCCTTTTGCTATTATATCTTTTACTTGTGATACCAACACCGTCATTCCTAAATCTTTAAACGAACCCGTATGACTATTACCACACTGCTTTATCCACAAATCTTCCAATCCAATCATCCTGCCGAATCTATCTGCCCAGAAAAGGTTTGTGTTCCCTTCATAAAGTGAAACGATATTATTATTTTCAACTTCAGGTAATATCCATTCTTTCTTTCCCCAAACACCTGAACCATAAGGAAACTGTGTTGTCCCTGCCCTACTTTCAAATAATCTCATCCAGGCGACAGGACTTCTATGCCTGAGTTTCTCCACATCATGTTTAACTTCCAATAAAGACCCGCATAGCCCACATTCATAGACTATCTCATCCAGCCGATATTTAAGTTGGCATTCCTCATTAATACATTGAAACCATGCATGATAATTCATAGTTCCTCACAATTTTATTATTTTTTAACACATTTATTTTTCAATTCCAAACCTTTTTCAAGAGAAATAATTTAAAATCAGACATTATTTTGAACAGACTTAATATAAAACAAATAGAACACAGATTCACGCGGATGTTAACGGATATTCGCGGATTAATTGTTTTTTAAAAAGAATTTTTTTCTTTTATCCGTGCGAATCCGCATTAATCTGTGGTATCCGTGTTCTATTTGAAAATATGACTTTCTGTATTTATCTGTGTTCACCTGTGGTTAAGTTATTTGATTCTCCCGATTCAAAAACATTAATCATTTTTTACCTTGACTTTACTCTCCATCGAAATATATTATTTTTTGATATATATTAAAGTGGGAAATTGTTTTACATCGTTTCCTACATACGTAATCAGAGGGCTGCTGGAAAAATTAAATATGTCCAATCTAAGAATTGGGATTTTGAAAAACCTATCATTTCTAAAAATTTTTATTGCAATTCACATCTCATTATGTTTTATATCTTGTAGTTTAATAAAGAGTGGAGTTGAGAGAGCCAATCCTTTTGACCTGATAATCACATTCGAAAAATCCGAGTTCAGACCAGGTGAATGTGTTATTTGTACCACTTATATCTATAATAAGTCTGATGAAGAACAAACGATTCAAAAAATAGATGCTCAATCATTCTCCTTCTGGGTCGCTCCTATGGATACAAACGATGTCGTCAGAACAGAGCCAGTTTATTCTAAAAAGGAAACATTTGGTCAAACAGCTCAACTACCTACTAAATCGGGGACGCAGAGAAAATTCCTCTTCACTCTACTCACGGAAAAAGAGGGTAATTACAAATTTCAGGCTATTTATCAACCAGAACCAACTTTCATAAAAAATCCAAAGCCTGAATTAATTTCCAAACCCGTTTTTTTCACTGTTAAGGGCGAAAAAATCTTTAATAGAGATGCTGATGGCATTTTGAAAAAGGAAGATGCCATCAATATCGCAAAACAAAGAGCAGGTTTAAATGTTAAAGAAACCGAAGCAAAACTTGTGGAAAATGAAGCAGGCTTCTTAGACTGGTGGATTAACTTAACTATGGATTCGGGTAAATCAGGAAAGGAGGTGAAAAAAGCATTCCTCGTGAATCCTTACCTTTGCGATATAAGAAAAGAAGCTAAACCTTTTACAAAAAAACCTGAACCAAAAACACCAGTTCCGACTATTCCTAAAAAACATGAGGAGAGAGAAATAAAGAAAGAAGAGGGAGAACAAAAGGAATAAAGAAGTTAATCTATAAATAATGAAAGGAGGGGGAGTAAATGGTAAGAATTGCCCTAACCACAATCGTGGTAATCTTACTTTTAGTATTTCCAGTATTCGCCAATGGACCAACACCTGTTGTAAAGGCAAAAGAGACACCCAAAGAAGAACCTAAAGAAATGCCAAAAGAAAAAAAGTGTCCATCACCTGCCGATTTACCCACAAATGTTATTAAAGTCCTTAGAACAACCAACAAGGCACAAATTAACTGCTACGTACCAAAGGTCTACAAATTCAATAATGCCAATCCCTACGAGGTCATCAATTTCGTTGAAGCTCTTGTTGCTCAAGAAGAAGGCGCTGTTTACACATTCGCCAATCCCGAATTAAACGGCGGGTATATGCTTGTTATCTGTCCACAATATATGCTCGAAAGTCTCGATAAGTTCGTTCCACAACTTGACAGAACCAAAATCGTCAGTGCCTCCGGTTCAAAATACATCTACTATAGATTAAAACACAGAAACGCAACTGATATCGGGATCAGAAATGCATTAAACTACTATATGAGTGGATTTCAGGCTTATGTACCTGATATTGAAACAAATTCCTTGATGTTATTTGATGGACCTATAGGTGCCGATGCTGGTGTAGCCGCTCTTGATAAAACTCTTGATGTTCCAACACCGCAAGCCCTGATGAATGTAAAAATTTACGAAATCGCTCTTAACAATGATGGAACTATTGGCTTAGACTACGAAGCATGGAAAAACGGTCCGGGAAGTTTCCTGTTTTATGGGCAAACTTCTGGCATGATTTTATCTGTTCCTCATAGTTATTATGAGGATGACATAACACGTCTTATTATTGATAACATTGACGTGAGAGATTGGTATCGCAGTGCAGGATACCAAATTGATTACGCTTCAGCTTTCTTTGATTTCCTTGTGGAAAAAGGAAAAGCTAAGGTCTTAACATCAACCAAAGTCGCCTCTATCAACAGTTATCCCGTTGCACTTGCTACAGGTGAACAGATACTGTATTATGCTGTGTCAGGTAACTATTCAACACAGACAGATGTTACTGGAACAGATAGGTATGTTCAAAGCGCAACAACACCCCAAACTTTAGGTGCTTATCAATTACCCTTAACGAAAGTCTATCGTGAACCTGATAAGACCGACCTCGATAACATTTCTGAAATTCTTGGTAGAAACGCTGACAATCCTACCCAGCTTGATATTAAAGGCGTCAATACAGGTGTGTTCCTTGAAATCACACCAATAATAGCGACTGATTTACTCAATCTCAATGTCAAAGCAAAGGTTGTTAGCTGTCTTGGCTTCTCTGATAATGGCACACCAATTCTTAGCTCCGACCAATTCAATAATAATATCCGCGTAAAAGATGGCGATAGTGTGCTTTTAGGTGGACTGACTCGTGAAAGAAAAATTCAAAAAACGAGAAAAGTCCCATTCTTAGGCTCACTACCTGTATTAGGCTGGATATTCGGTGGAGAAATCTCCACTGTTCAAAAAACCGCTATTGTCGCTGTAATTACTCCAAAAGTTGTTACAGATTATAGCGGAATGAGTGATGAGGAAAGAACCGTTATTGATATGGCAGAAGGAAAAATCGAAACACCTCTGCCCAAGACAGAGCTTGGCTTTGACCAATATCTACTGGACAAAGGCTACTAAAATCTAAAGGAAAGGAGAGATGACAAATGAAAGTTCGGCTAACACTACTGATGGTGATAATGATGTTATTAACCACCATCGTTTTTGCAGACAATTTTTCTCAAGACATAAACAAGACAAGCGGCAATCCGAGTCCAGTAGATAGAGTTACAGGCTCAAGCATCAATCAATTCACTACTGGTGAAACCAATAGTAGAGTTGATGATTATATTAATCAGGATGAGCAAATCAATCTGGATAAGGATTCCGGCGTCGTTAAAGTCCTGAGAGTTAATCAAAAGAATTTAGTTAATGACTATGTTACAGCTTTGATACAATTCAAAAATGTTCACCCAAGAGAACTTCGTGGCGTGACAAGAACAATCTGTGGATTAGAGGGTGGAAATGCAGACGTTTTGCAGGATAAGGCAGGAGGAAACTATTACCTCCAGGTCGTTTGTCCGGCATTCCAATTACCATATATCGAAGCCGCTCTAACACAACTTGACCAACCCTGGGTAAGTGAAAACAATGACGGTAGTGCATATTTGTATTACAAAGCAAAATTCAGAAGAGCTGTTGACCTCATAAATGCTACAGCTCTCTATGCAACTCCCAAAACCTTAAAAACTCTCGATGTTGACAATAATGCAGTAATGGTAATGGATGCTCCTTGCGGCATTCCTCTGATTCAACTTGGTTTCAACAGTGCTGATATTCCACCAAGCCAGATTGCTATCGATACCAAAATTTACGAAGTTGATATTAGCAACGATGCTAAATTAGGCGTTGACTTTGTCGCTTGGAAGAATGGTCCTGGTAGAACCCTATTCGAAACTATACTCACTAATAATCGTACTCACGAAAGTGGTAAACTTGATTATGATATTAACGATGTTGACTTCAATGACCTATTCCATTCTAAAGCCCATGAGCATTGGAAATATACTTCTTACAATGCTCTTGCCACATCTGCATTTGTAGATTTCTTACAATCAAAGGGCAAAGCAAAACTTGTCACAAAAAGTATGCTCACAACCAAAAGTGGAAACTTTACTGAAATCGCCTCTGTTGACCAGGTTCTCGCTTTCAATATAAAATATGACCCAACAGTGAATTATTATGATTTACTCACAGTTACTGAAGGTATGGATAAACCAAATGAATCAATCAGTGATAATGGTCTTATTGTCGCCATTCCCGATTTACACAGGAGAACCCTCAATTATTCTAAAAATCCAGAAAATGTAGGCGTTTATGTTGGCTTACTGCCATTCGTGGGTCTCGAAACGACGGAATTAGGTATCACCGTTCATATCTCAGATATAACGGATTATACAAACAAGGGTATTCCGATAATTAATCATCGCTTTGTTGATTCTTATGTCAGATTAAAAGATGGTGAACCATTTGTTCTCGGTGGTCTGAAGAGACAACATAATGTCAAGAGTGTAAACAAAGTTCCGTTCTTAGGTTCATTACCTGTTTTAGGATGGCTATTTGGTGGAGAAACAGTGTCAAAGGGTGAAACAATGATTGTAATCACACTTGTTCCTCATACATCCACAAGCACAGAATCTAAATTAGAAATGCCTGAAGAATACAAGACAATCATTGCACAGGTCGAAGGTTCTCAACCACTACCACTACCAGAGAACCGCTTTGGCTTTGACCAATGGCTTCTTGATAAAGAGAAATAAAATGTAGCGGTTTGATTTATCAAACCTATTAAATCTAATGTAGGGGATGCATATATGCGTCCCCTACAAAAACAATAGGCGGGATTTAACTCCCGCCTTTTTTATATTTGTAGTATCGCAGGTGTCCACACCTGCAAATTCCTTAACAGGCTGGAAGCCTGTTCTACCGTAATGATTATTTCTCTTCAAATCGTTTCTTCTCCATTCCTATAAAGAACATCAGAATAGCTGGCACAAGGAAGACTGTAAAGAACGTGCTGACAGCCAATCCTCCAAGAACCACGCTTCCAATACCACGATAAAGCTCGGAACCGGGGCCTGGTGCTATCACCAGAGGTAACATTCCAAATATAGTGGTTAATGCAGTCATATAAATGGGACGAATTCTTGTCCTTACTGATTCCAATACCGCTTCTCGAACATCCATTCTTTGACTCCGAATATTATTCAAAGCTTGATGAACAATCAAAATCGCATTTTTCACAACAAGTCCAATTAAGATGACAAAACCAAGCATTGTCAGAATATCAAATGCCTGGGGAGCTATGAACATATTCACAAGTTTCAACCCAATAAAGCCACCGGCTCCCGCTAATGGTACTGAAAACATTATGATAAAAGGATAAATGAAATTACCATAGAGCGATGCCATTAAGAGATAAGTGATAACGGCTGCTAATAAGAGGTTCAGCTGAAGTGCCCTTCTTGTCTCGGTTAATTTATCTGCTGTCCCACTCATACGAATGTCCACATCTTTAATCAGGTCTTGTGCTTTTAATGCAGGCACAATCTTCTGTTGAACTGTCTCCATTGCCTCTTGAATGGTAATGGAAAATGGTGGTGTTACTTCAAGAGAAATAGTACGATTTCTCTCAAGGTGGCGAATCTGTGTCATTCCTGAAGTCCTCTCGAATTTTGCCACTGAGGAAACGGGGACAATCTTTCCATAAGGTGTAACCATTAGTGCATTATTTAGGTCTTCCGGTGTATTTATATCTTTTTCAGAGGCTTTTAAGACAAGGTCTATTTTCTTCTCTCCTTCCTGTTTGAATTCACCAACTTTTCTTCCATCCATCAAAATATCCAGGGCAACACCCAAATCTGTTGCATTCATCCCCGCCGCCTTGAGTCGTTCCCTATCAGGAACAATCTTGATTTCAGGATAGGTTAACTCAAGAGATGGCACAGGACGTATCTGAGCCCCGGGAATTTCTTTCATAAGAATTCCATACATCATTCCACCAATTTTAACTAATTCATTCATATCTTTTCCACTGATATCTACATTAACGGTTCGTCCTCGACCGAGACGGGTCTGAAAAACACCTGCTTGTGTACTGATACCCATCATTCCGGGAATATTCCTGATCATAGGCATAAAAAGAGGTGGCAATTCTCCCGCTCTCTGCTCGTGTATACTGGTTGCACCAAAAAGCATTATCTGGTCTGCCCCAACATAAAACATATCTTTAATACCAGGGAACCCTCGATAATCCTTATTAAAATATGGCTCACTTTCTTTAAAAATTTGTTCACCCACTGCCTTTCTTTCATTATAAGAGAGCCCTGGTGGCGGAATAAGAATACTTATAACAAAATTTTGATTTCCCTGTGGTAAATACTCCATTGGAGGAAGTAGAAGAAGTGTAAAAATAACCGAAGCAGATGTGAATAATAATATGGTGATAATCCTTGTAATCCAATTAAGAGTACAGAGTCTAACAATTGCCATCATAATACTAACAATGCTTTTACCAAACTTTGTCAGGAAATTAATATTTTCAGTAGGGAGTGGTTTTGAACTATTTGTCACTTTGGTTCTTCTCCACTGAGAGAACTGTTTCGAAAGCATTGGAACAACCGAAACCGAAACAACCAAACTCAACATAATAGAGCAACTAATGGCAATAGCTATATCTCTAAAAAGTTGTCCTGCCTCTTGTTGAACAAAGATAACCGGCAAAAAAACTGCTACTGTGGTTAAGGAAGAAGAAAGAACGGCACCCCAAACCTCTTTCGTTCCATAATATGCTGCCGCAAAGGGCGATTCTCCTATTTTATGATGTCTATCTATATTTTCTAAGACAACAATCGCATCATCGACAAGCATCCCAACAGCAAAGGCAATTCCAGCAAGGCTAACAACGTTTAAATTCCTGCCCAGAGCATTCATCATAATAAATGTGCCTATAATACTTATAGGGATTGCCAGTGAGATAATCAGGGTGGCGGAGATACTTTGCAAAAAAACCAGTAGCACTGCAATAGCCAGAGCCCCACCTATATAAATGTTTTCTTTGACAAGCTGAATAGCACCCTCAATATATGAACGCTGGTCATGAACCCACTCGAGATAAATTTTTTGTGATTTGAGTTTTCCTTCATTTAATTGTTTCACAGCAGTTTCAACATTATCAGTCACCTCGAGGACATTCGTGCCAGGCTCAGCTTTAATACCCATTGCAATCCCTTCAACCCCATTATGAAAAATTGGTGCATAAAGTTTTTGATAGCCAAAACTTGCGTTTGCAACATCCCCGATTTTAATTATATGCTGACCATCAGATTTTATTATTATATTTTCAATTTCTTCGGGTGATTTGAATTCTGCTACAGTTCTCACCCGGTAATCCCATCTCCCAACACTCATATCCCCTGCAGAAACGTTCACATTTTCTATATGCAAGGAATTTATAATATCCGTCATAGTTAATCCATACGCTGCAAGCTTCTCAGGTTTAACAATGATATGCATTTCACGTTCTCTTCCACCACCGATAAACAAGTCTGCAACGCCAGGAACACGCTCAAGATATTGACGAACTTCGTTCTCAAAATAGGTTCGATATGTATCGATGTGATTGGGATTATCTTTCATTGTCTTCATCATAATCCAGACAAGTGGAGATGTCGCCGCACCGGTAGCAGTAATAACAGGTTTCTCAACATTCTCAGGATAAAAAGGAACTTCGTTAAGCTTGTTTGATACACGCAACAAGGCTTCATCTACCTTGGTCCCAATTTTGAAAAGCAACGTAATTGTCCCGAAATTATTTGAAGCTGTGCTTTCCATCTCAATTAGACCGGGAATACCCTTCAGTACTTTTTCCTGTTCTTCAATAATATCTCGCTCAATCTCATAGGGAGTAGCTCCCGTCCATATAGTCGAAACACTGATTTCCGGTTCTGTGACGTCAGGACTAAGCTGATACGGCATTTTCAATAAACCGATTATACCAAATAAAACAACCAAAATAACACCAACTAATACGGTCACAGGCTTTCTTATAAAAAATTTTATCAAATCCATTTATGATATGCTCCTGTAATGCGACATTTATGTCGTAGATGCTTTAAAATATAAAATTGTATTAAACCGCAGCGAGATGCTGAAACAAGTTCAGCATGACAGGATAAGGAAAGTGTCATTCCGAACTTGTTTCGGAATCTTTATGAGTTGTCAGTTGTCAGTTTTAAATTGTTAATTTTAGAATTTATTTTTTATTTATTTTCCTGGACTTCTTCAACAGGTTGTCCTTCCTGAACACGTTCATTTCCTCTTACAATAACCTTCACACCCTTTTTTAAGTCCATTGATTGAATTCCCGCAATCATTCCATCATAACCTAATATTTGCACAGGATGCATCTTCGCAATGAAATTATCCGATGTAAACACTACATTCATACCAAACTTATTTATCACAGCATCACGAGGCACAGTCAGACAATTCTGCTTCTCGCCTGTTGGAAGAATAACCTTTGCTTCCATCCCCTCAACAAGTCCCTCACTTTTATCTTCTACTCGCACCTTTATAGGAAAAGTCCGCGTTTCAGTATCTCCTTTAGGAATAATAGCCACAATTTTACTATTAACAATATTACCATTAACATCTGCCTTTACCTTCATTTCCGGTTTTACAAATGATAATATTTTTTCAGGGACATCAACTATAATATCTATCACATCGCTTCTGGCAATCGTCCCGACCGTCTTTCCTTCAGAAAGCCATTCACCCACTTCGATTTTCTTTTCAACAACTATACCATCAAAAGGTGATTTTATATCTTGTCTCACTAATTCTTCTCTAATTTGGTCAGCATCGGCTTTCAGTGAATTGGCTCGTTTTTCAAGAACTTTAACATTATAACGTGCATTATCATATTCTTGCTCTGAAACCGTTTTCTCCTTGAAAAGTTTATCCATACGATTAAAATCTGCTTGTGCCTTCTCAATTTCCGCCAAAGCTTGCTCAAATAATGCCTCACTTGATTTCAATTTCTTCTCAAGCAAATCCACATTAAGACTGACCAATTTCTCTCCCTTTTTAACCCTTTGTCCTACATCAAAATAAACACTATCTACCTTTCCTGCAATTTCCGAAGCAACTTCAGAAACCTCATTATAATAAACTGTTCCAACAAACTGAGATTCTGGTGCAATTAGCCCTTCCGTGATTTCTGTGACCACTACTTTCGCCGGAGGCATTCCTTGTGGCATTCCACCCTGTTTATCTTTCGGTTCCCCTTGCTGTGGAGTCTGGGATTTGCCTTCAGGCTTACCACTCACATCAGTTTGCGAAGTTGATTTCGCTTTCTCGTTTTCAGCATTTAAAAAGAACACGACAAGTAACAATACACATATCAATACATATTTTATCCGTTTATTCATTATAATCCTCACTTTTAAATAAAAGAATTTCTCAAATATAAATTTTCTTAAAATCTTTCTACTAAAAAGTATTAATCATTACATTTTTTAAAGAAAAACAGTCAATATCCATTTTAAGAATCATAAAATAATTAAAAGATAAAAATAATGAATATATAGACAGGAAGTCACACGAAAGACAACCAAAAAAGAAATGATTTGTATAACACAGATTTACATAAATTAGACAATAAAAAATTGTTTTTCGTGCCTTTTCATGACTAATGAATGCCTTTTTCTTCTTGTTCAATGGCTAAATTATCCTATCTTTTGTTCAAGATAAAACTTATCATTTTTTTATATTGAAAGTAATATAATTTTTATTATAAGATACTTAATTATAAATTTATAAGACAACAATGAGGATTAGGTGAAAAATTATGCCTGACATTATAGCCTTATTACGATATATGATTAAAATTAATGCTTCCGACCTTCATATAAAAGTTGGCTCTCCTCCTATGTATCGTGTCGACGGTAAATTATATCCAGCTCAACACCCAGTGTTAAAATCAGAGGATACAATTACCTTGATGGAACAAATAACCCCTGACCCCAAGCGTGTTCAGTTCGATACTGTTGGTGCTGCTGATTTTTCTTATAGCATCCCTGATTTATCAAGATTCAGAATTAACATCTTTCATCAGAGAGGCTCTGTCAGCATCGCAATTCGTTCAGTTCATTACCATATTCCCACATTTGAAGAATTAAAATTGCCCCCAGGCGTTAAGCGACTAAGTGAGTATGACAGAGGACTCGTCCTTGTTACAGGTGTTACAGGTAGTGGTAAATCAAGCACTATCGCCGCAATGCTCAATAACATTAATTCTATTAAGCATTATCATATCATCACCATAGAAGACCCTGTGGAATATCTACATAAAGATAATAATTGTATTGTTAATCAACTTGAAGTTGGAGTAGATATTGCAAGTTACTCTGACGCAATCCGATATATATTAAGACAAGACCCCGACGTGATTCTAATAGGAGAGATGAGAGATAGAGAGAGCGTAGAAGTGGCATTAGCAGCCGCTGAGACAGGTCACCTTGTATTTAGCACCCTCCACACTTCAGATGCTAAGCAAACATTAAATCGAATCCTCCATTTCTTTTCCCCTGACGAAGAACTTTTAATATTAACACAATTATCTCTCAATTTAAGAGGAGTTATTTCACAAAGATTATTACCTCACGCAAGTGGTAAAGGAAGACTTCCAGCCGTTGAGCTCCTACTTAACACACCGATTGTAACAAAATTAATCTCTAAAGGTGAAATTGCAAATATTAGACAAGCGATGCAAAATCGCGAAGATGGGATGCAAACATTTAACCAACATCTCGTTGATTTATATAGGACGAAAGATATAACTCTCGAAACTGGAATGTCCAATACTGATGACGAAGCCGCCTTTAGAAGAAATATTCAGGGAAGATTCACATCTGATGATAAAGCCGGAATCATCGGGAACTTTTGAAAATTTATTATCTTTCACTCACATATCTTTGTTAGACCACGGCTTCGATTGTTCTTTGCCGAAACTGATGAAGGGGGAAATAAGAGTAAAGAGTTAAGAGATGGACGCAATGAACAGAATGGACAATATGGACAGAATGGACGGGGTAAATGGCAGAGTTTGAGAAATTGATCCCAAAGCACGGTGGATATAGAAAGCTAAAAAGTTTTCAGATTGCGCAGCTTGTCTATGATGTTACGGTGCGGTTTTGTCAGCGGTATATCGACAGAGGCAGCCGAACGTGCGATCAAATGGTGCAGGCTGCGAGAAGCGGAGTGCAGAATATCGCCGAAGGCTCGCAGGCGTCGGGAACATCAAAGAAGACTGAACTCAAACTTACCAATGTAGCAAGAGCCTCTCTGGAAGAGCTGCGATTAGATTATGAGGATTTTCTAAGGCAAAAAGGATTGCCGCTGTGGGAAAAAGACGACCCGCGAAGAAAAGAACTTGTTTCACGGCGACCGTCGAGCGCCGCTGATGTGGCGGATTGGGTAAAAAAAGTCTATGAGGATGGACGCAATAGACTAAATAAACACAATGGACAAAAGCAAATATCCATAAAGTCCATCACGTCCATATCGTCGAGTTATCCTGAAATAGCGGCTAATGCGGCACTTGTGCTTATCGGTGTGGCAAGCAGTCTGCTTGAGAGGCAACTGGCAGTGCAGGCTAAGACGTTTGAAAAGGAAGGCGGATTTACCGAACGATTGTATCGCATCAGGCAGCAGAACCGGAGAAAATCATGACCCCCATCTTCGAATCAGACATAGAGAATTTTGTTATTGAGCTTCTGGTAAAACACGGCTTAACTTGCTCTTTGCCAAAACTTATAAAGGGGGAAATAAGGGTGAAGGATGCAGAGAAGTCAGCGGAGAATATAATATGAGTGTAACATACCCAAATAAACTTCTTTTGGCATTTCGTAATGGGGATCATTGCGCATTTCCCGGATGTGATCGTTCTTTAACGATTGATGGCAAATTAGACAATCCTGTCATCAATGGTGAAGCATCACATATTGAAGGAGAAAAGTCTGATGCTGCAAGATATAATCCAGCAATGACTGAAGATCAACGTAACCATTATAATAATCTGATCTATCTGTGTCGCGATCATCATATCCAGATAGATAAACAAGAAAAGGATTTCCCAGTTGACAAACTTCTTAAAATAAAGTCAGCTCATGAGCAAAAAGTACGTGAAGCTATGAATGCTGCATTTGTAGATATTGGATTCCCGGAACTAGCTCGGGCTACGGCTTGGATTTCTCGGTATCAACCACAGAACCCTTCAGATGAGTTTTTAGTTATACCCCATGAAGATAAGATCATAAAGAATCAATTAACCAAAACTTCAAGAGCTACGATTGTCATGGGTTTAGCGGTAAGTCAAGAAGTTCGTGCATTTATCGAGCAAGAAGCTAAGATTGAAGCAGATTTTCCGGAGAAACTTAAATCAGGTTTCCTTGAAGAGTATTATCGACTCCGGCGAAATGGAATTAAAGGAGATGAACTATTTGACTTGATGTGCCAGTTCGCCCAGCAGGGTATGAAAACCCAAACGCAATGTTCTGCAGGACTTGCAGTTTTAATATATCTTTTTGAAGCTTGTGAGGTCTTCGAGAAATGATTCTACCTACAAAACACATAAAGTTATCAAACACCCTTCTATGTGTGGGAGCTATTTTGTTAGAACAACTTGAATCAGACAGGACGGTAACTTCCCTATGGATGGCGACCCGCTTTTTGCCAGAAGTCACAACTTTCAAGAGATTCACGTTAGGATTGGATTTTCTGTTTATGATAGGAGCAGTTGAATTCAAGGATGGCTTACTTAGGAGGACAACAAAGTGATTTACTCTGTAAGGAGTGATAACCCTTCCTTTAAGACTGTGCAGTTTAAGCCGGGATTTAATGTGGTCTTGGCTGAGCGAACAAAAGAGGCTACTAAGAAAGATTCAAGAAACGGTTTAGGTAAATCAACTCTTATCGAAATTATACATTTTTGCCTTGGGGCTAATAAAGGTGAAACTCTCAAAAAGAAAGAACTTGATAATTGGTCGTTTACAGTTGACCTCGATATAGCAGGCAAAAAGTATGCTGTAACAAGGAATACTAATGAGCAGAGCAAGATCGTAATTGAAGGAGATTGTTCTGGTTGGCCTTTTACTCCCGACACAGACAAAAAGACAGGGGCAAGAGTGCTGTCCAAGAATGATTGGAATAAGTTATTGGGCAACTTAATGTTTGGCCTGAGGTCTGACTTTGGCGACATGAAGTATGTCCCTACATTTAGAAGCATGATTTCTTATCTGATCAGATGCAATGGCCAAAGTGGTGCCTTTCTCAATCCATTCCAACAGTTCAAAAACCAATCTGAATGTGATAAACAAGTAAATAACTCCTACCTTTTGGAATTAGGCTGGGAGTATGCCTCAAAATGGCAGGTTTTGAAAGATAGAAAAAAGATTCTTGATCAAATAAAGCAAGCGGCTCAAACAGGGATATTAAAAAATCTTATTGGAACACTTGGCGAACTTGAAGCCTTAAAAGTCAGACTGGAATCGCAGGCTAAACAGGAAGAGGAAAATTTAAGTGTTTTCAAGGTTCATCCCCAATATAACAATATTGAAACGGAAGCAAACGATCTGACTCGAAGGATACATCAACTGGTAAATGATAAAATTAGCAATAAAAGGCTTCTTGAACATTACGAGGACGCCCTAAAGGAAGAAGTTGATGCCACCTCTGAATCAGTGACTAAGGTTTATGCAGAAGCAGGACTAAAGCTTCCAGTCCTCGTGACCAAAAGAATTGACGAAGTATTATCTTTCCATAAACAAGTGATAGCTAACAGAAAAGACTTTTTAAAAGCAGAAATAGAACGGATAAGGGCGAATATATCACATATTGAACAGCAGGAACTTGAACTTTCTTCAAAGCGAGCAGAGTACATGCTTATTCTTAAAGACCATGGCGCTTTGGTAGAATATACTCGCCTACAGAATTATCACCAAAAAAAGGTTGCCGAAATCAAAGATCTAACAATCAAAATAGAAAACTTAAAAAAGTTTGATCAAGGCAAAAGTTCGGTAAGGATTGAATTAGAAATTCTCCAACAGCAAGCAAGCATGGATTTATCTGAACGGAAGATACAGAAAGAAAAAGCAATTCTACTGTTCAACTCAAACTCAGAAGCTCTCTATGAAACACCAGGTGTATTTTCAATAGATGTATTCAAAACTGGTTTTAAATTCAGTGTCTCAATCAAAAGATCTGGAAGTCATGGCATCAGCAATATGGAAATATTTTGCTATGACCTTACACTTGCCCAAATTTGGGCACAGAAGCAACCTTCACCCGGCTTTCTTATTCACGACAGCATCCTATTTGCAGATGTTGATGAGCGGCAAAAGGCATTGGCTTTGGAATTAGCCGCAAAAGAATCAGAACGACTAAACTTCCAATATATCTGCACAATGAATTCTGACACAATACCCAGAAATGATTTCAGTAGGAGTTTTGCCTTTGACAATTATGTCAGATTGAAATTAAGTGATGCGACGGACGATGGCGGGCTTTTAGGCATAAGGTTTTAAATTACGATTTATTCTGCCACCAATTTCGGATAAAGGCAATTGACAAGAACGAACGATTACTTATTGAAATAAAGGGAAGAGAGGATGTTGAAGTTGAGCATAAGGATAAAAGAATGAATAAATGGTGTTCAGTAGAAATACGCAAAACAATTCTTACTTAAGGTAAAAATATGAGTCCAATAACTCACTTCCTGACAAGTTGGGTTATTGCTAATATTAATGGATTGAGTCGAAAAGAACGTGCAATAGTCACTATCGCAGGCATCAGTCCTGATATCGATAGTGCTGGCATCATCGCTGAGAAAATGACAAAGAATTGGGAAAATCCACTTTTATGGTGGTCAAAATATCATCATATTATTGCACACAATCTCGGTTTTTGTCTCCTTATCACAATAATAGCTTTTATCCTAACAACCCGAAAATGGAAAACAACCTTCCTTGTTTTTCTTGGCATTCATATTCATTTTCTCGGTGACCTCATTGGTGCCAGAGGACCAGAAGGATACCAGTGGCCCCTTCCTTATCTTCTTCCCTTTTCAAATAGTATGCAATTAACCTGGCAAGGACAATGGGCACTCAATGCCTGGCAAAATTTTGTAATAACAGGTTTAGCTCTCTTCTTTACATTATTTCTGGCGTGGAAACGTGGCTTCTCACCCCTCGAAATGATTTCTAATTCCGCTGATAAGGTTTTTGTTAGTACTCTTAGGAATCGTTTCCCCAAAAAACAAATTTAAGAAGTGTAATCAATATAACTAAGTAAAAATAAAGACCTATGAAAAATTTAGTTTCTTAATATAGTCGGCCTTGAAAAAGTGATTAGCATATTGAAAATAGTTAGATTAAGATAAAAAGGGTGTATATATTTTGCAAGAAAATAGTCAGGATGAATAAAAAGCTTGCAAAATGAGAGATAATGTTTTTAGGGCTGGAAGCCCAAAGGCTTATAGCCCAGAGCGAAGCTCTGGGTAGAAATAAAAGAAAAGTGTGTTAATTTTTCCTTCGCCCTTGCAGGGCTTTTATACCTCTGCGCTCTCTTCCAGACCTATGGCTAAAGCCATAGGCTATAATCCATCGCTCTTTCAGAGCTTTGATACGATTAGTAACAAATATGCCTTAAGGAATGGACATACATTGTTTTTAACTTCGAAAATAGGATTTTTCAAGACCGACTAATATAGAATATATAACGCACGATGTAACGCAGGCATCTTGCCTGCATTTGTAGGGAACAAGTATACTTGTTCTGTATGCCGACGAGACGTCGGCGTTACGATTCTTTCGCCCCGCTGGGGCTAAAGATAGATATGAAGCTAAATATTTTATTTATTGAACCCCGACTTGCCGAGGCTGTGTCGCAGTGTAGCAGTGCGATTTATCGCACACTATATATATTGTCGGATGAATCCGACCGCTACAACATATTGTGGTGTCATTTTGGAAAAACCGAATTGCGACACAGCCTCTGCCAGACGGGGCTACAAATGTGTCGCCCTTGTAGGGCTTGTAAGTATTTCGGAGATTTCAAATAGAGATCTCTGAAAAACTTCAAAAACGAGATTGATTCGTCGCCTTCGGCTCCTCACAATGACATTTTAAGGTCTCTGTCATTCTGAGCGAAGCGAAGAATCTCCTATTTTGGCCAGTATTTCAGTGGTTTCAAATAATGATAAAAAATGTTTGATAATCGTATATTAAGTCTCTAATAATTAATATAACAATTGTCAAAATGGGCAATAGTTGAATTATTAAAGATTTAAACTAAGTCCCTATTCAGAAAGGGGGTTTTTATTATGGCAACATTTTTTATGCTTGGCAAATATTCCCTGCAGGGTTTAATGGGAATCAGTGTCAGACGTACCAATGAGTGTAACAAACTTGTTAAAAAGTTGGGTGGCAATGTAAAATCGATTTATGCTTTGTTAGGAAAATACGATTTGGCTATTATCGTTGACTTCCCAAATTCAAAAGAAGCAATGAGAGCCTCTGTTGAACTCGCCAAAAAGACTGGAATCGCATTTACTACTTCTGAAGCAATCTGTGTAAAAGAATTTGATAAGCTGATGGCGAAAAAGTAATTTGGTCACCCTTATATATGTAAGCAACAATTTTTTACTCTTTGAATATAAATGGTGGGGGAATTTTTACTTAAAAAACAAAAACTTTTTTAAACCAATCATCCTGGAGGTGTTTTATGAACAAAATTACAAGAAAGGCTATCTTCCGATTTTTCTTAACATTAACACTTATTTGTTTATTCCTGACGAGTGTTGTCTTTTCAGAAAAGGAATCTTATGATTACAGCTCCTATTCTTCTTCAAATTCTTCAACATCCTTTCCACTAATTAAAGGTTCAAAAGTCAAAAATATTATTTTTTGCATTGGCGATGGTATGGGCATAGCACAAGTCGCAGTATCCAGAATAAATGCCGTTGGTCTGGATGGAAAACTTTATATGGAAAGAATGCCAATCACGGGAATAGCGAGAACACATTCTGCGAACAATCTTATCACAGATTCCGCTGCCGCAGGAACCGCTTTAGCTACTGGTCAGAAAACCAATAATGGAGTAATTGCGATGAGCCCTGATGGCAAGAATAAATACCTTACTATCCTGGAAGCTTCTAAAAACAAAGGGATGACAACAGGATTAATTGCCACATCATCAATCACTGATGCAACACCTGCCTCTTTCGCCTCTCATGTAAGCTCAAGAAAAGGTCAGGATGACATAGCTATTCAACTGCTGGAAAGCAAAGTTAATGTTTTGTTAGGTGGAGGAAAACAATTTTTTATCCCTCAATCTGCACAAGGAAGTAAAAGAAAAGATAACCGCGATTTAATCGCTGAAGCAAAAGCCGTCGGATATGCATTTGTTGAGACCAATGATGACTTGAAATCCGCTCAGGGACCATTTCTCTTGGGTTTATTTCAACTCGATGCTTTAAAAACAGACCCACCCGAACCTACATTAGGAGAACTAACCGATAAGGCAATTGAGATACTAAGTAAAAATAAGAAAGGTTTTTTCCTTATGGTTGAAGGAAGTCAGATTGATTGGGCAAGCCACGAAAATAAACTTGATAACACAATAAAACAAACAATACTTTTTGATGAAGCGGTTGGAAAAGCCATCGATTTTGCTCTGAAAGATAAACACACTCTTGTTATAGTTACTGCTGACCATGAGACAGGTGGTTTAACAATAAAAGGAGGGGATTTAAACGGCAAGAGTTTAGACGTTAATTGGAGTACAAAGGGTCATTCGGGGACCCCTGTGCCACTTTATGCTTTTGGTCCGAATGCAAAAGAGTTCGCAGGAGTGTACGATAATACAGATATTCCTAAGACAATGGCAAGGTTATTAAAAATCAAATTATTCCCACAAACTCTGGAAAAATAATGAAAGAAATTATTTTATATGCAGATGCCACTTTTGATTTAAAGGTTAGAGTTGGCGATAAGATTGAGCAAGACGATGAGATGGGAATCTCTGCTGATAGTGGTGATGTTTTACTTTCCCCTATCAAAGGCACTATCGAAAAAATTTCTTTTAATCCCGAAGACCACACTTTTGTTATCAGGATTATAGAAGAATAGAAATCTACTAAGATTGTATCGGTCGGATTTATCCGTTTGTAGTCCCCAACCTGTAGGGGCATATTGCATATGCCCTGTAATTATTGGGTACGTGCAACGTGCCTCTACAATATTTATTTTGCCTGCTAAAGCAGGTACTACGAACTTGGTTTGATAAATCGCACCGCTACATTATCCTTTTACAAATATTTCAGAGGTCTCATACTGAAATAATAATTAATCCAAGGGGCATATCCAAACATAAAATTGTCTTGACAAGGATTGACACAATACTAACATTTGAATTTCTTTTTTAAATTATACGAATTAACCACAACTAAAAAAAATATTTTGTAACATTTTATCAATCCAATTTATCATAATATATTAGACATTTTTAAATTCTATTCGGTTATACATTATATTGGGATTAATCTGATTATTTAAAATTATCTGGAGTAATACAAATGCCTCAGGAAAAAAAGCACATATTAATTATAGATGATGACATAGAAATCCTTAATGCATTAAGGATTCTCCTCGAGCCCAAATATAAAACAATGACCATCAGTGAAAGCCTAAAAGTAATGAGCGCCTTAGAAGATTTTCAACCAGATTTAATAATTTTAGATGCTGATTTACCTCTGATTAACGGTCCCAACCTATGCTTGAGAATTAAAAGAATAGCCAAATTCAAAGAAATCCCAATCATCTTTATTTCCGCACATACGAATGGATATTTTAAGAAAAAATCAATCGAGGCGGGAGCTGAGACATATATTGAAAAACCATTCGATTACGAAAAATTCGTAGAAACAATTGATGAGTTTTTTTTCACTACAAAATAAAAAACACCCTTCAAAAAAATCATCTTTTAATCAGGAATAAGAGAATGAATAATTTGAGACCTCTGAAATACTGAGCTTTTTAATTCAATGATGAGATTGCTTCGTCGGCTAAAGCCTCCTCGCAATGACATATACCCCTCTCCTTAATCCTCTCCCACAAGGGGAGAGGAAACGAAGAGTGTCATTGCGAGTGAACGAAGTGAGCATGGCAATCTCTTCTTTAGATTACATATATGAGTATTTCAGGAATCTCAATTTACATTCTAAATTATTGCGTAGTAGTTTAATAACATAGCTACGGGTTGCGAAGCTACCCGTAGGAATAAAGAATACACAAATAAATATTTATTTCATAGGAGTTAAATAAAAAATCTATTCATTTCCAAGTATGGCCAACTCGACACTCATATTAAATCTTAACTTAAGATAGAACAAGATTATCTTTATGTATAACTTCATCATAAGGTTTTGAACCTAATATTCCTGTAATCTCTGCGGTCTTTTTCCTTTTAATTTTCTTAATCTCCTCAGAACTATAATTGACCAATCCCTTCCCGATAACATTATTATCTTTATCAACAATTTCAACAATCGCACCCCTCAAAAATTCTCCTACCACATCTACTACCCCGATAGGTAAAAGACTCTTATTATTTTTAATTAAGGCGTTTTTCGCACCATCATCCACAACTATTTTTTTATTCAACATTACCTTACTAAGCAAAAGGTATCTCTTCTTCATAGACATCTTCTTACTTTTTACAGGGAGAAAAAGAGTGCCCACTTCTTCACCACTCATAATCTTTGTAATTGTTTGCTCTTTAAGACCATTTGCTATAACGGTGTATATCCCCGATTTTGTTGCTATATCTGCTGCTGAAATTTTTGTTATCATTCCACCAACGGTAAGTTCAGCCTGGACACCCTTCGCCATACCCTTTATCTCATCCGTTATTTTCTCTACAACAG
>Ga0315289_10000534_pt1 | contig 58566 bp, 38 predicted proteins | sample YL17G11_40_MG_FD_203452 | JGI IMG/M metagenome (GOLD analysis project Ga0315289, IMG submission 203452) | Sediment microbial communities from Yellowstone Lake, YNP, Wyoming, USA - YL17G11_40 | ecosystem: Environmental > Aquatic > Freshwater > Lake > Sediment | place: USA: Wyoming | collected... | reverse complement strand
ACAGTCAAGTAGTACTGAGTCTTCCAGTTCGCAGTAGCGGTCTTTGGACCGTTCATGACGATCGCGTTCGAGGGAGACGTAGTGCCCGAAGCATCACCACTCCACTGAGTGAACACATACTGAACACCAGAAACACCAGAAACAGTCAACGGAGAAACAGAAGCATAAGCCGTACTACCACTATCATACCAACCCTGACCACCAGTAGCGCCATAAGCAGAGGTGACAGTCAGGTAGTACTGGGTCTTCCAGTTCCACGTGATGTTTGAAGGCTGAGTTAAGGTGAAGGTAGTGGACGTGCCCGACCCAGAACTTGGAACGCTTCCAGTTCCAGTCCACCCAGTACAAACATACTGAATACCAGAACCACCGGAAACAGGTGAAGAAACAGATGCAGTTATGCCAGTCCCAGAATCAAACCAACCACTAACCGGAGTAGGAGAATCATAAGCAGACGTGACAGTGAAGAAATACTGGGTTATGTAGTGTGCTGTTGCTGTGTGGTTTGCGGTCATTAGGACTGTTATTGGGTTTACTCCTGCTCCTCGTGAGGTTCCGTCAACATCCCAGTAGTTGAACCTGTAGCGCGTGCTTGTTGAAACGTTGACGTATATTGGAGCGGTCAACAAGACATTAGTGCCGTTTACGTACAGTCCTTGACCTGGAATTGTTGTTATGCCCAACGGGGAAGTGTTGACGGTTAATGAGTATTGCTGGGCGGGCGGTGGACAGAGGATGCCTAATAGTATCGGTTCGCATTCTGAGGATTTAATGTGTGCAACTTTTATTACGTATGTTGATGCAGCAGGGTCCCAGTACGGTTGCCTATCAGGTGAAAAGCTGTTAGCCACTGCAGTTCCGTGAGTGTTGTCATACGTATAGTACGTGGTTGTATTGTCCGGCCAATACGCCGTCTGAGATCCTCTTTGGAACTTGAAGAAAACGATCATGTTATTTCCAGCTGAATGAAGATCAAAACTTATGTTGGTTGCGTTGTAGAGAAGGATAGAAGCAGTAAAACCTGGATTTCGGTATTGTGTAACGATGTTTGGTTGTGTCATGTTATCGTAAATTACTGCAACTCCTGGATTGCTTGACCTTGCTGGAGCGGGTACCCATGCCGTACCGTTGTTGTAGTAAACGGTTACTTGTGCATTGGGAAGTGGGATGACACTGCCTGCGTAGGACACTCTGAAGTCAACCTCCTTCAGCACTTGAATGACGGCTACCGCGATGCCTGTTAGGTCATTGTTATCTGTGACGGTCAACTGCACGGTGTAGTTTCCGTCGATGGGATAAGAATGTGTAATTATCGGGTTTGATGTTGTTGTTACGGCTCCATCACCGAAGTCCCAACTGTAGCTAGCGATTGAGCCGCCTGGAGCGAAGCTGGCCGAGGCGTCGAAAGTTATGATGTCTCCAGGTCCTGGTATGGATGGTGAATAAGTAAAGGAAGCGGTTGGGGGTTCGCCAGGATGGGATGACTTTATAAAAATTGGCAAACTTGCAATGGTTAGAACCAGAGCTATAATTAGGATTAGTTTGAGCCTCATGCTATTCCCTTCTCCCTGGGTAGTAGTTACTAGAGTTCTTGAAGGCTTTTAAGCTTTTTGGATTTTACTTCTATGTGGCTATTTATGTTTCAAACGATACGAGAAAGCGCTTATGACGACGGTTAAGCTGATCAATTATGGTAGTTGAGCGTGATCCGCATATTGATTATTGATTAGCGTTTATCGATTCGCTTTGATTCTTTGGGTTCATCATTAGGCTTATGACTCCGCTGAGTATGGGCGGTATTACTAACGCGATGCCAAGTGGGTTCAGCCATTCTAACAGCTTCGGCTGGGAGACCATGGAAAAATAGAAGTACGTTACGATCAGAACTGAGCCGCCTGCAACGTTGATTTTTCCTCCTTTCTGGGTGTTGCTTCTCAAGATTAAGTAGCTTCCATAGGCTGTGACTATTGCAGTTATTGTCGTTGCCACGCCTGCGATCCATATTTGGCTGGTTTCGTCTTGGATATTTGCCAGGTTTGTCATGGTCGAGAGTAGATAGAAGCCGATGACGAGAGAGACGGCTACGCCTAGGAAGCCTAGAAGGGCGCTGATGATGTTCGGTTTGTCTGTCCTGGTCTTCATTTACGCCAATCGGCTCCGACAGTTTCCACTTAACGGTCCGCGAATTAGCCTTATTGACAATCGGGTATTTAGATTGCTTCCTCAAAAAAAGTTAGGATGGGTTATTTTTTCCTCATGAACAGCAGGATTACTGCTGCGAGGACCACGGCGATTGCTGATAACACTGAGGCGGCATAAAGCGTCGTCGTAGCAGTGGATTGTATTCCGTCAAGTTTTGTCGTGATGTTTCCCAGTGTCGAAGAGACCGTTACGGTGTTCCCGCTGAAATCGCCGATCTTCGCGTTTATCGTGTCGAGCTTCGAAGTGAGGAGGCCAACTGTAGAGTTTATCGTGGCCAAGACTTGCCCGTTGCTTACTTCTAAGCCAGTCAATGTCGCGTTTATTTCAGTCAGGTTCAGTGAGAGTTCTGTTAAGCCGTTCTGTACGGTTGCGACTCCGTTTTGGATTGCAGTTATTTGGACTATTTGGTCGTTCCACGCGGTCAACGTTGGACTTATTTGGAAGCTCTTCAGGCTAGTGCCCACAGCATTGTAGTATTCTGCTTTCACCACGAGCGTGTATGTGCCTGGTTGAGCGGTTGCTGGCACGTTATAGGGTATCGTGTAATATCCTGTGGCAACCTGTATTGCTGAATTGCTCAAATCTGTGACAAAAGTGCCGTCGTGATACAAGGCTGCTTCGATCGTTGTGGCGTTGACGGCTTCTCCGTTGTTTGCAGTTAGTATGTTGAATTGGGCGGTTTCTCCTTTGAAGTGTATTGAGCCGACGTCCACCGTGACGTCAATCGGCGCTGGCAAGTTGTTGGGTATGACCGTTATCGTCTGCGTTGTGACGGCTGAGCTAATGTCATCAGCGATGCAGGTGAGCGTTGCTTGGTAGTTGCCAGTCGAAGCGTAGATGTGGCCTATGGTAGGCTCTGTCGTGTTCAGCATAATTCCGTCTCCGAAGTCCCACGAGTATGTTACCGGGTGATTGGCGCTTGCGGTGTTGAAGAGCACGGCCTGTCCCGCGACTGGTGTGCTCGGTTCATAGCTGAATGCCAAGGGTTGGATCTGGTAATTTGCATTCTGCAAAGTGATAGGTATCTCGTTGGAGTTGTCATCAAACAATGATGCCCAATTCAGGGTTAGCTCGGAAGTGGCGAGAGGCTGTGGTTCAGCTGTCTGTTCTATCGCTTGGAACGTTATCGTTGCTAGGGTCCCGTTGCCTTCCGGAAAGTTTGTCCATTGGCCAGTTGCGTTGGGCAACAAGAGAATGCCGACTACGACGTCGGGACCATAGATTGGATCATCATATCGAGTTGCATCGTAACCAATGAAGAACGTGTATGGTGCTGAAGCAGAATTTGGAAATTGCTGTAAGAAACGGCCTTCGTTTATGTCAACGACCCTCAAAACACTCGCGTTATACTGGAGTCTGAACTGTACAAATGCTAGTCTCCAGTCGGCATCGACGTTCTCGATGTTTGCGCTAACGTTGAACATCTCGCCGATTAGCACTGCTTGATAATCGCTTGGCTGCAAGCTGACTTTCGGCAAAGGCATAGGTTCAGCGTAGTAGGTTCCGCTCGTTACTGTGTGAGCAATCTCTGTTATGTTCTCGCTGTTGGGAGGGGCGCCTAACAGCAAGGTGTCTGTCAGGTTCAAGAGACATGTGGATGGCGGCGACGGTTCTACGGGTCTGTACAGTGTTTTGAACGTTATGGTCGCCAGCGTTCCGTTTCCCTGCGGGTAGTTGGTCCACACACCGCCCGTTGGAGTTCCAGTTGGAAGAAGGACTATGCCTACGACCACGTCGGGACCGTAAATGGGGTCCGTGCTCGTGCTTGCGATGTAACTGATGAACATGGTGTAGGGTGGCTGGGCAGTATTGTGGAACTGCTGCAAGAATGATCCCTCGTACACGTCTGTAGCCTCTAGTAGCGTGTCATTGTACTGCAATCTGAACTGGACCGTCGCCAGATTCTGTGATGTCTCTACGTTGCGGATATTTACTGTGACGTTGAATGTTTCGCCTATTCTCTTCCCTATAGACGATGCAGGGTCAACGTACAATTCTGTCGTTGCCTGGGCTCGCGCCTGATTCAAGAGTGGGCACAGCGCCGCCAAATTGACCAAAGCTAGTTGTACTAGTATTATCAATGCTAGACTTCTTTTCAACTTTTGCACCTAGAAGCTAGTTATAGAACTTTCTTCTATATTTGATTTTTTTTATGCCAGAATCTGTATTCTCGATTCTGATTATAGTTGTTGGTTTGTTTCTTGAAACAAAACCTTGAAAAAGGGGGAGAGCCCACGATATGGGCTATTTAAGCTTTTTGCGGGACATTTTCCTGCTGGCTACTATGGCTCCTGAGGAGGCAGTCATGAGGGCTACCAGAAGTAGGATAGTCGAGAATTCGGGGCTTACGACGCTGTCATAGGCACCAAAGGTTAGGTAAGTTACACCGTCTGAAGCCACAACCCACGTGTTGGCCGATGAACTTATGCCAGCTTCGCGGCTGATGTTAAGGTCTGTGTTCAGGTTTGCGGGCACCGACACAATGTTAAACTCCGCCCAGATTAGGCTGTCGTTGTGTGGTCCCGGAATGAAGTCTGTGGAGCCTAAGCATGACTCGTACATCACCAGCGTGCCTCTCGTGTTGTCTATTGCCGCTCCAGGCGCGGTTGTCGTGTGGCCCTTGAAGTAGCTACTCGTGATCCCATTCGTATATCCTGCATTGGTGCAATTGAACAGCGTATAGTTGAAGAACAGCTTGGTTTGCCATCCATAGATGTCCTGTGTCATGTTGAGCCAGATGGTCGCGTTGAATCGTTGTCCCACCATGCTGGGCGTCACCGATATGCTTCCAGGATCAACCCACATTGCGTCCGCAGAGTGTGTGTCAGCGTAAGTCGGCATTATGGCTGCTGTTAGGAGTAGGATAAGCAGTGAACAGGCGACGCTTACAATAGCGATTCTTGTTAATCTTTTGTTCAAATCATCACCGAAGCTCTATACTGTCCGATGTACATTTAAGTTTTTTTGTCCGGACCGTACAAAAAAAGAGAGGGTTAGGAGCAGCTTTGGCCGAAGTTTCTAGCAGCAAGCAGCAGGTCGCGTCCATCGACTTTGTTGTCGAGGTTCAGGTCAGCATCGGGGTTCCAGTTCGGAGAGGCGGGAGAGCCTGGGTACAAGTAGTTTGGACCGTAGGATGCGAAGGCTCTCGAGAGTACTAGTAAGTCCCTGCCGTCGACTTTGCCGTCGCCGGTTATGTCTCCCATAATTCTGACTTCTACGGTGCCGTCAAAGTAGACGTTGTTGGTCAGGTTATACTCTTGGGGAAGTATGCTTGCCTCGCCTCTTAGCGTGTAGTTTTGACATTGTGGAACGGCAGTTGTGTTCCAGACAAAGGTGATCGTGGTCTGTGTGTTTGAAGCCAGGTTCATGACCTCGAACGTTCCTATTGTGTAACTGCCTGCATATGCTGTGACGTTGAAGGTTTCGCTCACGTTCCCCAGGTTCTGGGCCGTAACGTTGATCTTCAGCGGATTGCCACGGCAGATCCAGCTCCTTGCTGGAGTAACGTCGATTATGGCCACGTCGTGTATGATAGTTGCGACTTCTACGATGCCGTCAACGTAGATGTTGTTGGCCAAATTGCTCTCGTACGGCACAGTTGATGCTACTCCAGTTATCGTGTAGTTTCCTTCTGGCACTCCCGCGGTGTTCCAAGCAATGGTCACCGTCGTTTGAGCATTTGAGGGTAGGTTGACGACTGGGACGCTTCCGATCAGTGAACCGTTGTAATAGGCGCTGACGGTGAAGGTTTCGCTCACGTTCCCCAGGTTCTGTACCGTCACGTTGATGTCGTCTGACCAACCTTGATAGATCCAGTTAGTCGCTGGGACGACGTTGATGACGGCGACGTCACGCATTATGTTGGAGAAGAACCCATCAAAGGCGTCATGACTTATCGGAAGCCCTGCAGAATCTAGTAGTTGCGTGTCAGTCAGGTTCATGGGAGATATCCCGTAGGACTCAACGTGAAATTGCAGAGTCACTACTGGAACTGGGGGATCTGTGCTGATTGGGCTCGAGTAGTTGAGGTTTACCCATACGAAGCCAGCGGTGCCGTCTGCCATTAACGTGGCAGTCGGGAACTGACCTTGAACTCGGAGCACTTGTATGCCGACCCATTTTATGACGGATGGAACGTAGGTGAGGTTGAATGTGCAGATTCCCAAGTTCGTAGCGTTTTCCAGTGTCACGTCGACATTGAAAGTTGTGGATGGTCCCATGGTCAGGTTTATGATTTCAGGTGGACTCACGTAGATTCTCGTTCCTTCAGGTGGCGGTGTCACCGTCACGGAGGCATTTGCAGAGTTTGCGGTGGTTCCATCGTTGTCTGTAACGACGAGATAGATCGTGTAGAATTCGACTGATGTCGGATTGAAGTTCCAACTGTTTGAGGTTGCTCCTAGGACTGGAGTTCCGTTTAGGACCCATTGAAAGCTGTACGGCAGTGCTCCACCGTTGACGGTTGACGTGAAGTGAACTGTTTGGCCCACATGTATCGTGCTTGAAAGCGGTGCTATTGACACCGATAATGGAGGCGGAGGACCGCTTGGTCCGATGAAGAGGTAGTTGCCGTCGTAGGGGCTGAACGCAAGTTGTGTGACGCCGTCTGAAGCGATCACCCACGTGTTGGCCCTTGAGGTTGTGCCGTATTCTGTGCTTATGTCAAGTTTGCTGGTGAAGTTCCCTGTGGTTGGAGCAGCAAGGATTTCAAACTCTATCCAGACGAGGCTGTCGTTGCGTGGTCCCGGAATGAAGTCAAAGCCCTGGCATGACTCGAAGGCGAGTACAGTGCCTAGAGTATTGCTTATTGCTGCCGGAGCGCTGGTAGTCGTGTGGCCTTTGAAGTAATTGCTCGTAGCTCCACCCGTGTACCCGGCTCTGGTGCAAGTGAGCTGCGTCGTGTTGAAGCGCATCTTGACCTGCCAGCCGTAGATGTCCTCGGTCATGTTAAGCCAGACAGTCACGTTAAATTTGAACCCTGGGCTCGTGGTGGCCGTGTTGAAAGTATTGGAGGAGGGTTCAACCCACATCGAATCAGCATCATGCGGTTCTGAGGGGGCTTGGGCTCTGGCGATGATCGTCATGAAGTTTAGAAACAGAACTGCTATGAGTATGGCTGTACCTAAGATTTTTCTATTCATTTCCTTTCTCCTCGAAGTACAGCTAGACTTGGTGTGACAAGAGTTTTAAACGTTTTGGAATATTGTTCCAGATCATAGAAAAAAGGTTCTTGTGGTGTTTTGGCACGCGGCTTTGTGGGCCGCGTGAGTTTCGCGAGTTTACGGGTCTTTTCCGAAGTTTCTTGACATTGGGAGTAAGTCTCTACCGTCCACTTTGTTGTCTCCGGTGACGTCAGCGATTGGGTTCCATCCTTGAGTTGGTGGTGAACCTGGATAGTAATAGTTGGGACCGTACGAGCCAAAAGCTCTCGACACTATTATCAAGTCTCTGCCGTCGATTTTGCCGTCGCCAGTGATATCGTAGATTTTGATTGTTGCGTTCTGTACTTGTACTGTGGCGGATGTTGATGCGGTTCGGCTTGCTGAGTCTAAGACTGTTAGCATGACCGTGTAGTTTCCGGGTTGAGTGAAGCCGTGCGTTGTTTGGGGTGTTGTGACGTTGAAGATTCCTGTTCCGTCTGAGAAGTTCCACGCGTAGCTAATGAGTGTGCTAAAGGATCCTGGCGTCGAGGCTGACGCGTCAAACGTCACGGTCTGGTTTATCACTATCATCAGCGGTAGCCAAGTGAAGCTTGCCGTTGGAGGGACCCCCAGAGTCACGTTTATTGGTTTTGATGTTGTGCACCATAATCCTTCGTTGTTCGTAACGTTTAGAGTCACGATGTACCGTGTTGCTTGCGTGTAAACGTGTGTGGCTGTTGGGTCTGCTGGGCTGCCTGTTCTGATGTAGTGCGGGCTTCCGTCGCCGAAGTCCCATTCGTACTTCGTTATGATGTCGCCGTATCCCTCTGGAGTTGATGATGATGCGTCGAAGTTTATGGTGATGTTGATTGTCGGGGCTGAAGGCCAGTAGGCGAACGATGCTTGTGGCGGGATACCCGTGGTGCTTTGCACCGTGAAGCTCGTCGTTGCGGAGGATCTCACGGCTGGGCTTGATTGGCCCGTCACGTAGAGGGAATATGTCCCGGGTCTTGGGGCTGTGGGAAGCCTGATCGGGTCGACGTACGCACCAGGCGTGGTCTGTGGTGAAGGCTGAGGAGGCTGTGTTATTCCTAGCAGCCCAGTCTGCGTCCTACTTAAGTAGTAGTAGTACGCGTGTTCAGGGCAGTAGGCGATTCCTCCGTTGCTCGGTTCGTCACTGTAGACGCAGTTTATTATAACGGCCTGGCCTGAGGTTGCAGACGTGGGTACTTGCATCAGGAACTTTTGTGCGACGGTTTGGACGGGGCCGATGCTGCTCGTCCACGAGTTTTCTTCGATGGCGACCATGTTTGCATCATAAACCGTCGTTGCGACATAGATGTTCAACGCCGTGCTCTGCAGATTATTTACGGCCATGCCAACGTACATCATCGATCCCGCTTTGATCGTGTCAATTGGGTTTCCGTTAGAATCCTGAAGGTATACGCTGGAGACGTTCATTGACCATGGTCCAGTTGGGTTCCCGACTTGCAGAGTTCTGAACGAATTGTGTCCATACGGGGATGGGTTGCTCACTTCCACTAGTACTAGGAAGTCCGTTGCGGGTGATCCGTCGAGCGTTACGGTTCCGCTGAGGGTTGCTTTCTGTCTTTGCTGATAGTTTTTCAGGTCTGTGTTCGCGGTTATGGCAAGCACAGAAGAGGTCTGTGAGGCCGTTCCAAATGGTTTCATCAACACGAACAATGACACTGAGACTGTCAACACCATGAGAATTAGGGTGTAACCGGTTCTTCTGCGATTCATTCCACTTTCTCTCCTTGTTTCTGAATACGTGAGAAAAATGGCTAATAAGCGTTCTGGAATAATATTCTATGTCGTTTCGAAACAGAGTTATAGCTGGTTTCTTTCAGAAATAAAAAAAAGTAGGGGGTTTTTGTTGTGTTTAGTATGGGTATATGTTTATTATGGGGATTGGCGTGTATGACGGGGCTAGTGCTTCGCCGCCTATTGTGGGGTCTTTGTCGTATACTGAGACGAGTACTAGGCCGTTGCCTGCGTATGCCCACTTGGGTATGCATATTTCGACGGTGAACTCGCCCGGAAGCCACGTGCAGAAGGTTGCTCCTCCCACCTCCGTGCTGTATGTTGCGAAGCCGAACGGTACTGTCAGGTTGTCCTCGATGACGATCGCAAACAGTGCTGGGTACATCTGTACGGCGTGTGTCTCGTAGTTCACGGTTACTTTGACGCATTGGTCGTGTATGTAGCTGTAGGAGTCAGTCGTTACGCTTGTTATGTAGACTAAGCGCTGGTAGTAGAATATCATCGTGTCGCTGACCACTTGGTCTGCCACGGTGACTGTGGAGGTTATCTTCCACACGCCTGTGATGCTGTCTGGGTCGTTGCATGGCCATGGCATCCTGTACGTGAGTGTTGCTACACCGTTTGCGTCCGTGGTGGCTGTGAGCTTGGCCCATATCTGGTAGGTCTGCGCTGGAACGAGTGTTCCGTTCGGAAGCTTCGTGTATGGACCTTCAATCTCGAAGCCAACATCCTTGGATTGTACTGGCCAGTAGTTGTATGTCACGTATACGTTGAGGTATATCTGCGACTGTGGGAACACGATGTCCATCCAGTGGTCTGGTCCCTGTCCGCCGAACGGTGTTGGGAATGCCAAGTAGCTCGGCGTGCCCATGTAGTAGCTCGGAGCCGGATACGGGAACGGCCATGTTCCAGGCAGTATTCCGTACCCGTCGTTGACCGCTCCGCCGACTAGGTCGATCTGACGATCGACTTGGTTGAGCGCGAGGATCGTCACCGTACCGTTAATGTTGGATGCGCTGGGTATGTAGTTGCTGTCCTTGTCGATGAAGATTTGGTCTGTTGGTTGCCAGAATGGGGGTAGGTTCAGGTGTGTTACGATGGGGGCCATGTCGAAGCAGTTTTGTGCGAGTACTTGGAAGGTGATCGTTGAGACTGTTGGGTCGGCTGCTGGGTCCTCTATTGTGTTAGGCAACACTGGTTGGTCGTATATGCCGTTGGTGAAGTTCGGGAACAGCAGGTCTACTACTGCTACGTGGTCTCCGAACACGATGTCTGCTATGTTGTCGACAGAGTAGAAGAATGATCCGTAGAGGTCCCACTGTGGGTCTGTTATGAACCCGCCTTCTGTGGCGCTGACGAACCCGAGGACCGCGCTGTCATACTGCAGTCGGAACTGGACTGCCACGCAGTACCAGAACTCGCTCATGTTGACGACTTGGACGTCGACGCTGAAGGTGCTGCCGATGACTGGTGCTGGGCCGAGCGTGATTGCGTTTGGCACTACTTTGAGGTAGGGCAGTGGAAGAGCGATCAGTGATAGAATGTCGACGTGGCCTGAGCCTGACGGATCATGTGCTATCTCTTGGATGTGGTCGAAGAACACTACGTTGCTGAACAGCAGATCTGTGCTGTCCGGAGTGCTCTGCGGCGGGTTGTTTCCCTGAATCATCACTGTGAAGACGATGTCTGCAACGTGCACGGTGCCCGAGGGCTGAGGCGAATGGTTCTCGACGTATATGTCTACGCTGCCTGATCCCATCGTCACAGTGTTGGCTCCCGTCCAAGCAACGTCTATCGTGATGTTTGCTGCACCACCCAAGACGTCGATGACGGTGTTGTTCCAGCTCAGCGTGAACGACGCGTTTGTCAGGCCCCATGCTGCGTCGAGGTTTTTGATGTACAGTTTGGCCGTGAAAGCCTGGCCAATCGCTGTTGGTGGGCTTGGGCCGTACTGTATGGGCCAGGCTGTTGGCCCCTCGATGTCCATGCGCGGGTGAGTCGTCGGTGCTACCCAGGTGAAGTCGAAGTGGCCGTCGGACGGTGTGAACGCCAAGAACGTTGTGCCGTCAGAGGCGACGACCCATGTGTTGGCGGTTGAGCCCGTGCCGTATTCGGTGCTGATGTCAAACAAGCTTGAGAGGTGTGTGCTTATCTTGTCCGGTGATGCTATGATCTCGAATTGTATGCCGGCGAGGCTGGCGGCCTTCGGTCCCGCCACGAAGTCGGTACCCTGGCACGACTCGAATTCCACTATCGTGCCGAGGACGTTGTCTATCGACATCGGAGCGCTGGTCGTCGTGTGACCCAGGAAGTACATGCTGGTTCCACCAGCCGTGTAGCCTCCGAAGTTAGCCTTGAGAACAGCCGGGTTGAAGTGCATCTTGAACTGCCAGCCGTAGATGTCCTCAGTCATGTTCAGGTTAACGGTCACGTTGAACTTGTAGCCTATATACGCGGTAGACGTGTCGAAGGTGTTCGTGGCGTCTTCAACCCACATAGCGTCCGCAGCATGCGGAACACCGGGGGTCCTGCCGACGTATGGTCCCACAAAAGCAAACGTTGGAACGACGAGGAATGTCATCATTAGAACTGCAATTATAGATAGTCTTTTCTTCATTTTTATTTCTCCCTTCTCCTTTATTTGCAAGTCATAATGAGACCGTCTTATGATTTAAAGATTTTGGAATTATCTTCTATCTAGGCCTGGCATATTTTGATCTGGACGAATCGTCGTCCTCGTATGCTGATGAAGACGTGTGCGGTGAAGAAGAATATGGCAAGTTAGATCTTCGGCAGAGTTTGCGATTCCTCGACGGTTTAGCGCCTTTGGCCCACTTTATGAAAAGTGGATCCCTCAAAGTTTAAAACCTTCACTTGCACCGCTCGACAGAGCTAATGCTCTACCAAAGCGTTCAGACGAAAACACAAGCGTATTCCGTAGACGTGCCGTATGAGATACTGCAAACTTTAGTGGTTAGGCGTCATAGTTGGCTAGCGATTTGTTCGTTTGGTCCGTTTCGTCTTGTTCGTTAGGAATTCTGGGAGGTTGTATCTTACGAATTTTCTGAGGCTTTCGTTAGGGTTCTGCTCGACGATGGCGTGGAGTAAACCATCCAAGAGTATAAAGGTCGGGTTTTCTTTGAAGTAAGGATGGATTAGTTCGTCTATTAACCTGTTTGCTTTGCCCTTGAAGGTCTTCTTGGTCTTCGGCACATTTTTCATCTCCAAAACAAAAAAAGGGAAAGTGAGTGAGGAATCGGACGTGTCAATCGTCTAGTGGTTCAGTCACGATTTTCAGGAGTTCAGACACGCGTTTCTTCTCGTGGCTAAGGACTTCTTTGCCAGATTTGAATTCTACTTCAGCCTTCTTTGCTAGTTCCGCCTTCTCTTCTCGGCTGAGCCCCGCGTACTGTTTAGCCAGAGCCGAAATCTTAATACGATCAGAGCAATCAGGTGGATAGTATCTTCGTCGGGTTTATCTGTATCACGCGTTCTCGTAGTGGATGGTCGAGGGAATCAGCGATATGCCTAGGCGATGCGCCGGTTTCCAAAGCCACGTGCGCGATTTATCAACGTCAGATAACTGACTTCTGCTTGGATGACTGATTGTCTAGGCATGCATTCTCAGCAAGTTAGCCCAGATGAGTGATACAAATTATTAGACAGTTCTTCCCGCTTCGCCTGCGTGCTGTAGTAGTCAAACTAAACCTTTACAATAATCGGTTGTTGAAAAATAAAAATAGGGGAGTTTTAGCCTTTTTGGCGTCCGTCTAACTTACATTTGCGATTGGTGGTGGATACGTGAATGGAGGTGTTGCAGTTATCCAGCCGAAGTTTCTTGATGCTGCTAGTAGGTCTCTGCCGTCTACCTTGTAGTCGTTGTTGACGTCGCATGCGCTGTTCCAAGCTGCGTAGCCTGGGAACGTTCCGAAGGCCCTTGACATAGCGAGTAGGTCTCTGCCGTCTGTCTTCAGGTCTGAAGTTGGAACTTCACCCTTCATCCAGCCTTGTGTTACAAGCGAGTACCCTGGTACGCCGATTCCGGCCAAGTCGCTGAAAATGTCGCTTCCAGCCGGGTCGGTCACGAGGGATGTGTAGACCGGCAGTGTGACGTTGATCCACTTGCCTAGCCACGGGTTCACTTCACTGTTGCCTGGAATGGTCGGTGGGCTTGTGATCTGCACTTGTACCGTTATGTAGTGGAAGCTTGGGTTGGTGACGTTCAGCCAGAAGTAGTACTCGACTGTGCCATCGTCTGCATCGTATTCCCACTTGGGGAACGGACCTACTTCGGGGCCTTCACCAATTTCTGGGAACGGTGAGTTGTAGTTCCACGAGGGTATGACGAGCCCTGTTGTGACGTTTTGGATTACGCCGTCGATGAGGAGTCTGAAGGTCACGTCTAGCTCGCCTGGGAACTCACCCGTGTAGCCCAAGAACAGGTTGTACAGGGTGATCTCGCAGAGTATACTCACGTTGAAGTCGTGCGGTCCCAAGTTGAACTTCACTTTGTTGTTTGGCGTGCCTATTTCCGGCCATATTGGATAGTAGTTGTAGTAGCCTGGGCTTGTTATGCCGTTGACGACGCTGTTCGGTTTGTTCGCGACGAGCGTGACGGTTGAGCCAACAGTGTCACCGACGCCGCTGCTCCATCTGAACGGACCCGTGCCGATTATGAACGGATCTGGCCTCACGCCCTGAACCGCGTTAGCAGCTCCAGACGGGGCCATCGTCCAACCGCCCTTGCCGTTGGGCTGGCCGATTATTGGCTTCCAGATGTGCTTCGGTATGACGACGCTGCCTATGACCCATCCCATCGCCCAAACGCTGTTCACGTTCAGCAGGATTTCAATGTTGTAGGGGTCGAGCAACTCGATAGACTGCATGTACTGGACCGTCGGGTACCACCATGCTGGAGGTAATGCGCCTCCCGGCCTAGTTGAGTCAATCAGGTCCTTGTTGCACTCCGTCAGGGTGTAGATCACGTCTGCCGCAGTAAACGGTTGACCGTCCTGCCAGTAAACGTCAGGACGCAGGGTGATCGTCACCTTCGTGTACGTCTGCCCGTCTAGTGGGCTGAACCAGAATCCAGGCACCCACGACCTGTACAGTTGTGGATACCATGTTGCGAGGGTCATTGGATTCCTGCCCGCTCCACCGTCGTAAATTCTGCCCACGACTTCAGAGTCCCAGTACCACTGGGAGTACACAATGTTCTGCAGTGTGACGGTTGACGAGAAGCCGTAGTGGACGAAGTTGTTCGGGTAGAGTGCGCCTGTCTGGTACATGTTCAGCGTTGACCACCAACTGTTGGTGCCCTGGCCTTTCTGGTTTACCAAGTGCACCCAGTTTCCTTCCGCAGCATCAGTGACTGGCGTGTTCTGGTAGGCTTTGACGCCTGAAACACTCCACAATGGAATGCTTGCGGCGTGCAGAGCAAAGTAGTACTGAGCCTGCAGCGCAGCCGCTTGGCCCGCAGCAAGTGTTGTGGCCAGCTTTATCCCGGTCAACTGAGTGTTCAGGTCTGGGTAGTCGATGCCTGCATAGTTCGGTGGGGAGCCTGGGTGGTAGTAGTTGCTTCCGTTGTACAAGTCGCACAGGTAGTCTGGGTCGGGACCGATGAAGATCCAGCCGCCAGTGTAGATGTTGAAGTTCTCCTGCGCGAACACCGGAGTGGTAACAGCGCTTCTCGGCACGTGGCTGTGATTATCTACATGTATCTTGAGAGTGCCAGTTACAACGGCGACGAAGTCGTCGCCATAGTCTCCTCTCAGGCCAGCTCTTGAGTATACTATGAGTGTCATGTCTTCGCCTGCGTCCTTATTTCCGTTCGAGTTCCTGTCCCAGTATCGCCAGCCGTCACCGCCTATCGGGAAGTGGTGCGCGTTAAGAATGATGACTGCCGTTGCAGGATCACCCGTATAGCCTCCGTAGGTGTATTGCGCGCCAGGTTGGCCTGGGGCAATGTCAGCGTTGATGTATCCTGCCATGTATTGTGGCACTGGAGTGTAGATCGGAGCGGCCGTGCTGTCCAGGGCCACGATGTCCGATCTGTTGGCACAGTATGCTAAGGCTTCACGCAGGAAGAAGTCACTGGTCGGGTTTGGAACGCCCGGGCCAGCGTCGGTTGGCCACAGTGTCGCGTTGTTGTTAACGTCTAACAGGTAGTAGCCAGCCTCTCCGCCGTAGTTCTGCTCAGTCCACGGACCACCGAGTGCGCCGAAAGTGGCTATCCACGCGGGATCAAGAGCCCAGTCTTCAATGTCCACCTGATGAAGGAGCATGTCGTTCCATTCATCAGTGGTAGTAGCGTAGATCTTGCATATGATCCCATTAACGTGCGGGCCGTAGAGTTCAAACTTGTTGTCTTCGCCTGCTGGGTTTGGTGGTATGCACCATGAATACGCGCTTTGAATAGTTCCGAAAGCAAGAATAGCAATCATTGCGATAGTAAAGAACATAGCTTTTTTCATTTTTTTCTCTCCTTTTCTCCTTTAAGCAGTTCTAAGAGAAAGAAGAACGTGTTTAAAAGGTTTATGGAAAAATGTTACAGTGCGAGCCTCAACGTTCTGCGAAACGGCTGAGGGCGCCTGCAAGGTTTAAGTGTGACGTTTTGCGTCTAATATGGCAGGAGAGGATGAGGCAAGATATGAAAAAATGGGCCGTAGCGGTCGGAATAATCCTGCTGATACTTACGCCTTTTCTGTTGACCCAATACAACGTCCCCTACGGAACGGTAAACACCACGATTGGAAGCTGGCCCACCCATAGTACGTGGGAAACAGCAGCCAACTTCTCAGAAAACGACATCATCCTCTTAGCGTTCTCTCCTAACATATTCTGGAGCCAGGATCCGTACGGCCTTGAGGCAACAGACACTTCCCCCCCAATAGCCTACACGATTGTTGATATAAACCTCACAGATCCGAATCACAGTGTGAACGAGACGCAATACGAGCTTTGGTTTGCCTTTTCGTATTCTACACGATACCAATATTCAGTTTACAATGCAACTCTGCTGTCTGTAGGAGACGGAATAAATCGAACAGCAGTCCTCGCCCCCACATTTAGCAATGTAAACAATTTCGTCCTGGGAACGGCAGAATCTAGTGGCACATACTTTGGAAACGTGACCTTCGTCGGAGGCGGCGTAATGTATCCAGGCCACGACTACCGCTCGAACGGCACATATCCACCAGCGAATTTTGCATTCAATTGGGCACACACTGTCGTACGGAAGTCTTACCCATACGCAAGCCTGCTATATGTCAGCTTCCTTACTATTCCTGCAAGCGTCGCATTCATGGCCTACGGCCTTAGGAAGGCCAGGCTAATCCGCAGAGTTTCCAACAAGAGACCCTTAAAAACTTAGATCCTGCGATTTCATTGTTTCCGGTACAACAAGATCCTAGCGCGCGTATTACCTATTATTTTCTTACATACCAAAGGCACGAGCAACAGAAATAAGGTCACGTCCATCAATCACATTGTCAAGATTCAAATCAGCGATCGAGTTCCATCCTGTAGTTGCTGGTGAGCCTAGATAATAGTAGTCTGGACCATATGATACGAAGGCTCTGGACACTATGTTTAGGTCTCTTCCATCTACCTTGTTGTCTCCATTTAAATCTGCTACTATCCTTAATGTAGTTACATTTCCTAAATATCCAAATCGATTGTCTAATAATCCAACCTTATTGACTGCAACAATTACATTCCAGTTATTATCAAAGTGTACATCATAAACACCATCAGAAGGGAATATATACGCGCGCGCTTATGATACATTCGTTAATTACGTCTGCTAGTGTAGATGCTGATGCATAAACCAAGTCTATCGACGTCACAAGAACACTTAGAAAAAGAAGCGATATTATTAAAATAAGACCTATTTGAGATTCTTTCATCGCCTCAGCCTAAGTCTTGGGTTCAGAATCTCATCCAGGGCGAACCCCAACAGTATGAAGGCCATGGCTAAAAGGGCTATGCATAAACCTGGAATGATAACCCACCACCAGGCCAACTGCCCCGAAGTGAAAAAGGCCCCGTTCAACATTCTGCCCCAGGACATGCGCATTGGATCATAGAAGCCGAGGAAAGCCAGCGACGCTTCTAAAGTTATTGCACCCGGTACCGACGACGCGAGTGTAACATACACGAGTGCCATCACGTTGGGCAGTATGTGTCTGACGATTATGTGAGTCCTGCCAGCGCCAATGGATTTTGCTGCCTCGATGAAGGGCCTCTCCTTAAGGCTCAGCACTTGCGACCTTATGACCCTTGCGAATCCCATCCAGCCCAAGAAGCCTATGATCAAGATCAGGTTCTCTATGCCTGGACCCAATATTGCAACGAGCACCATCATAAGCGGCAGGAATGGTATTACCAGCAGAAGATCAGTGAACCTCATCAATACCTCGTCGACAGCTGATCCCAGGAAACCTGCACCTAATCCGACGGCCAAGCCTACGACAACGCCTATGCTTGCGGCCAACAGCCCAATTAATAAAGAGACCCTTGAGCCGTACACGAGCTGGCTAAAAAGATCCCTCCCATACTGATCAGTTCCAAGATTGCCCCAGGCATGGCCTGTGCAGAAGAAGGACGCTTCGCCAATGTTAATCGTCGTTTCAGCCGGTATGCTCGAGTTCAAATCGTCGATAAAAGTAACTTCCAAACCGTACCTGAAGCCTCCTGTCATATTCCGGAACGCTTGCTGTATGACTCCATAGTCCGAGACAGAACCTGGGAAAAGCCCCCTGAACTTACCATCAGCGTCGAAGAGGTCTGAGCCAGATACAGATGCAATCATCCAATCCTTCGAACCCAGTGTAATACTGCCATTGAATGCCCATCCAAGCGTCGCTACCGAAGTGTTGTTGACAACAGGATAGATATCCCATTTCTTCCCGTCTGAAAGGCTTTGGAGGAAAACATGCAGTTGCGGAATAACTACTAACGATTGTCGTACAACTGGTATATGCAGCCATATCTTGGAAGGATCCTCCTCGGTCATGTTTTGCACCACTTCGTACGTGGTAACGTTTACTGACGTTCCGTTCACGAAGATTCCCGCGTGGGCAAAGAAACCAAAAGGCAAACCCTTGTAAGGAAATTTGAAGTCATAATAGACTGACGCATTGGTTCTTCCAGATAATGCTGACTCATTGCCTGTTTCATCTCTTCTGAAGGTTAGCAATAGGCTGTTGTTGCTTGGGCTCCCGAATCCTGTTTCCATCTGCAGATCGTTTATCAGCGGCGAGTCTTTTGTGAAGCTCCAACCACCGATTGTTCCTTGGGAGAATGTTGTATCGTTGATCGCATAGAAGTTCTCTGAGAGTGTCGGATCGCCACCTAGGAAAGCAGGCAAATACTTGAGCCAGACAGGCGCACCGTAGTTTCCAGAAAGGTATTTCTGCATGGGGTCATAAGGCGTTAGGATTGGGGCTCCAACTGCCATAAAGGTGAAAAAGAAAATGATGAGCAATCCTGCGAAGCCTCGCTTGTTCCGAAAGAAAATCTTGAGGAAGTTCACGGCTCGTTTCATAACATATTTTGTCGCTGAGGCTCTTTGCGTCATTTTTCTCACCCGTACTTTATTCTCGGATCGATCACTCCATAAAGGAAGTCTGCGAGGATGTTCGCGATTATAACCATCAGGGTAATGATGTAGAATATTGCCTGCATAGCGAAGAAGTCCTTCAGCTGAACTGAGTTGAAAATATACAGTCCCAAGCCTGGATAGGAAAAAGTCGTTTCGGTTATTGTGGCTCCTGAGAAGAGGAAGCCGAACGCCAGCGCTACTGCGGTGATTATCGGGAGGGAGGCATTCTTCAAAGCGTGCCTAAACAACACCGAAGTTTCACTAACACCCTTGGCCCTGGCCGTAACTATGTAGTCTTCAGTCAAAGCGTCGATCATCGTCGCCCTAGCCAAGAGCGTGTACCCGCCGAAAAGGAAAAGCGAAAGAGTGAAAACGGGAAGAAAGGCATGAGTAATAATACCCAAAAAGTACTCCGTGGTTCCAGAACCCAAAGCAAAAACGGTTGACATCCCGTTCGATGATGCGATCGAACTGTGAACTGCACCCACAACCGGAAGATTACCGGGCACTGCCCACTCAGTTGGGTAGGCCCCACCGGTTGGGAACAATCTAAGCCAACCCGCGAATATTATGATTATGACCAGACCCAGCCAGAAAACTGGAACGGACCCTAACATGAGTGCTGACATGAGTATGCCGCTGTCGAGAGTGGATCCTCTCTTGTACGCGCTTACCACACCGGTTATTATGCCCAGAAGTATTGAAAAAACCGTTGCAAGACCAATGAGCATGAGTGTCCAAGGAATCCTCATCAGTATCGCGTCGGAGACTGGTGATAGCGAAACCATCGATTTGCCGAAATTCCAAGTCAACATGTTTTGAATGTAAATACCGAATCTTATGTGCAGCGGTTGGTCAAGTCCCCAAGTATGCTTCCATTGATTTATGAGAATTACCAACTGATCTGAATTTACACCTCTCACGTTCAGATACTGCGTCGCAAGATCTCCAGGCATCAATTCGAAAATGATAAAGTTTAAGGCCAGTGCGGCGATCAAAAGTATGACTGCATACACAAGTCTTCTGGCGACGTAGCCTCTCAGTCCCATGAAATCACTGTTAGGGATTCGGGTTCCGACGTATTTAAGTTTTTGTCAGATGATCACCGATCTTGAAATCAGTCTGGAAGCAAAGAGAAGTAAAAAAACCGAAAAAGGACTGCGGCCCCGACTAGCGCTGAGATGTCAAAACGTCGTTTCGACTCGCCAGCTCCAGGACATGATTATCAAGGAAATCCCAGAAATGGTTCTCAACCGTTTCCATAAACTCTTTTCTCTTAAGATCTTCCCTAACAAAAACTCCTCCCCCAAAGAGCGTTACGATCGACGAAAAAAGCATGGTCCGTGCAGTTCGCTCGTTTTTTCCCCATGGAAGGAAATCGACGACTATTCGGTCCATGTCACCGTAGATTTCTACGACCACAAACGGTACAGAATCAATATTCGCAAGAAATGCCTCAATGCGATGTCTGCCCTTATGGGGAACTTCCTTCGTGCTGAGGCCTTTCTCCTCTAAGAAACCCTTCACGGGAGCAATGAGCCTTGATGGCTCCACATGCTTGTTAAGCCACTCAGTCCTCAAGATGACACATTCTTGATACTTTGCTACGTTGATATTAAACTTTATCGAGAGAAGCAAAAGATTTTATACTCAACCAGCCTGTAAGTTTCCAAAACGAAAGGATCAATGATTATGCCTACGCTCAGAGTGGAAGATCTGAAGACGTACTACAAGATACAGCGCGGTTTCGTCAAAGCGGTTGACGGCGTCTCGTTCGACGTTGAAAAAGGACAGGCCATGGGCCTGGTCGGGGAGTCTGGATGCGGAAAGACGACAATAGCAACGTCGCTCCTGAGAGTTCTTCCTTCAAACGGAATGATAGTGGGCGGTAGGATACTTTTCAAGGATTTCGACATAGCAAGGATGACCGAGGATGAGCTAAAAGAAAACGTAAGATGGAAGGGAATCTCCATAGTTTTCCAGGGAGCAATGAACGCCTTGAACCCCGTGATCAAAGTTTCTGATCAAATCGTCGAAGCGATTCAGCTGCACGAAGCAAACGTTGAAACGGGGGAAGCACTCGAAAGGGCTGGAAAACTGTTTCAACTCGTTGGAGTGGATCCCTCAAGACTCGACCATTACGCGCACGAGTTCAGTGGCGGGATGAGACAAAGAGCCATGATAGCCATGGCCTTGGCGTGTAACCCGGACGTCATGATCGCTGATGAACCGAGCACGGCCCTAGACGTTATCGTTCAGGCCCAAGTACTTCAGCTCCTGAGGCAGCTCAAAGAGAGACTGAACCTATCGCTAATAATAATAAGCCACGATCTTTCGATCATTGCTGAAACTTGTGAAAATACAGCCATAATGTATGGTGGAAGAATCGCTGAAAGAGGAGACATATTCGCCGTTTTCAAGAACCCGCTTCATCCATACACACAAGGTCTCCTCGGCGCCTTTCCTGGAGTAAAAGCTCCGAAGACGAGACTAGTCTCCATACCTGGATCCCCCCCGGACCTCTTGAAGGCTCCGGTAGGATGCAAATTCACCGAAAGATGCAAATTCGCCATGCCAGTATGCGAGAAAGTTGACCCTGAGCTCATTCAGGTTGAGAAAGATCACTACGTCGCATGCCATCTCTACGACAAAACATAGGTGAACCTCGTGGAAGAAACACTCCTGAAAATCAACGAACTCAAGAAATGGTTTCCCGTTCGCACGGGCTTCGTCAAAAGCTTATTGAGCGGACAAAAACTCTTCGTCAGAGCCGTAGATGGAATAAGCTTCGACATCAACACAAAAGAAATCTACGGGCTTGCAGGCGAAAGCGGAAGCGGAAAAACGACCACGGGAAGGCTCATACTGAGACTGATCGAACCCACAGGCGGAAAAATCCTATACAAAGACAAAGACATCACCAAACTCAGTCCGAAGGAATTTAGGACGTACAGACGAAAAATGCAGATAATATTCCAAGATCCTTACGAATCGCTGAACCCAAGAATGACCATAAGCAGCATAGTAAGCGAACCCCTACACGTTCAAAGAATATGTAAGAATCAGCGAGAAGTCGAGGAAAGAGTGGCCTCAGCCCTAGACGAAGTTCAACTAACACCTCCTGAAGAATTCCTTTTCAGGTACCCTCATGAAGTAAGCGGAGGACAGCGACAAAGAATCGCGATAGCAAGAGCACTCGTGCTTAAACCAGACTTCATAGTCGCAGATGAACCAGTATCGATGCTGGACGTTTCCATCAGGGCAGAGGTCCTAAACCTCATGGTCGAGCTCATGGAAAAACACAACGTGACATTCCTGTACGTAACACACGATCTGGCCCTAGCGAGGCATCTATGCAACAGACTTGCCATAATGTATCTGGGAAAAATAATGGAAAGAGGATACACGGAAGACATAATCTACGAACCGTTGCACCCCTACACAAAGGCCCTCATGGCAGCCGTACCGGTTCCAGACCCAGAATCAAAACGCGCCGAGGTCGTGATCAAGGGCGAAATCCCAAGCCCGGTAAACCCGCCTTCAGGATGCAGATTTCACACCAGATGTCCCCAATACATCGGAGACATATGTCGCCTAACAGAACCCAAGCTGGGTCATGTCGGAAAAGACAGATACGTCGCGTGCCACCTGTACTCTGAGAAATCCTAAGACACATTCAGTCAAGAACAAGAAAAATGAGGAACAGCCCAAATGAGAAAAACCATGTCGATCATGAGAAGCGATTTAATAGTTCCTTTACTGGCTATCTTGGCAGTTTTGCTTGCTGCCATCGCGATCATCCAGCCATGGTGGAGCGTAAGGACCTCACCGGAGCTGCAGCTGATGACGAACTCCACCATGAACATCGACGCCGGTCTATTCCAAACCCTGACCGCGACAAGGACAGACGCAAACGCAGGCACGACAAATACGACGGCGTTCGCCATCACCAACAACACCGCATACCAAGACCCGATATTCCGGACGATTACGGCAAGCAGAACCGACGGAAACATCACGACCACGTTCACGTTCAACATCAACAACGTGACGAGCTATCAACAGCAGACACAACAGATACATGATACGACGAAACAGACACTGCCGCTGATGGCAGCAGGCCTGGTGCTGACAATAGTAACGATGCTCCTGACAATATTAATAACCAGAACAGATATGGCGCTCGAAAGGTACACGTACGTGGCCGGTGTCTTGGCCGTGATAATCCTGCTGATAGCCCCTTTGGAACTGGCCTACAACGTGACAAGCTTCACAGGGTCATTGGCAATAACTGCCAAAACCTCAGTGTGGAACGGCGAGGCCATCGCGATGTGGGGACCATCAATAGGATGGTACTTGGCAATAGCGGCCGCACTGATAACCAGCGTATGCCTGCTCCCCGTCCGAACAATGTACACGGACAGAAAGCGCAGGACGCAAAGTTATAAATAACAAATACATGATCGAAGATCATCAAACGGTGAAAAACATGGAAAGACCGAAGAACACTGCCGCCATTTGTTCTCTCGCAGGTGGCATCCTAATACTCATCAATATCCTCATGATAGCAATGAGCAACGGTCCATTAATTCTGTCAAGCTCCTCACAGACCATCGACACCGTTATGCAAGATTCTGCACCGTTGTGGCTGAGGATCGCATTCGGTGTGGGCGATTACACGGAGGGCATCCAACTTGTGGTAGGGGCAATTGCAGCGGCTCTTATATTATACTGTTCGTTGAGCCTATACCTCAAGCCCAGAAACGTGAAGCCCTTATCCTTATTGATCATGCTGTTCTCAGCCATATCCTTACTCTACGGCGGCGGATTCATCATAGGATCAATTCTGGCCTTCATAGGCGCGTCCATAGCCTACGAAACGCCGAGGAAATTCGACGTAACATTGATCGGCAAGATGCTGTCCTCGATGAAGGCGAGCACGAAAGTTTTCGAGCATTTCATGCAAGACGGGTCCGTCAAGGATGCTGCAGTAGTGATACTTTTCGCGAACCTCCTCAGCGGAATAGGCAACGGCATATTCACATTCAACGCAGAAAGAATAATCGGAGTCACGAACCTGAACACTCCCTTCGAGATACTCTTCACTGGCAGATTAGGCCTTGACCTGTCGATCATCCAGACTCCCATAATTCTCATGGGACTAGGAGTATTCAAGTGGGCACTTTTATCACTGATACTCTATTTCGTTGGAGCTAACCTGTTCGGAGAAAAAGCCAGCCTGGCAAGCGTGGCCGCATGCACCGGCTTCGCCTATGCCCCGATAGCCTTGCAGGTTTTCACTTCATACGTTTTTACGAGCGGCCCATACCTGGCACTGTGGCCGCTTGCAGTGTACTTGGTGACAAACTTCTGGATGATCTTGATACTCATAGCCGGAATGAGACAGATCATGAACGTTTCAATAACGAAGGCCGCAGCCACGGTTGCATCCTGTGGGGCAATCTACACGCTGATAAACTACGTAGCCCTAATGCAGATGTCTGTTCCCTACATTATAAAATTCCAGATTCAGCCCCCGGAAACGATGCTACTCGTAACGTCTCTCGCTATTGCGGCACCACTGTTATTCATGGGTAGAAAATCCAGTTAACTGGCTCCAACGCGTCTTTTTTCCTCTTCTTCCTTCCGCTTTTCAGTAACCCAATCCTTGTATCCGCCCACCAATGCCCAGACGACAATCAGACAGACCATAAACAAAGCCGGCCCCCAAATCGGGGGCGAAAGAAGAACAAGGTAAATAACGATGAACGGAACAGTGACGACCAAAGCTGCGCAAAGGATTATCGTCCAAAACCAGTTCTCTTTCAGCACTTTCGCCATTGCACAAACCTCAATTAAATTTCTGACTGCCGAAGGATTTAACCTTTTGCGAACACGATGCTGCTAAACCTGTCAAACGTCCACTGATGGTTCAAAATAGCTGCGAACGACTGCCCCAACGATTCCGCCTAGAACACAGAAAACGGGGACAGCGACGTTTATCATTCTGAGAACAGTAAGGAATACTCCTGCGACAACGGATTCGAAATAGTCCGTGAAAGCCAAGCCAGGCGCAATCAATGAAAAAGTCTGGCTGTATCCAACGCCATACCAAAAGAACAAGCTCCCAACAATGACTTCAAAAACCAATGATAGGACTACGCTGGCCAACACGCTGTAAACAATCGATTCCAAGTTGGCTATAAGTGCACCTGCGACTATGCTTGCAACAAAGACGATGACATAGTTCCAAAAGCCAAGTTGCGGATACAGCCCCATGACCGTGCTAAAAACAGGCCAGCGACCGCTGCTGTAGAAAAGCCAGTAAGGTATCATCGTCACAAGCGCAAGGGCAACGCCCCACGCGACGGTTACGGCCACAACCTTCTTTCTGGCGTTTATCCACCCAAACAGACCGAGTCTGTAGGCACAGTAAACATCCAGAATAGGCAGCAATACAGCCATAGGCAAGACGACGACAAAAAAGCCTACTCCAAAATCGAACCTGCTCCCGAGCAACAAGTCATAGCCAACACCGTCAAACAGAGAATAATAGCCGCCTGAGTATCCAACGTTAACAACGAAACTCTTTGAAGAGCCCCCAGGAATGCTCCCTAGAGAAACCGCGGTCTTATTTATCGGAACCCCGACGGGGTACAAAACGTAAATGCTAAAAACTGATGTCACATTGTTCGCCGCCAGCGAACTCGGGTTCAGAACGGTTCCGCTCACAGATGCATACGTCGAAACATTGCCACGGTTGTTAGTGTAGGTGAAGCCTGCCAGGTAAATGCTCGGCGTCGCCGTCGCAGACGCGACAAGCGAAAAAATAGTCGCGATGCAAGTGATGTTGACAGCGAGAACTATGATGACGACCAGAACCCTCGCGAGCACCCGTGCCCTCTTGCTCCAGTTTCCCGCTTCACTCACTTCGAATTCCTTTCATTAAGAGTTTGCTTCTGCATATTTATGGATAACGCCCGCTATTCATCCTTATTCGAGAAGAATTCAACCCTTACTTTCGCGTGTTTACGAAAAACAAAAAAGGGGAATAGGGCGAATGATCTAGTCCTTTCCTCAGCCTGTGACGGTGAGCGTCAGCAATGATTGCCCGCCAGATATATCGGCCCCTGTAGAGTCTTTGAGCCATGTGTCAAACCCTGCCATGCTACTTACCATCGAGGGTAATTCATAGTTGTTGACGTAGTATTCGAAGACGATCGTGGCCAGTGTTCCGCTACCGCTCTTTCCTGCAACATTTCCCTCGAGGGTCCCGAAGAAAAGGCTGGGACTCTTGATCGTTGAACTTTCGAAAAATGGGTATTCAACCTTCATGAATTCTCCTGCCTTAGCTGCCATCACCTTCATCTGAGTCGCGTTGAATACAATTGCGACTTGCCAACCGTAGAGGTCGCTTACGTTGCTGACGTCAAGGGCCATGGTAAAAGCTCCCAACGGTACAGGTTCCACATAAGGTCGAACATCTGTGACAGGTGCAACTATATTGGCTAGAACGTATCCCGACACTGAAAAAGACGTCAAAAGGGCAATCAGCAACAAGCCTGTTCGCAGTCTCTTATCATCGAACACTCTAGACAAACTTTTCACAAGATTTCCTCCATTATTTCCATATTCAAATTTTCCATTCGACTTGTACATGCCTTCCTCCTTCATCAGAACCCCTTCCGCACACAATTCTTTGAGTCTCAAGTTCAACGTCTTCCGAGAAAGCTTCGTAATACGCAGCAGCTCCGTAAACGTTCTAGGGCGCCTGTCAGTTGCGTGCCTAATCAGCGTAAAGTCCACTTCCCTGCGCTTCTCCAGATTAATCGTCATTCCACAATTGGGACACGTGATTTGAGGCATGTTAGGTCACCATCAATAAAGCACGGAACCAGAGATATAAACATTGGCGAAATAGAAACTTGGCCTCCTAAGCAGACACCCCTGTCAAGAAATGCAGTAGTTTCTATGAAACTGCACCGTGTCCACAGTCTGCCCAATAGAATACATGGTGAAACACAAGTACTCAGAGAAGGAGCTGCCTTCAGTTCTCACCGTGGATAAGAAGGGGTTATGGAGAAAAGCCCATCCCGAAGTTTCTTGCGATCAGTATCATGTCCCTACCGTCGATCTTGCCGTCCTGGTTTATGTCGGCGTCCGGGTTCCACCCCAAGTCTCCAGGGGTTGTCGCAAAGGCCCGCGCTGTGATGATCATGTCTCTACCGTCAACCTTGCCGTCACCGTTCAGGTCGCCTAGGATCCTGACTCTTACGTTTCCGCCAGCCAAGGTGTTGTCGGCAGGTGTAATGTCAGCAGTTATCGTTGCAACCGCCCCTATAGTGTAGTTTCGGTCCGGTTGGACGCCGGTCGAGATCCATGCAAAAGTCAGGGTGATGTTTTCGTTCGGCGCCAACACCGCTGTCATTGTATCAATTTTCCCGCCAGCTGCCACGTCATAGTAGAGGTCCACTGTCACGTTCTCTGCGAAGTCTCCTTTGTTTGCCACTGTAACGTTTATGCTGACTGATCGTGTTTCGTAAACCCAGTCGCGATACGGAACGACGTCAACCACTGCTACATCATGCCATAACGCTTCAACAAGCTTCCAAGTGCTGCCTGTCAAGCCTTCAGAGTCCTCAATCGTCAGGGTGACGTTGTAGCTTCGATCCGAATAGTAGATGTGTGTAATCACCGGACTTGCCGTGGTCGTGATGTTGCCGTCATCGAAATCCCACGTGTAACTCGTGATGTAGCCGCTGCCTTGGGTTGACGATGAAGCATCGAAGGTCAGGAGTGTGCCCGCGTGCGAGTATTCAAACAGGGCCATGGGAGCCTTGAGTACCCTTAATGTTCCGTCATAGTACACGTTGTTGTCAGTGTTGATTTCGCCTGCAAGGACGTCGGCCCCCGCCCATATTCTGTACTCGTGAGGTAACACGAGGCTGGTGTTCCAATTGAACGTCAAGACTGTCGATGAGCCGGGAGCAAGGTTTACGACATTAATCGCTCCAATCACATACGCGGTTGGAGGCAGTGGTGTTGGGGGCAGTCCAAACCCAAGCCAATAGTTTCCATTCTCGTACACGTCAAACCGTGACCATGCCGCTTCTGAGTCAAAACAGATGGTGTCAACGTTATCGACACTAAGGTCGCAGGAATAGCTTTGATTTGACGGCGGAATTGCCTTTACCTCAAACTCGAATATGCAGAGTTTTCCAATACCGGTAAACGAAGGCTGTTCGGGAGGAAACGGTAGGAGCCCGGAAAAGACCAAGGCTGAACCGTTCCTTGAACCCTCTGGACCCCAATGGTTGTATACGTAGGTGGGCGGGGAAGGAGAAGGCATCGTTGAGCTTCCGTAGAAAACGTACTCAGGATCCCATGTTGGCTCAAACCATCGGGTCACGTTGATGATGCTGTCATCATAGAACATGCGAACTTGCCATCCTGTCAAGTCTTCAACGTTTTTGACCATCAGCGTCACGTTGAACCTGTCGCCAACCGAGACGTTGGCTGCGTCAAGGGTGCAGTAGGACGGGTCAAAGTAGATTCTGGTTGAATTGGATGAAGACGCGTAAGCCGTCACGCCGAAACTTTCGTACGTCATTCCGTGATTTTCAGCCACGACGGTGACGTTAACAGGGTTTCCGACTAACACTCTGTAGGATGAGGCCGCTATGCTGGAGATAGCCACATCAGGAGGACTGAAGGGAGCGAAGACCGCGGTTCTGATATGATCAAGACTCGTCAAGTCCTCTGCAATTATGTGGCCAGCTCCGTTGGAGATGCCTACGGTTGCCCACACAGTTCCATAATTGTCCCCATAGTCCAATTGAATCACACCGTCAGATCCCAGTATTGCCTCAAAGTTTGCACTGATGCTCTCATCGTAGTAGCTCATAACCGACCATCTGATGCCCACATGCGTGGAATTCTCCCAGACGTAAATGTCGCACGGATAATACGTTTCCCATGTGCTCCAAGCAGGAGCTATCGCCAACTTTCGAGCCAATCCTGCTGCTCCGTTTCCGAAGCTTGAATCTGGCACATCGAAAGTTATGAGGCCGCTGCTGGAAATGTAAATCGTTCGGCGAGGGATTCCGTAGAACGGAAAATCAAACGGCAAATCGAACTGCCAACAGGAGAACACTCCCTGCCAGCTCATTGCAGACCCATCGCCAACCCATCTCGGACTAACATAAAGCCGCGAATAATAGAACACTGTAGGACTTCTCGTCGCAACGTTGTTTCCAGTGTATTCCTCTCCAGGGATGGGTTGGGCGTAGGCCGCGACGTCATAGGTTCCCGTGCTTGTCGGAATCCAATCGTAGGAGAGAGACCTGTTTTGATTCACTAGCAGCTCATCAATTGTTAGCTGGTCGACGACTGCTCCGTTGATCAGCAGTTCCAGCACGATGTTTGCTTCGTCGCTTAATCCGGTGTTGTATACGGTCGCGTTGACAGTCGTGCTTTCGCTCATGGGAATCATTAAGCCAACGTCTAGTGTCAGGGCAAGGTCGTGGGCAAATGCGAATCCTACTGGTACGTTTGTCTCTTCTAATCTTAGGTCTACAACCTCGTAGGGATCCTGTGCCCTCATGCCTATCCATAAGCCTGAGGCCTTATCGTAGTAAAACGAATATGAGTATCCCATGGATTCAAGCTTTACAGCCCAGCAGTCTACAGCGCGTGCCCCGACGTATATGACTTTGTTGCCCACGACCGCGGCGTTGCCCGATAGCAGGTTTATCGTGGAGCCTGTTGTAACGTTCGTTTCTATCCATCCAGGATACCACATCCCAGTCCAGTAAATGCCGCTGTCCTGCTCGACCATTCTCGTGAACACGTTGACGATCAGCCATCCAACCTGCGTGTAATTGTAGCTGCCACTTTCTTCCGTTAAGTATACGGTAACGTTCAGTTGATAGGGCGAAATGTAGCTGAGGTAGGTGAAGTTCCATTGGCCGCTCATAAATTCTGTTCCGCTGGTCAGGTCGGTGTAGTAAATCGTGTAATTGGCGTATTGACCCTCGAGGGGGTTGATCATAGGATGCGCAGCAATAGCGAGTTGCGTTGCCCCATTGTTTTTGAGGCTGGTCTCATTTTCCACGGGTGGAGAGTAGGCCGTGACGTTGTATACACCGTCAACCGTCGGAGTCCATGAGTAGCTAAGCGCGCAGTGTGCTCCCATCGAAAGCTCTGGAGCCAAGGTGGAATCGACGACTGAGTCGTTGATTAGTAGTTGCAGCTCCACGTTTGTTTCATCGTTCAAACCGCGATTTTGGACGGTCGCGTTAAGCATCGCGGATTTTCCAGTCCTGATAAACATCGGAGCATTCACAGACACTGCGAGGTCATGCTCGAAGTAAACGTGAGCCCATTCGATCATGTTTCTGAGAAGCTTCTCGGCTCCCTTCTCTTTTTCATAGTACAAGTGAAAATCTGGGTCCTGTTGCGTTACCACGATCCGACCGCTACCATAGTCAGCAGCCAACGTGATTGGAGAGCCTGCTTCTACACCCTGAGCCAGCGCTTGCCAAGCAGGATCATAGCTGACAAAATAGCCGTGATAAGATAAGCCCCAATTGCTGAGCTCAGCATCAGTCAGATCATACATTACAGGATGAGTCTGGTTAAGGACGTGCACGCGATCTCCGGAAAAGTAGTCAGACCAGCCAACTGACAGAGGGAGCCATGCCCACCTGCTGGCTTCTTCGAATTCGGAGAGAGCCACGATCCCGTTTCCAGCGGCCACCCATTCGGCGATGTCAGGAGCCCTAGCGACCAATGCGTCTACTACAGGTTCTGTTGGGTACCATCCGACGAAGAGGACGTTGTATTCATAAAGGTCAACGGTTGCAAACTGTGTCGGCGAAACAGCAGTGTATCCGTATCCAAGCATGTCAAGAGCACCTGTACTCTCCTGCCACGGCGTGGATAATACTAGGATCTTCGGTGGGAAACTTACGCGGACGATTTGACTGGCAACGTTGTTAGTTATGGAGTCTTCTCCAGGCACCGGTGCAGCATAAGCTGTTACATTATGTGCCCCTATGACTGTTGCCTTCCATGAGTAGCTGAGTGTGAAAGAGTTGCCTTCGGGCAGTTTCGGAATCACGGCCGAATCTATTATTATGCCATCGATAAGGAGTTGTAGCGCCACGTTGGATTCATCGCTTAGTCCCATGTTGGTGACGGTGGCATTCACCAGTGTAGTTTCGCCCGGTTGCAATTGTTCTGGCGTTGTTAGGGCCGCCACGATTTCATGTTGAGGTTTCTGGTATCGTGACCACGTTATCGCGTTGTAAAGCAGTTGCAGGTGATGATGATAATAGGGCGGTATGACTTCCAGCCATGGTGAAATGTACACTAGACCCTTGTAGCTGACTATCGCACTTTCCTGATAATGACCAATGGCCAAATACTTGCCGCCAATCAACTCGTTGGAGTCCCATCGTCCGTCGTATGGAACAGTGGATCTAACGCTTGGGAATACCAGCGGATTCGGAACGTTCTTGAACAATGGATGAGTAGTATTGAGCACGCTTAGGAGATCGGTCGAAGTGGAGGAAAACATGCTCGTGGGGTTCAGTCCGAAAAGCGGTGCCAGCTTGTTGTTATTAGGAACATAATAATAGAAGGTTCCAGCCGTGGCTATTAGGCCGTGTCCTTCATAGACGTATCTTGTTATCGCTTCAACTTCGGAGTCTGTGAACTCCGAGCCTGCGGCGCATGAGATTATCAGCACGTCGGCTCCTGTGGCTTTGATGTCATCATACGTGATGTCGTACTTGTTGAGTGTCGTGTAATCGATGTAAACCATGGTGCCGCCGAACAGGTACCACTCGCTGCTCAACACCTGCCAGTTCGTAATAGCATCTCCGTAAACGTTGCCATAAGAGCGCAGTACTACAGCCTTTACTGGAACCCCAACGTAGACGCACTTCCAGAGCACATTGTCTTCCACCGTTGTCTCGCCTAGCACTGGAACCACATAGAAAGTGACGTTGTATGTTCCCTCAACTGTTGGATTCCAGAGGAGGGATACCGTTTTCGAGTTTCCACTTGCCAGATAGTCTATCGTCGCAGAGTTTACGATGCTGTCGCTTGCCAAAAGCTGCGCTACTACGCTCGTTTCGTCGTTCTCCCCGTAATTGAGTATCGTAGCGTTTATGGTCGCTGACGTTCCTGGTTCCACGTAGGGTGGAGTTTTCCATTCATATGCTATGAGCTCGTGGGCTGGAGCCGACTGCTCAACGGCGTTTCTGGCATCTATCCTTCCGTATCCGTAATACTGGTCGAAGCCAGGATCGCCCAGGTCGTCGGCGGTAGATCGCAGCCACAGTCTCAACCAGTCTCTTGTCTTGCTGGGATGAAGGCTCCATGCCAACGCGGCAACCCCTGCAACGTGGGGGCAAGCCATCGAAGTGCCACTCAGATAGCCATAATTCAGACCCGCATCCAAAGTCACCGGGTATGTTGGCAACGTAGAGTATATGTCAACTCCGGGGGCTGAAAGCTCGATCCAGTCTCCCCAGTTTGAGAGCCAGGCTTTGCTGTCATACTCGTCTGTTGCTGCCACGCTGACGACTTCAGGGTAGCCCGCCGGATACAGCTTCGTGTTCGTGTCGTCATTTCCTGCGGCAGCGACCACCAGCACTCCTTTGTCGTACGCGTACTGGACGGCTTCGTGAACGAGCTCGCTGTCGCCGTACCCGCCCAGGCTCATGCTGATTATGTTGGCGCCTTGATCCGCAGCGTGAATGATTCCTTGAGCAACCCAGTCCCAATAGCCATAGCCAGAGCTGTCCAAGACTTTTTCACTCATGATCCGGACTTGCGCCAACCCGCTTATGCCGACGCCGTTGTCTGTAACAGCCGCGATTATGCCGGCGCAGTGGGTTCCATGCCCAAAGTCGTCTCTCGGATCTGAGTTACCATTCACCCAATTGTACCCCAAGGGCACATAGTTGGCCGCGAGGTCAGGATGATCGTAATCGATTCCTGTGTCAACAACGGCCACGAGAATAGAGTTACTGCCCACAGTCGTGTTCCATGCCCAATCTGCCTCAATCTTCTGCGGGCCCCACTGCAGGCTCCAATCCGGATCGTTCGGAACAAACTCGGCTTGAACCCTCATGTTAGGCTCCACGTAACTGGCCAACCCCGCAACGTGCACTTCACCTACGAAAAGTGTTACTGAGGCCAACGGAAGCTCGACGACCAATGCACTGACTTGGCCGCCTATGGAAACGGTGTTCACGATTTTCGCATCGTACTTGGTTATTGTTTTCTCGAGTTCAGCCGTGTCAGCCTGATTGTTGTCGCCTACACCAACTATTAACCTCGTCTTGTTACCATCAGCAAAAGTATAGTTTATCCACGCGTTTGTGTCGTTGAAGTTCCATTTGTCCGTGCTTGCTTGCGGTTTTCTTTCAAAAACGTCCCGCCAACTACCATTCAAGCTGCTTGCCTGATCCTGCGTGATCGCTGTGGCTTGTGAAGCAGGTTCACCCGTTTTTCCCACAGAACCAGTGTTGAGAGCACCATCCTTGCCGACCTCCGCCATTGAGGGTCTTATTATAACTACGATGCCTAAATTGCTCGCCAGAATAATCATTAACAACATAATAGCCAATATGCTCTTTTTCACTTTCCTTCCCCTTCCAAAGGCGCAGTAACCAATCTTGTTTGGCTCTTGACAATTTATGATGCCCAACAGAATCTCTTAAGCTTTGTGATGTTATGCTCTATTCAACAAACGAAAAACACAACCCCTCTGCTCAGAATCGAACAGCCATGCTAGATTCGATCCCATTAGAGACCAAGAACAATAAACAACGACTGCAAAGTAGCGCGCACGCTTGTTCCTAAATGACTTCGAGTGATTAACGCTGTTTTTCAGGTCATATTTGGATCATATAGTAGACCCGGGAAGTAGGCTGTTGGCACACATGTAAAGGGCTCAGCCATAAACACGTCAATGAACGACTATGCTCCTGCAACGCCAGAATCATGATCATAATAAGCATCCCTATTCTGCAATGCTTGAAAAAGGGAATTTAGGAACACACGCGCGCAGATAAGAACAGGGCATTAGACTAGGATTGAAAACGTCAAGAAAAGAAAGCCGGCCCTACACTTAGACCGACTTTCGAATAGTAGTGCCAACATGATTGCTGCTTAACAGCGATAAGCGTTGCTTTCCGAATGCAATCTCGACAACCAATTATCACACTATGGTTCACTATCTTTACTCCCATAGCACCAAAGGAAGGCTCACCTGTTGTGTGTTGGAACAAAAAGAGGTATAGGTCATCAGTTGGATACATGAAAAGGCTAACAAATAACCCGCTGGCGCGCAACTTTTTCCAATCTTCAGATTCTGCAGTATATTTTTGGTACATTCGCGCGCTAGTCCATGTACGGCATTCTGCTTCCTCCACCGACCGCTTGCGCCACTAGCGTGATAACTAGCGTGATAACGTTTGATTGTGCTGTTGTCGCGCTGCTGTCTGTAACGTTCAAGTAGACGGCGCCTGAACCGGTTGCTGCCGGCGTGTAGGTCCAACTGCTCGAGGTCGCGCCTGGAACTGCGGTCGAGTTCAGGAACCATTGATACGCCACGTACGGCGGCGATCCTCCGCTAACCGTCGACGTGAAAAGTACTGATTGACCCACGTTGATTGAAGTTGAATCTGCACTTATGGAGGCTGAGAGCGGCTGAGGTGGTCCAATGAACGTGTAGATTCCATCGTAAGGAGTAAAGGCAAGGTTCTTCTTGATCGGGTCCCAGACCCATGTTCTGGTTGGGTATGCACTGCTTATGTCAAATTTGCTCGTCAGGTTGCCCCATACTGGCACAGTCAGAATCTCGAACTCTGCCCATATCAGGCTGCCACTATGAGGACCTGGAATGAAGTCGTAGCCCAAAACAGTTTCGAAGGCTAGTACGCTTCCGTTGCCTAGTATGTCTCCGTCGATTGACGGCGCAGGTGAGATGGTTGTGTGGCCCTTAAAGTAGTCGCTTGTGGCTCCTGCTGTGTAGTTTGCGCGGGTGCACATGAGCTGGGTGCGGTTGTAGTGAAGGCCGATTTGGTACGCAAAAATGTCTTTAGTCATGTTTAGCCAGACGGTCACGTTGAATTCTGTGCCTATTGAGGCGTTCGTGGTGCTGAAGACTATGGATGACGGTTCAACCCACATGGAATCTGCGACATGCTGTTGGGATGGCTCTGGTCTTACGAGAATCACCGAAGAATACAAAAGTATAATGGCGACCAGTAGCAGTATCCCCACGTTTTTTGTTTTCATTCACCTTTCCCCTCTGTGTACAAAATAAAGGCGCGGTAATCCTTTAAACGTTCTGTATAGCGTCTCCTAAAAAAGAAAAAAAAGGGTTATGGAGTTTGGAAGGGGGTTTAATAACCATGAGCGCACATGCCGAAGTTTCTTGCGATCAGTACAAGGTCTGCGCCGTCGATTTTTAAGTCCTCGTTTATGTCACAGTCTAGGTTCCATCTTGGACTCGGTGGAGAGCCTGGGTACAGATAGTTTGGACCGTATGCTGCGAAGGACCACGCTGCTATGGCTATGTCTGCGCCGTCGACCACCCCGTCGCCGTTCAGGTCGCCTAGAATTCTGACTTTTATGTTCCCATCATACCGGGTGTTGTCTGCGGGTGTGTAGTCTGCGGGCATTATTGTTGCAACCGCTGTAATCGTATAGTTATGACAATAGGGTACGTTCGCAGTGTTCCATACGAACAAGAGTGTCTTGTTTTCTCCTATGAGTAGGGTTGTGTTTTGTGTGCCTATCATTCTGTTGGCTGTTATGTTGTAGTATAGAGTGGTACTCACGTCTTCTTGGAAGTCTCCGTTGTTTATGATTGTGACGCTGATGTTGGCTTGCCTTCCTTGGAAGACCCATGTGCCGCCCAGCCCCCACTTGCAGTGCCGGACGGTTATGACAATGTCTGTCACTGCAACGTCGTGTACGCGGGTCACGTAGTTGCCAGTTATGCTTCCTGAGCCGGTGACGTTGATTGAACCCGACTGTGACGAGGATAGACCGGTTGTAGAGTCCCAATCGTACTGCTTCGCGCCTAGGCCGACGAGTAATGGCGACTGGAATGCGAAACTGGAGGTTGAACCGTCGTCATACCAGAATGAAGCTGGAAGGTCGCTAACACCATAGTTCGTTCCGTTTATGACGACTACGGTGTCGGTGAAGTCTGAGCCAACACCAGTTTGACAGTATGTGATGTTGTACTGCAGCACATACACTAGCGTGATGGTCATCGGTCCCGTCATGGAAACGCTGGCAGACGGATCGTAGTGGTCAAACCTGTACCTTGCGTCAGGGCCATCATTGATGGGATCTTGAGAGCTGCTCACAGTCACGGTTGTACTGGAGTCGACCCATTCAGTCCATGCTGTTGTCTCCGGTGCGTTGCTGTATGTGGTTCCACTTTTGGTATAGGTAACGTCGAACGTTCCTCCAATGGCTTCAGGCGGGCTCGCGGTGACAGTGATCTGGTACTGAACCTTGACAAACCAGCTCGCACTGTCTGAAACGCCTAAGCCTAGAATATCACTGCCAGAGGCTGTGACGGTGTTCAAAATGTCTCCTGACGGAATTAGAATAGTGTAATTCCAGGCGAACGTCTTGGTCTCTCCGAGAGCTAGGCCGTTGCCGTAGATCGGTCCCAGAACAATGTCGGTGACAAAAACGCCGTGAAGCGCACAGTCACCCGTGTTGCTGACTGTTATAGTGTAGGTTATCACGTCACCCTCATGAGCATAGAGCGGACCAGACTTAGAAACGCTGATAGCAGGATGAAGAACAGCAACAGTCCAAGAGGCATAAGCCGTCTTCGGCTGGTCGAGGCCGTTCTTGTAGGTCGCCGTGACAGTGTTCAAAATGTCGCCGCTGGGAGTAGGAACGGTGTAGGTGAAAGCCCTAGACTCAGACGCAAGAGGAGCCAAACTGGCAGAGAAGCTTCCAGACACGTCTCCGAGAAGCGAGTCAACAACCGAAACCTTGGTCATGGTGGTGTCGGTAGACGGGTTGGAAACCGTAATGGTGTAGGAGATCACATCGCCCTCGTGAGCATAGCTTGGACCAGACTTAGAAACGCTGATAGCAGGATGAAGAACAGCAACAGTCCAGTCGGCACTGTCCGAAACGCCTAAGTCTAGAGCGTCATAACCAGACGCTGTCACGGTGTTGGTTATGTCTCCTGAGGGGGTTGGAACGGTGTAGTTTACGGTGAAGGTCATGGTTACTCCAGTGTCTAAGTCGCCGGACCAGACTGATCCTAGAAGAGTGTCGGTAACAGAAACATCGTACAGCTTGCAGTCACCCGTGTTAGTAACGGTTATCGTGTACGTTATGGTGTCGTTCTCATGCGCGTAGGCCGGACCAGACTTGGAAACGCTGATGCCCGGATGAAGAACAGTAACAGTCCAAGAGGCAGAATCCACCTTCTGCTCGTTGAGAACGTCCTTGTAGGTCACAGTGACAGTGTTTGTTACGTCGCCGCTGGGAGTAGGAACGATGTACACGTAAGTCTTAGACTCAGACGTTGAAGGAGCCAGACTGGCAGAGAAGCTTCCAGAGATGTCGCCGAGAAGCGAGTCAATAACGGAGACTTTGTACATGGTTGTGTCGGTTGACGGGTTTGTAACCGTTATGGTGTAGGTTATCCTGTCGCCCTCATGAGCATAGACCGGGCCAGACTTGGACACGTCAATAGCTGGATGAGGAACAGCAACGGTTACTGTGGGCTGAGGAGGTATTATGGTGAACTCCTCACAGGCGTATGCTTTCGTGGTCCACTCGTATGTGCCCGTTGTTCCCGGAGCAGTGGCAGAGAAAGTCACTGATACAGATTGTCCACGGCTCAAATCATCCGACGAATGTTGAGCGTCGAGGTTTATTTTCCCCGAGACAACGTTTGCAGTCCACGTTTTTCCACTAGGAGGTGACACGTTTAATATTGTGACAGCTGTGAAGCCTAGAGGAATTGTTACTGTTGCAGAGTCCAGCGTAACCCCTGACGAGCTAGACATGTCGTTGGTAATCGCGATGGTATAGGTTTTGGTTTCGCCAGTAAAACACGTGGTCGGGGATATTGTTGACGTGAAATACATGTAAGTCGGTGCGGTCACAGTTACCTTGGGCTGGGAACCCACTAGGTTGAATAAGTCGCCCGCCCAGCTTGGGCTCGTGTATGCTGTTGTAGTCCATACGTACGTACCGGCCAATGCTGGTGCCGTAGCAGAGAAGCTGACGGAGACGTGTTCCCCTCGGTTAAGCCTATCAGAATTACTGTTAGCTGTGAGCTTTATTTTTCCAGAAACAACTGTTGCCGTCCAACTCTTTCCTGCTGATGCAGTCACACTTGTGATTGAAACAGACGTAAAGCCACTTGGAATGCTTATGGTCGCAGAACCCAGTTTCACTCCCTCTGAACTCGAGGGATCATTAGTAATCGTGATTGCGTATGTCTGGGTCTGACCAGTGTTGGCTGTCGTAGGAGATATTGTTGACGTGAAATACTTCATCGTGTCCGTGAACGTTGCTGTTGCCGTGTTTGCTTCGTCCGTAGCAACTACGTTATACGTTCCTGTAATGCCGTTGAGCTGATAAGTGCAACTGAAAGCGCCAGAATCGTCAGTCAAAGCATAAATCGTGTCTATAGTTGAATCCGGACGCGTAATCGTAACCGTAACCGATGCACTAGCTAAGAACCCGCTTCCAGATATAGTCACTGTTTCCTCTGGACAGTAGTCAGGCTTATCTGTCCAAATAGTCGCCCCAGCCGCATGTGTCAGAGGTACAACAAAAATCATTGAAAGCACAAGCATTAAAATGATAGCATGCGCTGATATACTAGATATTTTCTTCATTTTTCCTTTCTCCTTTATTTTTATCTTGTACGTGTCTCACTTTCAAAGAAGAATGATACACGTGCTAGAGCATTTATGGCATGAGAGCTTATAAATCTTATGAATGTTTTTTCTATTGCCTAAGATGGAATGAACAAATGTATCAAATGCATAGAAATATGGTTTTGAGCACATATGACGATGCATATGAACGAATAGAAACTAAACGAAAAGGGCAAGGGATTTTCAGATAAGTCAATTTGTGAAGCAATCTTCCATTGATTCTCATGCTTTATGCCAAGGTTTGCTCTGAGGTTCACGTACGAACGATTACAATTCTGTAAACGTCACAAATACTATGGAGGAACTGAAAAAGCTCTAATTTATCGGTACAAAAGAGTAATACCTAGAGAGCTATTACCCATTGGTATGATCTCGCGCCTATTGACTCGATTTATGGGTCAAATTCGCCGGAGTCTTTGGCTATTATGGTTATGCCTGAGCCGCCCACTTCGCGATTGCTCGTTACGTCGCACTTTGGGTTCCACTCCACCGGAGCACTTTCCAAAACTCTATGATAAATCAAGATGTAGGCGCACTTGCATATCAATCACCCGCGATACGATGTATCTTTTGACAAACACTCACTACTTACATTATCCCTAATCCATGTAAGGCATTCTGCTGCCTCCGCCCCCGCCGCTGGGTACTGAAATCATGATCTGGACCGCTCCGTCAGAATATATGTAAGGAATATGCCATGGAGGTATATGTCCGTCGCCGAGCATTATGTCGGAGAGCACTAACGCCGTGCTTCCTCCGCCCACTGCCATGAAAGTGACTGTCATGATTACTCCACTACCATTGGCCGCGTAGCTGCTGCTTCCTAATAGCGTCGAGTAGGCAGAGAGAAGACCATACGTACTGTTGTAGTTGTTCGTGATATTCTTGGTGAAATACGCGCCGTATGGGCTTCCGCCACTCTTCAAAAATGAGCCTTCGGTTGCGTTAACACAGTTCAGCACGCCATTCAAATAGTACAGGTTCAAATCCCAGCATGTAAAATTGTCAACGTTGGTTACGTTGACATTTACGCTGAAAGTGTCTCCAACATTTGCAGTAGACAATGGAGGGTCTACAGCTACCATGGTGGAAGTAGCTGATAGCATGTGAACAGTAGGCAAGGCCAAAATCGACAAACATAACAAGAGAGATACTAGGATCTGAGTTTTCCTGAACATCTCCTTTCTCCTTCTAATTTGCACTATTATAGATTGCAACGAAGTTATTTAAGACTTAGGGAACTAACTTCTAGTGTATAGTAGTCTGAAAAAAGGAGCTTGAAAAGTGCTTCGCTACTTTTGCTCGCCCTACACCATGGTCGAAGCTTCAGGCACAAACCAAGAGCAATTGAGATTTTAGGAGATTCTCTCTAGGGGATGGACAGAATTTTCACATGTGAAAAAACAAGGGGTATGAACGATACCAACACTATGGTCAAGGCGTATAAGTATATCCGTAGTTTGCTGTAACGACTTCCAGGTCGAGTACGTCTATTGTGCCGTCGCCGTTCAAATCGTAAGTTGACGCTTGTGTCCAATCTGGATCTCCCATTGAGGTGCCGAAATACGCGCCAACCGTACGCAGGTCGAAGATGTCAACGATACCGTCGTTGTTCAGGTCACCCTGTATTGGCGAGAAGGTGTATAGAAAGTCTGGGCCAACATTGATCTGGTTTAGGCCTCCTTTTTCATACCGCAAGTCTGGACCTGATGGAAAACTCAGGTTAACCCATTGGAAGAATATCGTCTCAGTCAAATCGTTCGCCCAACCAGGAGTGCTCTTCCACATGTGATAGTAGGTCGCTTCGAACTCTATAGTAATCAGGGTTTGCGTTCCGTTCAGCGGACTTCCTGAAGTCGAACCTGAGATCACTCCAGCGCTTTCGTTCACATTAATCGTTCCTAATCCCCAAGCGTTCCAAGTTACGCCCATGTAATCAAGCAACGTCGTGTTGTAGTGAATCTCAAACGCGGAGTTTTCGACATTTACGGCACCAGAGACGACTACGGTTACTGCAAAGTCTTCGCCGTAGACCCGGCATGTCGTATTTGTTGGACTCATCATGAGCGTTGGCTCTACGGTGAAGTAAGCGGTGACGGACATGTTGGTCGCGATAACCAGCGTTGCAGGGTTGGCAGAACCGGTCAAATCTCCACTCCAATGATCAAAACTCGCGGAACCAATGGGAACAGCAGTCAACAAGACTGCATCACCGTAATCATATGGTCCAGTGTTGTTCAGGGTTACAGAACCGGTGCCGTCGATGTTAACCGTTAGCGTGTAAACATTCTTGACGAACCAGGCCGTGACAGACATGTCGCGGGTTATGACTAGCGTTGCTGGATTAGCTGAACCATTTAGGTCTCCCGTCCAGTATTCGAAGCTCCAGCCGCTGTTAGGAGTAGCAATCAGCAAGACAGCATCACCGTAATGGTAAGGCGGGGTGCTGTTCAAGCTTACAGAACCCATACGGACAGTCCACACCCCCAGAGTGTAATTGGTCGGAGCAAAAGTGGCAGAGACAGACATGTTGCGGGTTATGTTAAGAAAGCGAGGGTTGACAGATCCTGTTAAGTCTCCGCTCCAATGATCGAAGCTCCAGCCAACAGCAGGTACAGCAGTCAACTGAACCAGGACACCATAATAGTAGTATGTTGCATTTGGGCTCAGCTGGACTTGTCCACAGCCAACAATGGTAAGATTCAAAGTGTATTGGTTCTGAGTGAAGGTTGCATTCACAACTTTGTTTCCGTCGATCAGAATCGTGGTGGGGTTAGTGGAGCCATTCAAGTCTTCGGTCCAACCCTGGAAAGTCCATCCGGTAGGGGCAGTAGCATTCAACTGAACAACATCACCGTAGTGGTACGGGGCAGTACCATTGTGGGCCACAGAACCGCTGCCGATAACGTTGATCGTTAACCAGTAGGGGATCTGAACGAAATTAGCCGTTACTGACATGTTACCAGTAATCACCAGGGCGGCAATGCTGATCGACCCGACTAGGTTGCCACTCCAATAATTGAAAATCCAGTGAGCATCTGGAACAGCCGTCAGCAAGACGACATCACCATAATGATAGTATGGTCCAGTGTTGTTCAATATTACATAGCCGTTGCCATATGTGCCAACGGTTAGAGTGTAGTTGACTTGAGTGAAGGTAGCCGTGACGGACATGTTAGCCGTGACTATGAGCGTTGCAGGGTTGGCGGACCCGGTTAGGTCTCCGCTCCAGTGATCAAAACTCCAGTAGGAACTGGGGATAGGGGTGAGCAAGACGGCATCCCCGTAGTGGTATGGACCAGTATTGTTCAAGTTCACGGAGCCGTTACCTACGACAGAGAGAGACAGTGTGTACACGTTCTGAGTGAAAGTTGCCGTTACCGATTTGTTATCAGTCATGTTTACAGTAACAGGGTTAACACTGCCAGAAGCGTCACCGCTCCAGGCAGCAAACGTCCAGCCTGAAGAGGCAGATGCATTAAGAGTAACATTGTTGCCGTACGTGTAGGTTGCCTGGTCGGGGCTCTTGCTAACTGTGCCGCTGCCAAAAATGGTGACGTTAAGAGTGTACTGGTTCTGAATAAAAGTGGCCTTGACCGACATGTTACCCGTCACAATCAGCGTCGCTGGGGTGGTAGAACCGATCAAGTTTCCGCTCCAGTGATCGAAGCTCCAGCCCACAGCTGGAGTCGCAGTTAGCTGAACAGCCTCATAAAAATAATAGTATGGTCCAGTGTCGTTCAAAGCCACGGTGCCACTGCCATCGGTTGTGACTGTTAGAGTGAAGTTTTGAACGTGGACTGTTCCGTCAACATCTGTGTGAGGGATATGCTTTGGCGGTATGTTTTGGTCGCAAAGTATGGTGTCGCTCAGATGAAGTGGAGAGTCGGCTACGCTTGACGCGTTGAAAGTGACTATGGCCAGCACTCCGCTGCCGTTGGCGACCGACGTGTTCCCCAGAAGTGTGCAGTATGCGACGAGTTCACCGTGAGTGTTGTTGTAATTGTTCGTGATAGTTTTGCCAAAATATGTTGCATTCACACTTTTTAGGAAGGGGCCTTCGGCAACGTTGGTGCAGTTCAAGACGCCGTTTAGAAAGTACAGTGTGAATTGCCAGGCCGTGAGATTGCCAACGTCGGTGATGCTTATGGTCACGTTTACGGTCTTGCCGACTGCGGCGTAACAATCTGCAGGAGTTACAGAAACGAAGGTAGAAGCTGCTGACGTCGTGTAGATTGGTGGGATGAGCATCAAAAGACAAAGCAGGATTGATGGCATAACATAGTGTTTCAATACTCCTTTCCCCTTTTAATCTGCAATTACGTCTGTAGACGGAAGACTATTTAAAAGTTCAGGAACACTCTTCTATCGTTACTTTGCCACTTGTTCGAGGTGCGCGCCATTCTAGAAGAATAGTCGGACTGTTCATCTCTAGGGTTGTGAGGCTTGTGCTCTTGTTGACAAAAAAAGGAGATTTTGGCAGCGGTTTCGAGGTAGGCTACGACTTGTTATGGCTTAGTGTCTGGGTTATAATAGCCAAAGTTTGTAGCAATTTCAACAAGGTCGTAGATGTCGATGGTGCCGTCCGTTTTTATGTCGTATTTTGCTGGGCCCGATTGGTCGTAGTAGTATGCTACCGTACGAAGATCGTCAATACTCACTCTGCCGTCGCAGGTCACATCTCCTTGGATCAAGTTGATGGTTAGGGTTAGAGCTGTAGGCGGTGTTACTTGTCCGATTGGTATCGTACCTTCCTGAAAGCTTAGGTCACCTGTAGTCGTGTCAAGCGAGATATGAGCGGTGAGCTGGTTAGGTGACGATGCTGTTCTCCATATGTGTCCGATACTGTCGTCGAATTCGACGTGGAAAGTCAACGTGAACAATAGTAAGCTTTCTCCGACTTGTGGTGTCCCGCTGGGGGCGCAATAAACACGGACAATGCCTGCCGTGCTGTTGTCTACTTGACCTGTTCCAAAAACGCCCCATGCGTCCACGTCCACAAACTTTAGCAGTCCAGAGTCGTAATCTATCGTCAAATCATAGTCTGTAAGGTGTGCACAGATGTGGGTGGCGTATACCTGAACCTCGACGTACTTGCAGTATTCGTAAGGTTTGCTCGGATTAGGGTTGACCAAGGTGAAGTCGATGTCTGGCACCGTGGCGCTCATGCTGTACTGTCCGTCATTCAGCGTTACAGGGATAGAATTGGCACTAGAATCACTGAGCTTGACCCCGTCGAAGTGGATTGGTGTTGACAGCGGGAAGTTGCAGGCTTTTATTATGGTAAATGTCAGGTTAAAAAGTGTGCCTGAGCCCGTGAACCCAGGCTTACCCTCTGCAACTGCTGCGTACCTAACATAGCCAGCACCGGTCTGTGGGCTTGGAGTCAACGGATCGAACCAGCCCTGAGGCCATATGGTGCTGAGAGAGGCGTTATTGAGGCTTAAGAATGTTATTAACGTGTTGTCCCATGTGATGTTGATGTCGAAGCCGAACAGATCGTTGACGTTACTGATCTGCACGGGCACAGTGAAAGTAGAGCCAAGGTCGCTCGGACTCTTTGACACCGACGGAATGGAAAGCGTAGTACCATCCGCAGATGCCCTATGAATGGTCAGGCCGAATGTGAAGACGCTTGCAAGAAGCAATAGAGAGAGTATACTTGCTGCATATTTATTCTTCATTCTCCTTTCCCTCTTCAATTTGCACCATAACACTACGCATAAGGTAGATTTAAAACTTCAGGAACCAAGTTCTATTTGTCCATTTGAGAAACAAGACAAAAGCCCACGGGCTGTCGTGACATTTTGCAAGGCAACGCAATCTCCTATGCATGACAGGCATTGCGAGCAGAAAAAGTGGGAGGTTTTTGTGGGTAGGTGTAGCCGAAGTTTGCGCCGACGAGTACGAGGTCGTAGATGTCTATTACCCCGTTGCCGTTCAGGCCGTAGGCTGACGCTACGGACCACAGCGCGCGCTAGGGCAATCATACCAGTTCTCAAAGATCCATTAGTGAAAGACTATCTTCTCCGAACTTCCAAGCCTTGTGCCTCATCTAGCCTTAAAGGCATTCTCAAGGCAGGAGACAAACACATTTCACACAGCTAATAGTAAACGGAAGCGCTCACTGGTTTTCAAAGACCATTGGCGCCTAAAATAAATCGTCTAATGAAAATGGCCTGCGGGAAGAACAGTCGAGACGTGTCGTGCACAAAATTATCCATGCAAATTAAAAGGGAAAGGACAACCTATGCGCACGGCTGAGTCCATTGCAATTACGGGACCTGTATCAGACCTGACGATGTCGCGCAAGCTGAAGGGTTTCGAGAGAAAAGACACTCAAGAAGGGAATTTAGGAACATGTATGCACGGCGATCCTGGTGGCCAACTTATTTGAGAGTATTTAATTTCGCGCCCTACCACCTAGCCGCTGATCCGGCTCACGGACAAAAAGCCAAGAAAATACTCGAGAATATAGAAGCTGGCGAAAGATGCGCCACCACCACGCTTGTTATCACGCAAGTATGCAGCTACCTTAAGTGGAAGAAAAAGCATGAAGCCATACCCATCTTCCTATCACTCTTGAAGCGGCTAACCTCTCTAAACAAGGTTGAAACAACCGTACTTGATCTCGAAGAAGCTAGAAGTATGCAATCCGCACTGAAACTTTCATGGTCCATATGGGACGACATCGTGATCGCTGCACAAATGAAACGACTCAAAATCAAAGAGATATACTCGAACGACAAGGATTTCGACAACATCAGATTAGTCAAAAGGGTGTTTTAAACGCTTCGGCATCGGAGGCTTGAAAATTCCAAAGCGCAACACTTTTGCGAAGCACAGGCAAACACCGATCACGAGGAACCCAGTTAGAGAGAACTGAGTGATTGAAGGCCCTGAGCCGTCCTAAAAGGTTCACACCAAAAAAGTAACACTGTTCTGATAAACGCTAACTTTCGCTGATCTTCTTCAACTGCTTCCGGTACATTTCCACGACCTCGTTCACAGTAGTCGCATCTTCTGCCGCCTTATCGAGCCTATAGTTGCCCGTGAAGCGTGGAAATCGAATGGCGAGACCACTTCCTTTGCGAACAGAATCCATGGCGCACGTGTGAATGGGACTCAATGTTATCTCTGCACCCAGGATCTCAATCACCGCTGCGGGCTCAAACCAGACATCAGCCTCAAGCGTCGAATTGACTCTCGAATGTTTATGCAAAACGACATGTTTCTCCATCATTTTCGGCAGTTTCGCCAAATCCTCATCAGTAAACCCCGTCCCACACTTCGTAACCGTTTCGAAGGTGTCATTCTCCGAATTGTAGGCCGCAAGAAGTAGAGCACCATAAGTCCCTGCTCTCTTCCCTCTACCATGGAAAGCTCCGACCACAACCAAGTCAACAGTGTCCCTCATTTCACTCTTGTAATCGCGTTTGTATTTTATCCAGAGCCAGCCGCGCGCCCCCGCCTGATAGACAGAGTCCTTGGCGATCGACTTGCAGACCAAACCCTCGCATCCGTCTTCTATGGCCTTCAGAAAAAATTTCTCAACCTCGCGTTTACTGCTCGTGATGATGCTTTGCGCAAGCTTGACACGCTCACTTTCTTCAATTGTCTTTTCGAGCATCTTCCTTCTCATCGGATAAGGCTCTAACGTCAGATCCTTTCCATCCACATAGAGCAGTTCAAACATGAAAAGTGAGACAGGATAATCCTCCATGGCCTGTTCAATCCCGTACTTGCGCCTTCGATGCATGAGCTCTTGGAACGGGCGCATCTCGCCAGAACTAAGATTGACGGCCACGCATTCGCACTCGAGGATAGCCTCTCCTGCTTTGACGTACCTCTTGAAGAGCTCGACAGCGTCAGGGTATTGACTCGAGATGTCTTCCAGACGCCTGGAATAGAGAGTTACGTAGCTACCCCGCTTATGTGCTTGGAGCCGTTCTCCATCGTACTTGTATTCTGCTACGCACTTTCCACCCATTTTCTCGAGAATCTCTTCGGGGGAAGAAAGCCTCTCAGCCAGCATAGGCCTTATGGGCTCGTCTATGGAGACCCTGAACCTCTTGATTCCTTCGATTCCCTTTTCAACGACAGTTTTTGCGACTCTCCCAAGGTCAGAGCTGATGTTGTAGGCACGTTCTATGTCATCGCGGGCTTCTTTGCCTCCACCGTAAGCTATGGCCAAAGCATCGAGAACAGTCATGTCGGCTATGCCCAACCGCAGGTTTCCAGTAACAGTCCTCATCACATACTTGGCCTCTCTCGGAGATGCCGCCGCAAGAAGACCAGCCAACAGTGAAACTTTGAGATCAACGGCACCTGAGCCTGAGGCTTTAGCCATCTTATCAAACGTCTCATAAACCTTTTGCACTGTCAATGGTTGCTGGAAGAATGTCACCTGCTTCTTCTTGACGACGAACCTTTCAGTCGTTTCGCCGATGTCCCCACTCTTCTTCAGGTCCTCTTCAACCTCAGCTTCTCTCCTTCCAGATACCTTAACAAGCGCCTTCACTGCAAGCTTCTCAGCTACACCAATCTCAATGCCAACAAAATCAGGATAGATTTTACCCTGGGTCAAATAAGCCACTTTGTCTATAACTTCACCAGGTGTCTTCTTCAAGAGTTCAACCAACAGATCCGTAATCTCCAACCGCTTAGTCGTCGCCCCAATCTTCTCGTAAGCATCGGCAATCACAGCGTACTCCAATCATCAAACCTCAGTGTTACCAATGCAACCGGAGAGTATTAAAATCTCATCCTAAACGGATTGCCTTGCTTGGGAAGATCGTTAGCCATTAAGCACATGCCTCCTGAAACACATACCTCCAACTTTCCTGCCGCACACATTACAACAGTAAAAATCCCCCTTAGGACTTAACGAATGAAAGGAGCATTGCAGGCGATAGAAGATTGTTTCACTACGATTATGGGCCAAAAGACCTCGGTTATACCTTGTAGCGCCCGCTTTACTCGACTATTGAACGTTTCCGCTAGAAAAAAACTCATCATGGATAATCTCATTCAAAGGCTTCCTGACACACGCCGCTGGCTCTTCAGCAGCATAACCCACAGGTATCAACGCGACCGGTCTCACCCCAGCAGGAATTCTCAAGACCCTCCTCGCCTTGTCCTCTTCAAAAGCCCCGACCCAACAGGTACCCAGACCAAACGAACGGGCAGCCAAATGAATATTCTGCGCAGCTGCCGAGGTATCTTGAATGCAATACAGAGCCTTGCCTCGTGCGCCGTATCTACGAGAGGAGCTATTCTCATTCGCACACACGACAATCACAACAGGAGCTTCCTCAATGAAGGACTGACCCAAAGCCGCTTCGGCAAGCGCTTTCTTAGTTTCCGGATTCCTGACGATTATAAACTCCCAAGGCTGAATGTTTCCCGCTGAAGGCGCCCACCGCGCAGCATCAACAAGTCTCCAAACATCCTCCTCTGAAACGTCTCTCGCCATGAAAGCTCTGATGCTTCTTCTACCCTTGATCGCTTCAAGAATATCCGTCACAGTTCCCCTCAGAACAAGCAGACCAAACGAGGAAATACTCGTTCCCAAACTTAACCGTTTTCAACCTTCAAACGCTGCACAACAGTCAAGCAACCCGGCACCTATGCCCCACCACTCGACAATCCCGATTACAGAATGGGCAATCGCCAACCGGCGCGACTGCTTCGCAAAAAAAAGACCGAAGTATATAACGATCTAAGGCCCACAAGATCATAAGTCAACCTAAAGTTAGCTCCATGGTCTAACAAAAACGAATAAACCCAAAACAAAGTCACACGCCAACATGCACACACGAAGCCCCTATCAAGACCAAAAAAACCTACCTAGGAGGGGGGTATCAACTGTTCGCGTGTTTTCAACCCAACAGTTGGGTAGGGCGTGCCATCAGCACACGCGAGATATCATGCTGGAAACCCATGGAGAACGCGAAAACCGACCTAGGAGGGGGGAGGTGCGTTTTAAGCGTGTTTTCAACCCTAAAACGCAGGTCAACCCGCATTGACCATCAACCCAAAAGAGGCTTCAGGCTGAAAACCGAAAAACAGGCAAGGCATGGCTTAGACGGACACACGCCTACCAAACCACAACCAAACCCACAAAATCGAAGAATGCACTCATCGACAGACCAACAAGCTCCATCGAGCAAAAACCTTAAGTCCACTCAGGCTTCACTTGTCCACGGATGATGAGAACCGAGAGTCAATAGAGCAAAATGCAGTGATATGACTCGACGGGCAAACTGACATTCACCAACACAGAAATCTCTCAACACACAACGAGAGGCCCAACAGCCTCCACGTTTCTCCGACGCACATCGACCACCACATCCTCAACTACCGGCATCCCGAAAAGAAACCTGCAACCGCAACAATCTCAACTGCAGCCTCAAGAAATGAACAGCCTAAGAAGGATCTAATACGGGCAAGAACACATCAGGTCACATCAAAACACCGCCTAGGCAGGAAGCCAAAGCCAATCAGTGGAAGGAGAAAACCGCAATTGAGCGACTTGGCAAAATGGTTCGAAAAAAGACGTGAAAACAAAGCAATTGAGCTCGTGCAGCAGCACCTGACCATAGCGGCAACGACCGTGGAACACTTGGAAAAAGCAATAGCCGCTGCGACAAAAAAAGAAGAGAAAGAAGAACGAAGATTCGCCGAAACAGTCGCGAACGGCGAAAGAGAAGCAGACAAGTTGCGCAGAAAAATCATGGACGAAATATCGAAAGGAGAGCTATCCCCAACAGACAGGGAAGACCTAATGGAGCTTGTCAAGAAAGTAGACATGGTTGCAGATTGGAGTCGAGAATCAACAAGAGTACTAGGCGCGATACCCATGGAACATGTACCCGAAGCAATCAAAAAAAACTTCCAAGAAATGATCAAGAGCGCAAAAGACTGCGCCCAATCCGTGCAAAAATGCGTGAACAAAATGTTAACCAAGCCCGAGGAAGCACTTCAGGCCGCAGATGCTGTTGAACGAGAAGAAGAAAAAGTCGACGACATACATGAAAAAGCAAGAATATCCCTAGGAAAAGAAGATCTGCCAAAGGCAGGAGTAGCAGTCTTAATAAGCCAGCTCTTCGAAGCGATAGAAATGATTGCAGACTCCTGCGAAGATGCCTGCGACCAAGTAAGAGTCATAATGATCAGGAGATGAAGTGAAAACATGTATGAAACAAAGATTGATATCTCAGACCTCAAAAAGGAAGGCAGCGACCTGATCAAAGACCTAAGCCAATTCATAAAAGAGAAGACCAAAGCCGACGTGGAGACGGCAACAGACTGCATAACGATAAAAACTAAAGAAAAAGCAGTCTCAAGAACACACCTCAGAGTACTCTTAAAAAAGTTTCTCCATCAGAAAGAATTGAAAGAATACTTCAGAGTAATAGGCGGAAAAGAAAACACCCTAGTAGTCAAGGAGATAAAAATCACCGAAGAAGAATAGCACGCGCTAGTTGAAATAGAAAGCCCCTCCGACAGACAACGAGCAGGCAGAATATCAATAGCTGGACCAGCAACAAACATAGTATATTCTTTCATACTATTGGGAGGCGCTATTCTCATCCGTGATAATCAACGAATCTTGTTGGCCGGGACAGCCTTCAACACCTGGATGGCCCTTTTCAACCTAATTCCTTACGGGATATTCGCCTGCCTGAAAATTTTTGACTGGAACAAGAAGATCTGGCTCATCACGTTTGCCCTGAGTCTGGCCTTGACTGCAGTGTCTTATGTACTCCTCTAATGAACATTCACTGGGAATTGTCCATGGAACACGATACAAACCAGCGGACATCGATAGAGGCAAAGACCTTCCGCAAGAACCATCGAAAGCAGGTCTGTCCGGAAGGCCTGCAAGTGCTTTTTAAAGAAGGGTATGGGCTGAATAAACATTGACTAGAGAAGCTCTATCGTAACGTGCACTTCTTCTGGAACTCGAATGCGCATAATACGCCGCATTACGCGCTCCTCAGCGTCAATGTCAATTAAACGTTTATGGATTCGCATTTCCCATCTGTCCCACGTTGCAGTCCCCTCGCCACATGGTGACTTCAAAACCGGTACCTTCAACCTCTTTGTCGGCAGCGGAACTGGACCATTCATTTTAACTCCTGTCTTCTGAGCAATAGTTTTTAGTTCGCCGCAAACATCCTCCAGTTTCACGTAATCCGTGCTGGTCAAACGTATCCTTGCCTTTCTAACCATCGCCCACCATTTCCATTTTTCTGCTCCCAAACAGTCAAATCAGGTATTTACCTTAGACGGTTAAGCGCAAAATAAAAACTTATCGAAACACATAACGGCAACAACCGCTACAATAGCCTCCGAAAACGTGTGGTCACACTGAAACTCAAGGTCAAAGCGATATTCTTCGACTTAGACGGCACCATCATGGACTCGAAGGAAGCATACTTGACAGCCATGAAGATTGCGCTTTCAAAAATGGGAAAACAAAAGGAGATCAACGATGAGTCGGCGGTAGAGATTCCGAAGAGACTCGAGCAGAACCTCCCAATAATTGACTTGCTCCAAGGTGTGGACGTGAAGAGATTCCTAGAACATTATCTACATGCCTACTATCAAGCCACTGCCACGAAGTCTAGACCAATGCCAGGCATTTCGCAAGTATTAGAAAGCCTTTCAGGCAGAGTCAAAGTGGCGCTCATCACGATGCGCAACGTTCCAAAAGAAAGAGTGATCGAAGAACTGGCAGGGTTCAATCTCGCAAAATACTTTCAGTGCGTGGTGACCGCACACGACACGCATGAACCTAAGCCCTCTCCCGAAGCGCTAGTTAAATGTGCTAAGCAACTGAACACGACGATAACAGATTGCGCTGTCGTAGGCGATTCAGTTGCAGACGTAAGGGCCGGAAAGAACGCAGGCACAAAAACGGTAGCAGTTCTATCAGGAATTTTCTCTCGCCAAGAACTGGAAAGGGAAAAACCAGACCTAATCCTGAAAAGCGTAAAGGACCTTCTTGAATGCCTGGAATAACGCGGAGGAGTGCCCAACCATATTGCTAAAACCAGAATAATACCGAAAATTATCGAATTATCTTATAGAAGCAAACACGAATAAAGCTTATTTAAAGCTTTTAGCCTATATTCTTAATCGGAGAAGGCTTCGAAGCGGGAATAACCATGAACTTCATAGAAATACTTCTATCGCAGAAACTTCGAGAAAAAGACCCAATGCTGAACATCCTAGGATCAGACCGCAAGGTGCTTCAAATAGCGTCCCAGGATTTGGTAAACTACCTTAAATTTCATTGGGAACTCATCGGAAAAGACGCAAACGATTGCGACATAGTGGAGAAACTGGAAAAGTTCTATAACGAAAATAGAAGCGAACTCGAAGAGTTCCTAGACATATGGACGGGAATATGGCTCAGGAAATGGAAAGAAAGAGTAAAACTACTGATCGGCAATGAGAACAACAACCGTTGGAGCAAGGTCACGAAGATTCTCACCAACGCCGAACCTATTTGGAAAAACCTCTCAAATCGACAGGACATAGCGGAAATAGTCATCCTCACACTCGTTAAGAACGGGGAAATCTGCGGTACGACGATTCTTGCCGAGAATCTACTAAAAATGGAATTGGGGGAAAAGAAGAAAGATTACTTCAGCGAGAGAGAGCAGATATTGAACGTCGTCAACAGCGCTTTGAGAAAAGCTCGGGAATTAACCCAAAGCAAAGGACCTTTGATCTTCGTGAAAATTGATAAAGGCTACTATTCCAATCCCTAAGAATCATTTGTAATCGCTACACTCGTTTTTCTTCGAATAATGGAAACCCATTAACCTAGGGATTACTTTTCAGGTCTTGCTTTCAGCCCGAAACAGCCGAGGCACTGATTGCAAAAACCACCGCCTAGTCACTGCACATTCCGCTGGTCTGATTGCCAAGATGATCAATGCAGCCTTGAACCCTCTGGGTTGCCTGCGATGGGATATTCTCCATTCCGCAATAATACTAACATTTTACGTCCAGAGTGCCACTTGGAACACATTTAGTTTGTGCCGCCTCACAATAAGGACACTTGATAGGATTCGTTCTTGAACGTTCAATTTTTTTTGCTCAATCCAACATCCAATCCGTCTTAATACATTTCCTCTTTGAGGATATTTTGAACCCAAATTGGAAGCGGAAGCCATTAACGTGACTTCGAAGGTTGATAATGAAACAACGTATCAGCAATTCTTATGGTCGGCAAGCCTCGTCAGCGCATTCTGTCTCTGTGGAGATTGCGCGTTTGCCATGAATACTTCCTGAGAGTTGCCCGCTCTCCGTACCCGCAGGCCGCACACCGTTTTTTCGCAACGCTGTATGCTCTTCTTCCACACCGTCTGCAGCGTATATGTACCGTTTTGCCTTGTCGTTTGCCGAATGACGGTGTCCCTTTTCCCACAAACTGTCACCTGGGTGGAGGCGAAATCAGAACTACGTTGTCTCCTCTAACTATTATCAGTCCAAGCTTTCTAACGGTCTCAGAAATCGTAGTATCCTCTGTTTCCTCGAGAACCAAGTTCAAGTGCTGATCAAACCCTTTGAGTCTTCCACGGAGGCTTTTTCCGCCTTTCAGTCTGACGAGCACGATCTTCCCGAGGTTCTGCTCAAGGATCTCGGTCGTCATCTCGCTCATTTGCGCATCCTCACACCATACTTTTATGACTTTTATACTTAACATTACACATTTAAATCTATCTAAGTGAAGACAATATGCCGGAAAAGAATGCCAGATATTTCTTGAAAGAGAAGGAGTCATGATGATGTCAAAGCGTGTTATTCATCACGCCTAAGGATGATTGCATCGCCTATATCGCTTTTGCATCCATGAGCTGACATTTTGCCTGTATAGCCTAGAGAAATAATTGCATGTCTAAAACCATTCAAATACGAACCACCATTAACTCCTTCTGGCACAGGATAAGCCCAAAGTCGTTTCTTTGATTTATAGAATTTGTTGACCATTTCTCTGTAAAATCCACGATACAATCCCCTATTATGATGTTTCAACACTTTATTGATTTCGTGTTGAGTTGGTGGCCTTCCTTTATAGATATCATTTGACTTCGGCATAACACCCACTTTGTGTATACTAATTGCAGCACTTTAGAAATATCGCTTATGAATCTTGAATCAATGTTTGTTGCTGAAAAAGCATTTGTGCGCTCATTCACCAATATTCTATCATCGGTGATCTCATGATACTTGAAGCAGCAGTTACCGTTAGCGCAGTTCTTGCTGTCTTAATGATGGTAGAAATGCATATGTATAGAGCATGGTTGCGTCCTGAAGAAGACACGCAAAAAAGCGTCTAACATTCTGTCCAATGTTACATTAACCTTATGGGCTTTGAGTGGTCTAGCCCCATCCTATCCTGTGCAACTATGCCTACAGTTGGATGGAATGTATGTGTGAAGATGTTAGGCACTGAGCGCTCTACTACAGTGACTCGCTACTCAGCTGTCCAATGAAGAAATGAATGTACATTCTTAATGGCGCGTTGTTAGAACAAGCCTCAAAAGTTGTCCCATTCGCAAATGGTTTGAATAGAGTATCAACTACTATTCTTTCCATGGGCTTTTGTGCAAGATATCCTCAGAATGTTGTCCAATTCGCAAATCATTTGGTTAGTATGAACCTTTCTAACCAAAGACCATTCAAATCAACTCTTTTCTTCATCTTCTGGGCGTCTCGCTACGCTATTTAAGATGTTAAAATACTTATGGTCGTGTGCATGAGATAGGTTCACTTGAAGACATATAGAACTGAGCATTTTTAGGAATAACTCTGAAGCAGACTTAGCGTTCAGAAGTTTGCTGGGAACATCCAGTCGATACAGACATGAAGAGTTAACATGGAGTTGCACTATAGAAGCGCTTATGCACTCAACAACATTTGATCTAATGACTCAGCATCGATATGGCTTAAGATTTCTGAGCAATGCTCCTACGTTTGCGATAATCATTTCGATGTATTCTATAACAGGATTCATGGACATATGTTACTTGTTGACGTGTAGTTTCTCTTGCTGCCATCGTTCCTTTGGGTATGGGTTTGGTGCATCTGCTGCAAGTCATGTCTTCCTTGACTACAATAAGAGCATACATCCTTATTGATCGTCGAAGCCTAGAGGGCGGATGACGCTCTACTAATATATGTCGAATTTCCATTGATGCAACCTTAAGAGCTGGCAATGTAGCAGAGAGTGATTGTGTCGTCAGTTACACGCACGAGCTGCCGCACTACCAGCTCAAACAAAATTAGGGTTCAACCTACATTTAAAGCCTCAATCAGCAGCAAACACACTATAATTAGTAATGTTCTGTAACACATCATTTCCAGTAAGACATTTATTCTCTGAAGTCAAAGATAGGATTTGCCCATAGCTGTACATCCAGACCATAAACGTTCTATTTGACCTGGGTGGTGTGACGCCATGCACACCACTTGGGGTGGGCACATTTTCTTAAGACATAAAAGTGTCAATTTAATGGTGACTGTAAGATTGCGTATATGTTGATTACAGCACCAATTAATATACAACGTCAGCACAAATAAAAATTACAAATAGAACGAAGATGAAACTGCATGGCGATAGATGGGCATTATCCCAAGAAGAATATTCTTAAAGGAGCTGAACTTGAAGCCGCAGTGCATGAAGTCTATAAACAATCAGGTTATGACGTTGAGAACCATGAAGTTACCGATGGTGGTGTAGACTCAAAAGCTTTTAAAAATGGAAAGCTGCGAGTTGCTCAGTGTTGGAATTGGCCATGTGGTGGATATCCGAATCCTCTGCGATGGCTCTCTACTATAGATGAGCTACAAGACTATCCATCAGCAGACATGGACTTGATATGCGTAGGCGTGCATCCTACTATAGACCAATACGAAGATGCCCATAATCATCTAAGCATTAACATCATATACGGTGACACTGTAGCTGAAGCTACTACCAAATTGAAAAACCTAATCAGGGGTGTTACTACACTACCTGAGAATGAGACGGCGAAGCCAGAGTATGAAGAGCCAGCGTCAATATCCTATCCATTCTCTTCATATGCAGAATTAGAGTTATCCTTCTGGAATGAACTCGCCTTAGATATCTCCTAATAGATTTCCTTTTTAGACCTGGGCTCTCTGCTTCTTGTATAGCATGTAGACTACGTAGTACCATTAGTTTCCCCTTTAATCTCTATATTCTTCTCCTCTCTGTTTATGCGCGATGCTCTTGTTAGCAAACCCAGAAAGATATGAAGTCTGTGATGAGCAAGTTCTTCCTTCGTATCCTATATTAGACCAGTTCTCTTCCTTCGCAGAAGCAGAATTTGACTTTTGGAATTCTATCTCCTGTGATGTTCTACCATTAGACTCTTATTAGAGCTTCTATTAATCTATCGACTTCATGTTCCTCTCATCTTCGATTCTGTTCCTGTGCATCGTTAGCAAACCCAGAAAATGAGACCTTAAAGGAAGCAATGATACGTTTGCTGCTAACGCATGCTCCAAAACCTCAGAGACAGAAATGTTGAATCTGCACGACAACAGAAGATAAACTAGAAGTTCAGAACTGCACAGATTCAAAAAAGAAAAAGAGGGTTTGACTACTCTTTGGCTTCACGTTTACTCCGATTTACGGAACTGGAGGATTGAATGCAGCTACAGGGATTGAATGCAGGTACACGTCGAGGAACAGATTCGCGATTTGGTCGTTAAAGTTGCTGAATACAAAGCCAGCGCGGCCCGTGCTTGCAGTGTAGGTTCGGACCTCCCATGCATGAATTGCGGCCTGAGAGCTATTATAGTAGAATCTGTCTAACGCCACCGTGTTTGGTCCAATGTATGTAAGTAGGTCCACGTTTAGAGTCTGGTTTGCCATCATCCATAATTCATATTGCCTCTTGCCTGTTAGGTTGAGTTCGTAATAGTAGGAGCCCTCTGGTGGTATAATCACGAAACCAGGACTCAGCTCTTGGAAGTCATCTTTGACGACGACGTTTTTTGTTGGGTCTCCATAGCTTACGAAAGCTCTTGACATAGCAAGCAAGTCTCTTCCGTCTATTTTCCCATCATCATTGTAGTCAAGCCAAGGGTCATATGGACTCGCAGTTTGGCTTTGAATAGGCACTATTCCAATCAAAAACGTTGTCAGAAGACAAGTAGCTGCAATAGCAAGAAACAAATGTTTTCTCATTATCATAGTATCACCTCCCTTTCTCCTCTCAGAATACACTGAATCTTAGCCCTTAGTTCAGTATATGGTTTTTGTAACTATCTTCCATAGCGCGTGCCTATCATACATTTGTTGTGAACTATTCTTCCATATCCGTATAATAACGGGGTTTGCTAAAGATTGTAAGGGGCATCTGACAAACACTATAACTCGGCGCGAAGTTCAAGGAAGTATCATAGTCTTTGTTTGGCAGCTTAAGAAGGATGGCTTTAGCGAAGTAACCATCAAGAATTATTCTAACTCTCTTGAAATGTTAGTGAAAAGAGGCGGTGATCTATTTGAGCCTGAATCCATTAAGGCTGTCATCGCTGCTCAAATGACTTGGAGTAATTCTACAAAAATGTTAATGGTTGCAGCTTACAGAAAGTTTGCAATCTTCAATAACATCACATGGACATTGCCAAGATATGAAGTTAATAGAAAGTTACCGTTCATTCCGCTTGAGAAGGAGATTGATGATCTTATTGCCTCATGTGGAAAGAAAATGGCAGTAGTACTTCAACTGCTCAAAGACACTGGCATGCGTATTGGAGAAGCTGTAGAGTTAATGTGGACTGACATAGACTTTGAGAGAAAAGTGGTATTGCTCAATAGACCTGAAAAGCATGGAAATGCTAGAGAGTTAAAGATATCTGATAAGCTCATCGCAATGTTGAATAGACTTCCTAAGGTCAATGACAGGATATTTTCAGACAGAGCAACTATTGCAAACAACTTCAATATGCAGAGGAAGAATGCTGCACAGAAACTTGGAAACCCAAGGTTGTTAAGAATCCACTTTCATACATTTAGACACTGGCATGCAACGATGGAATATCATCGAACAAAAGATATCTTGTATGTGATGAAATTATTGGGACACAAATCGATTGCCAACACATTGATCTATACTCAATTAGTTGAGTTTGAAGAAGATGATAAATATTGCACTGCTATTGCTAACAATATTGAAGATGCTAGACAACTTCTGGAGACTGGCTTTGAATACGTCTGCACCCATAAGGACGAAATGCTCTTCAGAAAGCGTAAGTGAGTCCAAGCTCTAGAACATAAGCGTTTGTTATTCGGTGAATAGCTAAAAGGGTAGAAGATCAATATCTTGGAAAGGGGAAGAACAATTGGAAGAGAATTACATAGAAAAGTTCATCGCATTCTTGAGTGAACACAATTGGCAGAATTCACTTACTCCAATACTGAAGTCATTTCTGGAAAGCGGACATGATGAAAACGATATTGACAGTCTGATAGCGGCAGTCACCAAAAAGGTTGAGACGGTTTTGAGGGATTCCATCAAGGAGTATCAGGGTTCTGCAAGAGAATCAGAGCTCGTGGGCATAGCTTTGTTGAACTATGCCGTTGGTTGCCATCTAATTGGAGGAAAAGAACCCTTGTACCATATCATTTACTGGATTCTCAAAAAACCTAGAAACACAAGCCATCATAGATTCAAGATATACCCTCTCAAACAGCTTGAACTTATCCTTCTTCTAGCTGATGAAGCAATTGATGAACTGAGAAACAAGACAAAGGCAGGGTATGATGCAGGTTCGCGAATAATCGTTGACCCCCAAGCATCGACAATAAAGATCAGGGCCAAGC
>Ga0315289_10000533_pt1 | contig 58593 bp, 56 predicted proteins | sample YL17G11_40_MG_FD_203452 | JGI IMG/M metagenome (GOLD analysis project Ga0315289, IMG submission 203452) | Sediment microbial communities from Yellowstone Lake, YNP, Wyoming, USA - YL17G11_40 | ecosystem: Environmental > Aquatic > Freshwater > Lake > Sediment | place: USA: Wyoming | collected... | reverse complement strand
CGGGTCTGCTCCTTCTGGGACAAAGTGACGGTGTCCTTTCTCTCCATGAGGACAGCATCACCGGCCGGCCACTGTGGACAAAGTCACTGAGCAGTTGGCAGGGACAGATTCTCAGAGCAGTTACACCAGCCGCGCTTGGGGTTGACTCTCTTAGGGGCAGCCCCTATAATGGTTCTCACTTGGGGGCGACGCGCCGAAAGGAGCCAGATGGCATGACCGGCGGCGCTCACAACCGAAGAGTGGAGTCCTAGGGCACCGGCCTGGCAACAGCCGGTGCCCTGTGGTTTGTCTGGCGGCACGCCGTCGAAGGAGGAGAGATGCAGTCGAGTCTCATCGGCAAGATCGAGAAGGCCAAGCGCTACGCTCAGGAGCGGGATCGCATCTGCTTTTCCAGCCTTCGGGTGAACTTCCGGGGAGAGAACGACTCCCACGAAGTATGGCTGGAGGACGAACGCTGGCGTTGCTCCTGCGACTTCTTTGCCGGATGGGGCTTCTGTTGCCATACCATGGCCCTGGAGCGGGTCCTGGAGGGTATGCTTCCGGAGAGTGTGCTCTCGCAGCACATGGCCCACGTGTAGGCCACCGGCCTGCCCAAACGCCACTGAAGGCCAGGCTTAAGCCTGGCCTTCGTGATCGACGGTAGCCCGGTCCCCGTTGTTGTTCCACAAGATGTCACTCTGAGTCCGCCCACGAGATTCTTCGTCCGCCTCCGGGGGACTCAGAATGACAGGGAGGGCCTGCTTCGCCGCTCAGGGTAGCCTTCGGGGTGAGCCTGGTGCCAGCGCCAGGCGCTCTCGATGATCTCCTCTGGGCGGGCGAACTGGGGCTCCCAGCCCAGCTCCCGGCGGGCTCTCTCGCTGCTGGCGACGAGGGCCGCGGGGTCGCCGGGGCGCCGGGGGCACTCCCGCACCGCAATAGGCCGGCCGGTGACGCGCCGGGCCGCCTCGGTGACCTGACGGTTGGAGAAGCCCTGCCCGGTGCCCAGGTTGTAGGTGGCGCTCCCCTTCTCACAGCGGGCCAGCGCCAGCAGGTGGGCTCGCGCCAGGTCGACCACGTGCACGTAGTCCCGAACGCAAGTGCCATCGGGTGTCGGGTAGTCGGTGCCGTAGAGGTCCAGGACAGCGCGGCGACCCAGGGCCACCTGGAGGATCACCGGGATGAGGTGCGTCTCCGGCCGGTGATCCTCGCCCAGGGCCTCGGCAGCGCCGGCGGCGTTGAAGTAGCGGAGCGATACGGAGCGCAGGCCGCACTGGGACTCGTACCAGGGGAGGAGGCGCTCCACCGCCACCTTGGTCTCGGCGTAGGGGTTGGTGGGCACCAGCGGCGCGTCCTCGGGTATGGGCAGCGTCTGCGGGTCGCCGTAGACGGCGGCGCTGGAGCTGAACACGAAGCGCCGCACCCCGTGGGCGACCATGGCGTTCAGCAGAGTGATGACGGTGGAGATGTTGTTGGCGAAGTACAGGCCGGGCTTCTCCATGGACTCGCCAGCGGCGATGAAGCCGCCATAGTACACAACTCCGTCCGGCGGGTCCTCGCCCAGGAGGCGATCCAGGGCCCCGGCGTCCTTGAGGTCGCCCCGCACGAAGCGGGCGCTGGGGTCGACGGCGGCGCGGTGGCCGGTGACGAGGCTGTCGTAGACGGTAACCCGATGCCCGGCAGCGAGGGCTTCTGCCACTGTCACGCTGCCTATGTAGCCGGCGCCGCCGACCACCAAGAGATGCAAGCTACTCCTCGAAGCGGCGCAGGACCAGACAGGCGTTCTGCCCCCCGAACCCAAAGCTGTTCTTCAGGATGACCCGGACATCGGCGGTGCGGGCCTGATTGGGCACGTAGTCCAGGTCGCACTGCGGGTCCGGGAACTCGTAGTTGATCGTGGGATGGATGATGCCCGTCTGGAGGGTCTTCACGCAGGCCACGGCCTCCATCGCGCCGGAGGCCCCCAGGCCGTGGCCGACCATCGACTTGGTTGAGCTTATGGGGAGGCGATAGGCGCGCTCGCCGAAGACGGCTTTGATGGCCAGCGTCTCCACGGCGTCGTTAAGCGGCGTCGAGGTGCCGTGAGCGTTGATGTAGTCCACGTCCTCGGCCGTGACCCCGGCATCCTCCAGGGCCTCGCGCATGGCCCGGATGGCGCCGTCGCCGTCCGGAGGGGGGGCCACCACGTGGTGGGCGTCGCCGGAGGCGCCGTAGCCCGTCACCTCGGCCAGGATGCGGGCGCCGCGGCTCTTGGCGTGCTCCAGCGTCTCCATGACGAATATGGCGGCGCCCTCGGCGCAGACGAAGCCATCGCGCTGGGCATCGAAGGGGCGGCTGGCCTTCTGGGGCTCGTCGTTGCGGGTGGAGATGGCGCGCATGACCGAGAACGCAGCCAGCCCCAGTTCGCTGATGCCGGCCTCGGCGCCTCCCGCCACCATGACGTCGGTACGACCGTGGCGGAGGCGCTCGGCGGCGTCGCCCATGGCCTGGGTGCCGGCGGCGCAGGCCGTACTGACGGTGTTGTTGTAGCCCCGCAGCCCGAACTGGAGAGCGATCTGGGAGGCAGCCATGTTGGGGAGCACCTTGGCCATGTAGAAGGGGTCGACGCGCATGCCTCCCTTCTCGACAATCGTCCGGACGGCCTCGTCCGTGTTCGGATAGCCGCCGTTGCCGTTGCCGATGAGGACACCGATGCGGGTCGTGTCCTCCTTGTCAAGACGGAGGCCGGCGTCCTCGATGGACATGCGGGCCGCGGCCACTGCCATCTGGCTGAAGCGGGCCATGCGCCGGGCCTCGCGGCGGTCCATGTAGTTGAGGGGGTCGAAGCCTTTCACCTCGCAGGCTATCTTGGTGGGGTAGTCGCGGGGATCGATGAGCGTCAGGGGGCCAGCGCCGGACCGACCTTCCACGCATCCCTGCCAGAAGTCGTCCACACTGAGCCCCAGGGGCGTGATGGCGCCCATGCCGGTGACGACTACTCTGTGGCGACTGTTGCCCGGACTCATCGCTCCTGGCGTCTCCTCCTCTCGGGGCCGGTTCTATGGTATCGCACCCGCCCGCCCGCTGCCTTCGCCCGAGGCGAATCCGCCCCCGGCGGAGGAGGCGGAGCTGCTTTCGATGGAAGGCGCGCTCGCCGGAATCGGCGCCGGATCCGTTTCCAGGCCTAGGATGTGCCGCCGCGCCTCGGCGGCCACGAAGAGAGAGCCCACGACGCAGACCATGTCCTCGGGCGCAGCCTGGCTCAAGGCGACCTCCAAGGCGGCCGGCACGTCCTCCCTCCAGGTCGTCTCTATCTCTCGCCCCAGGAAGGCGGCCGCCACCACGGCCGCCGGTGCCGCCCGCGGGTGGGGCGAACGCGTGGCGATGACCTGGGCCAGGCGGGGCAGGCGCTCCAGTTCGGCGGCGATGGCACCGATGTCCTTGTCGGCCGAGAAGCCCGCCACGACGATGGCCCGCGAGTAGGACAGGTGCTCCTCCAGGGCCTGGCAGAGGCGCCGCACGGAATCGACATTGTGGGCTCCGTCCAGGACCACCAAGGGCCGCCGGCGGATGATCTCCAGCCGTGCCGGCCAGCGCACCTCCCCCAGGCCGCGGCGCAGGGCCGGCTCCGGTATCGCGAGGCTGTGGTCGGCCAGGCACTCCAGGGCCAGGACGGCCGTGGCGGCGTTCTCCAACTGGTGGCGGCCCAGGAGAGGCAGCCGCAGGCTGTGGGTGCCGCCGGGCGTCCTCAGCCGGAAGTCCTGGCCGTCCGAGGAGAAACCCAGGCGGGTCAGGGCGCACGCCTGCGCCACCTCCAGCAGGGGAGCGCCTCGTTCGGCGCAGGTGCGGCGTATGACCTCGGCGGCGGACTCTCGCTGGAGGCCCATGACCACCGTGGCGCCGGGGGTGATTATCGCCGCCTTCTCGGCAGCGATCTGGCCCAGCGTGTCCCCAAGAACGGCCGTGTGCTCCAGGCTGATGGGGGTGATGACACACACAGCCTTCTCGTCAACCACGTTGGTGGCGTCCAGGCGGCCGCCCAGGCCTACCTCCAGCACCTGCCACGGGACCGCCTGCTCCCGGAAGTAGAGGAAGGCGAGGGCGGTCAGGGCCTCGAAGGTGGTCACCTGGCCGTGGGCGCCGTCGGCGTTCTCAGCCTGGACGGCGTCGCGGACGGGCTCTGTCAGGCGGCCGAAGTCGTCAGGGCTGATGGCCTCGTCATCCACGGCGATGCGCTCCGTCATGCGGTGGAGGTGGGGGCTGGTGTAGAGGCCGGAGCGGACGCCCGCCGCCCTCAGCACGGAGGCGATCATGGCTGCCACGCTGCCCTTGCCCTTGCTGCCGGCGATGTGGATGGTGCCCCGGCCCAGGTGGGGGTTGTCCAGACGGGCCAGCAGGGAGCGGACCCTCTCGAGGTTGAAGCGCGCCGCTTCGCGGGTCTGCACGACCGCCAGGGCGCCTCCCGCCCCGCCGGGGGCAGGCAGGCGCTCCCAGTCGGACAGGCTCAGCAGAAAATGGAGGGCTTCGCGGTAGTCCATCATCCTAGGTGGTCGGGAGATCAGCGAGGCCGCGCCGCTCCCTGGCGGCCCTTCGACCTGCCAGCCGACAGGCGGGCAGGCTGCCGGGATTATAGCATCGGGCGCTGGCCCGCTCAACGCGGCAGAGAGAGCGCTCAGCGATGGGAGCTCCGGCGGAGCGCGTGTAATCCGAACGGCTCCTTGACAGCCCCCAGGCGCCTTGCTAGTGTTCAGTCGAGCCCCTGAGAGCCCGTCTCGGCGAGGGGACCTTTCTACCGCCAGGCCCGAACACCGTCCGGACTATTGCGGGCAGACTTGGCCATAAGCGAGAGCACTACCTGGGCAGGAGGCTGATTTCCATGATAACCCTCAGCGTCATCAAGGCCGACATCGGCGGTTGGGTCGGCCACTCTTCATCGCACCCGGACATAATTGACCACGCCCGGGAGCAGTTAGCGAAGGCCAAGCAGAAGGGTACGCTGATCGACGGCTACCCCGGCCAGTGCGGGGATGACCTTTTCCTGATCATGACCCACGAGCGCGGCGTCAACGACACCGAGGTGCACACCTTTGCGTGGGACACTTTCAAGAGTGGCACCGAGGTGGCCAAGAAGCTCCACCTCTACGGCGCCGGCCAGGACCTCCTCTCCGACGCCTTCTCAGGCAACATCCGGGGCATGGGCCCCGGCTCGGCGGAGATGGAGATCGAGGAGCGGCCCTCGGAGCCGGTCCTCGTCTTCATGGGCGACAAGACGTCCGCTGGCTCCTTCAACCTCCCTCTCTACAAGATCTTCGCCGACCCCTTCAACACGGCGGGGCTGGTGATCGCCGAGCCCCTGCACGGCGGCTTCACGTTCGAGGTGCACGACATCAAGAATCACCAGAAGATCAGGTTCAACGCCCCAGAGGAGATCTACGACATGCTGATCTTCATGGGGTCGCCGTCGCACTACTGCGTGAAGGCGGTCTACAGCCGCGGCACCGGGGCCGTGGCTGCCGTCTCCAGCACCGACAAGCTGTCCCTCATCGCCGGGCGCTACGTGGGCAAGGACGACCCCACCTGCGTCGTCCGCTCCCAGGGGGAGTTTCCGGCCGTGGGCGAGGTGCTGGAGCCTTTCGCCTTGCCGATCATCGTCGAGGGCTGGATGCGCGGCTCCCACCAGGGCCCCTGGATGCCCTGCGCCGTCCGCGACGCCAACCCCTCGCGCTTCGACGGGCCGCCGCGCATCGCCTGCCTGGGCTTCCAGCTCGCCAACGGCAAGCTGGTCGGGCCCCGCGACATGTTCGACGACCCGGCGTTCGAGCCGGCGCGGCGCCAGGCGGCCGAGATCGCGGACTACATGCGGCGCCACGGCCCCTTCGAGCCCCACCGACTGCCGCTTGAGGAGATGGAGTACACCACCATGCCGGCGGTGGCGGCCAGGCACGCCAACCGCTGGCAGCCGCTGGACTAATGGATGACGTTGGGATCGCCTTTCTGGTGAACCTGGCGGCGGGCCTTACACTCTTGGCCTTCCAATGGCTGATGGCGAGGCAACGAAACAAAAAAAGCCCGACCCGCGGCGAAGCGTTCTGACCGGTGCGAGCGTGATTGGTACATTGTTGGTGCGCCCTAGGGCGGCAGATTCGGACACGACCCCAGTCTCAAGGCTGGGGCATCAGGGGGCGAACCTATGCCCCCGCCTTCAGGCGGGGGTGGAGGTTTCGCCCGCTAACGACAAACCCCTCAGCCGCAAGCCCCCGGATTGATGGTGGGGAAGCGCCTCCTCATCGCCACCAACAACCCCGGCAAGGCGGCCGAGTACCGGGCCCTGCTGGCGGACACCGGGTGGGAGGTGGTGACGCCCCGCGATCTCGGCCTCAACCTGGAGGTCGAGGAGGGCGGGGCCGGCTACGCGGAGAATGCTACAATAAAGGCGAGTGCCTTCGCGAAGGCCACCGGCCTAGTGGCCCTGGCCGACGACTCGGGGATAGAGGTGGAGGCCCTGGGCGGTGCCCCCGGCCCCCTCTCGGCCCGCTTCGGCGGCGTGGGCATCAGAGACGAGCAGCGCGTGGCCCTCCTCCTGGAGCGCCTGGCAGGGGTGCCGCCCGAGAAGCGGTCGGCCCGCTTCCGCTGTCTCATCGCCGTGGCCCGACCGGACGGGGAGGTCAGCCTCTTCGAGGGCCGGTGCGAGGGGCAGGTGGCGGAGGAGCCCCGCGGCGAGGGCGGCTTCGGCTACGACCCCGTCTTTCTGCTGCCGGAGCGCGGGCTTACCCTGGCCGAGCTGCCGCCGAAAGAGAAGAACGCCGTCAGCCATCGAGGGCACGCCGCCCGCCAGGCGCGAGCCTTCCTAGAAGAGCTGATCCGTGACTGTCGAGCCTGAGTCCATACCCCTGACGCCCCTGGTTGACCCGTTCCGGCGCGTCATCAGCTACCTGCGCGTCTCCGTCACCGACCGCTGCAACCTGCGCTGCGTCTACTGCATGCCCGAGGAGGGCATCGAGTTCCAGCCCCGCGAGGAGATCCTCAGCTACGAGGAGGTCCTGGCCGTTGTGCGGGCGGGCGCCTGCATGGGGCTGCGCAAGGTGCGCCTCACCGGCGGCGAGCCGCTGGTCCGCAGCGGCATCGTCGACCTCGTGGCGATGATCAAGAGCATCCCCGGCATCGAGGACCTCTCTCTCACCACCAACGGCATCGCCCTGGCGCGGCTGGCGGAGCCCCTGGCCCGGGCCGGCCTGCGGCGGGTGAACGTTAGCCTGGACACCCTCCGCCCGGAGCGCTTCCGCCAGATCACCCGCCTCGGCCAGTACGGCGACGTCGTGGGGGGCATCGCCGCCGCCCGGGCGGCCCGCCTCTCGCCCATCAAGATCAACGTCGTCGTCATGCGGCTCGTCAACGACGACGAGGTGCTGGACTTCGCCCGCTCCACCTACGAGCAGGACTGGGATGTGCGCTTCATCGAGCTAATGCCCTTCCTGGAGGAGCAGGAGACCTGCATCAAGGACACTTCGCTAGTGCTGGGCTTCGTGCCCACCGAGGAGATCAAGCAGCGGATCGAGAAGGAGCTGGGTTCGCTGGAGCCCTCGCAGACGGAGGTGGGCCACGGCCCGGCCCGCTACTTCAAGCTGCCGGGGGCGAAGGGCAACATCGGCTTCATCAGCCCCGTCACCGAGAGCCACTTCTGCGAGACCTGCAACCGCATGCGCCTCACCGCCGACGGTAAGCTCCGCCCCTGCCTCCTCACCGACCATGAGGTGGACCTGAAGGCCATCCTCCGGGGCGGAGGCGATGGCGAGGCGCTGCGGCAGGGCATCCTGGAGGCTCTTCACACCAAACCTGACGCCCACCACCTGACCGATGGCAACCGGCCCCGCTGGCGCAAGATGATCCAGATCGGCGGCTGAGCCGCCGGCGGGCACCTCTCGCCCGAAGGCCAGGCTTATGGTGATTGACAAAATAAACCATCAGCCACAGATGGACACAGACAGGCACAGATTGCCCCCAAACAGGTTCCGCCGCCCTGGAAATCTGTGTTTCATCTGTGTCAATCTGTGGCAACCCAAATAGTTGATGGCCATCAGGTCGGCCCTGGGCGGAGCTGAAGCTCCGCCCCTACGGGTGGGAGCGTGAAGCTGTGGCTGAGAAGAGACGCCTGACCCACGTTGACGCTGCCGGCCGCGCCCGCATGGTGGACATCAGCGCCAAGGCGGACACGGCGCGGGTAGCCGTGGCCCGCGGCAGCGTGCGCATGCGGCCGGAGACCCTGGCCCTCATCCGGTCCGGCCGGGTGGAGAAGGGCGACGTGCTGGCCGTGGCCCGCCTCGCCGGCGTCATGGCCGCCAAAAAGACCCACGAGCTCATCCCCCTCTGCCACCCCCTCCTCCTCACCGACATCGATGTACAGCTCTACCCAGACGAGGGTGAGAGCGCCGTCCACATCGAGGCCAAGGTGCGCAGCACCGGCAAGACCGGCGTGGAGATGGAGGCCCTCACGGCGGTCGCCGTAGCCGCCCTGACTGTCTACGACATGTGCAAGGCCGCCGACCGCGCCATGCGCGTCGAGGCGGTGCGGCTGGTGAGGAAGAGCGGCGGCAAGAGCGGGGAGATCGTCCTCGAATAGGGCCGCGGGCGCAGCGCCCGCGGTCGGCCTTCAGTCCTAGCCCTCTCGTCCCTCCGCCTGCTCCAGCAGCAGCTCGACTACCTGTGTGAGGGCGTGATAGGCGTAGACCACGTAGTCGCAGGGGTGGAGGTCAAGCTTCTCGAGCTTCTCCTCGCGGGAGGCCACGGGGTCGCTAAGGTCCTGCGAGAAGTCGGTGCCCACCGCCAGCTCGTACAGCTCGGCGTCCGGGCCTAGTACCACGCAGCCGCGGTCTGCGCTGGTGAGGCTTCCCGGTTCCACCTCGATGCCAAAGGTGAAGAAGGCGCCGGGGAAAGGCGGGAAGGGGTCCAGCTTCTCGACCGCCTCTCGCAGCAGGGCGCGGAGACGCTCGGCAGCTCTCTCCACGATGAGGTCGGCGTGCGCCTTGTGGGCCAGGGGGTCGCTTTCTGGATTGCTCATGACAGAGGCGGTACGTGCAAACCGATTATAGGGTCTCGCTCCGGCGCCGGTCTAGCGACACGACATTGGCCACTGGCGCCTTGGCCAGTATACCTGTCCCTGCCATCAACCTCCTCGCGGGGCAGTTTTTCTGGTCGAACTGCTGCATGCGCCTCTTGGGCCGCCGGGTGAGGGGTGCTATAATCGCCCCGACAGGTGAGTAGGCATCCCGCCGGCCTTCAGCGAGCTCCCCTGGGAGGCGAAGGCCTCTCCTCTCCAACACATCCCTCGGCAGAGCGACATAACGCTTGTCTCCTGATTGGCGGGGCGTTGTTGCTGCCCGTCGCGGGGCTCCCATGAGCATCAAGACCTGGGTCGGACGCTTCAGCATCGTGGAGGGACAGGTGCGCGAGGAGGGCCCCTGGCTGGGTGCCTTCCGCCGCCAGCTTGGCGAGGAGGAGAGCCGCGACCTCCACGTGCTGGCCGAGCCCGCCCTGCCCGGCAGCGAGGAGTTCTGCGGTGAGCTGGTGCAAGCATTGGGGCGCGGCTTCCAGAAAGAGAGCCTATCCCTGACCGGCGCCCTCCTGCGATCCCTCGGCGCCGCGCACGAGAACCTGCGCGAATGGAACCGCAAGAGCCTCCGCGAGCATCAAGTGGCCGCCGGCGCCACCTGCCTCCTCCTCAGAGGCCGCACGGCGTATCTGGCCCAGGTGGGGCCCAGCCTGGCCTACTTCTACCGGGACGGCCAGCTAACGGTGATTACGCCTCAGGACGAGAACGCTCAGGCTCCCCTGGGCTTGGCTGAGCAGTTCCAGCCCGACATCCGCCGCTACGACCTGGAGCCTGGCGATCTCCTTCTGGTGACCTCGCCGCGCCTGGCCGCCATCGCCGATGAGGTCACGGTGGCCGGCACCCTGGCCCGTGGCCTCGACGATGCCCTTCCCGAGCTGTTCCTCCTGACCCGAGACCTGCTCAACTTCTCTGCCCTCCTGGCTGCCTGCTACGTGGAGGCTGAGGAGCCTCCGCCCGAGACAGTGACGGTGCCGGAGCACTTCGCTGCCCGCCAGACCCCGGAGACACCGTCGGGCGGCGAAGAGACGGGCGGCGAAGCCGACCCGGCGACGCCAGACGTGCCCCCTCTCGATGCGGCAGACGATGAGCCGGCCGTGCCGCCGCGCGGACGGGCAAGACCTTCTGCCTCGGCTGGAGAGGGAGCCGCCTTCAGCAGAGGCCGGCCAGGCGCCGGGGGTGGCCGCGGCCCCGTGCCGGACGGCCAGGCCGGTGGGTCGCCGGTGGCTCTCATGGCGCCGCGGACTGACCTGGGGCGGCTGAGCCCAGTCCCCAGACGTGTGGCCGCACCGGGGCGTGCATCCGTCGCGCCTCCCAGCGTCCGCGAGGGGGCTACCCGGGAGGGCGGCAACGGCTACGACATGCTGGTCCCGCGGGTCGACTTGCCGCCGGCGGGCATGGAGCGCCCCGTCGTCCGCCTTCGTGGCCCAGCGGCAACCCCACGTCTCCGCCTTACGCGCACCACCACCACCCTGCCGCGGCTCTTCCCCGTGCCGGGCCTGGCCGTTCTGGCCGCTTTGATCGTCCTGAGCGTGGCTCTGATAGCTTGGTTCGCCGTGCCGCGATCGGTGCAGGAGAACCAGGAGGAACGCTTCGTCTCTCTGGTAGCCGACGCGCGCGCCAGCCTCCAGGCGGCGCCCGGCGTGGTGGACGCCGCCCAGCGCCGAGAACTCCTGTCGGGCGCCCTGGCTCATGTCGAGGAAGCCGCCTCGATCTATCCTGACGACGGGCAGGTGCAGGCTCTGCGCGTCCAGGTGCAGGCCGCTCTGACCCACCTAGACGCCGTGGTGGACCTGGGTGAGTTGCGCCTGGTGGCGAACCTGGACCCGCAGGTCGCGGGAGAGCTATCGTTCCAGAAGGTGGTCGTGGGCGGGGGCGTTGCGCTCCTCCTGGATGAGGCGGGAGGGCGCGTGGTGGAGCTGCCCCTTGCGCCGGAGGCGGGCCCGCCTTCGGCGGGAGAAGAAGGCGGCAGAGCCCACGTCGTTCTTCAGGAGGGGGAGCTGGCTGGAGCAGTCAAGGCGTCGCGCCCCCTGTACATTCTCTGGTGGCAGCCGGAGGGACAGCCCGGCCGGGCCCTGGTGCTCGACGACCAGCGCCACCTGTTCTCTCTAACCCCTGGTGGCGGTCCGGCTCCCCTGGTCATCCGCGATGCGCAGGAGTGGGGCAGCCTGGACGCCGCCGCCGTCTTCGCCGATAGCCTCTACATCCTGGACGTGGCCTCCAACCAGGTGTGGCGCTATCCGTCCACCGATGCTGGCTTCGACAGCGAGCGAAGCGGACTGCTAGGCGAGACCGACCTGTCGGGCGCAACGGCGCTGGCCGTGGATGGGGGCATGTATCTGCTGACGGAGGAAGGCGGCGTCCGCCGCTTCGCCAACGGCGCTGAGGAGCCCTTTGCTATGGCCGGCATCGATCGCGGCCTCCTGGCGTCGGCTTCCCTAACGAGCGATGGCCAGAGCGGGCTCCTGGTCGTCGACCGCGGCAACAAGCGCCTGGTGTCCCTGTCCCCTAGCGGCCAGTTCCAGGCTCAATTCGTCAGCCGCACCTTCACGGACCTCCGCTCCGCGGCCGTGGATGCCGAGGCTGGACTCCTCTACGTGTTGGTGGGCGAGTCCCTCTACGTCGCCGAAATGCCGCGGCCGTGAGGATCCTGGGCATCGAGACCTCCTGCGACGAGACGGGGGCAGCGGTCGTCGAGGGCGGGAGGCGCATCCTTTCCAACGTGGTCGCCTCCCAGGCCGGCGTCCACGCCCGTTACGGCGGCATCGTTCCCGAGGTAGCTTCGCGCCACCACCTGGTGGCCTTGGTGCCGGTGGTGGAGGCGGCGCTGAAGGAGGCCCGCTGCCGCTGGTCGGACCTGGGCGCGATAGCCGTCACCCACGGGCCCGGCCTCTCCGGCTCCCTGCTCGTAGGTGTCAACCTGGCCAAGGCCCTCGCCTTCGCCCACTCCCTACCGCTCGTCGGCGTCCACCATCTGGAGGCCCACAACTACGCCAACTGGCTGGAGGACGGGGATCCGCCGCCGCGGGGCTTCCCGCTGCTGGCGCTCATCGTCTCCGGAGCCCACACTGACCTGGTGCTGATGGAGGAGCACGGGCGCTACCGGCGCCTCGGACGCACCCGCGACGATGCCGCTGGCGAGGCCTTCGACAAGGTGGGGCGCTTCCTGGGCCTGGGCTTCCCCGGCGGCCCCGCCATCGAGCGGGCGGCTGCCCCCGTGGGGCGGACCTCGCTGCGCCTGCCTCGGGCCTGGCTCGGCGACGCTCACGACTTTAGCTTCAGCGGCCTCAAGACAGCGGTCCTCCGCCTGGTCCGCGAGCGCGACGGCCCGGCCTTGCCGGCGGCGGAAGTAGCCGCCGCCTTTCAGGAGGCTGTGGTGGACGTGCTGGTGACCAAGACGGTGCGCGCCGCCCGCCGCGAACGTGTATCGCAGGTCCTGCTCTCGGGAGGCGTCGCCGCCAGCACCCCCTTGCGGGAGATGCTGGCCCGTCGCTCCCCCGTCCCGGTGCGCGTCCCGCCTCCCAGCCTCTGCACCGACAATGGGGCCATGGTGGCGGGCTGCGCCCACTTCCGCATCGAGCGGGGTCTCGTCTCCGGCCTGGACCTGGACGTAGCCGCTGCCCTTCCCATCGCCTGACAGGGCCCTGTCGCCAGGCCGAGGGCGGCTCTGGGGGCTCCGCAGCACCCGCCGCTGGCCCGCCCCTCTCTTTACCTCCAGCTTGTTACGCTCCTCCTTCAGAAAGAGGGCAGGCGCAGGCGCAGCCGCCCTGGCGGCAATGACGGTGCAGCAGGTAGAGGAGACCCTGCTGGCGGCGCGCGCTCCCCGTCAGGTGTCGGCGGCCGTTAAGCGATAGGGCCTGCTCCAGGTGGGCGGTGGCCCCGTATCTCCCCGCTGCTGGCAAGCGGCGGAAAAGGGCCACGGCCCGCTGCTGAAGGGCGGCGTCGGCCCCGCTGCCGCCGGCGGCTAGGAAGGGCAGGACAGCGTTAACTAGGATCTCCACCGCCCGTCCGTGGCCTACGAGGGCGGGCACCCCGCTACCCTCAGCGGCTACCATCCAGGCGCGTACGGTGGTGGCCGGGGAGGCTTCGGCGGACAGGCGGGAGCGGGCGTAGGCCGCCAGCCCCGACGGCGCCCGGGCCAGCAGGCGGGCCGCCCCGGCCAGACGGCGGCGGGGGTGATTGACGGGCCGCCAGCACTGCCGCCGCCAGAGGGTGGGGGCGGTGGAAGAGGCCAGGCCAGCGGCCGTTAGGAGCACGGTCTCCAGGTAGGCCGTCGCTTCGGTGGCGGGCCGGCCGGCGAGAGCCGCCCGTAGACGCTGGTAGGGCAGCTCCCGGGCCAGGCGGGCGAAGGCCTCTCGGTGACCGCCATAGCCCAGCGCCTCGAGGACAGCGGCGTAGAGGATCTGGTCCTCCGCCCCTGCGGCCGCCGGCGTAGACTGGCCTGCCTGCCGGACAGGCAGGTTCGACGCGGCCGGCAAGGAGCGGCGGAAACGCTCCGTCTTCTGGCCGAAGCGAAGGTCTCCCAGGCGGTCCAGGGTACGGCCGACGGCCTCGATGCCCAGGCGGGTCAGGGCTGTGAAGCAGGGCTCACGCCAGGCGTCCGGACGCTTCAGCAGGCTCGCCAGCTCCTGGCGACGGCGCTGGAACCAGGGGGCCAGGGCCACCACCACTGCTCGCCGGCCGCAGGGTAGGAGAGTGTCCTCGCCCTCGTCATCCTCCCACACCAGGTGGAGGACGACGCTGTCGTAGGCTGGGTCCCGCCCGTGGCCGTGGAGACGGAAGCCGGAGGCCCGGACGTGCACCTCCAGGTCGCCCTGCCAGAGGTGGCCCTCCGGACCCTGGATGATGGCGTCGCGGAAGTCGGGGCCCGGCCCCGGCGAGAGGCGGCCTCGGTAGACCACCTGCAGGGGCTCGCCGCGGCGCGTCGCCAGGGCGTCCGGCGGCAGGTGCTGGCCGTGCCAGAGACGAACAAGCTCCTCCTCCGGCGGAGGGGCCGGGCCTGCCCGTCCGGCGGCCCGGCGCTGGACGCTAGCGGCCATGCTTCTCTTTGTTCTCCGCTGCCGGCGCCCCGTAGGCGAAGTTGGCTCGCTCGGCCACCAGCGTGAGAAGACGTGCCGAGGCGCCCCGAGGCCGGTACATGCCCGTCTCCCACTCGCTGACCGTCTGCTGGCGGGTGCCGAGCTCGTCGGCCAGCCCCTGCTGGGTGACGCCCAGGTGGCGGCGCAGGGCGCGCACCCCGGCCGCGTCCCAGGCGGCCCGCCGCCGCTTTCCTTTCCTGTCCACGGCCCGAGCCTACACGGAACCGTGTAGGGATGTCAAGTAGGCTTTTGCCAAACTGAAGCTAGCGGCAAGTAGGGGATGCAAAACGGCGGCGATTCTGGTACCATGCAGTGGTCCTATCATGCGCCGGGGTGGAGACCTGCCGTGACAGTCTGCCTGGGTATCCTGTGCGATGAAGCAAGCAAAGTCGTCGTCGCAGCGGACAGGATGGTTACTGGTGGCGATGTCGAATTTGAGCAAGATGTCGTCAAGATTCATGGTTGCGCGCATTCATGCGTTGTCCTCTCAGCGGGATCGGCTCTGCGGCAAGTTGACCTCATAAGAGGGGCAAGGGCCAAGGTCGGGCAGCAGCGAGAGCCGAGCGTCGCGGATGTAGTCGAGGCGCTCAAGGAAAGATTTGTCGAGACGAGGCGTGAGAGGGCCGAGGATCGGTACCTCAAGCCGCTTGGTATGAGCCTTGCGGAGTTCATTGCTCACCAGGGCCGCCTACCTGAGTCACAAGTACTTCGACTGACCCGCAATATAGAGACGGAGGAACTGGATCTGGAGTTGATAATTGCGGGCGTCGACAATACCGGTGGGCACCTCTATTACCTCCGGGACCCGGGTGTCGCAGACTGCTTTGACGCTATTGGGTTTTGTGCTATCGGATCAGGAGAACGGCATGCGGAGCTATCATTCATCCGCTCAGGCTATTCGTGGAAAGTAGCCCTCAAGCGGGCTGTGTTTCTGGCATACCAGGCAAAACGAGACTCGGAACTGGCGCCAGGAGTTGGATCGCGCTTCACCGACGTGGCGGTTATCGACGAGAATGGGTTTCACTTGGTTCATGACGATGTGCTTGATATCCTGGGTGGCGCATACCAAGAACTCATGGGTTTTCACGGGTCAAGCCATGACGCCGTGCAAAGTCGCATAGACGGCCTTGAGTTGAGGTACCAGTGACGGTATCGGGGATCACAGAGGGGAAGGCCATGGTCACTTCGAAGAGCAGCACGACAAAGACCTCGCTCCGGGAAGCAGATCTTGTCGAGATCAAGACGGAGATTGCCGTCGCCAAGTACGAGCAATTAGCCCCAGTAAGCCATCAGAGGAGGGGAAACAAGCAGGGGGGCGGGAAGAAGCCTCGATAACCGTGAGGCCCTCTCGCAGAGCAAAGGGCCCACAAGCTACGTTCGCGGTGCACTCTCTAGGCCTCTCAATCTGTCCGCTCCAACGTTTGCCACCTCCGCTGCATTCATCACCAGCATGCTGAGCGCCACGTGCAGCCAAACCTTCGGCATCCCTCGCGTCCTGATTGCGTCCAGCTTGCGGCAAGTCTTCAGCCAGCTCGACGCCCTGTCGCTCCATACCGCGGCTCTTCGGCATCCTTTTCCACCCCGGACATTCCTGTCCGTCTCGCCGGGCCCGGCGCGCTGTCGGTGTCGGGCAGCCGACACTGTGCCACCCAATCCGCAGCGCGCTCCACTGAGGCACGGACCGCCCGGCGAACGCCCGCCGGCCCGAAGCAGCGGTCATCGCTCCGCCCACGTGTGAGGTAGAACAGCGACGTGAGAGGAAGCAGATTGCCTCTCCCGGTCGCTCAATCCCCCTCAGTGACCGTGAAGCCCCTTGCGTCCACGCCGGGCCTGCGCTAAGATGCGCGTGGTTAGCACTCTCGACGGGAGAGTGCTAAGGCTTCCGAGGCCGCACCCCGAAACTTCAAGGCAGGGAGGTTCTACTGTGCCAGTCAAGACCGCTACCAAGAAGGCCAGCAAGACCAAGCTGGTTCCCCTCAGTGACCGCATCGTCATCAAGCCGGTGGTGCAGGAGGAGGTCCTGGCCAGCGGCATCGTCATCCCCGATACCGCCAAGGAGAAGCCCCAGCAGGGCGAGGTGGTGGCCGCGGGCCCTGGCCGCCTCGACGAGGACGGCAAGCGCATCCCCATGGAGGTCAAGGTGGGGGACCGCGTCCTCTACGCCAAGTACACCGGCCAGGAGGTCAAGATCGAGCAGGAAGAGTACATCGTCCTCTCCGAGAAGGACATCCTCTGCAAGGTGCAGCTCTAGTCCCACCGGTCCCGGACGGGAGCGAGAAAGGTAAGCCCTATGGCCAAGCAACTGATATTCGATGAGGAGGCGCGGCGCTCCCTGAAGGCGGGCGTGGACGCCCTGGCCGACGCCCTCAAGGTGACCCTGGGGCCGCGCGGCCGCACGGTGGTGCTGGACAAGAGGTTCGGCCCACCGGCCATCGTCAACGACGGCGTCTCCATCGCCAAGGAGATCGAGCTCAAGGACCCCTTCGAGAACATGGGGGCCCAGCTCGCCAAGGAGGTGGCCACCAAGACCAACGACGTCGCCGGCGACGGCACCACTACCGCTACCGTCCTCGCCCAGGCCATCGTCCGTGAGGGGGTGAAGAACGTGGCCGCCGGCGCCAACCCCATGGCCCTAAAGCGGGGCCTGGAGAAGAGCGTCGACGCTGTCGTGGAGGCGTTGCGCGACATGGCCCGCCCCGTGGTCGGCAAAGAGCAGATCGGCCAGGTGGCCTCCATCGCCGCCGTCGACCAGGAGGTCGGCGACCTCATCGCCGACGTCATGGAGAAGGTGGGTAAGGACGGCGTCATCACCGTCGAGGAGTCCAAGGGCCTGCACATGGAGACGGAGTTCGTGGACGGCATGCAGCTCGACCGCGGCTACGTCTCCCCCTACTTCGTCACCAACGCCGAGCGCATGGAGGCCGTCCTGGAGGAGCCCTACATCCTCGTCACGGACAAGAAGATCTCCTCTGTAGCGGACATCCTCCCCGTCCTGGAGAAGGCGCTCCAGATCACCAAGAACCTGGTCATCATCTGCGATGACTGCGACGGCGAGGCCCTGGCTACCCTGGTGGTCAACAAGCTGCGCGGCACCGTCAACGCGCTGGTGGTCAAGGCCCCCGGCTTCGGCGACCGGCGCAAGGCCATGCTGGAGGACATCGCCATCCTAACGGGCGGCACTTTCATCACCGAGGAGATGGGCCGCAAGCTGGAGAACGCCCAGGTGGCCGACCTTGGCCGCGCCCGCCGCGTGGTGGCCAGCAAGGAGGACACCACCATCATCGAGGGCTTCGGCAGCGACGAGGCCATCCAGTCTCGCATCAAGCAGATCAAGGCCCAGGTCGAAGACACAACCTCCGAGTTCGACCGGGAGAAGCTCCAGGAGCGGCTGGCCAAGCTGGCCGGGGGCGTGGCCGTCGTCAAGGTGGGGGCGGCCACCGAGGTCGAGCTAAAGGAGAAGAAGCTGCGCGTCGAGGACGCCCTCTCCGCCACCCGGGCTGCCGTCGAGGAGGGTATCGTGGCCGGCGGTGGGGTCGCCCTGATCCGCTGTCAGGCCACCCTGGACAAGCTGGAGAAGAAGCTGGAGGGCGACGAGAAGACGGGGGCGCTCATCCTGCGCAAGGCCGTCGAGGAGCCCATGCGCCTCATCGCCGAGAACGCCGGCCGCGAGGGCTCCGTCGTTGTCGATGCCGTGCAGAAGGCGAAGGGCCTCCAGACCGGCTACGACGCGGTCCGCGACGACTACGCCGACATGTTCGAGCGGGGCATCGTGGACCCGGTCAAGGTGGTACGCGCGGCCCTGGAGAACGCGGCCAGCATCGCCGCCATCCTGCTGACCACGGAGGCGCTGGTGACGGACCTGCCGGAGCCGCCGTCGCACGCGCCGGCGCCGCCACCCATGGACTACTAGCAGGGCGGCGCCCTGCACCCGGCGCTCAAGCGGGGGCCCATCAGGGCCCCCGCTGCTGCATGTTTGACGGCAGCTCGCGCGAGTGCAAGGGTAGCCAGGCCGCCCGGGAGGCGGAAGGGGGCGGCACTGGGCTCGGCGTGGCTCTTGTGCTTGAAGAGGGCTATGCTTGCGCCCGAATGGAATTCGCGGGGGAAGTTTGCTACATTAGTATGGCGAACGCGAAGGAGGGCGCCATGAGCAAGCGTCTTGAACTGATTTGGCCGAACAAGGACAAAGTGCTCCTGGCGCTGGATGAAAACGGCAAGCCGATTTGGGGGACGAAGGCCGATTTAGAGCCCCGGCTTCTGGTGCAGTTGGAGGCGGTAGGAGAAACCAACCGCGATAAGCTGCATGACCTCTACGATCAGGGAGACAATCTGCTGATTAAAGCGGACAACCTCCTGGCCCTGAAAGCCCTGGAGCGCCACTTTGCAGGGAAGATCAAGTGCATCTACATTGACCCACCCTTTAACACCGGCAACGCCTTCCAACACTACGACGACGGACTGGAGCATACAATCTGGCTTTCGATGATGAAGGCGAGGCTGGAGATTCTAAAGACGCTTCTAGCCAGCGATGGCAGTATCTATCTACACCTCGATGCAACGGAGGTTCACTACGGCAAGGTTCTGATGGACGAGATATTTGGGCGGTCGTGCTTTCAACGAGAGGTAGTGTGGCGAATCGGCTGGATATCTGGATTCAAGACCCAGGCGTCGAACTTCATCAGAAATCACGACACAATTCTGTTCTACACCAAGCATCCCACCAAGTTTCTTTTTAACAAGTCTTTCATCCCCTACCCGGAAGGCTACAGGAGGCGCGACGGTTCTGAGCCAAAGGGGCGCGGGTATCCTCTCGAGGACACTTGGAACTGCTCTGATATTGATAGGTTGGACTCCATACAAATAATGAGCTTTTCAGGAGAAAAGACCGGCTTCATGACACAGAAAAACGAGAATCTCGTCGCGAGAACCATTCAGTCTTCCTCCGACGAAGGCGATTGGGTCCTAGACTCATTCTTGGGGAGCGGGACAACGGCGGCCACAGCCCACAAACTCAACAGAAGATGGATAGGTATAGAACTCAGCGACCAGGCAGAGGTATTTGCGCTCCCTCGCCTCAAGCGGGTGGTAACCGGCGAAGACCAGACGGGTATCAGCAAGCAAGTCGGCTGGAGTGGCGGGGGCGGCTTCCGCTACTGCGTCCTCGGCGAAAGCCTCTTTGCTAAAGACAAGGACACAGGACTGGTCATGATGAACCCCCAATATACGAATGGTCCTCTCATCGCTGCCGTGTGCAATCTGGAGGATTTCGCGCTCAATGGCGACTCACTGTTTCAGGGCGTCCGCGGCAATACCTACGCTCATATCACGGAGGGGAAGGTGACACAGGGCTACGTGGACGCTTTGCTGGGGCGGCTTCCCGACAGTAAATCGCTGGTCGTGTACTGCCTGAAGCGCGCTACTGGGCTGGGAGTGTGGGAGCGCGTCAAGGTGAAGCGGATACCCAAGGAGTTGCAGATCCCGCGCTACCTCACCAAAGGCGCTAAACGGGACGTGGAATGAGCGTTGTTACCGAACTCATCCGGGATATGAGCCTTTGGAAGCCCCAAGCCCAGGGCCTGGAGGTGCTGGACCGGGTGTTGGCGATTTCGCCAGTCGGCCGCGGAGTGACCAAGCAACAGACTCTCGGCGCCATGATAGCGGAGCCCAAAGTTGCCTACCAGGTTCAACAGGGTCATTTCAATTTCAACGAAGAGATCAATCCCACAGTCGGCACAAACTTCCCTTCCTTCTGCTTTGCCATTGCCACGGGAGGCGGGAAGACGCGCTTGATGGGCGCCTGCATAGCCTATCTCTACATGACGAAGGGGTTCAAGAACTTCTTCATTCTCTCCAAAGGGGAGACGATTTACAGCAAACACCGCTACGAGGACTTCCATCCCGCATCGCCCAAGTATGTATTCAAAGGGCTTAGCGGTTTCCCCGTCCCTCGCTTGATTGATGGAGACAACTACGAACGTTCCGCCTATCCCGAGCTGTTTACCAATGACCTCACTGTCTACCTGTTCAACATCGAGAAAATGTTTGACGAGCGGACGGACGTAGAGTTTCGCTTTCACCGGTTCCACGAGAACATCGGAGGAAGTTTTGCTGATGTGCTCCGGTCCAAACCGGACCTCGTCTTTCTCATGGACGAAAGCCATAACATCCGGGCGGAGAAGTCCCTGAAGGCGATCAATGCCCTCACCCCGATCTTGGGACTTGAGTTCACGGCGACGCCCAAAGCCAACAATGTCATTTATGCGTATCCCCTCCGGGATGCCATCAATGACGGTCTTGTCAAGCGCCCCGTTGTCCTCGCCCGGCGGGATGATGACAGTCTCACGGAGGAGCGCGAGGAGATCAAACTTGCAGACGGCATGCGCAGACACGTACGGAAAAGGGCAGTTCTGGAGTCGTACTGCCACAACAATAGTCTCCCGGTCCTTGTCCCTCGCGTCCTCATAAGCACTCAGGATATTAGCCACAGCAAGCGCGTCAGGGAGAAACTGGAAGGTGATGACTTCTTGGACGGCCGTTACCGGGGCAAGGTGCTCTTGGTGCATTCAGGCAGCGAAGCTACGCAGATCGAGCAGTTGTTGAACCTGGAGAAAACGGAGAACCCCATCGAGATTGTTGTCCACGTGAACAAGCTCAAGGAAGGCTGGGATGTCAAGACGATCTACACGATTATCCCGCTAAGAGCCTCCGTGAGCGACATCCTTACCGAGCAGACCATGGGCCGGGGATTGCGCCTGCCCTTCGGCAGGCCGGTAAGCCGTGATGAAGGCTTAAGCGACGACGAACGCAAAGACCTTCTGGATATTGACACCCTAGAGGTCATTTCTCACGAGAGGTATTCGGCGGTGCTTGCCAAGGTGAGCGAGGTTTTGGATGCCGTCGTCGTAGCCACGGATGACGGTGTCCAGTTGGAGGCACGCGAGATCAGCCCCGATGGGGACGAACGATATGCTTTGCTCATTCCCGAAATCCGGGCGGGGTTTCACTGGGAGGAGGAAATTGATCTTTCGGAAAGTAACGTCTCTTACGAGCGCTTTGAGGACGTGGACGTAAAGCTGGTTGGAACAGACATTGCGACCTTAGAGGAGCGCGATTACGACACGATTCTGGAAGAGTGCAACGGCTCCCTGGTGAACTTCTTTGTGCGGATACTGATCGAGGAAACCGATGAGTTTGACATCCGGGACAAGGAGAAACTGCAGCGCTTTGTTGAGGACTACATTAACAAGGCTATCGTAGCAGCCGCGGCGAAAAAAGAGCAGGTCTTGTTCAAGCACCGTGCAAAGATCGCCGAGGACATCCTTACTCAAATCAGGGAGAAGATTCACGACAAGACTACCATTAGCTATCAGGTCACGGCTCGGCACGTGCAATTTCACTCGCACTCGCGGACCGTGGCGACGGGCGATGGCGAGAAACAGAAGGATGCGGTTGTTGACGAAGAGCTAACCCATAACATCATTGCTGGTTACAGAAGGACGGTCTTTTCCAAGAACGTTTTTGAATCGAGACAGGAGAAGTGGTTGGCAGACATCCTTGACCGCGACCCAGAGGTTGTCCGGTGGGTTCGCCCTCCTACAGGACAGATGCCCATTGCCTACAAGGGGGGCAATTATAACGCTGACTTTGTAGTCGAGGTGAAAGAGGCTAGGTTCTACGTGCTGGAGGTCAAGGCGAGAGATGAGATCGGTAGCCAGGACGTGCGAGAGAAGGCGAGGGCAGCGGTTGCCTGGTGCAGCTCTCTCTGCCAGGCGACCGGGCAGACATGGCAGTACAAACTGATCCCCCACGACGCCGTTCATCCTACCAAGAGCTTTCTAGGGACGATTTCAGCGGCCGTGGCCACGGGGTAAGTTACAGCCTCAGCAGCGCGGCGAACTTCTTGTCGCTGCGGAAGGGGCCGACGACGGCCACGTTGAGCTGGTCGGTCTGGAGGAGGTTGCTGACCACGCGGGCCAGGTCGGCGGGCCGGATGGCGTCCAGGATCTCAACCACCTCGTCGGCGGTGCGGACGCGGCCGCTGAGGATCTCCTGCGCCCCCAGCCAGCCGGAGACGCTGCGGGCGTCCTCCCGGGCCGGATCCATGGATCAGAGTAGGAACCGTTACCTTGACGTAGAGGTTAACCCCCTTCTATAATCGATTCGTGATGAATCAAGTGAGGACGCGCAAGGCCCCGGACACCACCGGGGCTTATCTACAGATAGGTGAGGTCGCCGAGCGCACCGGTGTCACGCAGCGCACCCTCCGCTTCTACGAAGAGAAGGGCCTCCTGAAGCCGCCCACCCGCATGGAAGGCGGGTTCCGTCTCTACTCGGAGGAGGATGTCCGCCGCGTGGAGCAGATCAGGCGTCTTCAGAAGCTCCTCGGCTTCACCCTGGCCGAGATCAAAGAGATGGTGGAGGCCGAAGAGGTCAAGTGGCAGCTTCGGGCCGAGTACCGCCCCCAGGCCGACCTGAGAGAGCGTCGTGAGCGTACGACCAAGGCGCTGGAGGTCACCGAGCGCCAGTGCGCCCTGATCCGTCAGAAGGTGGATGCCCTCCAAGACATGCAGTCGCGCCTGGAGGAGAAGCTACAGACCTACCGCCAGTGGCTCTCCCAGATCGACGAGGCCCTGGCCGTCCACCAGCACACCCCCTAGGGCCTGAGAACCCATTCGCCAGGCAGTCGGTAGCTGAAGACCTCGTTGGTCATCCGCGTCCCGTCGAAGACCCGGCTAGCGCCCCGACGCTTGATCTCGCGGTAGCTGTTCTGTATCTGGATGATACGCTTGTCGGGCAGGTTGAAGAGCACCGCCCCCGCCTTCACAGGGCGAAGGCTCGCCTCCCGTGTGCGGTCGTCCACCACCCGGAACACCGGCTGCTCGTGGGGAGCACAGAGGTCCAGCGCCTGGTGGATGGACTGGTAGCGGCCCTCGAGGTTCCTCTCGTCGAACATAGCGAGGCCGTTCAGCACCTGCTCGCGGAGGCCAGCGTAGTAGGGCGCCGTGCCGTCCAGGAGTTGCTCCAGCGTGCGGGGGCCAGCGGCGCAGGCCTTCACCAGAGCGGGCAGGACGTCTCCGTCAGCTATGAAGCTAACGCCCCCTCGGGCGTCGATGATCGTACAACGCAGCACGTTCACGGCCTCGCCGCCTTCACCGTGATCAGTGGCAGAGTGTAACATTGGGCCAACAGGGCGGTCAACGACGCCGGACTTGCCATCATGCCCGTCTCAAGCTCCCGCTCACGCTCGGCTCCCTGCGGCCGCATTGCCTACTGCGCTGTCCTCGCCCTGGGAGCGGCCGCCCTCATGGTCGCCGCCTGCCGCGAAGGATCGCCGGCCATCCCAGAACCTGCTCTCGACACGGCAACGCCTACGCCCGCCGGCCCCAGCCCCACACCCCCTGACCCCGCCGTCGCCCACGAGCTCCAGCGCAACGGCCAGTACGAGGAGGCCATCGCCGTCTACCAGGACGTCATTAGACACTCCCCGGAGCCGGAACAGGCGCCGGTCCGGCTCTCCCTCGCCCGCACCTACCTCCTCAGCGGCCAGACCCTCGACGCCCGCGATGAACTGGAGGCCTTCTTATCCCAGGCGACCTCGGACAGCGAGCGGCAGATCGCTCGCTTCCTCCTAGCGCAGACGCTTGAGGCCCTCGGCGACAGCGAGCAGGCCCTGGAGCTCTACCGCCGCTTCGCTGAGGAGGGCGGCCCTGCCGCCCCCTACGCCCACCTCGCCCGCGCCCGAGTGCTGGCCTCCCTCGGCCGCTCCGAAGAAGCATCCCAGGCAGCGGAGGTGGCCCTCGGCGCCGGCCTCCCACCTATCGTGACCGCCCGCTCCCTTCTCGACGTCGCCCGCGCCTTGGAGAACAGCGATGCCCTGGACGATGCCATCCTCTGGTACGAGCGCCTCTTCCAGGAGACCGCCTCCCCGGCCGACCGGGCCCTGGCCCGTTGGCGGGTAGGCGTCCTCCAGCGCCTTCGCGGCGACCCTGGCTGGGCCGACCATCATCTGGCCGTGGTCGCGGAGTATCCATCGGCGCCCGCCGCCCTCGAGGCCCTGGCCGACCTCGAGGGCGCCGGCATCGGCGTTGACGGGTACCTGGCAGGCCTCGTCTACTACCGTCATTTCCAGGACGACGACGCCCAGGAAGTGCTCGAGAGCTACCTGGAGCAGGAGCCGCCCGGCCCTCACGACGCCGAGGCCGCCTACTACCTGGCGGCGGTGTACGAGCGACAGGGGGACGAGGAGGCTGCCCTTGACGCCTACGACGACTCCCTCCGCCATGACCCCGACGGTCCCCTGGCCGATGACGCCGCCTGGTGGCATGCCCGCCTTCTGGAGGATCTCGGTCGCTACGACGCCGCTATGGCCGGCTACCAGGCCCTCCGCCGACAGTATCCTCTTTCAACCTGGGCCCCAGAGGCCCGCTTCCGCAGCGGGCTCCTACTCTACAAGCAGGGCCGGTACGACGAAGCCATCTCCGCCTTTGCCAGCGCCGCGTCGCTGGTAGCCGGCTCCGATGATGCCGCGCGTGCCAGTCTCTGGTTGGGCAAGGCGCGCAGGGCCGCCGGCCACCCCGACGAGGCCGTCACCATCCTCGAGCAACTGGCCGACGAGGACCCGGGCGGCTACTATGGCTTGCGCGCCGCTGCCCTCCTAGGCCGGTCGGCGCTCTCCGCAGCGCCCGAGCAGATCGACCTTACACAGGCCCCCGCCATCGACTGGGCAGCTATCGACACCTGGGCCGCTTCCTGGTTGCCGTCGCCCTCTCCCGGCTCGCTGGAGGCCTTCCTCAGCGACCCCCGCTGGACGAGGGCCAACCAACTCCTGGACCTCCAACTCCTCGATGAAGCCTCCATGGAGCTGCAAAGCCTCCTGGAGACCAATGGGACGACCGCCCCCGCTCTCTACGCCCTGGCGAAGGCATTGCACCCGCTGGGCCTGACGCACGTCTCGGCGCGGGCCGCCAGCCGGTTGCTGGCCGCCTTGTCCGACGCCGCAATCGATGCCGCCCCGCCCGATCTGCTCCGCCTTGCCTACCCCATCGACTACGCCTCCCTCATTCAGTCCACCGCCCAGCGTACAGACACCTCGCCCCTCCTTCTGCTGGCCCTAATACGCCAGGAGAGCTTCTTTGACCCACGGGCCGGCTCCGCGGCGGGCGCCCTCGGCCTCACCCAGGTCATTCCCTCCACTGCCCAACAGATCGCCGCCGACCTCGGCCTCCAAGAGGAGTTCTCGGACCAGGACCTCTACCGGCCCGCCATCAGCATCCGCTTTGGCGCCCACTACCTGTCCGAGCAGCTTAGCGCCTTCGAGGGGCGTCTGGCGCCCGCCCTGGCTGCCTACAACGCTGGCCCGGCCAACGCCGGCCGCTGGCTCCAAAGCGCCGCAGACGACGAAGACCTATTCCTGGAACAGATTTCCTTCGACCAGACACGGGCCTACGTCAAGCTGGTCACCGAGAATCTGGCCGCCTATCGGTCTCTCTACGGCAGCTCGTCGAGCGCCGCTCCGCCGCCTCCCCTCCCCATGGCCCCGCGCGATTGACACCCCAGAAGGCACCCCCTACAATTAGGCGGTAGCTCTGAGCAGGGAAAGGCGCCGTGCCGAAGCGCACTTATCAGCCCAAGCGCATCCCCCGCAAGCGTGAGCATGGCTTCCGTGCCCGGATGAGCACGCCCGGCGGTCGCAACGTCCTCCGCCGTCGCCGACTCAAGGGGCGGCAGCGACTGACTGTTGTCTAGTTCCCGGTCCGGCGGGGCCAACAAGCCGACCTGTCAGTAGGCAGGGATGCGGCGCCACCAACGGCTGACTAAGCGCAACGACTTCGCCACTGTCTACCGCAATGGGCGCGCCTTTGCCCACCCGCTAATAGCCTTGCGCCTTCTTCCTAACCAGCTCCCCCACAACCGCTACGGGTTTGCAGCCGGCAAGACGGTCGGCAAGGCGGTTGTCCGCAATCGGGTCAAGAGGCGCCTGCGGGAGGGGATGCGTACCTTGCCGGTACAGTCCGGGTGGGACATAGTGGTGATTGCCAGGGCCAGGGCCGCCGCTGCCGATTTCCACGCCCTGCGCCAGGCGACGGCCGGTCTTCTCTCTCGGGCTGGCGTGCTGACGCCGGTCCTCCCGGGCGGCCAGGCGACTGCGGTCGATGTGGAGAGAACCGAAGAATGAGACGTTTGGCCCTGTGGCTCATCAGAGGCTACCAGCGGGCCTTCGCCGGCAAGCCCCCGACGTGCCGGTTTGAGCCCACCTGTTCCCACTACGGTTACGAGTCTATCGAGAGATACGGCCTGGCGAAGGGGACCTGGTTGACGGTGCGCCGTCTCCTCCGCTGCCATCCCTGGCATTCTGGCGGCTACGACCCGGTGCCCTAGACGGAGAGATTTGCAGACTTCAACCGCCGTTTCACGTGAAACACCCTGTCGTCACCGCGGACGCGCGGCGGGTCCAACCCGGACGACCGTGGCTGCCCGGGGCGCCGCACTGGTGGTCGGGCTCTCGCTGCTGAGCCTGGTCCTGTTCGCGGCCTGCCGTCAAATAGCGTCGCCGGAGGGCTGGGCCGCACCGGTCGCCGTCGATGGCACTGTGCTGGTGGCCCTAGAACGGGGTAAGCTCAGCGCAATCGACCTGGAGACGACTCAGGAGGTGTGGCGCTTCCCCTCGCAGGAAGACAAGGACACAGACCTCGTGGCCCTCTACGGAACGCCGGTGACTGGGGACGGCCGTGTGTACGTGGGTGCCTTCAGCGGCACCTTTTACGCCCTGGACCTGGAGACGGGCCAGGTGCTCTGGCAGCAGGAGACCGATGGCGCTATCGTGGGCGGCGCTGCCCTGGCTGGCGGCACGGTCTACGTCGGCTCCTCGGAGAACAAGCTCTACGCCTTCGATGCCGAGACGGGGGCCGCCCGCTGGCCGCCCTTCGAGGCCGGCGGTGGCATCTGGTCTACGCCCCTGGTGGAAGCGGGTACCGTGTACCTGTCGTCCATGGACAAGCGAGTGTACGCCCTGGACGCCGCCACGGGCCAACCGCGCTGGTCGCAGCCCTTCAAGGCCGATGGGGCCCTGCCCTCGACGCCGGTCCTGGCCGGGGGCAGGATCTACGCAGGCGGACTGGACAACCGCCTCTACGCCCTGGACGCGGCTACGGGACAGGTGGAGTGGTCCTTCCAAGCGGACAACTGGATCTGGTGCGAGCCGCTGGTGGCGGACGGCGTGGTGTACGTGGGGAGCCTGGACCACCACCTGTACGCGCTGGACGCCGCCACCGGCGAGCCGCGCTGGCCCAGCCCCTTCCGCGCCGAGGGACCCATCCGTGCCCGGCCCGTCCTGGTGGACGGGGTCTTGGTGGTGGCGGACCGCAGCGGCAACGTGTATGGGCTAGACCCGGCCACCGGCGAGGAGAGCTGGCCCTCCTCGATCATCCTGGAATCCGGGATACTGGCCAACCCGCTGCTAGTGGATAGCGATGTGCTCCTGAGCGCCCGCAACGGCGACCTGCTGCGGGTGGACCCGGAAGCGGGCAGCTTCGCCCTAGTGGCGAGTGCTCCCTAAGGTGACAGGCCACCGATGAACCCCTTCAGCGTCTTCCTGGTCGACCCGATGACCAACATCCTCATAGTGCTGGCCGCGCTCTTCGGCGGGAGCTTCGGCATCGCCATCGTCATCTTCACGATCATGATACGCGCCCTCACCTTCCCCCTCACCTTGCGCCAGATTCGGGCTTCTCGGGCCATGTCGACAATCCAGCCCCGCCTACAGGAGATCCAGAAGAAGTACACGGACCCCAAGCGACGCTCCGAAGAGACCATGAAGCTGTACAAGGAGGCGGGCGTCAACCCGATGGGATGTATCCTCCCTATGCTGATCCAGTTCCCCATCTGGATCGGCCTCTACCAGACCGTGCGCCTGGTCCTGGGATCGACCCCCGAGAGCTTCATCGGCCTCTCGCAGCGCCTCTACCCGTTTTCCTACGTGCGAGAGGCCCTGCCCCTGGAGAACAACTTCCTCTGGATGGACCTGGCACAGCCGGACAGCACATTCATCCTCGCCATCTTCGTCGGCGCGTCCACCTGGGTACAGCAGAAGATGACGACCCCCCGGAACATAACCGACGAGCGGCAGCAGTCGATGAGCAACATGATGCTCTGGATGATGCCCCTCATGTTCGCCTGGTTCACTCTTACCGTGCCCAGCGGTCTCGCTGTATACTGGGCTGCGACCAACCTGGTGGGCATCACCCTCCAGTACTTCTTCATGCGACCGGCGGGACAGACGTGGCGCGACATCTTCCTCCCCGCTCCGGCAGCCGCTCGCAGGCCGGCACCGGCTCACCAGTCGCAGGAGCCGAGAGGCGAACAGGAGCCCGAAGCGGCCGGCACACCGACAGCATCCCAGAGCAGGAGTAAAAGGAGACGTTCTCGTGGACGGCGTCGAGGCAGACGGTAAGACTGTGGACGAAGCCATTCAGAGGGCCCTGGAACAGCTTGGGCTCGACGAGACCGAGGTTGAGGTCGAGGTCCTCAGCATGGGACGGTCCGGTATCCTGGGCATCGGAGGTGACCGTGCCCGCGTCTTGGTTCGGCCCAAGAGCGGTCCGGCTCGCACCACGCCGAGCGCTGCTCCTCCGACGGGCGAGGAGACGGAGACGGCAGTCGGCACCCTGGAGCGACTCCTCCAGTTGATGAGCGTTGACGCCGCGATCAGTGTCCGTGCCCCGGAGACTCCGGGCGATGGCCTGGGTCTGGTGAAAGCTGTCCTGGACGTTTCTGGCGAAGACCTGGGCATCCTTATCGGCCGCCGCGGGGCTACCTTGTCGTCGCTCCAGTTCCTAGTCAATCTCATCGTCAGCCGCCAGATGAAGACACGGACCGCCGTTGGCATCGACGTGGAGGGCTATCGCCGGCGGCGCGAGGAGTCCCTCAAGGGCCTCGCCCTCCGCATGGCCGACCGCGTCAGGTCCACGGGGCAGTCCATCACCCTGGAGCCCATGCCGCCCAACGAGCGGCGCATCGTCCACCTGGCCCTCGCCAAGGACCTGAGCGTCATCACCGTCAGCATCGGGGAGGGAGAGAGCCGCAAGGTAGCCATAACCCCACGGCGCTGAGGGCCGCTGCGGGTGGTTGGAGACGTCCCGGCACATGACGAGGCCCGACTTTCTGGTCATCGGGCACGTGGTGAAGGACCTAGTCCCCGGGGGTTGGCGCCTGGGCGGGACGGCGACCTATGCTGCCGTCCAGGCGACACGCCTGGGCTTGAGAGCCGCCGTAGTGACCAGCGCCCCGGGCCGGATGGATCTGGCTGCTCTCCTGCCTGGTGTCCAGGTGCACCGGGTACCGTCGCGCCGGGCCACGACCTTCCGCAATCGCTACCACAGCGGGCATCGAACCCAGTCCGTGCTCGCCCAGGCCCGAGCGCTTGACCTGTCCGACGTACCCGACGCCTGGCTGGCAACGCCCATCGTCCTGCTGGGTCCCGTCTGCGGCGAGGTGCTCCCGGAGGCAGCTTCTCTCTTCCCCGAGCGCCTGGTCGGGGTGTCGGCCCAGGGCTGGCTGCGCCGCGTGGATACGCAACAGCGGGTGACCGCATGTCCCTGGCCAGACTCCGCTTCATGGCGCCACGGCACCGCAGTGTTCGGCTCCGATGAGGATGCCCCCGGCGATGCGACTCTTGCCGACCGGTGGGCATTCGTCTTCCCCGTTGTCGTCTACACAGAGTCGTTTCGCGGCGCTCGTATGCACCTGGCTGGCCGCTGGCGGCAGATCGGCGCCTTCCCGGCCCACGAGGTCGACCTCACCGGCGCGGGCGACATCTTTGCCACTGCCTTCCTGGCCCGGCTGTCTGAGACTGACGACCCGGCCCTGGCAGCCCGGTTCGCGGCGGCGGCGGCCAGTATCTCTGTGTCAGGCGAGGGTACCACGGCCATCGCCAACCGCCAGCAGATCGAGGAGCGAATGGCTCAACACCCGGAGATCCTGCTGCGATGACCGTCCTGGCCTTGGCCAATCAGAAGGGGGGAGTAGGCAAGACGACCACCGCTGTCAACCTGTCGGCCTGCCTGGCAGCCCGCGGCCGACGGGTGCTGTTGGTGGACGCCGACCCGCAGGCCAACGCCACCGCCAGCCTGGGCCCAGGTACCCCTCCCGCCGCGAGCATCTATGACGTGCTTATCGGAGATGCCACCATCGATGCGGTGACCCTGGATACCAAGCAGCCCGGCCTCCGGCTCGTCCCCTCGGCCTCTGGCCTGGCCGGCGCCGAGGTAGAGCTGGTGCCCGCGACGGCGCGGGAGTACCGCCTCCGCCGGGCCCTGGAAACCGCCCGCGCCGGGTACGATCTGGTTGTCATCGATTGTCCGCCGTCCCTGAGCCTGCTGACCATCAACGCGCTCTCCGCCGCCGAGCAGGTCATTGTCCCTGTCCAGTGCGAGTACCTGGCACTGGAGGGTCTGGGGCAGCTCACGCAGACCCTGGACCTCGTTCGACGCAACCTGAACCACGAGCTGCACCTCCTGGGCCTCCTCCTCACCATGTTCGACGGCCGCACCAACCTGTCGCAGCAGGTGGCCCAGGAAGTCCGCTCCCACTTCCCCAACACCTTCCGGACCGTCATACCGCGCAGCGTCCGGCTCAGCGAGGCGCCCAGCTACGGCCTGCCTATCTGCGCCTACGACCGGACATGCCGGGGCGCCAAGGCCTACGAAGCCCTGGCCGATGAGGTCCTCTCTATGCTGAGCAGCGGACACGGGGCGGCGCACGGGCGGGCTGCGGGGCTTGGCATGCCCGTCGGGAGGAGGCACCGATGATGACGGCGAAAAGAGGGCTGGGCCGCGGCCTGGGTGCCCTCATACCCACTTCCGCCCCGGGAGTTGAGGCGATTGACGTCGACCTCATCGTCTCTAACCCCCACCAGCCTCGCTCCACGGTCGACCCAGAGGCGCTGGCGGCGCTGGCCGAGAGCATCCGCGAGCACGGCGTCATTCAGCCACTCCTTGTCACCCGCGTCGAGCCCGAGGGTGGCGGGCCCGCCGTCTACCAGCTCATCGCCGGCGAGAGGCGGCTCCAGGCGGCCCGCCTGGCCGGCCTGGCCCGAGTGCCCGTCGTGGTCAAGGAGGCCACCTCAAGCGAGGTGCTGGAGCTGGCCTTGGTGGAGAATCTCCAGCGGGCCGACCTTAACCCCCTCGAGGAGGCCCAAGCGTTCCGTCGCCTGGTGGACGAATTCGGCCTCACTCAGGAGACCATCGCCGCCCGCGTCGGCCGTAGCCGCGCCGCCGTCGCCAACGCCCTGCGTCTCCTCGCCCTCAGCGACGACCTGAAGGCGAGCCTGGCCCGGGGAGAGATCAGCGAGGGCCACGCCCGCGCCCTCTTGGGCCTCCCCAGCGAGGCCCAGAGAAGCCGAGCCTGGCAGATGGTGGTCGAGCGGGGACTATCGGTGCGGGAGACGGAGGGGCTGGTCCGCCAGTGGCCGGCGGCGGCGCGAGCGAGGGCTGCCCGTCGGCGCCCTGACCCCGAGGTGGCCGACCTGGAGGAGCGACTGAGAGCCGCTCTAGGCACCCGAGTGAGCCTGAGGCGAGGACGCCGCGGCGGCCGCCTCACCATTCACTTCTACAGCGACGAGGAACTGGAGGGCCTCCTGGGCCGCCTCCTGAGCAACTGAGGGAAGCATGGCAACGGCTCATCGCCCGGCTACACTAAGGACCCCGCAGTGCCTGAACGGGAGTGTGAAATGACGCTCTTTCAACCCTCGAGGGGTAAAACGGCGAGCCACCTGGAGGTCATCGAGGCCCTCCGCCTCCTGCCCGAGCGGCTCCGCGAAGAGGTCCAGGGGCTTAGCGAGGAGGAGCTGCGCTTTCGCCCTGGCGAGGGCCAGTGGTCCATCAAGGAGGCCGTCGGCCACCTGCGCGACTTCGCCGAGATCGACCACGAGCGCCTGTGCGGGATGATCACCCAGGAGCGCCCCTTCCTGCCTGGGTACGACCAGGAGACCCTGGTTCGCGAGCGCAACTACCAGGAGGCCGATGTGCAGCGCGTCTTGGACGAGCTGGCCTCCTTCCGCCGCGAGACGGTGCAAGTCCTGACGGAACTCGTGGACGCTAGCTGGACGCGTACGGGCCGCCATCTGGAGCGGGGCACCTTCAGTATCCGCCAGCACGTGGAGCACTTGGCCCACCATGAAGCAGCGCATCTGGAGCACGTCCGCGCCCTCAAGCGGCAGGCCACTGCCCGACGCGCGGCATCCTGAGGGAGCGCTCTTGTCTTAGCCCTGAGGATCCAGGGCAAGCCCGATGAGGCGATAGGTGAGCTTGGCGGCCGTCTGGGCACAGGCCTCCGGCCCCAGGTGCGGTGCCAGCTCCGTCACGTCGAAGCCCACGATCCGCTTCTGGCCCGCCAGCGCCGCCAGCAAGTCGCTGACCTCATCCCAGAGCAGTCCACCAGGCTCCGGCGTCCCCACGGCCGCCATCTGCGAAGGGTCCAGGCCGTCGAGGTCGATGGTGACGTAGACGTTGGCGCGGAGCGATGCCACAACGGCGTCCGGGCCCGCCTCCCGCAGGGCCCGCGGCGAGTAGAAGGGGAGCCGCCTCTCGCGGATGGCGGCCGCCTCCTCGGCGGAGGCGCTGCGCAGGCCCACCTGCACCAGCGGCTCACCGTCGCCTGGGGGCAGCGCCTCCAGGATGCGGCGCAGGGTGCAGGCGTGGTTGTAGGGGGTGTCCAGATACTCGTCTCGCAGGTCGGCGTGGGCGTCCACGGCCAGGACCGACAGGTCGCGCTGGCGGCGAGCGTGGGCGCGCAGGGCGCCGACGGCCACGCTGTGCTCGCCTCCCAGCGTGACCACGAACTTGCCGCTCTCCAGCAGCTCCCCCACCACCTCCTCAATCCGGCGCAGCATGGCCTCCGGGCTGCCGGTGTGGGCCGCCAGCTCCGGCAGCGTGTGGATACCCACCCGGAAGGGCTCCCGGCCCAGGGCCAGGTCGTAGAGCTCCATGTCCTCTGAAGCGTCGATGATCGCGCGGGGCCCGTCGCGGGCGCCCGCCCTAGACGTGGTGGTGGAATCGTAGGGGACGGGCAGGACAACGACGCGAGCGCTGTCGAAGGTCGCAAGCTCAGGAGGGGGCGCCGCGAAGCCCCGGGGCGGGTAGAAGCGCTGGTCAGCCAAGGATGAGTCCTTGTTTTACCCCGCTAGCATTGGCGGGCACTTAGTTTCACTCAGGCGGCAAAGAGTATAACAAGGCGACCGGCGCCTGCTGGTACGCTTTGGTGACTAGTGCGCCCACGCGCCGCGCATCCCCTGGAAGCTGATCGTCGGGCGCCGGCGCGCCTTGATGGCTTCTGCGCTGCCCTCCGCCAGGGCGCTTACAATCAGGGGAAGAGCCACCGTAGCCTCCACGTTGAGGGTGACGGTGTTGGCGTCGGGGGCGATCTTACGCCAGGACTGAGCTTCCTCGAAGGTGCAGCCTGAGAGGCCGCCCCACTGAGGCTGGTCCATGGTGATCTGAACGGCGTACTTGTGCCCCGGCAGGTCGCGTAAGTAGATGTAGCTTGCTACCTCCGCCTGCTGAATGAAGTTCTTGGGCGTGCCACCCCCCACATAGATCACCGCAGTCCCCTCGGCGCTGACGGCGATGTGGGCCGTCTCCAACACGTCGCCGATAATGTCGAACAGGACGCGCTGCCCGGCCCGGACCCGCCCGGCGGCGATCGCCATGCCGTGGACGCTGTCGCCGAGCGCCGGGGAATAGACAGGCACGTCGTGTTTGGCGGCCGCCGTCAGGATGCCCTCCTCCTCCGCTACCGGAGCCAGGGCCTGCCCCAGCAGGTAGAAGTACTCCCGCGTCGTGTAGGGCCGGCCCGGCTCCAGGGTCAGGGAGAAGTTGACAACGAACTCCTCAGCAGCGGTGAAGTCGGTCTCGGGGGCCAGGACGTTGTAGAAGCGGTTGATGCGCCGCCGTCCCAGCTCCACGTCGTCGGTCTTCGCGCTGCCCTGCCAGTGGGGCTTGCCCAGCGTCTCGTAGACGTCGTGGAACAGGTTAGCGCCGGTGCTCACCAAGCAGTCGATGAGCCGGTTCTCGATGAGGTAGACGATGACGGGCCGCATCCCGGCGGGGACCATGGCCCCCGCCAGGCCGAGGAAGATCGTGACCTCGTCACGAAGCATGCGGTCCCAGATGCGGGCGGCCTGGGCCAGGTAGCGGGCCTGGAACGCCGTGCCAGCCATCCGCTCCACGACCTGCGCGGCGGATAGCTGGTTCGCAATGGAAAACGGCCGGACCCGGCTGTGAAAGAGGTCGCTCAACGGTGCTCTCTTTGCCGGACCGCCAGGCGCTCGCTAACTGCCGCCGCCGCCTCCTGGCGCTCGCGGGCGGCATAGGGCGTGGCCGCTGCTACCGTATGGGGAAACTCAAGGCCACGCGAGAGGACTCGGGTGCGCACCTCTCCCAGGAAGAACTGCTCTTGGATATCGTCGATGGGGCGGCGGGCGTCGAAGTCCTTGCAGGAGAAGATATCGACCCAGACGTAGCCGTGTTCGGGGAAGGTATGGATCGATATGTGACTCTCGGCGATAAGGACGAAGCCGGAAACTCCCCAGTCCTTCGGTTTCTTGCCGACGTAGCGGTAGACGTGCGGCGGCGCGATCTTGGTCATCCCGATCTCCTCCGGATAGCGGTCTAAGAGCGCGCGCACCAGGTTCTCGTCCGATAGTGTCTGCCGGTCTCCGCCGAAACCGTCGATAGTGACGTGCATCAATCCCCCCTTTCTTCCCCTTTCCAGGCCCGGCGCACAGGCCTGTCTATGCCAACGGCCGTCGGTCTCAAGCGTGGGAAAAGGCCCCCAGCGACCCCGAGATCGAGGGAGTCACCAGCAGGCCGTATGATGATGGTCGCCTAACGTGCGTAACGTCCGGATCGGCCCCTGCCCCACCAGCCGGGGGCGCGGAGCACAGGCCGGATAATAACACAGGCCGCGCCCCCATGCAACACGGGCGCGGCCATGGGTAGTGTACCGTTTAGTGTGTAAAAGCAGGGGCGTACCCTTTCCAGCAAGAGGCAAGAAGAACAGCTGCGAAAGGAGAACGCCCTATGGAGAGCTTAAAGGCCCTGGATGAGTTGACGCTAGCGGATCTCTGGCGGGAGGTGCCGGCGGACCGCTTCTGGGAGGACACGGAGGAGCGGCTGCGGGTCCTGCTGAAGCTGGTGCTGGAGGGGGCGCTGGAAGAGGAGATGGTGGAGTTGCTGGCAGCCAGCCGCTACCGGCGGGTGGAGGGGCGCCGCGGTTACCGGAACGGGTTCTACGACCGCGACCTGGTCACCCAGATCGCCATCGTGCGGGGTGTACGGGTGCCCCGGGCGCGGGGCCTGAGCCCGGAGCGAGCGGTGCTCGGCCGCTACCAGCGGCGCTGTGCCAAGGTGGACCACCTCATCCGCAACGTCTTCCTGCGCGGCGTCTCGACGCGGGAGGTGGGGGAGGTGCTGCAGGAGTTGCTGGGCCAGCCGGTGAGCGCCGCCACTGTCTCACGGGTGGCGGCCACCCTCGACCGGGAAGTGGAGCGTTTCCACCAGAGCCCGCTCGGTGACGACTGGCGCTACCTGGTCCTGGACGGTGTGTGCCTGCGGGTGAAGGGAGCGACGAAGGCGCGCCGGCGGCTGGTGCTCTGCGCCTACGGGATCGGCGTGAACGGCGAGCGCCGGCTGTTGGACTTCCGGTTGGCTGACAGCGAGAGCGCCGCGGCTTGGGAGGCCTTTCTCAACAACCTGCATCAGCGGGGGCTCTGCGGCGGGTGGCTGCGGCTCATCACCACCGATGGCTGCAGTGGGCTCCAGGCGGCACTCCAGGTCGTCTACCCGTACGTGCCGCGACAGCACTGCTGGGTGCACAAACTGCGTAACGTGGCGGCTGTGCTCCGGCGGAGCCAACAGGAGGAGTGTCTGGGTGGCGCCAAGCAGATCTACCGGGCGGAGACGCGGCGGGACGCCGTCCACGCTTACTGGCAGTGGGCCCAGCGCTGGCGGGCTGGGGCGCCGAAGGCGGTGGCCTGCATCGAGCGGGACTTGGATGGGCTACTGGCGCACTTCGCCTGCCCGCTGGTCCAGCGGAAAAGGGTCCGGACCACCAACTGCATCGAACGGTGCTTCGTGGAGGTACGACGCAGGACCAGACCGATGTCCTGCTTCACCAATGACGCCAGTTGTGAGCGGATCATCTACGCGGTGATCAGCCACCAGAACGGACGCTGGGAGGGGCGTCTCCTGCCTGAATTTACACACAAAGCGTGACACTACCGCGGCCATGAAACGAACAACCCCTTTCGGCGTCTCTTTGCCTCTAGTTGTGGGCGGTCTTTGCTTCGCCTCCTGTCGCAGCCGCCGGGCGCCGAGCCCGACGTCCGCGCCGCCGGCGCCGCGGGCGCCGCTTACCACCCTGCTGACTCTCGCCCGACTCCCCCTCCTCTGAGCCGCCGCCGTCGGTGGTCCGGATGGCCTCCTCGGCCCGCGGCGGTGTGTCCACCTCCTCTATCACCTCAACGGGTCGTACCGCCGTGCCGAACTGGAGACGCATCTCGTCCACTGGCATCTCCAGGGTGGCGTAGCCCTGCTCCAGCCGGAGAGTAACAGTCTGCTTGAGCACGCCAAGAGCCGTCACCTTGGCCACACCCACAGGCGTCGACACCGTCTGCCCCACCTTGGGGAGCTGTCCCCGCAGGTCACGATACTGCTCGTACTCGTAGACCAGGCAGCAGAGGAGGCGCCCGCAGGCCCCCGAAATCTTGGAAGGGTTCAGGGGCAGAGCCTGCTCCTTGGCCATCCTAATCGAGATGGTGGGGAAGCTGGCCTGCCAGGAGCTGCAACAGAGGCGCTCCCCGCAGCGGCCGATGCCGTCCACCATCTTGGCCCGGTCCCGATCGCCGACCTGCAACATCTGGACGCGGGTCTGGAGGACATCGGAGACCTCCCGGACCAGGCCCCGGAAGTCCACCCGGTCCTCCGCCGTGAAGTAGACGGTTAACTGGGAGCCCTGCAAGTCGTAGTGGGCATCGACCACGCGCATGGGCAGCTCATGCGCGACCACTAGGTCGCGCACTAGGGGCAGGTTCTCCTGGGTCCTCGTCCGCAGTGAATCCGCCTTCTCCAGGTCCTCGCGCTCCGCCACTCGTGTGACAGGCTTGAGCGGCTCCTTGATCTCGGCGGAGAGAACCTGGTCCGGCGCCACCACCACCCGGCCCACCTCCTCCCCATGCGAGGTCTCGACCACCACGTAGGTGCCCACGGGCAACTCGTGCCCGCTGCCGTCGAAGTAGTAGATCTTGCCCGCCTCCCCGAAGCGAACACCGACAACCTCAGCCATGCATCGAGGGTTTCCAGCCCGCTCGGCCGGCCTGGCCCTCCGCCGCGCCGGCGGATGACAGGCCTCGCCGGGGCTCTGGGAACCCCTCCTCCTTTCCTATCACCGGCGCCGGAAGCTCCAGCATCAGGACTTCCAGCGCCAGGAGGGGATTGACGTTTTCCTGGAGCTGCTGGCGCGTCCGGCTCAGGGCCTCTAAGAAGCGCACCACAGCCCTCAACTGGTATTCTCGGCTCTCCTCGGTGAGTTTGTCCAGATGGTGGGAGTTCACCACCAGCTCCTCACACCCGGCACCCGCCAACAGCAGATCCCGCCACCACTGCTCCCAAAGCTCAAACTGAGCGAAAAGCGCATCGCGCTCGCGGGAGAATGTAGAGGCCAGGCGCTTGGCGTAGGCAAACCGATCCGACAGGCTCGCCCCAGGGAGGCGCCGCACGTCCTCCAGCGCCGCCTCTCGCGCCGACAGCAAACCCTCGTCCTCCAGGGCCGCGATGGCCCAGCCCAGACGGCCTCCGCTCAGCCGCGCCAGGAAAGCCGCCTTCTCCGGCGCCGCCGACCACCTCTCAACGAGCGCGCGCTCCACGTCTGCCATCGCCATGAGGTGGAAGGGTACGCGTCGACAGCGAGAGCGCACCGTGAGCGGCAGCGACTCCTCCCGGCTGGTGACCAGCACCAACACCACCGAGGGCGGCGGCTCCTCCAGGGTCTTCAGAAAGGCATTGGCCGCTTCGACGTTGAGGGCGTCTGCCGGGTCCATGATGACAACGCGGCAGCGCCCCTCAAACGGCGTCCTGCTCAGCAGCCGCTCAAGCCGTCTCACCTGACAGATGCGGATGTCCTTGGAGCCGTCGATGTGGTGATCGCGGTGGTCGGGCTCCTCGCAGAGGCCACCCACCCGCACCGCCTCCACGTCGGGGTGTTGCCCTATGTCGATCAGGTGGCACTGGCGGCAGCGATGACAGGGAGGATCCTCGCCGCGGCAGTTGAGGGCCATGGCCAGCTCGCGGGCGGCGGTGGCCTTCCCCACCTGAGTCGGACCCACGAAGAGGTAAGCGTGGGAAAGACGGCCCTCGCGCAGGGCGCCCTCCAGCATGGCCACGACGCCCGGCTGCCCCACCAGTCGCCAGGCCATGGCCGTCACGCTCGGGAGCGCCGCCGGGCCGCCGGAGGCTCCTCTTGGAGCACGTCGCAGGCCAGCAGGTCGTCGTAGGTCTCGCGGCGGCGGATCAGGCGCGCGCGGCCGTCCTTGACCATGACCACGGCCGGGCGGAGCGCCCAGTTGTAGTTGCTGGCCAGGGCAAGGGCGTAGGCGCCCGAGACGGGCAGCGCCAGGATGTCCCCGGCCCAGAGCCGGGGCACCTCCGCCTCCGACACTAACACATCGCCGGACTCACAGTAGCGGCCCGCCACCGTCACCTTCTCCTGGGGCGGGTCGGCCATGCGATTGGCCACCAGCACCTCATAGCGCGAGCCGTAGAGGGCGGGACGGATGTTGTCGGCCATGCCCCCGTCGACGGCGACGTAGGTACGCACCCCCGGCACCTCCTTGGTTGCCCCCACCGTATAGAGGGCGACGGCGGCCCGGGCGACAACAGCCCGTCCTGGTTCGACGGTCAGCCTTGGAAGCGAGAGCCCATGCCGTTGACACCCGTCCCGGAAGCTGCCGGCGATCGCTCCCGCGTACTCGGCGATGCCCGGTGTCGGAGCGTCGCGGGTGTACGGCACGGCGATGCCGCCGCCGACGCTGTACTCGCGGAGCTCCAGGCCGTGGCGCTCCTTCATGCGGGCAGCGAACTCCAGTACCACCTCCGTCGCCTCGCGGTAGGGCTCCATCTCCGTGATCTGGGAGCCCAGGTGGTAGTGAAGGCCCAGGACCTCCAGCCCCGGCGAGGCCAGGGCCTGAACCAGGGCCTCTTCGGCGCGGCCGCCCACCAGAGGCAGCCCGAACTTGCTGTCCACCGCCCCCGTGCTGACGTAGGCATGGGTATGGGGGTCCACCCCCGGCGTCACCCGCAGGAGAACGGCCTGCCGCCGTCCCAGCGAGGCCGCGGCATTCCCCAGGAGGGCCAGCTCGTGGAAGTTGTCCACCACCACCCGGCCCACACTGGCCGCCAGGGCCTCACGGATCTCCGGCGCCGACTTGTTGTTACCGTGGAAGTAGACGCGCTCCAGCGGGAAGCCCACGGAGCGGGCGCAGGCCAGCTCGCCGCCGGACACCACATCCAGCCCCAGGCCCTCCTCGGCCACCAGCGAGGCCAGGGCGCGCCCCAGGTAGGCCTTGGCGGCGTACACGATGAGGACGTCCGCGTGGCGGGCCTCGAACTCGCGCCGGAGCTCCCGACAGCGGTCCCGCAGGTCCTCCTCGTCGAAGACGTAGAGGGGGGTGCCGAACTGCCGCGCCAGCTCCACCGTGTCGCAGCCGCCCACCGTCAGGTGGGTGGCATCATCGACGGCGGCGGTCAGGGGCAAGATGTGACGCAGGGCGCTATCGATCTCCGTCATGACCTCAAGCCTCGGCGGACCCTACAGTCAGGGAGCAGAACACATCCTCTCCCTCCCGGCGCGTCTTCACCTTTCCCTCCTGCTCCAGCTTGTGCAGGTGGGAAAGGATCTGGCCTGTCGCCATCGGCACCAGGCGGCGGTCGAGCTCTGGGTACACCGCCTTAACCACGCGCCGCACCGTGTCTCGCCCCTGGCCGATGAAGTGCAGGATCTGTTCGTCGCGCTCCCGGCGGTGGTCCAGGAGCTCCTGGATCTTCCGGTTGGGCTCCTTCACCACCGGTCCGTGGCCGGGGCAGAGGAGGTCGGCATTGAGTGCCTGCATCTTCCGCAGCGAGGCCAGGTACTGAACCATGTCGCCGTGGGGCGGCGGCGCGATGGCCGTAGTGCCCATTCCCAGGACGTTGTCGCCACTGAAGAGGACGCGCTCCTCTTCCAGGAATACGCAAATATGGCCCGCTGTGTGGCCCGGCGTGTGTACCGCCCGCAGGGTGGCCGACCCCACGCGCAGGCGGTCGTTGTCGTCCACCAGGATGTCGGGGCGCACGCGGGCCGTCTCTTGGCGCCAGCGGCGCATGCGTTCCCGCGCCTCTCGCATCTCCTTTGGCACCTCCATGTCGGAGGGGGTCTCCTCGCGAGCCGCGGCCGCCAGAAGGGGCGCCTCCTGACGGTGCATGACAACGCTGGCGCCCGTCGCCTCCCGCAGGCGGTGGGCGCCGCCCGAGTGGTCGGGGTGATGATGGGTCAGCACGATGTAGTCGACACGTAGGCCGGGCAGGCCAGCGAGGTAGCCGAGGCGCTCCTGTACGGAGTCCTCCTCGCTGAAGCCGGCGTCGATCATGGCTGCCCGGCCGCTGTCCACCACCAGGTAGACAGCGGGCGGATAGGGGCCCGTGTATATCTTCACCGGCGCCGGTATGGCGTGGACACGGGCTGTGATGTCCATAGCTCAGGCCTGCCTGCCGGCAGGGACGCGAGGGCAGCGTCCTTCGACAAGAAAAGGCTTGCCCGGCGGCCAGCAACCCTCCTGCTGGCGGGCAAGCTCTCCCGCACGGCCGATTATACAACATCTCTTTGACACCCTGGGGGCCGTCTGGTATCTTCTGCGCAATCTCGGGTCTCGACAAGGAGAGAGATGTCCCGCGGTGAACTCGAGGTCATCAAGGTAGGGCCTCTGGGCCCCTTCAACAACAACGCCTACCTGGTGGTCGACCGCGCCGCCAACGAGTCCATCCTCGTTGACGCCCCCCCGGAGGGAGAGAAGCTGCTCGATGCGGCCCAGGGCACCCGCGTCTCGCGCATTGTCCTCACGCATGGCCACCCTGACCACGTGGCCACCATCGACGTCCTCAAGTCGGCCACCGGCGCCCCCGTCTACTGCCACGAGGCCGACCGTGAGCCTCACGCCGACAAGGTGAACGGCACCCTGGCCGATGGCGAGGAGGTCCCGCTGGGCAACGGCCACTTGCAGGTCATCCACACCCCCGGACATACGCCCGGCAGCATCTGCCTGCTGACCGGCCGGTTCCTCATCGCTGGCGACACGCTTTTCCCCGGCGGACCCGGCCACAGCGCCAGTCCAGAGTCCCTCCAGCAAGAGATCCAGTCCATCCTCCAGCGCCTCTACGTCCTCCCCGATGAGACCGTGGTCTACCCCGGCCACGGCGACGACACGACGATCGGCCAGTCCAAGCAGGAGTACGCCGTCTTCGCGGCGCGGGAGCACCCCCCGGACCTCAGCGGCGATGTCCTCTGGCTGGAGTAATAGGAAGGGACGCAGGAACCCTCAGGCGGCCGTCACGCGCTCCTCGGCGACGCACACCTGGTCCTTGCCCAGGGCCTTGGCGCGGTAGAGGGCCTCGTCGGCCGCCTGGAGGAGGGCTTCGGGGTCCGTTCTCTGGCTGCCGAACTCGGCGGCACCCATGCTCACCGTCACCCGAGCCGTCGTCTTGGCGGCCAGCCGCCACTGCTTACGGGCTACCCGGCTCCGGAAGCGCTCAGCGACGCCAGCGGCGTGCTCCAGGCCGGCCAGAGGCAGCACGAAGATGAACTCGTCACCCCCGTAGCGGCCCACTATGTCCATGGCCCGGCAGGTGGATCGGGCCAGGCCCGCCAGCTCGATTAGGACCCAGTCCCCGCTGCGATGGCCGAGAGTATCGTTGACCTTCTTGAAGTTGTCCACATCGGTCAGGATCACCGACAGCGGCGAGCCTTCGCGCTGACAGCGGGCGCACTGGGCGGTCAGGAACTCCTCGACGTAGCGGCGATTGGGGATGCTGGTGAGGGCGTCGGTGCGGGCGAGGCGGTGCTGCATCTCGACGCTCTCGCGCAGGCGTTCGGCGTACTCCTGGAGCTGCTCGCGGGAGGCCTCCAGTTCCTCGTAGTTCTGGATGGCCTTGATGGCCGCCGCTGCCTGCGCCGCGAGGCCCTCGAGCAACTGTACCTCGTCGGACGGGAAGTCGTGGGGGCGGGGGCTGGCGACGGTGAAGAACCCCAGGACCTCGTTCCCAAAGGAAAGAGGGAAGAGAGCGGAGGAGACCAGCAGGGAGCGACGGAAGAACTCCTGTGCTTCCGTCGGCCGCCGGTCGTCGTGCTGGAGGTCAGGTATCAGGGCTGGTTGGCGGGTCTGGGCGACCTTCAGGTATATGGGCTCCACCTCGCGGGACAGCCCCCATTCCTGCCACGTCCGCGCCTGGGGGCCCTCTGACCAGCGCGACTGGTTAAGGCAGCGGAAGCGAAGCCTGCGGCCATCCTCGGCCAGCACATCGAGGATGGTCAGCTCGTAGCCGGTGACGGAGGCGATAACGGTGGCCAGACGGGTCAGCACCGCCTCCATCTCCCGGGTCTGGGTGATGGCCTGGGCCACCTCCGAGAGGGCGTTGAGCTGCTCGCGCTGCCGGCTCGCCTGAGAGGCGTCCAGGAAGCGCCCGATGAGCACGGTCAGCGAGGGGAGGGAGGCTTCCAGCAGGCGGAGTACATCGTCGGGGATAGGCCCCGACCAGGGGCCACGGGCCAGGAGCATGTCGGAGAAGTTGGTGCGTCCCGGCACGGGAAGGGCCACCCACGGCTGTCCCTGCGCTTCCCGGGCCGGACCCAGCCCTTCGATGCGGCCCTCGGCCCCCACACTAAAGGCCTGGGGCACGTCCAGGAACAACAGCCGGCGCTGCACGTACCGGAGCCCCCGGCTGTCGATGGGCTTCTCGTCTAGCGGCGGGTCGGATGCCCAGCAGAACTCCTGCGCCGGCACGTGGATGATGTGAGCCTCCTCCACACGGGCGCCCTCGCGCAGGGCTTCAGCGGCTAGGCGGAGGGTATCAGCCGCCGCCGGCCCCTGTATTGCCAGCGTGGAGAGGCGATGGAGAGTCTCTTCGAACACGTGCCCCTCAAGGAAAAGGTTCTCATGTAGTTTCTCGGCCATTTGGGTGATCTCCTTTAGTCGTAAGGGTGCAAAGGGCAGCGTTCCGGCCTCATTGGTCTTACCGAGAACCTTCCTGGAATGGGCCGGTCCAGGCGGGAGTAAGCCGTCTTCGCCTCGCGGGAGCACTCCCCGGACCTCAGCGGCGACGTTCTCCGGCTGGAGCAATAGGGAGGGACGGAGGAACGCTCAGGCGACGCGCGCTCGGTCTTCGGCGACGCACACCTGGTCCTTGCCCAGGGCCTTGGCGCGGTAGAGGGCCTCGTCGGCCGCCTGGAGAAGGGTATCGGGGTCCGCTCTCTGGCTTGTGAACTCGGTGGCGCCCAGGCTGACCGTCACCTGAGCCGTCGTCTTGGCGCCGAGCCGCAGGCGCTTGCGGGCCACCCGGCTCCGGAAGCGCTCAGCGAAGGCAGCGGCGTGTTCCAGGCCGGCCAGAGGGAGGACGAAGATGAACTCGTCACCCCCGTAGCGGCCCACCACATCCATCGCCCGGCAGGTGGATTGGGCCAGGCCCGCCAGCTCGATGAGGACCCGGTCCCCACTGCGATGGCCAAGAGTATCGTTGACCTTCTTGAAGTCGTCCACGTCGACTAAGACCACCGCCAGCGGCGAGCCCTCGCGCTGGCTGCGGGCGCACTGGGCGGTCAGGAACTCCTCGACGTAGCGGCGGTTGGGGATATCGGTGAGGGCATCGGTGCGGGCGAGGCGGTGCTGGATCTCGACGCTCTCGCGCAAGCGTTCGGCGTACTCCTGGAGCTGCTCGCGGGAGGTCTCCAGTTCCTCATAGTTCTGGATGGCCTTGATGGCCGCCGCCGCCTGCGCCGCTAGGCCCTCCAGCAACTGTACCTCCTCGGGCGAGAAGGTCTGGGGGTGTGCGCTGCTGATGGAGAGGAAGCCCAGGGCCTCGTCACCAAAGCAAAGGGGCACTGTGGCGGCTGAGACCAGCAGGCTGGCACGGAAGAACTCGCGTATCTCCGGCGGCCGCCGTTCGTCGTGCTGGAGGTCAGGTATCAGGGCTGGTTGGCGGGTCTGGGCGACCTTCAGGTATATGGGCTCCACCTCGCGGGTCAACCCCCATTCCTGCCACGTCCGCGCCTGGGGGCCCTCTGACCAGCGCGACTGGTTAAGGCAGCGGAAGCGAAGCCTGCGGCCATCCTCGGCCAGCACATCAAGGGCAACCTGCTCGTAGCCGGTGACGGAGGCGATAACGGTGGCCAGGCGGGTCAGCACCGTCTCCATCTCTTGGGTCTCGGTGATGGCCTGGGCTACCTCCGAGAGGGCATTGAGCTGCTCGCGCTGGCGGGTGGCCTGAGAGGCGTCCAGAAAGCGCCCGATGAGTACCGTCAGAGCGGGCATGGACGCCTCCAATAGGCGGAGCGCCCGGTCCGGGACCGGCCCCGACCAGGCGCCGCGGACCAGGAGCATGTCGGTGTAGTTGCTGCGCCCAGGGATGGGCATTGCCACCCACGAGCATCCCTGGGCTTCCCGGGCCGGCCCCAGCCCTTCAATGCGCCCCCCCTCCCCCACGTTGAAGCCCATCGGCACGCCAAAGGCCGCCAGGCGGCGCTGCACGTGCAGGAGCCCGCCGTCCCCGATGGGCTTCTCGTCCAGCGGCGGGTCGGATGCCCAGCAGAACTCCTCTGCCGGCACGTAGATGATGTGGGCCTCTTCCGCGCCAGCGCCGTCGCGCAGGGCTTCAGCGGCTAGGCGCAGGGTGTCAGCCGCCGGCGGCGCCCGTATTGCCAGTGCGGATAGGCGATGGAGAGTATCCTCGGACATCAGCCCTCCAAGAAGGCGACCTCTGAGGTAGTTTTCGGCTACCTTGGCGTCCTCCCGCAGTCGCGGCGGTGCAAGAAAGACGACTTTCAGGCCGCATTGCCTGTTACAGGAGGCCTTCCTAGAATGCGAATGGAGGTGGGCGCCGCCGAGACGGACCCGTCCGGGCGCGCGGGTTGCCGGAGACCGCCTGGAGGCGGTCTGGCACAGGACGGGCAAGATCCCCGGCGCCTTTGTAGTAGCTTGTCCTATCGCAAGACAACCCTCCGCAACGGACTGCGAATCCTGACGGCGCCCATGCCCCACACCCGCTCCGTGAGCATCAGCGTCTACGTGGGCGCGGGTTCGCGCTACGAGACGCCGCCCGAGGCCGGGCTCTCCCACTTCGTCGAGCACCTCTGCTTCAAGGGAACCGAGCGCCGGCCCACGCCGCGCGAGATCTCGGAGGTCATCGACAGCGTGGGCGGCATCCTCAACGCCGGCACCGACCGCGAGCTCACGGTCTACTACTGCAAGGTAGCGCTCCCCCACCTGGAGCTGGCCCTGGACGTCCTGGTGGACATGCTTAGACACCCCCTCTTCGCGCCCGACGAGGTGGAGAAGGAGCGCAAGGTCATCCTGGAGGAGCTGGCCATGGTGGCCGACTCCCCCTCCCAACAGGTCGACGTGCTCATCGACGAAGTGCTGTGGCCCGACCAGCCCCTGGGCTGGGACGTGGCCGGCAGCGAGGAGTCGGTGCTGGGTATCACACGGGAGATGACGCTCGCCTACCTGCGGCGACAGTACGTCCCCAACAACGCCGTCGTCAGCGTGGCCGGCAACGTCACCGAGGACGAGACGGTGGAGCTGGTGGGCCGCTACCTAGGCGACTGGGAGCGCGGCATCCCCGCCGGCTGGTTCCCAGCCGTGAACGGCCAGACCGCCGCTCGCACCGGCATGCTCTACAAGCGCACCGAGCAGGCCCACCTGTGTCTGGCCCTCCGCGGCCTCTCCAGCCAGCACCCGGACCGCTACGTGCTCGACCTCCTGAGCGTCGTCCTCGGCGAAGGGATGAGCAGCCGCCTCTTCCAGGAGCTGCGGGAGCGTCGTGGGCTCTGCTACGACGTTCACAGCTATGTGAGCCACTTCCTGGACGCCGGCTCCTTCTCCATCTACGCCGGCGTCGAGCCCGGCAACGCCCGGGAGACGGTGGCGGCTCTCTTGGAGGAGCTGTGCCGCCTCCGCGACGGCGTCTCTGAGGAGGAGCTGAGCAAGGCCAAGGAGCTCTCCAAGGGGCGCCTCCTCCTGCGCATGGAGGATACCCGCAGCGTCTCCGGCTGGCTGGGGGCCCAGGAGATCCTGAGCGGGCGGGTGCGCACCGCCGACGAGGTGGTTGAGATCCTGGACGCCATCCAGCCCGCCGACCTGGCCCGGGTGGTCAGCAACCTTTTCCAGACCGATCAGCTCAACCTGGCCGTCGTCGGCCCCTTCCGGAGCGACAAGCGCTTCGCGGCGTTGCTCAGGCTGTAGGCGCCCTGGAAGCTTGGAGCAGTGGAACCTTGGAGCAGGGGTAGCCTTGGCGGCATACCGGGCGCCACCGAGCACCTGATCCGCTTCCCGGAGAAGACGCGGATGTGTGCAGCATGCGACCCATCGTGACCATCGCCGACACAACCAAGGGTCTTCCCGCCGCCTTCGACGCCATCTTCGCGCCCCACGGCGGCATCGCCAGCGTGATCCCGGCCGGCAGCAAGGTCTACCTCAAGCCCAACGGCATCCACTTCTCCTCGGGCATGCACACGGACCCCGTCGTTGTCGATGCCCTGCTGGCTTACCTGCGGGACCACGGCTACCGGCGGCTGGCCCTGATGGAGAATTCCACGCATGGTGTCTCGACCCGCCTCGTGTTCGCAGTGAACGGCTACGCTGACATCGCCCGCCGGCACGGCGCCGAGCCCGTCTACCTGGACGAGGGCGGCACGGTCGCCTACACCCTGGAAGGCGAGGAGACGCCGATCCGCATTCCCCGCCGGCTCTATGAGGCCTTCATCGACCCCTCACGCCGCCCAGGCAACTTCTACCTCAGCTTGCCCAAGCTGAAGACCCACTCGATGACGACAATGACCCTGGGCGTGAAGAACCAGCAGGCATTCCCCATCGACCGGGACCGCATGCACTTCCACAACCACGAGACATTGCACCTTCGCCTCGCCCGCCTCTATCGCATGGTGCAACCCGATTTCTGCATCATCGAGGGGATAACGGCGATCTTCAACGGGCATGTACCGCCCAGGGCGCTACTGGGGGAAAGCAGCGTGCGGCTGAACGTGCTTGTTGGCGGGCAGGACACGGTAGCAGTGGACACCGTGGGTTGCAGGGTGATGGGCTATGCCATCGAGGAAGTGGAGCACCTCCGCCTGGTGGCAGAGTGGGGCCTGGGCGAGGGCCGGCTCGAACACATCGAGGTCATCGGTGATCTGGGCCGTTTCCGGCAGCGCTATCCGTACGCCCTGCTGCGGCGCTTCCCTTCAGACGTGCGTATTGTCGAGGGCAGAGAGCGCGCCTGCGTCGAGGGCTGCAAGGGGAACACCGAATGTGCCCTGGAGATACTGAGCAACGACTACCCCAGCCAGGGCGGCTTCACCATCGTCTTCGGCAGGGGCTTCGATGATGCCGACCTGGAGGACTTGCACGGCGACATTTTGGTGGCAGGGGCGTGTGCAATCAACGACCGGGGCGCGGACCTGCGCCGGCGCTACCGCGGTCGCCGGATCATCGAAGTAGGTGCCCACAATGACCTGCGCGGCATTACGGCCGGGCTGGCCACTCTCATGAAGATCAGGCCCATGGACCTGATACCCCTGAACCCCCTCCGCTCGTCCTGGATTCTGCTACAGGCCAAGGTGCACGGCCTCAACTCGCGTATGCCGCCCCTCCTGGGAGGACCGGCGCCGACAGGCCTGCGCGGGGCCGAAAGAGCCTGGTACCGCGAGGGCGGGTAGAGCGCTGGAACCGTGGAACCCTGGAACAGGGCTGGCCCGTGCACGGTTGTCGGGCTCCTGGGTGTCCCCCGCGCCGGGACGTAACCCGCCCGGCCCGCCCTCATCTCCCGCGCCGCCGCGCGCTCGCTCTAAGGAAGCCCCGCCCGCGAAGTCGATGTCCAAAGCGTTGGGCAAGGGTCTCCGCACGTGTAGACCTCCCTGCGTCTCCTCACAGCAGAGTCTGCACCCGCCAGGTGTGCGTCATAGACCTGAATCCACGGATCAGGTTCCTACTCATCCTCATCCTCTTCCTCTTCGTCGGCGGTGGTGGCGACGGGCTCGGGTACGGAGGGCAGGATGGCTTCGACGTGCTCCTCCCGTCGGCGGCGGCGGGGCGGCAATCCGTCGATGAGTTTGCGGAGCGAGGCAAGGGTGTCGAAGGCATCCTTGCTGCGAGTCTCCACTCCGACGCCAACGACTGCCGCCTCCCGCAGCATCTGGAGGTCGGCGGCGGTAGCCTGGGGCGAGACGGGGAGGATCAGCGGCTTGCGGGCGAGCCCGCTGATGCGCTGGAGTTCCATCTGGCGGCGAACGGTCAGCGGACCCTCCCACCGGGGAAGGAGAATGGCGTCCAGGGGCAGGGCCTCCAGTGTGCGGAGGTGCATGTCGGGTAGATCGCTCTCCAGGGAGAGGACGTGGCCCAGGTTCGACTCCAGGAGGGCGGCGGCGAGAGCCGTCTCCGGCTCAAGGACCACATAGTCCACTCCCAACTCCCTGAGGTGAGCGGCGGCCTCGCCGTCCACCCGGGGCACGCGGAGGCCGCAGGGAACTTCACCCAGAGCGTCGACGACTTGCTTCACGTCCTTGTCTTTGGGATCGGACGCAGCGAGGAGGCAGGTGTCGGCACCTTCGGCGGCGGCCTGCTTTGCGGCCTCAGGCGAGAGGGAGGGCAGGAAGGCGGCCAGCAGGAGGGAGGGGTTGGAAGTGCGGGCGGCGGCGCCAAACCCGATAGGCAGCGAGTCGACGCGCAGGGCTCTGCGTATGCGCTCTGCCAGCTTGCTCATGAAGGGGAAGCCTCCGACGGATGAGAATCGGGTCGCTCTCGATGATAGGTGGGCTCAGGAGCAGTGTCAATTCGGGACAATGCCGGGGCGACTCCGCCTGGGAGAGGGCGGGGGGAGCGCCTTGGGCGCTCCCCCCGCCGGTTGCGTCGTCGTCGGACAGTCGGGGCTAGGCCCTGATCTTCTTCACCGCCTCCAAGAGGGCGGGCATCACTTGGCGGTAGTCGCCAACGATGCCGAGGCGAGCGTAGTTGAAGATGATGGCCTCGGGATCCTTGTTGACGGCGATGATGTTCTTGGAGCCGGTGCAGCCCGCCATGTGCTGGCTGGCGCCGGATAGGGCGACAGCTATGTAAAGTGTGGGACCCACCACCTTGCCGGTGAGGCCGATCTGGTCCGCCACGGGACGCCAGCCCATGTCACAGGCGGCACGGGTGGCACCCACAGCGCCTCCCAGGACGCTGGCCAGCTCCTCCAGGACCTGGAAGCCTTCCGTCCCGCCGATGCCGCGGCCACCGGTGACGACGACCTCGGCGTCCTCCAGGCGGATGCCGGCCGCCTCCACCTTCTTGGTCTGCAGAAGCTTCGTGCGCAGGGCGGACGGATCCAGCGAGACGCTCACCGTGGCCACCTCGCCCTGGCGGGAGGCGTCTTTCACCAGGGGGTCGTTGGACTTGGGGCGCACGGTGGCCATTTGAGGCATGGTATTGCTGGTGTGGACGGCGCGGGCGGCACCGCCGTAGCACGGCCGCGTCATGGCGACCTTGCCGTCCTGCACGTCCAGCTCGACGCAGTCCATGGCGACGGTCGTTCCCAGGCGGAAGGCCAGGACGGGCGCCAGGTCGCGGCCGATATCGGTCTGGCCCAAGATAACCGCGGCCGGGTTGGCCTCGCGGCAGACCTGCTCCATGGCGCTGACGTAGGCGTCCGTCGTGTACCCAGCAAGCTGGGCGTCGTCGGCGACGAAAACCTTGTCCGCGCCGAAGGCGATGGCCTCCTGGGCGAGGCTGGCGACGCCGGAGCCGACCAAGGCGGCGCAGGCGGGCTGTCCCAGGCTGCCGGCCAGTCGGCGGGCGGCGGCCAGCAGTTCGGGGGTGATGGGGGCCAGGGCGCCGTCGGTGGTCTCGGCGAAGATGAGGACTCCGTTCTCGTTAGCCATTCTTCAGTTCTCCTTCATGAGGGGTGAGTTCCAGCAGCCTAGATCAGCTTGGCCTCGCGCAACTTCTGGGCAAGGGCAGTGGCGGCTTCCTCTGGCGTTTCGCCTTCCACGAATTCGCACTTGCTCTCCTGAACCGGTATGAACAAGCGGTCCAGGTTGAGGCGAACACCTTTCTTTCCCACCTGGCTGGCGTCAAGGCCCAGATCAGAGGCGGCCCACACAGTGACCTGCTTGCGGGCAGCCGCCATAATCTGCTGGAGCTTGGGGTAACGGGGCTCCCCCATCTCGTTGCTGACCGTCACCAGGCAGGGGATCGGCACCTCCACGGTCTGATACCCGTCAGCGAGCACCCGCTCGACTACCAGCTTGCCGTCCTTGTGCTCGACCTGCCTGGCGATGGTAGCCGCCGGGAGCCCCAGCATCTCGGCCATGGCGGACCCCGTGACGCCCATGTCCCAGTCGACTGCCTGGCGGCCGCAGAGGACGACGTCGACATCGCCGAGCTTCTTGATGGCAGTGGTAAGCACTAGGGCGGTGGTGTAGCTGTCGCCGTCCTCGAAGGCGGCGTCGGACAGAAGGACGCCCTCGTCGGCGCCCATGGCCAGCCCGTGCTTGATGACGTCGCGGGCGCCGGCGGGCCCCATGCTGATGAGGGTGATCTTGCCCTCACCGGCGGCATCGCGGATGCGGAGGGCGGCCTCCACGGCGATGGCGTCGAACTGGCTGATGACTGGCTGGACGCCGGCCGCTGGGACCACCTTTTTGTCGGCCTCGTTGACCTGGAAGCTGGATGGTGGCGCCTCTGGGTCTGGCACCTGTTTGACGCACACAATCATGTTCAACGGCATGCTCTACCTCCTGCTATTGGGACTAGAGATGATTGCGAGGCTTCACGGGGCGCCGGGATAAGGCCCCTGGGCGAGCCTCGCGCTCTCGCTGGCGGCCCCTGGCTGGGGGCCATGACTGGCCTAGCTGCTCTCTCCCTCCGCTGGCGCGGCCTCGGGATGGGTAGGCTCTGCCTGGCGGCTGGCGGGCAGCGTTGCCGCCGCCAGGAGTTCGGCCAGGTCGAGGACGCGCATGCGCTTCGTCTCGTCAGGTTCGACGGCCGGGATGCCATCTTCGAACATCTGGATGCACAGGGGGCAGGCTGTCGCCAGGACCTGGGCGCCGGTGGCCTGCGCCTCTTCAGAGCGCTCGTTGTTGATGCGCTTGCCCTGGGACTCTTCCAGCCACATGTGCGAGCCCCCGGCGCCGCAGCAGAAGCCGGTGCGGCGGCTCCGGGCCATCTCGATGAGCTGCGTGCCGGGCAGGCTGGAGATGACGTCGCGTGGTGCCTGCAAGACGCCGTTGTGGCGGCCCAGGTAGCAGGAGTCGTGGTAGGTCACCTGCTGGGCCGCTCCGTTCTTGGGCTTCAGGCGGCCCTCCTGTAGCAACTGGGCCAGGAACTGCGAGTGGTGGATCACCTCATACTGGCCATCCAGTTGCGGGTACTCGTTCTTGAGGGTGTTGAAGCAGTGGGGACAGGCGGTGATGATCTTCTTGACCCCCTTGGAGTTCAGGGTCTCGATGGTCTGCTGGGCCTGGATCTGGAAGAGGTACTCGTTGCCGAAGCGGCGGGCGGGGTCGCCGGTGCAGCTCTCCTCCTCGCCCAAGACGCCGAAGCTGACGCCCGCCTCCATGAGGAGCCGGGCAATAGCCTGGGTAACGGGCAGGTTCCGCTCCACCAGGGCCGCGGAGCAGCCTACCCAGAAGAGGTACTCCTGCTGGCTGTCGAACCGGGGTACCTCCACGCCCATCTCCTCCATCCAGGAGGTGCGGGTAAGGACGGTCCCGCGCCAGGGGTGGCCACGCTGCTCGATCTGCATGAGGGTGGCCGCTGCCAGCTCCGGCATGTTGGCCTCGTTCATGACCAGGAAGCGGCGCATGTCCATGATCGAGCCGATGTGCTCGTTGAAGACAGGGCATTGCTCCTGGCAGGCGCCGCAGGTGACGCAGTCCCAGACAGGCTCGAACCCCACGTGCTCTATGGTCTCACCCATCTCCCCATCGAGAGGCACGGTGCCCAGCGTGTGGGGGGCAAAGGCCGAAGGCACGTGGGCCTCACAAGCTCGGCGTAGGTCGTGCATGATCTTCTTGGGTGAAAGCGCCTTGCCGGTGAGGAAGGCGGGGCAGTTGATCTCGCAGCGGCCGCACTCCGTGCAGGTGTAGTAGTCCAGCATCTGCTTCCAGGTTAGGTCCTTCACCCGGGCGGCGCCGAAGACCTCCAGCGTCTCCAGATCGGGCATGGGCTGGAGGACGCCGGTCGGCTGCAGGGTACGGAAGAAGACGTTGAAGAAGACGCTGAGGACGTGGGAGTGCTTGGAGAAGGGCAGGAAGCAGAGGAAGGTCAGGAACACGATGAGGTGCGCGTACCAGAAGGCGGTGTGCAGGGCTTCGGCGGCACTACCCTCCAGGCCCACGGTGTCCCACAGGTTGGCGACCCCGAAGGCGACAAAGGATAGGTAGTCCTTGTCCCCTCTCTCCAGGGCGATGTCGAAGCTATTGGTCAGGATATCGGCAACCATCAGACCCGCGATCAGCCCCAGGATAGTCCAGGCGTCTATGTTCAGGGTGATCCGCGCCGGCCGGAGCACTGTGCGCTGGAAAACGGCCACACTGACGCCCGCAATGACGACGACGTTGAAGAGGTCCATGACCGGCCGGTAGTAGGTGTAGACGCCGTCAAGGAGGCTCTGGAGGCTGGCGTCTTCATGGACGCCGTTGAGGAGGAAGTTGATGGTACGGAATAGGAGCGTGAGAAAGCCCCAGAAGATCATCGTGTGGGCCAGGCCCGAGATCCAGTAGCGCCGGCGACTGGCCACCCGCCAGTTGCCCAGGACGAGGCCGAGGGCGGTGATGAGCCGCCGGGGGATCTGGTCCCAGCGCACCACCATCTTGCCCCGGAGGATGACCCGGAGCCGTATGTATACTGCCCATGCGAAGAAGGCCAGGAAACCCACAAAGATGAGGTAGAAGAAGATGTTACCTGGGAGCTGTGTCGAGGGGGCCATCGTCCCTCCTTGCTTGGGGTCAGCCGGCTAACAGAGGGGCCCAAGGCAGCAAGTCTGCTCCCGGGCAGGGGCCGGCCGCGCCGTTATGATAGCTGGCCGCTTCTTTTATGGTCAACGCTGCTTCGGGCGCCGCCGGGTCTGCGGTGGCGCGACACCTGCCCCCGGTGGGAGCTAGTGTCCTGAGTCAGAGATTCGCTAACAGATGCAATGCTTTGTCTTTGTCATGCTGAACGAAGTGAAGCATCCGTCGGACCACGCCTGCCATCACGGATTCTTCGCTAACGCTCAGAATGACATTTGGCTGCGGATTTCTGATTCACCACACTAGGCGCCGTACGTCTTGCGCAGGTCGGTCTTTAACACCTTGCCCAGGGGGTTGCGCGGCAGCTCGTCCACTAAGGTCACCTCTGACGGAGCCTTGAAACTGGCCAGCCGCCCCTTGCAGTACTGGACGATCTCCTCCTTGGTAAGCGTCTCCCCAGGCTTGAGCACCACAACGGCCATGACCTTCTCGCCCCACTCGGCGTCGGGGACGCCGATGACGGCGGCGTCCGCGATCTTGGGGTGATCCTCCAGGCAGGCCTCAATCTCACCCGGCGAGATGTTCTCGCCGCCGCGGATGATGAGGTCCTTGGTGCGCCCGGTGATGAAGAGGTAGCCGTCTTCGTCCAGGTAGCCGACGTCGCCGGTGTGCAGCCAGCCGTCGACCACGGCCTCGGCCGTCTCCTTCTCCCGCTTGAAGTACTCCTGCATGATGCGGGCGCCGCTGACGCAGATCTCGCCCTCCTGGTGCGGCTCCAACATCTCCCCCCGGCTGTTCATGATCGCTATGGCGATGTCGTCCATGGCGCGGCCCACCGAGCGCAGGCGCTCGAGCTTCTTCGCTTTCTCCTCCTCCGTGCCCTCGATGCGGTGATCCTCCGGGCCCAGGTAAGTGAGCGTGGACGTGCTCTCGGTCTGGCCGTAGGCGTTCATGAGGGCACACTTGAACACGCCAACGGCGCGGCGGACCACCTCGTAGGGCATGGGCGCGGCGCCGTAGGTGATGACTTGGAGAGAGCTAAGGTCGTACTTATCGAAGTCCGGGTGCTCCATGATGCGCTTGAGCATGGTGGGGACCACGAAGCTGTGGGTCACGCGCTCCCTCTGGACCGTCTCCAGCCATAGCTCGGGCTCGAACTGGGGCAGCATGACCAGAGTGCGGCCGCCCCAGATCGACGAGAGGGGGACGGTGGCCCCAGCCACGTGGTAGAGGGGTACGGAGAGGAGGGTCACCTCGCGCTCGGCCTCCGGGTCGGCAGGGTTCATGGTGTTGGTGACGTAGACGGAGAGGGTCAGGTGAGTAAGGATCACGCCCTTGGGCAGCGCGGTGGTGCCGCTGGTGTAAAGCAGCATGGCCGGGTCATCATCCCCGGTCTCGACGAAGACCTCCTCGTCGCTGCCGGACCTTAGGAGATCCTCATAGGAGTTCATGCCCTCTGCCGCCGGCCCGTAGCAGAAGAAGTTCTTGACAGCGCCGAGCTCGGGGCGGATGGCGGAGACCAGGTCCAGGTAGCGGGGGCCCACAAAGAGGGTCTGGGCCTCCGAGTTGTTGAGCATGTAGGTAATCTCTTCGCGCTTGGCCCGGTAGTTGAGAGGGACAAACGTGGCCCCTATCTTGGCGCAGGCGTAGTAGGTCTCGATAACCTCCGAACCGTTGAGGGACATGACCGCAACCTTGTCGCGGCGGGAGATGCCCAGCGACAGGAGGGCGTTGGCGAGGCGGTTGACGCGCTGAGCCAACCCCATGTACGTGGTGCGCCGGCCCTCGCAAACCAGGGCGTCGCGGTCAGGCACCATCACAGAGCTAATCTGCAAGAACTCGCCCGTGTTCATCGTTTCCCCCAGTGCAAACTGTTAGCCTCATGTTACGTCATGGCGATCTCGCGTGCCAGGCCGCCAGCCCGGCCTCCGCCTCCGACGAGGCCAGGGCCTGGCAGGCCAGGCGCTCCTCTAGGGCGAGGCCCTGGTCCAGCGGCATGTCCAGCCCCCGTAGCACCGCCTGCTTGGCCCGTCGCAGCGCCTCGCTGGGCCGCCGGGCGAGCGAGCGCGCCAGGGCCTCCGCCTCCGGGTAGAGCCGCTCGCGGGGCACGACGCGCTGCACCAGTCCCAGGCGCCAGGCCTCGTGAGCGTCGATGTCGTCCCCGGAGAGGATGAGCCCCATGGCGACGCCGGGGCTGATGGTCCGGGGCAAGAGCTGAGTGCCGCCGGCCGACGGTATGTAGCCCAGGGTCACCTCCGGGAGACCCAGGCGGGCGTCCTCGGAGGCGATGCGGAAGTCGCAGCACATGCTCATCTCGCAGCCGGCCCCCAGGGCGAAGCCGTGGATGGCGGCTACCAGGGGCAGGGGAAGGCTGAGCATAAGGCCCCAGAGGTCGCGCTCGTGGCGGGCGCGCCGCGCCTCGACGAACGATGGTGCAGTGCCGAACTCGCTGATGTCGGCGCCGGCGGAGAAGCCCCGTTCACCGGCCCCTTTGATGACGAGGACGCGGACATCCGGGTCGTCGCGGATGGCCTCCATGACCGTCCACATCTCGTCGCGCATCTGGAGGCTGACGGCGTTGAGCACCCCCGGCCGGTTGAGCGTCAGCCAGGCGACCTCGCCTGCCTTGTCGTAGACTATCGTCTCGAAGCCGTTCACCGTCACCGGCACGGGGCGCGGGGAGCCGGTTGCGCGGCGCGTTGCTCCCCGTTCTCTGCTCCTGTCGCTACACCCAGTCTGGCTTGCGGATCTGGCTGCGCTGCTTGTTCTGGAGGGCGCGGGCCAGGTCCTCGTTGATCTTGCGGCTGAGGAGCTTCATGGGCTCGCTGGCAGGCCGCATCTCGTCGCTGCGCCAGCGGCGGATGCGGGCGCGGTCGGCGTCCGCCAGCTCCGTCTCCTGGAGAAGCCGGTCCACCACGCAGGTCATAAGGGCCCAGGTCTCGTCGCTGTTGAACTCGACGTTCATGCGGTCAGCCCCTCCGGGAGCGCACGAAGCGGCCCTTGCGCTTGACAATGCGGTCCGTGCGGTCGTCTATCAGGCCGCCCAGGGCCTCGTTCATGCCCAGGGCCAGGTCGGCCATCTGGGCGGTGCCATCGGCTCGGGCCGAACGCCAGCCGCGAACGGCGGCGCGGCCCTCCTCCGAGAGGTCGGCCTGGTCCAGCACCTGGGAGACGACAAGCATCATCACGGACCAGGCTTCGTCCTGTTCGAGAATGACGTACATCTGCGCTCAGCCCCTGTAGAGGAGGGCTTCAGCCCTCCACTTCCTCCCCTGGAGGCCTGAAGGCCTCCGCTACACCTCCGTCACTTCCCCTTGAAGCGTGGTGTGCGCTTCTCGAGGAAGGCCCGCACCCCCTCGGCGCGGTCTTGGGTGGTCTGGAGAATGATGGTGAGGTCCGTCTCATAGCGCAGGGCCTGCTCCAGCGTCATGTCCAGGCCCCGGTTGACGGCTTCCTTGGCGTAGCGCACGGCGATGGGCCCGCGGGCCGCGATGCGCTCCGCCAGGGCCTCGGCCTCGGCCAGCAGGCGCGCCGAGGGCACCACCTGGCTCACCAGGCCGGTGCGCAGGGCTCCCTGGGCGTCCACGGCCTCGCCGGTGAGGATCATCTCCAGCGCCTTGCTGCGGCCGACTATGCGGGGCAGCCGCTGGGTCCCGCCCGCCCAGGGGATGAGGCCATGGCCGGTCTCCGGGCAGGCGAAGCGGGCCTCCTCGGCGGCCAGGCGGACGTCGCAGGCCAGGGCCAGCTCCAGGCCGGCGCTGAGGGCATCGCCGTTGACGGCAGCGATGACCGGCCGCGGCAGGCGGGCCAGGCAGCCGAAGGGGTCTCCCAGCAGGCCCTGGTCACGCGCCCAGGCTAGGGGCGACTCTCGCTTCGGGTCCAGCCCCGATAGGTCCCAGCCCCGGCAGAAGGCATCGCCCTCGCCGGTGAGGATGACGGCGCGCACGGCGTCGTCGTCGCTCAGTTGCTGGCAGGCGGCGGCGAGCTCCTGGACGGTCTGGCCATCGACAAGGTTGCCGCGTTCGGGTGTGTGAAGGCGGAGGTAGGCGATGGGCCGGCTGCGCTCCAGCACGAGTGTCTGGTAGGTCATAGGTGGAAGGCTTTCGGCGGCAGAGGCCACCCGCCGCAAGGCCCGCGCTCCAATGCGCTCTGGGGCCCAGAGCGAGGCCGATCTTAGCAACGGGCACCGGGGGTGTCAAGGAAGCGGGCGGTTATGCTGAAGACACACCTGGTCATGAGTGCGTTGAGCAGTCTCACCGAGAACAAGTGATTGTGGTATCCTCTGGATCGACATGGTTCATTCGTCACCTGGCGATCCCGAAGGGCGGCGGCTGGCGAGAAGGCGTTCTCGATTTCTGGCGGAAGCTGCCCGTGTAGCGCGCGCCTTGGAGATTCTCCTGGAGAGGGCGGAGTTCCCGAAAGATGCCTGCACCAAGCTTGTGAGCGAACTGGGAGCTCAAGAGCGAGCAGAAGTCCAAAAGGCCCATGGGAGAATCGAGGCGCGAAGGCGGTTCAAGAAGCACTCCGCCCAGCCGCTGCTGGATCAACGACCTATCTCACACCTGCACATTGACGAGGCCGGTAAGTCCAACCCAGAGAACTTGCCTGGCCGGACCTTCTTTGCCCTCGGTGGTGTTGCTTTGCAAGAGCCAAAGGGGTCGGTGTATTGCAGGGCCGCCGACGAAATCAAGCTTGAGTTCTTCGGTCGGGCAGACTTCGCCTTCCATGAGCCCTTTATGCGGACGCGATATCAAACGCGTGATGTCGACTACAGCTTCGGTGGTGACAAGAAGCGGCAAGCCGAATTCGACTCCTCGATCGAGCAGCTCTTGAAGGACACAGAGTTCACGACCTTCGGCGTGGCCGTTAGGAAAACCGCGTTTGAAGAGGATTTTGTGAAGACTGGATTGGACCCATATCTGCCCACCGACATCTATGCCCTGGCAATGGTTCTGCTTCTTGAGCGGTACGTAGATGGCTTGGCGCATCATCCGGTCAATCAGATGGGCCGTGTCACTCTCGAGAGCCAAGGCCCCAAGGAGGACGCCTATCATCAACTAGTGTAGTGCTTCTAACGCTTCGTTAGCTCGTCGGACTTTGTCGAGGATCGTCTGCACCGATGCGGTCCAGACGAAGGGCGTGGGATGCTCGTTGCGCTGGTCAAGGTACTGGTAGATCGCCGCG
>Ga0315289_10000532_pt1 | contig 58596 bp, 62 predicted proteins | sample YL17G11_40_MG_FD_203452 | JGI IMG/M metagenome (GOLD analysis project Ga0315289, IMG submission 203452) | Sediment microbial communities from Yellowstone Lake, YNP, Wyoming, USA - YL17G11_40 | ecosystem: Environmental > Aquatic > Freshwater > Lake > Sediment | place: USA: Wyoming | collected... | reverse complement strand
TGCAAAAGTCTTACGACGCGGTAAAGAGCATTGCCGCGGATAAGGGCGGCTATTTAGCCACCGCGGATTTTCAGGAAGAAAAAGGCGTGGACGGGGTGACCCAGAAGACCAGCGCCCGCCTGACTTTGCGCGTGCCCCGGGCTAAGCTGGAGGAGACTTTAGACGCTTTGCGGGCTCTTGGACAGGTCCGGGATTTTAATATCCAGTCCAGCGACGTCAGCCGGGAATATTCTCAAGTTTTGACCGAGTTCAACACGACCAAAGTCATTTACGACAAACTGCGCAAGAAATTTGAAGCCCGCGGTAACACGGTCGACGAAGCCATCCAGTGGGAAAGTGAGCTTACGCCTTATGAGAAAAAGCTGGAAGCTTTGAAGACCCGCATGACCGAACTGGACAACCTGATCGCCATGTCCACGGTCAACGTCCAGTTATTTACCGCGGTCTGGCGTTATGAGTCGGCTTTGAACATCGAAGTGGACGACTTGGCCAAGACTTATGAAGCTATCACTAAGTTAGCCCAGGATGATCAGGCTAATATCGTGAGAGGCGGTTACGCGCAAGTCACTGCCGGCCGGGCCCAGGCTTCTACAGCTTTGCGCTTATCTTTAGACAAAGTGGTGACGTTGACCGACAGCCTTAAAAAACTGGGTAAGGTCACCAATTTCCAGGTGATATCCGCTAACCTTCCCGAAGGCTGCAGCCTGAAAGACGCTTCCGGTAAAGCCTGTCCGAAGAACGGCAGCGCCATTTTGAACGTGAACTTTTACGTGCCGGCCTGGAAAGTGGCCTGGCGTTCCAGTAAAGACACGGCCCATGAACGATTAATGGAATCTTTGGCCGGCATGATCAGCTGGCTGGTGGACCACATGGCGGCCATCATCGTGGTGATGCTGGTATTAGCCGCGGGTTATTTCGCGGGGTTAGGCATCGCCGGGGCGATCCGTAATCGGCAGCAAGGTCCCAAAGAGTAAGACCACTGCTTCGGTCAAACCTCTTTGACAATTCGGCGGATCAATTTACGTCGGCCGCGACGTAAAATCCCAAAGTAGCTTACGAGGAAAGACCGAAGGGTTACTATATAGCGCGGGGAGGCGATCACCTCCCCGCGTTTCTTTAATCATGGGAGGGAAAGATGGGATCACAAAATAAAGACCAAAAGAATCTTAGTCTGATCTGGTGGGTGCTGGGGTGTTTGGCGATAGTGTTTATCTGGGCCGCGGTGGAGTTGACCGGCAAGTTGTTTAAATCAGGTTATCAAGTGCCCGCCCAGGGCCTGCTGGCTTATTATTCTTTTGATTCTGGCGCCCCGGATTCCAGCGTGGGCAACCCCGAGTTTGTTGCCGGCGTCCACGGTAAAGCCTTGCGTTTTGACGGCAAGACCTATGTGTATGTTAAAAACCCTCCGGACGGCAAATTTAATCTCGGGACCGGGGATTTTACGCTTTCTTGCTGGATAAATACCACGGCGTCCACCGTGGGTAACGATTGGGCCAGAGACGATATCGTGGCTTTAGGCGATCCTTACAACAGCGGTATTGCCATTTCCAGCATGAACAACCGGGCCGCGGCTTTTGTCGGGTCGACCGGCCGTCAGGGCTATAGCCAGGAGAGCCCGGTCGTCAACGACGGCCGCTGGCATTATTTGGTAGTTTCAAGGCAGTCCGGCGTGGTCTATCTTTATGTGGACAATGGTCTCCGGCACAAATATGATTTTAGCGGCGACGTGACGGTCACAAGTGATCTTTTTATCGGCCGGCACGGCACTAAAGATATCTGCTATTTCGAGGGTTTGATCGACGAGGTCACATTTTATAATCGCAGCCGAAGTCAGCAGGAGATCGCCGCAGAATTTAACGGTTTCGTTCCAAGATGATTTCCTCATCCCAGCTGCTTCCGGTGGCATAATCAACCCGTTTGGCTTCGTTCGGGGTTGCGGTTTGACAGGCTCACCGTCCTGAGCGAAGCCGAAGGAATACCGAGCGCAGTCGAGGCGTCAACCTGCGTTCATTGCGCCGTAAAATCCCAAAGTAGTTTATTTTTACCCGTCCCCCGTTATTTTCAATAAGACAAAAAAGCACACTATCGTATAACTTTTTGTCTACATGGGTGTACGGGAAAAGGTGCTTGCGAATCCTATTGTAAACCTTTGCCTGGTGCGAAAAAATATGCCCAATATGCCCAGCCCAGCCCACCCTCCTTTTTCGTTAGCTTTTTTAGGAATCCGGTGGTATAATTTTTGTAGCCGCGCCGGGACTACCCTGCGCGGACAAAAATTATGGAAGCAGTAATGGACGCGATCAACGCGCAAAAAGAGCAGTTACGCAAGAAATTTCTGGGTATACTTCTGTCTATTACCAAAGACGATATAAAAAGGAGGAGCACGGATGTCACAAATAATATTTGTAAACTTAAGGTATATAAAGCGGCAAAACTTGTCATGGCGTATTTCCCTTTAAAAGGGGAAGTGGACCTTTTAGGGATGATCAGGAAGGATTTAAAAAGCAAACGGTTCTGTTTTCCGGTAGTCGATAAAGCAAGCGGGATGTTGCGCGTTTTCCAGGTCCGGAGTCTTTCGCGCGACTTTGTGCCGGGTTCATACGGCGTTATGGAGCCTGATACCAGCCGCGGTCTTGAAGTCTCCTCCGAGGACATCGATCTTGTGCTTGTGCCGGGGGTGGCATATGACCTCAAAAAGCACAGACTTGGCCGCGGCGGCGGGTTTTATGACCGGTTTTTGCGTTTGATCAGGCCGCCCGCGACTAAAGTCGGCATCGCTTTCGACTGTCAGATCACAGACCACCTTCCTTTTCAACCCTCCCACGATACCGCCATGGACACGGTAGTCACGGAAACTCAAACGATCTAGTCGGACAAATCGGGTTTCAAATTCATCAGGAGGATTTATGGTAACGCTTCTCTATTGTTTAGCGGCCGCGAGCCTCGGCGGACTTGCCGGTTGGTGGCTGGGCGAACTTTTTGAAAAGAACAAGTTGAGCAAGGCCAAGGCCGAGGCCGACAAGTTGTTGGCGGAAGCCAAGGCTAAGGTCGAGGAACTGTTGCGCAAGGCGGATCTGGAAGGCAAAGAACTGCTTTATAAACTGCGTCTGGATTTTGAGAAGCAGACCGCTTCCCAGAAAGACGAACTTTCCCAGATGGAGAAACGCCTCAGCCAGCGGGAAGAGAACCTGGAAAAAAGGCTGGATTTTATCGAGAACAAAGAACTGGAGATGACCAAGCGCGAGGAAACGGCGCGCAAACTTTCCCTGGAATTGGAAGAAAAGGACCGTCAGTTGAAGAAACTGATCGACGATGAAAAAGAGCAGTTGCGCCGGATATCTTCTTTGACTCCCCAGGAGGCCAGGGACATCCTGCTCAAGCGTTATGAAGAAGATCTGCGCGGCGAGAAAGCCAAGATGCTTAAGGCCGCGGAGGAAGAGACCCGCGAGGAGGCCGACAAAGTGGCCCGTGACATAATATCGCAGGCTATCCAGAAATGCGCGGTCGAGCATACCACGGAAAGTACCTTAAGTTCGGTCCAGCTTCCTAACGACGAGATCAAGGGCCGGATCATCGGCCGCGAAGGCCGTAACATCCGGGCTTTTGAGATGGCCACCGGCGTGGACCTGGTGATCGACGATACTCCGGAGGCGGTCAGCCTTTCCAGTTTCGACCCGATCCGCAGAGAGGTCGCCCGCCTGTCCCTGGAGAAACTGGTCCAGGACGGACGGATCCATCCGGCCCGTATCGAAGAAGTGGTGGCCAAGACCGCCCAGGAATTTGAAAAACAGCTGACCGAAGAAGGCAAGAACCTGGCTTTCGAGGTGGGCATACATAATCTGCATCCCGAGATCATAAAACTTCTCGGTAAACTGAAATACCGGACCAGCTACGGTCAGAACATCATGCAGCATTCCAAGGAAGTGGCTATTCTGATGGGCACCATCGCCGCCGAGCTTGGTCTGGACGCCCGTTTAGCCAAGCGGGCCGGGTTACTGCATGATATCGGCAAGGCCGTGGATTTCCAGCAGGAAGGCACGCACGCGCAGTTGGGCAGCGACCTTTTACGTAAATACGGCGAAAACGAGGTCGTGCTTAATGCCGCCGAGGCCCATCACGAGGAGGCCGAGTTTAAGTCTATCTATTCGCTTCTGGCTATGGTGGCTGACGCCATATCGGCGTCAAGGCCCGGGGCCCGGCGCGAGACCCTGGAGACTTACGTCAAACGCCTCAAAGCCCTGGAAAGTATCGCCAATTCTTTTGAGGGCGTGGACAAAAGTTACGCCATCCAGGCCGGCCGTGAGATCAGGGTCATCGTGCATCCCAACCGGGTCAAGGACGAGGAGATAGTCCTGCTGTCCCAGGAAATAAAAAAGAAGATCGAGCAGGACATGGATTACCCCGGTAACATAAAAATAACCGTGATCCGCGAGTTGAGAGCGGTGGATTACGCGAAATGAGGAGATGGTAGATAGTAGATGGTAGATGGTAGATGAGTGCGGAACCGGCTACTATCTACGATCCACCATCTACCATCATTACTGTTTAATTTTATGCGAATATTGTTTATGGGCGACATCGTGGGTAACCCGGGCCGCAGTTTCCTCAGGGACAGCCTTTCCCGCATACGCCAGGAAGCCGGCATAGCTTTTGTGGTGGCCAACGCGGAAAATGCCGCGGCCGGTTCCGGCATCACCATGAGCACTGCTAACGAAATATTCGATGCCGGCGTGGACGTTATGACTACCGGCGACCACATCTTCAAAAAGCCCGAAGGCGTGGATGTGGTTGAGCAGATGAGCGTTTTGCGGCCGCTTAACTGGAGTAAAGCCGCTCCCGGCAGGGGGTACCTGATAAAAGAGGTTGACGGGCATAAAATAGCGGTGATAAACTTATTAGGCAGAGTGTTCCTGCAGCCGGCCAATTGTCCTTTTGAGGCGGTGGCCCAGGTCATTGAAAGCGTCCGCCGTTCTGCCGCGATCGTGATCGTGGACATGCACGCCGAGGCTACCAGTGAAAAGCTGGCCATGGGGCATTTTTTGGCCGGCAAGGTGACGGCGGTGCTGGGTACCCACACGCATATACCCACGGCCGATGAGCGGATCATCCGGGATCATACCGCTTACATCACCGATGTAGGCATGACCGGCAGCTGCGATTCTATCCTGGGCCGGGAAAAGGCCGATATCATACAAAGATTTACCACCAATATGCCGGTCAAATTCAATCTGGCCCAAGGGGACGTGCGTTTACAGGGAGTAATACTTGATGTCGACCCTAAGGACGGCAGGGCCTTGGATATAAAACGGGTGGAGTATAAAAGAAATGGATGAATGGCAATTCCAGGACCGGCGCAGATGTCCCCGGGTCAAGTGCCGTAAAAGAATAGTCATTGACGACGAAGATCGCCCGCAGGATGTTTTTACCGAGGACGTTAGCGTCGGAGGCGTTAGGGCGGTCTTTCTGTGCCGCGTACCGCGGGGAGCAAAAATCGGCGTCAGTCTGTACCTGGAAGAAGACAAGCCGATAAAATGTTCCTGCCGTATAGTATGGTATGCCGACCGCTTTGACCCTTTGCATAAAAGATTTTTTTACGATACGGGCCTTGAGTTCGATGCGATCAACGAAAAAGACTTGCGTAAGATACGTTTGTTCGTAGACCGTAATCTTTCAGGAAACGAGGATTAAATGGCTTGGGACAGGATGGAACGCCGTAGATTTGTCCGGGTGGCTTTTCCCTGCCGTATGACTTTGGCCGGCCAAGACGCGGCAGTCATCGTTACCACTACCCGGAACCTGGGCGTCGGCGGCCTTAACGTGATCACCCCGCAGGCTTTAGGCATCGGCCAGACCATCAGCCTGGAGCTGACCGTGGGCAGCAGCCGGATAACCTGCTGCGGTAAAGTAGTATGGGTCCTGGAGAAGTCCGGCGCTTATGACGTAGGTATGGAATTCCACAAAATAAGCGATCAGGATCGCAGGGTGATCGCTGGTTTCGTTGATTCGATCAGACAGGAGGAATAAGATGGGTTGGGAAGGACAGGAAAGAAGACAGTTCCCTCGTGCCGAGTTTCCTTGCAAGATAACTTTAGGCTCGCCGCTGCGGCTTTTTACCTCGCACACCGAGAATATCAGCGAGGGAGGGATAAGGGCTTTTCTGGAAGACAAGCTGAATCCGTTTATCAACGTAAGCGTTGAGCTTTATGTCGACCGCGAACATTCGTTGAAATGTAAGGGCAAAGTGATGTGGGTGGTGGAAAAGATAAATCCCGCGATCGGTCGGCCCACCCTGTATGATACCGGCATAAAATTCGTGGATATGAGCGAAGTCGACCGCGTTTTCATAAGGGACATGGTCAGACGTTTGACTCAATCCGCCAAAACCAACTCATGATTCTGGAAAAGGTTGATTCCCCCCGCGACCTCAAACCCCTGACAATTGCGGACCTCAAAGCCTTGAGCGCCGAGATCCGCCGCCTGATCATCGATGTGGTTTCCCGTAAAGGCGGGCATCTGGCCAGTTCTCTGGGCGCGGTCGAGACCGTAGTCGCTTTGCATTATTGTTTGGAGGCGCCCGTAGACGATATCGTCTTCGACGTAGGACACCAAAGCTACGCCCATAAGATCCTTACCGCCAGGAAAGACCGGTTCCCTTTCATCCGCGAAGCGGGCGGCATCAGCGGTTTTCCCGACTGCCGGGAATCGCCTTATGACGTCTATACCTGCGGCCACGCTTCCACGGCAGTTTCCTGGGCCCAGGGGTTAGCTGAAGCCAAACGCCTAAAAAAAGAAAGTTCCCGTACTGTGGCGCTGATCGGCGACGGCTCGCTTACCGGCGGCATGACCTTTGAGGCTTTGAATAATTGCGGCCACGCCCAGAGTAACGTGCTGGTGATCTTAAACCATAACGAGATGAGCATCTCGCGTTCCGTCGGTGCGCTGAGTAATTACCTTACCAAGATAATATCCGCGCCGCTGTATAACCGTTTCCGGAGCAATCTGGAAGGGTTTATAAAAAACCGTATGCCTAAAGGCCGGGCCATCATGAAACTGGCCGACCGGTTTGAAAAAGAGCTTAAGGCCATGTTTATCCCGGGAGCGTTTTTTGAAGAGCTGGGGTTTCGTTATTTTGGCCCGATCGACGGTAACGACCTGGAGCTTTTGATCCCGACTTTAAAAAACATTTTAGACCTGCCCGGGCCGCGGCTTCTGCATATCGTGACTAAAAAAGGCAAGGGCCACGATCTTTCCGAAAAAGACCCGGCCGAATATCACAGCGCGTCGCCTTTTGATCAAGCGGCGTTCGGACCGGCCGGCTCAAAGCAGCCCGGATTCGGCGAGATCATGGCTGCCAAGCTGGTCGAACTGGCTAAAGGCGACGAACGTATCGTAGCTATCACCGCGGCCATGCCGGCCGGTACAGGCCTGGATATTTTCGGGAAAGCGTTTCCCCACAGGTTTTTTGACGTGGGGATAGCCGAAGAACACGCCGTAGGTTTCGCTTCCGGCCTGGCGAAAAAAGGCTTTAAGCCGATAGTCGCGGTTTATTCCACTTTTTTGCAGCGTTCAATCGATCAGATCATCCACGATGTGGCCTTGCAAAAAGTCCCGGTAGTGTTTGCCGTGGATCGCGCGGGGTTAGTGGGCGAAGACGGCCCGACTCATCACGGTGCCTTTGATGTCGGTTATTTTCGCCAGATACCCAACATGACCTGCCTGGCTCCCAAAGATTCCGGGGAACTAGAAGCCATGCTGGAATTCGCTTTTAAACAGGATGGTCCGGTGAGCATACGTTATCCCCGGGGCGCGGCTTTCTCGCTATCGCGTTGCCGGCCGATAGAGCTGGGCAAGGGCGAGATATTGTCTGACGGCCGGGATGCTTGCCTGATCGCCCTGGGTACGCTGGTAAAAGAAGCAATGGATGCCGCGGCGGCCTTAGCTTTGGAAGGGATAAGCGTCTGCGTGGTCAATCCGCGTTTTATTAAGCCGTTAGATGAAGGCTTGATCAAATATCTGCTGGGCCGGCATCGTTTGATAGTCACGGTAGAAGACGCTGCTTTACTTTGCGGTTTCGGGTCGGCGGTGCTGGAGAGTATTTCGCGGTTAGACAGGCAGGTTCGCGGCAAAACAGTTTGCTTGGGCCTGCCCGATGAATTTGTGACTTTTGCCGGCCGCGGCCGGCTCTTGAGCCAGTATGGCCTGGACGCCGCCGGCATTGTTGCGGCGATAAAAAAAGAGTTAAAATTAACCGATCCCCGGAGATAAATAAATGCTGCGCCTAAGATTCGCTCCGTCACCCACCGGATATCTACATATCGGCGGGGCCAGGACCTGCCTGTTTAACTGGCTCTACGCCCGTAAGATGAACGCTAAGTTTATTTTGCGTATCGAAGACACCGACGGCGAGCGTTCCAAGAAAGAATACGTCGATGAGATCCTGGAAAGCATCAAATGGCTGGGCATGGACTGGGACGAGATTTATTATCAATCCCAGCGCTTTGATCTTTACAACCAATACGCGCAAAAACTCGTGGATGAAGGTAAGGCCGTCAAAAAAGACAACGCCGTGTTTTTTAAATACGATTTTTCCGACGTGAGGTTCAACGACATCATCCGCGGCGAAGTAGTGTTTAACGAGCTGCCAAAAGAAGAGGAAGTGATAATCAAAAGCGACGGTTCGCCTACCTACAATTTTTGCTGCGTGGTCGATGACGCCTTGCTGAACATCAATTGCGTGGTGCGCGGCGAAGACCATATCTCCAATACGCCCAAGCAGGTCCTGATGTATAAGGCTTTAGGGTTTCCAATGCCGGAGTTCGCTCACGTGCCGATGATATTATCTCCCGAAGGCGGCCGCATGTCCAAGCGTCACGGTGCCACAGCCATCAGCGAATACCGCGAACTGGGGTATTTATCCGAAGCCATGGTAAATTACCTTTTGCTTTTAGGCTGGTCGCCCGGTGAAAACCGGGAACTGATCTCTTTAGCTCAAGCCAAAGAGATGTTTGACATAAAAGACGTAAATTCGACCGGCGCGGCTTTTTCCTGGGACAAGCTTAACTGGGTCAACGCCGAGTATATCAAAAAATTGCCGCCCGAGGACCTGACCGAGCTGACCTTCCAGTGTCTGGCCAAAAAAGATTTTTTGCCCGCCGGAGCGGATAAAGCATATGTCGGACAGGTAGCCTGGCTGTTCCGTGAGCGCATGGCCAAGTTAAGCGATCTTACCGAGAACACCCGCTATTTTTATTATGACGATTTTACTTATGCCGAGGATACTGTCGAGATCCTGGCTAATGATATGAGCCGCGAGATTTCGGCAGTCGCGGATTCTTTGTCTAAGCTTAGCGACTTCAGCCATAGCGCTATTGAGGCGGATTTTCGCAATGTTTGTACCGGCCTGGGCCTGAAACTTAAGATTTTGGTCCACCCGGTGCGGGTGGCTGTCAGCGGCCGCAGGACCGGAGCGGGGCTGTTTGAGACTATGGAAATATTGGGGAAAGAAAAGGTCCTTAAGCGGCTGGGACGGCTGATAGAATATTGGAAGACCAATGACAAATCGCAAAGCACTTGACGGAATAAGAATATGCGGTATAAATATATTAGATATTCAGGAGTTGTGGTGCAGTTGGAAGGGGTAAATCCGCCACATAAAACAACAAAAACCTTCGCTTAACGGCGAGGGCTTTTTTATTTTGGGAGCTTGCAAAAATGAGAAAAATTTCTTACTATCAAATTCCGGCCGACGACGAGCTGATTTTTAGAGACCGCAAAAAAAGGTTGCTTGTTCGTGAAGCGTCGCAACAGTACCGTCTTATAGATTTGTTCAGCGGCGCGGGCGGTTTGACTTTGGGGTTTACCAAAACATTCGGCCAAGTATTTACTCCGGTTTGGGCCAACGACTTTAATGATTACGCTGCAAAGACCTATAACGTTAATCTCGGGAATCATTGCGTAACGGGCGACATTTTAGATATTGTAGAAAATCGGATAGGTGAAATTCCTAAGGCCGATGTTGTAATCGGCGGCCCGCCCTGTCAGGGGTTCAGCCTTTTGAATAAAAACCGGCAAGACGATCCCCGCAAACAATTGTGGCGGCCTTATTTGGACGTTGTCGCCCATTGCGGCGCGGAAATATTCGTTATGGAAAATGTACCGCAGTTATTGGGGTCAGAGGAATACGGCGAAATAGTTGAAACAGCCGAAAAGTTGGGGTTTAAGTTGGCTTCAGCAAAGCTTTGTGCCGCCGACTATGGAGCGCCCCAAATAAGATGGAGAGCTTTTATCGTAGGTTGCAAATTTACCGATCCAAAATTGTTTTTCCCGCCTAAAAAAACCAACCAAAAACCGACCGGTACGACCGATAGGACGATATTTTTCGATGGTTTTGAAAAATACATAAACGCGCCTAAGCCATGGAGAACGGTGCGTGATGCTATAGCCGATTTGCCGGTACCGTTCGGTACGGAAATACGAAATATACCTGCTCCGCTGGATTTGCATTTCGGGAGGACACCTACACCGATGAGTTTAAAACGGTATAAGGCTATTCCTAAAGAAGGAATGAATAGATTTGACTTGCAACGCAAGGCCCCTAAATTAACACCGGCCTGTTGGATCAGGAAAACCGAAGGCGGCACCGATCTTTTTGGCCGCTTATGGTGGGATAGGCCTTCGGTAACTATTCGGACGGAATTTTTCAAGCCGGAGAAGGGAAGATATTTACACCCGGCGCAACATAGGCCTATTACTCATCGTGAAGCGGCAAGGTTGCAGTCTTTTCCCGATTCATTTAAATTTACCGGCACAAAAATTGAGGTAGCCAGACAAATCGGTAACGCCGTGCCGCCGGCATTGGCCGCTCGTGTTGCCGATTGCGTATTGGCAATGTTGGCAAGCAAGGAAACCAATCATGGCGGATGTGTTTACGGTCGCAAAGCGAAAACAGATAATGTCGAGTATCAAAGGGCGCAATACGTCGCCTGAGAAGATCGTTCGACGGTGTCTGCGAAAACTCGGCCGTAAATTTAAAACGTATTGTCCGGAATTGCCTGGTAATCCCGACATTGTTTTAAGCAAAGCCAAAAAAGTAATATTTGTTCACGGCTGTTTTTGGCATAACCATAAAAATTGTAAACGAGCGGCCTTGCCGACCACAAATAGGGCGTTTTGGGCCAAAAAAATAAAAGGTAACGCGACCCGTGATAAGAAGGTTAAAAGGGAATTGCAAAAAGTAGGCTGGAAAGCCTTGACGATTTGGCAATGCCAAACTAAAGACTTGGAGCGTTTGATAAAACGTATCGACGCATTTATAAAAAGGTAGGAATTATGGGTGCAAGAGATAAAATCCGAAAGTTTTTCATTGAACATGTCGGCAAAATCGTAACAACTAAACAGATAAGAAAAGTAGCCGGGATCAGTGAGTATGCCCGGCGTATTCGTGAATTGCGGGATGAGGACGGCTATCAAATACTGAGTCATAACGACCGCGCGGGTTTAAAACCCGGTCAGTATATTCTTGAAACTACGGAAAGACGGCCGATGATTTCGAGGAATATAAGTCCGCAGTTGCGTAATGAAATTCTGGAAAGAAACGGTTACACCTGTCAAAGATGCGGTTCCGGGGCCGGCGATCCGGACCCATTTAATTCTGGGCGCAAGGTGAGGCTTCACGTCGACCATATCAAGCCGATTAGTCAGGGTGGTAAAGATACAAAAGATAACCTTAGGGCTCTTTGTTCTGCCTGCAATCAGGGTAAATCCAATGTTCAACCACCCAGCGAAACGGCATTGAATATTCTTGCTAAGATAAGAAAACTCGGCAAGGGTGAGCAGACGGAGATTTACGATTTCTTGAAGAGGAAGTTCGAAAATGGGGAATAAGTAAGCTTTCTTTATTTAAAGGTAAAACAATGAAGATTAATTGGGACGTCGTGATTAAAATAATTATTCCTTTAGGAACACTGCTGCTTGGTAAATATCTTGATAGGTGGTTTACGAAACGCCCAAGATTGATTTCGTATCTTGGACACGCTTCATCTTTCAATCTGCGCGGTGAGCACCCAATTATTATACACACTCATGCAATTGTTGTAAGAAATGCAGGGAAGGAAGCTGCTAATAATGTACGTATTGGGCATAATGTTCTACCGGATAATTATCAGCTTTATCCTCCAGTGCCACACACGGTTGAACATAGTCCTGGAGGGATCGCGGAAATTGTTATTCCAAAGTTGGTAGCTGAAGAACAAATCACCGTGTCTTATATATATTTCCCGCCTCTGCTGTGGAGCCAAATACACGTATACACTAAATCCGATGAAGGTTTTGCAAAAATACTAAATGTTCTTCCTACGCCGCAAATTTCCAAATGGATGTCGCTTGTGATTTGGATACTTATTTTCATTGGGTCTGTTTCGCTTATCTATTTAATAGTTGAAGGCATAAAATGGTCTATTCCGCTATTTGCGGGGCAGATGGGTTGACGAAAAGTCTATTTGAAGCAGACGTGGATAATGTTGAGGCCAAATATTGATCGCTTAAAAATAGGAGTGATTATGAAAGGTTTGAGAACGTACATCATAGTTTTGCCGGTGTGTTTGGTTGTTTGTTTCCCGGGGTTCTGTCAGTATGACAGCCTGATCGGCAAAGAAACCAAACTGGTGTCGGCTGACAGCCGGGTAGTGGTGCGGGGCGGTTTTGACCGGGCCAGCTTTAACGCTTACATCACCAGCCGCATGGCGGATGATCCTAAAAACGCCCTGGCTTTGGAGATGGCGCATAAGATCATCGTGGTCGATGCCGGTACCCGGGTAAAGATAATTGAAATAAATACTTTCCAGAACTGCGTCCGTGTCCAGGTGCTGGAAGGCCTCTCACAAAAAGCCACCGGTTGGGTGCTGCTTAACGAGATAGATAAAGAAAACGTGGTAAGTCCAGCTCCTAAAAAAAATAAGTAAGCGCCGATGAAGAAATGTCCGTTTTGCGCCGAACTGATCCAGGATGAAGCCGTGAAATGCCGGCTTTGCGGCGAATTTCTTAACCAGGGCCCGCGCAAAGAAAAACAACCGTGGTATTACAACGATTATCTGCTGCTGCTGATGTTTTTCTGCGTGATGCCTTTGGTCATACCGTTTATCTGGCTCAATCCCAAATATTCCAAGACTACAAAGATAGTCCTCACTATTAGCATAGTAACAGTAACTGTTTTAGCTGTGTGGGCTGTAATATATTTCTGGAACACATCAATAAAACCGTATATTTCCCAAGGGGAAGCAGCACTGCAGATGCTTAACGGAAAATAAACGGTCATGCGGGAGCCTTATGGAATCTTTTTCTAAAATGGAAACTATAGTTTTTTGGATCATACTTAACGCCGCGGCGGTATTCATCCTGGTCTTTTCCGGCCGCAATAAAAAAGAAAAACAGCGTAATAAAAAAGCTTTAGCGTGGTGGTTCGTCCTGCAGGTCCTGGCCGCAGGGGCGCTGGTGAGTTGGAACCTGCTGAAGAGGTAGTGTCATGGAATTTATGGTTGGTTTGATCGTCTTGCTCATTTTCCTAGTCTTTTTCTGCGGCTATCTATTTCTTTTGGGGTTTGCCTGGTGGCGGGTATTTCGCAAGGCCGGTTACCCCGGAGCCTTGGGGCTTTTGATGATCATACCTTTGGTCAATTTCCTGATGCTGATGATCCTGGCGTTTAGCGCTTGGCCGGTTCAGGAGCAAACTGTATCTGCCGGCCCCGGTTTGGCCAAAGACAAGAAAAGCCCTGCTCCCGGAGTGCTGGCGATCATCGCCTTGTTTTTAGGCGCGGTCCTGGTGGTGGGAATATTTGCGGCCGTGGCCGTACCGGCTTTTGTCCGGGCTCGCGCGCATTTCCAGGACGAGCAGGCCCGCAAAAACCTGAGCTCGATCGCCGGGGCGATAGAAAAATACCGCCGGGACAATCACGACAAATATCCGCCTGATGAGGCGGCGCTGATCGATGGCGTTAACCCTTATTTGAGTCGGGAATACAATAATAAGACTATAAAAGGTTATACCTATTTTTTGGTATTGAGTGACGGTTCTTATTCCATTTCGGCCTCGCCGCAAGATTGCGGTTCCAGCGGAAACAAAGTGTTCAGACTGGAGCAGGGCAAGAATATTGAGGAATCAGCCTGCGCGAAGCCCGGCAAGGAATAATTTTCTTGTCGGCTGGTAAAGCGCGTGTTAAAATTCTGGTCGCCTGTAGCTCGATTGTATCGAGCATTAGAGCAGTTGAGCATTAGACCGCAATTGAGCTTGTATTTCTATTGCTCTAATGTTCTCATGCTCAATTGCTCTGAATTTTTTGGATACAAAAAATTCTGCCCGGTGTTGTAATTGGCAACATACTTGACTCTGACTCAAGCATTCTAGGTTCAAGTCCTAGCCGGGCAGCCATTCTTTTTCCTCAGAAAAATGTATCAGCAGTATAGCAATAGCGAGAGTGCCAGTCTGCCCCGGGGGTTTGTAACGCCGCCCAAGGCCAAGGCCCAGGCTCAAGACTTGGCTAACAGTGTCCGCAAGAAGTTCCGTCATCTGTCTAAACGGTTTAAGCGCCAGGGAATTGATTGTTTTAGGCTTTACGATTGGGATAGTCCGGATATCCGCGTAGTGGTAGACTGGTACGCCGGGCATATCGTGGTCGCTGAATATGAGCGTATTCAAACCGGCTCCCAGTATCTACCCCAGATGGCTGCGGCCGCGGGGCTTGCCTTGAACGTCCCGCAAGATAATATCCACATCAAGCGCCGGCATACGAATATTAAGGAAGGGCCGCGATATAAGAAAATGGATTCCCGGGGTGAACGCTTAGAAGTCCGGGAAAGAAACTTAAGGTTTTGGGTAAACCTGGATGATTTTCTCGATACCGGATTGTTTTCCGACCACCGCGACACACGCTCGCTCATCACTAAACTTGCCGCCGGATCAGATTTTTTGAACCTATTTGCTTACACCGGCGCGTTTACCTGCGCGGCCGCTTTAGGCGCGGCTAAAACCACCGTGACGGTCGACCGTTCCCAGACCTATATTGCCTGGGCCAAAGATAATCTGGTGTTAAACGGGTTGTGGGGCCCGCAGCATGCGCTGGCCCAATCCGACGCGATGAGATATTTAGCGTATGCTTGGCGAGCGGGGCTTCGTTTTACCCTGGCTTTTGTTGATCCGCCGTCATTTTTTAAAGACGCGAACCAACAGATAGCGTTTGATGTGAACCATGACCATCCCGCTTTACTGCGCGCTGTTTTTCAGGTGATGCAGCCGGGGTCGCTGGTGTTTTTCTCGACCAACCACCAGCGTTTTGTCCCGCGTTTCGATGATATTCCGGCTAAAGATATCGTTGAATTGACTCCCAAGACCATTCCCCAAGATTACCGCAACCGCAGTATCCATCGTTGCTGGCAGATGAAGGTTTAAAACATGAGTGATGATCTTAAGATCTACGATATCGCAGTCATCGGCGCGGGCGCGGCCGGCTGTATGGCGGCTATCCGGGCTGGTCAGGCTAAAAAGCAAGTCGTTTTGCTTGAGCGCAACGATGCTTTGTGCCGCAAACTATTGCTTACTAGTAACGGTAGGTGCAATCTTACCAATAACGCGCCTGCCGCGGAGTTTATAAAAAAATTCAGCCCTAACGGCGAGTTTTACCGCACCGTGTTTCATAGATTTTCCAATCAGGACCTGCTGGATTTTTTTAGAGCCAAAGGCCTGGAGTTTAAAGTAGAAGACCGCGGCCGGGTCTTGCCGGTGACCAATAAAGCCGCAACGGTTGTCGCGGTTTTGGCGCAATACCTTCAAGAAAACCCGGTGAAAGTCTGTTTTGGCCGCAGGATCATCAGCGTTGAGCCTGTTGACGGCGGTTTTACTTTGATCGATCAGGATCAAGTCCGCTGGAAGGCTAAAAAAGTGATAATCACTACCGGCGGAAAGAGTTATCCGGACACCGGCTCTACCGGCGACGGCCTGGATATGGCTAAGAAACTCGGGCATACGATAACCGAGCTGACGCCGGGTCTAGTGCCGTTAAAAGTAAAAGAAAGCCTGGTCAAAGACCTGCGGGGGCTGTCGTTTGACCGCGCGCAGATCACTTTTTATGACGGTGATAAAAAAATTACTTCCGATGCCGGAGAGGTGCTGTTTACTCATTTTGGCCTGTCCGGTCCTTTGGTCTTAGATATCAGCGCCCAGGTCTTGAAGCTGCTGGCAAAGCAAAAAGCGGTCAGGCTGGCTATTGATCTTGTGCCGGACATTAAAAAGCCTGACCTGGAAAAAAAATTATGGGAAAGCCTTTCTTGTAAGGGCGACGCTAAAATAAAAAGTATTTTATCTGGAATGCTTCCCCGCCGCATGGCGCTAGTCCTTCTGGATCATCTGGGCGTGTCAGCGCAAAAGTTTGCCAGCCAGGTTACTCGAAAAGAGCGGGAGGCTATCGTCAGGGGACTTAAAACCTTTGCTTTGACCGCCATCGGCGGTCTTGCCCTGGAGGAGGCGATGGTCACCTGCGGCGGGGTCGCCTTAAAAGATATCGATCCCCGGACGATGAGCTCAAAGATTGTCCCGGGGCTTTATTTTGCCGGCGAGATCATTGAAAGCGCGGGCGTTAGCGGCGGCTACAACCTCCAGCAGGCTTTTTCTACCGGTCATCTGGCGGCGGAAGCAATATTGGGTAAGAAAAACTAAAGGAAAAATCCATGTATTCACCGAGGCGTTTCGTTACCATTGAGGAACAGAAGTTTCTTTCCGGCACGGCCATTGATCCCAGCCCCCGGATCATCCTTGAGAAAGGCAGTAGTGATCTTACGGTGAGAGCTTTGGATCTGATCTGTCCTATCGGCATGGGCCAGCGCGGACTGATCGTGTCTAGCCCGGGATCGGGCAAGACGACTTTTTTAAAGAATATCTGTCACGCGGTGACTAAAGCATATCCCCAAATAAAAGTTTATTGTTTGCTGATCGATGAGCGGCCGGAAGAGGTGACTGATTTTAAGCGCAGCGTAAACGCCCAGGTGCATTATTCCTCCATGGACCAGAGTTATGAGAATCATATCCTGACCGCGGATAAGCTGATGCAGGAGGCGTTTAAGGATGCCGCGGCCGGGAAAGACGCGATGATCTTGATCGATTCCTTGACCCGGCTGGCCAGAGTGCATAATGCCCAACGGCGCACATCCGGTCGTACGCTTTCCGGAGGAGTAGATGCCGGGGCGCTGGAGGTGCCGCGCAGGATATTTGGAGCGGCAAGAAAAATACGCGACGGCGGGTCGATCGCGATCTTAGCCACTATTCTTAAAGACACCGGTAGCCGCATGGATGATGTGATATTTGAGGAATTTAAAGGTACCGGGAATATGGAAGTGGCCCTTTCCCGAGAGTTGGCCGGCCGCAGGATCTATCCGGCCATCGATATTTCTAAAAGCAATACCCGCAGGGCCGAACTACTCGTTACGCCTGAGGAGCTTAAGCGCCTCGACCTTTTGCGCCGGGCTTTAGCACAGTTTGAACACGTGGAAGCCATGCAGCGGCTCCTGGATATGCTGCAAAAACATCCTACCAATGCCGAATTGCTGATGGCGGTCAAGATATAAGCCGACAGCAATCAGGTAAAAGATGTGTTGTCTGTTGAAAAAGAAAAGCTAAAATAAATATATGTTTGCCAGGAAGCAAAAGATAAGGGTCTGGTCCGTGGTTTCGCTGGCCGCGCTTTTAAGCGGCTGCGCCGCGGGGCCGGATTTCCGGTCTCCGGCTGCGCCACCGGGGGAAGAGTACAGCGCCCGGCCCCTGCCGCAAACGACCGCTGCAGCGCCGGTTGAGGCCGGCGGAGCGCAGAGTTTTTTATCCGGTAAAGCGATCTCGGCTGAATGGTGGAAAGTTTTTCAATCGGAAAAACTGGATAAATTAATTCCCGAAGCTTTAGCCGCCAGCCCTAACCTTGAGCAAGCTAAGGCGGCGCTTCGCCAGGCTCAAGAAAATGTCAACGCCGCGGTTGGTTCCGTGATATACCCGAGTGTTGACGCCGGGTTGTCTTCAGCCCGGATGAAGACTTCTACGATTTATAATCTGCATACAGCTTCAGTGAGCGTATCTTACTTTTTGGATTTTTTCGGCGCCGGCCACCGGGCGCTTGAATCTTTGCGTTCGCGCCTGGATCATCAGCGTTTTCAGCTGGAAGCGGCCAGGCTTAGCTTGACTGCCAACGTGGTCCTCGCGGCGGTTAAAGAAGCCTTCTTGCGGGCCCAGCTGGGCGCTTATCAGGATATCATCGCCGCGCAGGAAAAGCAGCGCCAGATGTTAAAGCAGCAGCTCCAAGTCGGCGGCGTGGCCTTAAGCGATGTCTTAGCCCAGCAAGCTTCCTTGGAGCAGAACCGGGCAGTATTGCCGGTTTTAGAAAAAGAGCTTAGCCAGAACCGGTATCGGCTGGCGGTTTTAGCCGGTAAGCTTCCGTCGGAAGAAGATAAATTGCCGGTTTTTATCTTGAATGACCTGGTTTTGCCGCAAGAGCTTCCGGTAAGCCTGCCGTCGTCTTTGGTCAAGCAGCGGCCGGATATCCAGGCGGCAGAAGCCTTACTGCATTCAGCTTGTGCCCAGGTCGGCGTGGCTACGGCCAATATGTACCCGCGGATAAGTTTAAGCGGAAGCTACGGGACTCAAGCCAATACTTTCGGCGATATCTTTGATGCTAAGAACAGTGTTTGGAATGCCGGCGCCGGCATCATCCAGCCGGTCCTTCACGGCGGCGCGCTGCGCGCTAACCGTCGAGCCGCCATGGCGGCTTATGATCAGGCCGCGGCCCAGTACCGTCAGACGGTGCTCGCGGCTTTTAGTGATGTGGCTTCAGTTTTGCGGGCCCTTGACGCTGACGCCAGTAGTCTACGATCTTCGGTCGCGGCTGAATCAGCCGCCCGGAAGTCTTTTGAACTTAAGAAAGAACAATATGCCGCCGGCGCGGTAAGTTACAGCAATGTCCTGGATAGCGACCGCCAGTATCAGCAGGTACTGATCAGCCGGATCACGGCGCAAACCGCGCGGTTTTCCGATACGGTAGCGTTGTTCGCCGCTCTGGGCGGCGGTTGGTGGAACGAACAGGATAAATAACGAGGTGTTATGGCTAAACGTATGATTTTAATGGTTTTCGTGGTGGCAGTCGTTTTTGGCGCGATCTTCGGCTATAAAGCTTTCATGGGCAAGATGATGGCCAAATTCATGTTTTCCGGTAAAGCGCCCACAGTCACGGTTTCCGCGGCCAAACCGGAATCGCTTGCTTGGCAGCAGAGACTTAGTTCCGTGGGAAGTTTGCGGGCGGCCAACGGCATCACGCTTACTACTGAAGCCTCAGGGATAGTCGAGGAGATAAATTTTAAATCCGGCGATCAAGTAAAAACCGGGCAGGTGCTGCTAAAACTCAATGCCGACGCGGAGACCGCGCAACTGCATTCGCTTAAAATCCTGGCCCAATTATCCCACACGGTTTATGAGCGTGATAAAAAACAATTCGCGGTTCAGGCGATCAGTAGGGCCGTGCTGGATGGGGATTGCGCCGATGTGGCAAACAAACTGGCCATGATAAAACAGCAAGAGGCGATCATCGCTAAAAAAGTCATCCGAGCGCCGTTTGACGGCAAAATCGGGATCAGCCTGGTCAGTATCGGCCAGTATTTAAATCCCGGCTCAAAAGTCGCGGCTTTGCAGGCGCTTGACCGGATGTACGTAGATTTTTATCTACCCCAGCAGGATATTGCAAAGTTAGCCGTAGGTCAGGCGGTAGAACTTGCTACTGACGCTTATCCCGGCAAGGTGTTTAATGCTAAGATAGCGGCGATTGATTCTTTGGTCGAGGTTGATACCAGAAATATCCAGGTGGAAGCCGCAATCGATAATACCAAACATGAATTGCTGCCGGGGATGTACGCGGCAGTCGAGGTCTTAGCCGGAGCGGCGCAAGATTATCTTACCTTGCCCCAGACCGCGATAACCTTTAATCCTTACGGCGAGACGGTTTTTGTGCTGGATGAAAACGGGGAGGAGGAAAACGGCAAGCCGGTACTTATCGCCAAACAAAAATTTGTGGTAGTGGGCCAGACCCGCGGCGACCAGATCGCCGCGCTCAAAGGTTTGCGCGAAGACGATCTCGTGGTCACCAGCGGCCAGCTTAAACTTAAAAACGGCAGTAAGGTCATCGTCAATAATCAGGTCCAGCCGTCTAACGACGCTAACCCTGAGCCGGTGGATCAATGATAAAAATAGTTTTGCCCGGAGTTTTTTTTGTGGGGTTTGGATTATGAGTAAGGGAAAAGTTGTTAGCCGAAAATCGGGTATGTTTCCGGCTGATTATGCCGCGTGGGTCTTAAGTCTAAAGAAACGGATTGCCGGAGCGCGTCAAAAAGCTTTGCTTGCCGCAAACGCGGAGCAGATCAAACTGTACCATGATATCGGGCGGGAAATATTGGAGCGTCAGAACCGGCAGGGGTGGGGCGCAAAGGTGATCGATCGGCTTTCGGCAGACCTACGCGAGGCTTTCCCGGACATGAAGGGTTTATCTTCTTCGAATCTTAAATATATGCGGTTTTTCGCGCAGGAGTGTCCCGGGCGGACAATTGGTCAGCAGTCTGCTGACCAATTACCTTGGTTTCATATTGTTATTTTGATCACGAAACTTTCCGATCCGGTTGTCCGGGAATGGTATACGTGTGAAGCCATTCAAAAATCATGGCCGCGCGAAACGCTGGAACAACATATCAAGAATCAGCTTCATCGGCGTCAAGGTGCGGCAATTACTAATTTCAAGAAACGGCTTGATCCAGTAACCGCTGGTTCTGCGCAGGCTATCCTTAAGGACCCTTATCATTTTGATTTCCTTGGGCTGGGAGATGCTGCCCATGAACAGGATATTGAGAATGCCTTGATCCGTCATATTACGCGGTTTTTACTTGAATTGGGGCAGGGCTTTGCCTTCGTAGGACGACAGTTTCGGCTGGAAGTCGATGGCGACGAATTTTTTATCGATTTGCTATTTTACCATACCCGTCTTAAATGCTATGTTGTGGTTGAGCTCAAGTCAGTTGCTTTTAAGCCTGAGCATGCCGGACAACTTAACTTTTATCTGTCCGCTGTTGATGCGCAGATCAAGGCGTCTGATGATAAGCCAACCATTGGGCTTTTGCTTTGTAAGACTAAAAAGAAAATGGTGGCCGAATATGCGCTTTCAGGGATTGATAAACCCATGGGCGTGGCGGAATACCAGTTGCTTCGGGCTCTACCAAAACCCCTGGATACTTGTTTGCCGTCCATTGAAGAATTGGAATTGCAGTTGTCCTTAGATCTTAAAAAGAAAGCTAGAATATGAATTTTACCGATATCTTTATTAAACGTCCGGTCCTGGCCACGGTGGTCAGCCTGTTTATTTTGGTCTTGGGCTTGCGTTCGTTAGGCCTTTTGGAAGTGCGCCAGTATCCCAAGACACAGAATGCGGTAGTCACCGTGACTACGGTCTATACCGGCGCCGACCCGCAGCTGGTGGCCGGTTTTATCACCGCGCCGCTGGAGAACGCTATCGCTCAGGCTAACGGCATCGATTATCTTACTTCATCAAGTTCCCAGAGTTTCAGCACGATCCAGGCCAGCTTGCGCTTGAATTATGATCCCAATAAAGCCCTTACCGAAATAAACACCAAAGTAAACTCTGTGCTTAATCAATTGCCGCCGGGATCGCAGCAACCGGCTATTACTATTGCCATTGGAGAGACCATTCCTTCTTTGATGATCGGTTTTAGCAGTAAAGTGCTTCCGGCCAACAAGATCACTGACTATTTGATCCGGGTGGTCCAGCCGCGCTTGCAGGCGGTAAGCGGCGTGCAGACTGCGGAAGTCTTGGGCAAACGCCAGTTCGCGTTGCGGGCCTGGCTGGACCCTAAAAAAATGGCGGCTTACGGTATAAACGTTACTGAAGTCTACGCGGCTTTAGCCGCCAACAATTATATCTCCGCCGTCGGCCAGACTAAGGGCCAGATGGTCTCAGTAGACCTGACTGCTGATACCGGGGTGCATACGGTGGAGGAGTTCGGCAGGCTGGTGATCCGGCAAAGAAACGGGGCGCTGATCCGTTTGCGGGATATCGCCCAAGTCAACCTGGGCGCTGACAACTATGATTTTTCGGTCAGGTTTGACGGTAAGACCATTGTCGGTATCGGTATCCAGGTGGCGCCTACGGCCAATCTTTTGACCGTAGTCAAGGATGTGCGAAAAGTCTTTCCCGATATCCAGAGCCAGCTGCCGGAAGGCCTCGACGGCACGATAGTCTACGATTCGTCAAAATACGTGGAAAGTTCCATCCATGAGGTGATCAAGTCGCTGGTAGAAGCGCTGTTGATCGTGACTTTAGTCATATTTTTATTTTTGGGGTCAGTGCGTTCAGTGGTCATCCCGACTATCGCCATGCCGTTATCTTTGATCGGCGCGTTTTTTATCATGCTGGTCTTAGGTTACACCATCAACCTGCTGACGCTTTTGTCGATCGTGTTGGCAATCGGGCTGGTGGTGGATGACGCGATCATCGTGGTGGAAAATGTCTACCGCCACATCGAAGCAGGCCTATCGCCGATGAGCGCGGCGCTTAAGGGCGCGGCGGAACTTTCAGTCCCCATAATCGCCATTTCCATCGTTTTGATCGCGGTCTATATACCGATCGGGTTTATGGGGGGCCTGACCGGCGCTTTATTTACCGAGTTTGCTTATACTCTGGCCGGCGCGGTAGCGGTGTCGGCCCTGATCGCGTTGACTTTGTCGCCGATGATGTGTTCGCGGTTCCTTAAACCTCATCAGGGGATCAATCATTCGTTTATGGAATTTGTCGACCGGCAGTTTAACCGCCTGCGCCGGTTTTATGAGAAGAAACTTCACGCGGCCCTAAATTATCTTCCGGTGATCGGGGTGTTCGCAATGCTGATCTTAGGCGCTATTTATTTTCTTTACTCCAGCGCAAAAAGCGAATTAGCGCCCCAGGAAGATCCGGGCATAGTCTTTTCCATGTATTCAGCCGCCCCCAACGCTTCTTTGCGGCAAACGCAAAAATACGGGGACCAGGTGTACGCGATCATGCGCACATACCCTGAGACCGCGCATGTCTTTCAATTAGAGGGGATGAACGGTCTTAACGTGGGGTTTGCCGGCATGGTGTTAAAACCCTGGGAGGAGCGCAAGCGTTCAGCTTCCCTGTTACAGCGCGATCTGCAGGGCAAATTCGGCGGTATAGCCGGAGCCAGCGCCGCGGCGTTTATATTTTCGTCTTTGCCCGGCGCCGGCCGCGGCTTGCCTTTGCAGTTTGTCATCAGCACTACCGACAGCTTTGATCGGCTCAACGAAGTCTCGCAGGTCTTTTTGGGAAAAGCCAAAGCCAGCGGCATGTTCATGTTTATTGATACTGATCTTAAGATCGATAAACCCCAGGCCGCCATAGAAGTCGATCGGGCCAAGGCCGCCGAGCTCGGGCTTACCATGAAGGACGTGGGAGGAGCGTTGGGGGCGATGCTGGGCGGCGGTTATGTCAATTATTTCAGTCTGGCCGGCCGTTCCTATAAGGTCATTCCCCAAGTGGCCCAGCGCGAGCGCCTGAACCCTGACCAGTTAAAAGATTATTACATCAATCTTCCCAGCGGAAAAGCCGTGTCGTTGTCCACGGTGGTCACGATCAAGACTAGGGTTGCGCCGCAATCGCTTAACCGTTTTCAACAGCTCAACTCCGCTACCATTTCCGGCGTTACCCAGCCCGGATTGACCCTGGGCCAGGCTTTGGAAAAACTTAAAAGCCTATCCAAAGAAGTATTGCCGCCCAATTACGTGGTGGATTACGCCGGACAATCGCGGCAATATATGCAGGAATCCAGCGCTTTGCTGGTCACGTTTTTTTTCGCCTTGATCATCATCTTCCTGGCTCTGGCCGCCTTGTTTGAAAGTTTCCGCGACCCGTTCATCGTTTTGATCAGCGTGCCGATGTCGATCTGCGGAGCGTTGATCTTTATTTCTCTGGGCGTGGGCGGGGCCAGCCTTAACATCTACACCGAAGTAGGTTTAGTCACGCTGATCGGCCTGATCAGTAAGCACGGTATTTTGATCGTCCAATTCGCCAATGACCTCCAGCGTGAAGGCAAAAGCAAGCGCCAGGCTGTGGAGATGGCCGCAGGGATCCGTTTGCGGCCGATCTTGATGACTACCGCGGCGATGGTCTTAGGGGTCCTGCCTTTGGTCACCGCCACCGGCGCCGGCGCGGCCGGCCGCTTTAATATGGGCCTGGTGATCATGAGCGGTATATCGATCGGCACGGCATTTACCCTGTTTGTTGTGCCGGCCATGTACATGTTCATCGGCGCCGAGCATTCCAAGGAGTGATCCGAATTTATCGCGGGAAAATATGAAGTCTATTCAAAACTACGGTAATTTACTTTCCAGCATTTCCGGCCTGCTTGAAGGCGCCCGGCGGCAGTCTGCCCGGGCGGTAAATATTATTTTAACCGCGGTTTACTGGGAAATCGGCCGCAGGATCGTTGAGTTCGAGCAGCAGGGCAAAGATAAGGCGGAATACGGCGAGGAAATCATTGAACAATTGTCTTTAGATTTAACGAAACGTTTTGGCCGGGGGTTTTCTCGCAGTAATCTGTTCCAGATAAGGCTGTTTTACTTATGCTATCGTAAGAAAGTCCAGACGTTGTCTGGACAATTTCAGAGAGCCGGAGGGGCGACCAAGAAAATCCAGACAGTGTCTGGACAATTGAATGGCCTATTCGTAGAAAAGATGACGAAAATATTCCCGCTTTCCTGGTCGCAGTATGCGCGGTTACTTTCCGTTGAAGATGAAAATTCCCGTAAGTTTTACGAAGAAGAAGCGATCCACGGCGGCTGGTCGGTGCGACAATTAGACCGGCAGATTAGCACTTTATTTTATGAGCGGACATTGTTGTCCAAGAATAAAGCGGTTATGCTTAAAAAAGGTATGGCAGTTAGATCGGAAGATATTGTCAGCGCCGAGCAAGAAATAAAAGACCCGACTATACTCGAGTTTTTAAACTTAAAAGACGAGTATTCCGAAACCGAGCTGGAAGAGGCGCTTATTCACCGGCTGGAAGATTTTCTTTTGGAGATGGGGCAGGGTTTTACTTTCGTAGCCCGGCAAAAGCGGATCAAGGTCGGTAATGCCTGGTACAGGATAGATTTATTGTTATACCACCGGAAATTACGCTGTTTGGTGGTCATTGACCTTAAAGTGGGGAATTTTACTCACGCTGATGCCGGTCAGATGAACCTTTACTTGAATTATGTGGCAGAGAACATGACTTTGCCGGAAGAAAATCCTCCGGTGGGTATAATCCTTTGCGCCGAGAAAGACGATACCGTGGCGCATTACGCCATGGGCGGTTTAACTAATAAAATGTTGGCCTCTCGTTACAAGCTTCAACTTCCGGATAAGAAAAAGCTGGAATCCCAGATCGAAAAGGCTCAACAGGAATTTCAGCGTCTGCAACACCGTAAATCTTTTCCGGTTTGACTTTTTAGTGGTATAATCTAACCCGGTTCAAAAAAAGGGGGGGGTATGAGTAAAGTACTAAGGGTTTCTTTGATAGCGGCAGCGTTGAGTTTGGGCTGTTTTGGTCTGGTGCAGGCTGAGGCTCCTAAGGCAGCAGCCGGCCAAAAAAACATCAGCATCGTGTTTGATAACAACACCGAAGGGCTGGAGGCCAGGCAGGCTAAATCGCGCGGCGATCTGGGCGAGTTTATGGCCCCTGACCTGGTCAGGGTCTTTGAAAGATACGCCAAATCCGGCTACACGGCAAAACTTATTACCAAAAAAGAAGATTTTAAACCGGGCCCGGACGAATATCTGCTGATCGTAAAGATCACCGACTATAACCCGGGCAGCAAAGCCGCGCGCATGATCGTGGGTTTTGGCGCCGGCGGGGTAAAACTGGCGATCCATTATGATCTGTCTGCCAACGGCAAAGAAACGCTTATGGCCAACGATGATTCGGTGTATTCCGGCCGGGATTGGTTCAACGCGGCCAGGAAATTAAACGAGAGCACGGCTAAAGCCGTGACCACAAAACTTGACGGCGGCGCTGAACCGGTTAAGGGAAAAGGCAAGTAATCAGACTCAACGTTCGGGTTAATTATGTCCCGGAAATCGCTGCTTGATGCGGTTTCCGGGGCATTTATTTTAGTATGTGGGAAAAGATAGGAAAATCGCTTGGCCGGCCGGTGGTCATATCTAAAACAAAGGCCGCCTTTTTACTGGGGATCTTTGTTTTAGCGTTTGGTTTTCGCGTCTGGGCCAATGTCCGCCAGCCGGTGACGATCCGGGGCGGCCTGGGACCTTTTGGCGATAGTGTTTTGTATCACCGGGCCGCGTATAATCTGTATACCGGCCACGGGTTTTCCGGTACGGACGACTGGCGGGCTTTCGGCCTGTCCAATAATAGCAACCCTTTGGTTTATAAACCAATAGTGATCCGCGGGCCGGCCTACCCATTTTTTATAAGCTGTATCTATAAGTTTTGGGGCGATCCCGCGGATATGCGGTCGTTTGATACATGGCATAAGAATTGGGACAAGGTACGCCTGGCGCAATGTTTTCTGGACGCGTTGACCTGCCTGCTGGTTTTTTTTATCGTTGGTCTGGTCATGCCGCGTACTTTGGCGCCGGCAGTGATCGCTGCCGTCTTATACTGTTTCAGTTTTTACAATATTTTTTACACCCGTGCCCTGCTTTCGGAATCACTGACTACTTTTTTAGTGACTATTTTTTTACTAAGTTGTCTTTGGTCCTTAAGGGTGAACCGCACTTTATGCTGGGTCATTTCCGGTATATTACTGGGTCTGTTGAGTTTAGCCAGGACCGAGTATTTACCTTTTGTTTTGATCGTCGGCGGTATTATTTTTGTCGCCAATAAAGGTATACCAATAATTGCGCTCAAAAAAATATTGCTGTTTTGTTTGGGGGTTTCGCTTGCGGTCTTGCCCTGGACGCTGCGTAATTATAATCTGTTTAAAAAAGTTTTCCCGGTCTCAACTGGAGGGGTGGGGATCGCCTTATATTTGGGAACCTTTGACGGTTTCCGAACGTGGCCGGATTGGTTTAGATTACCTGAAAGCATTTTCTACGACCAAAAGGAAAAAGCCGATTTCTTTTCGGCTTTGCCGCTTTATATGGTTTATTCTGTATCCGGGGGCATTGAGGTGGATATTCCGGATAAGCTTTTCAAAGATTTGGCGCTCAAAAGGATCAGGCGTGATCCCTGCAGGTGTTTAAAAAGTTGGCTACTGAAGATTCCCCGGTTATGGTATCAGAACCGGATCCCGAGTTATTTAGAAAAAGAGGCGTCGGGAAACTTCTTCATCTTCTATTTTATTTTCGCAACGGCCGCGTTTTGTCTGGTCGGAAACGCCGGCGCGCGGTTGATGATGACGCCGGTTGTCGGGCTGTTAATTTACTTCACCGTTATTTTTTTACCTTTGTATGTAGAGCCGCGTTATTCAGTCGCGGTTATGCCGGCGATCATCAGCCTGGCCGGCATAGGGGTTTATGCCGCAGGTAAGGCGCTCGCGCCTTTGATCAGGAGGCCGCGATGAAGCGTTGGGCCTTATTGCTTTTGTTTTTGTTTGTTTTTCTGCTGTTTGTCCATGACGAGCAGTCCTACGATATCTGGTGGCATTTAAAGACCGGCCAATATATTTGCCAAAACTTCAGCGTTCCCCATACCGATATCTATTCACAATTCGCTACCAACCGTTCCTGGATAGACATGCAATGGTTTTTTCAGGTCGTGGTCTTTTTACTTTACAGCCTGGGAGGTTTTGCCGGCCTGATCTTATTTAAGGCTTTGCTGCTTGCCCTGATGTTTTGGCTGGTGTTTAAGGCGGTGGATGGGCCCGGCAGGACTATTATCGCTATGGCCGCGGTGTTTCTTGGCGCCTTGTGTTTGTGGGAGCGGGCCCTGCTGCGGCCGGAGATACTCAGCTTTTTCTATCTGGGCCTGTTTTTGTGTGTTTTACATGTTTATAAATACCGCGGCAAAGAAACCAACATAAAGATCATTTATGTCTTGCCTTTGGTGCAGTTGTTCTGGGTCAACAGCCACGCTTTGTTTGTTCTGGGAATATTGCTGGTGTGGTCTTATATCGCCGGGGAGTCTATTGAGCGCCGGATCGAGGGGGATCGTTTCCGGCATCTTTTGATCGCCGGGGTGTTGGTGGTCCTGGTATCGTTGGTCAGCCCCTACGGGTACCAGGGGTTTATTTTCCCCTTTACTCTTTTTACCAGGATAAACGGTTCCCGGGAAATATTTTCCTCGATCGGTGAGTTCCAACCGCCGTTTTCTTATTTTTGCCAGAACAGTACGATATTTTATTACAAGCTTTTGTTGGTATTCTCCGGGGCGGCATTGCTTTTGAACCTGCGGCGTTTGTCCTTGGCGCATCTGGTCTCCTACAGCGTTTTTCTTTATCTGTCGCTGTTGGCCCGCCGCAACATCCCATTTTTCGCCCTGGTCTGTTTACCGATTGTCGTAGAAAATCTTAGTCAGGTCTTCCAGCGTCTTCCGTTGCATACCGGGTTTGCAACCAGATTGCAAACCCGGTATGCAACGGGGTTAGGATTTGGCCTGGCGGCGATCGTTTTTTCGCTGGCCATAATTGATGTGGCCGGCGGCGCCCCGCGTCTGCGCGGGGACGGGGACCGCCGCCTGGCGCTAACGCCCGCGCAGTTTAAATATCCGGCCCAAGCGGCGGAGTTTGTGATCAGGGCCGGGATAAAAGGCAACATCTTTAACGATCTGCAGAGCGGGAATTATCTTGTCTGGGCCTTTTATCCCGAGCGCAAAGTGTTTTTGGACGGCCGCCTCGAGGTGCACAGCCCGGATTTTTACGCGCAGTACCTGCGCTTGCTGGCCGACCCGCGGATTTGGCCGGCCCTGGCCAAGAAATACGACATAAATTACGCTTTGTTTTCCCATGTTGATTCCGACACGGATAGACTGCTGGTCTATTTGTCAGGGGATCACGACTGGCGGCTGGTATTTTTCGACGACGTTTCCGTGGTCTTTGTCCGGGACGTGCCGGCTAACCGCGATATCATCGCCGCTTACCAGACTGACCTGACCGAGCATGATTTTGCTGGGCCGCCGCCAAGCCGCGGGATGCCGGAGCGTATATTGTCGCGTTTATACTTTCAGCGGGGCAATCTTTTCGCCAAGTTTTCCAATTTCGATAAAGCCGTCCAGAATTATACCATAGCCCTGGCCTACGATCTTTCCAACGATAAAGTCCATATCAACATGGGCCGGCTTTACTCTCAAGCGGGAAATGTTTTAGCCGCGGAAAGGGAATACCAAGCCGCCCTGGCGATCAATCCCCATTCAGCCCTGGCCCTTTTTAACCTGGCCGGGCTGTATTACCGGACCGGCGACTTACCTTTAGCCTTGACTTATTATTCCTGGGCTGTCGCGGCGGATCCGGGTTTTGCCGACGCTGATGCCAATGTCGGCAGTATTTGTCTGGAAAACGGGCAGTACCGGTTGGCGGCTGCCGCTTACGCAAGAGCGCTTAAAGTCAGGCCCTGGGACCCGGATATCCGGCTGAACCTGGGGGTGGCTTACGCCCGCATGGGTTTGCTTGAAAAAGCCCGGCAAGAATTTTTAAAAGTCCAGCGGCTGGATCCGGAAAACGCTTTAGCCGCCAGAAATCTGAAGAAATTAGACAGCTTGTAAAAAAATGATCTTGATCACTCCGCGTTCTAATTTTTGGTTTACCTATCCGCACCTGGGCATCGGCTATATCGCCGCGTGTTTGGAAGAGATCGGCGAAAAAGTCAGCCTGCTCGATCTTCAGCATACGTTTGATTATAAGGCGCGTTTAGCGGCAGAGTTCCCGCGCCACAGCGCCGTCGGCATAACCGTCAACGTGGCTAACGTGGCTAGCGCGTTGGATGTGGCCGGTTTTATCCGGGACAACTATCCCGCGAAAAAAATAATCATGGGCGGGCCCTTGGCTACCGCCGCTTATCCGGAGTTTATTGGCCGCTGGGCCGACATAGTAGTGCTGGGAGAAGGAGAGCAGACTATTGTAGAGCTGGCGTGCCGGGCGGATCTAGCCAAAATAGACGGTATCGCCTATTGGGATAACGGCCTTTTGGTCAATCCGCGCCGGCCCTATATCTCTGACCTGGACGCGATACCTTATCCGGCCTGGCACCTGATGGACCTGGCCAAATATACCTGCCCCACGCCGCGGCGCACGGCGATCATGACCACCTCGCGGGGCTGTCCTTACGATTGCATAAACTGCACCAAGTTCATCCATGGTTATCAGCCCAGGGAAAGATCTATTGATAACGTGATGGCAGAGATCGACCTTTTGTTCAACCAGTTCGGCGTCAGGGAGATCCATTTCTGGGACGACCTTTTTACCTACAAGCCGCAAAGAGTCAAAGAGCTTTGCCGGGCCCTGATCGCCGCCGATTATCCGGGACTTCGCCTGGCCATACCGGCCGGTATTCGCGCCGATTCCGACGACGAAGAGATGTTTGTGGCTATGCGCCAAGCCGGGTTTTACGGCCTGGTCATGGCGGTGGAATCCGGTTCGCAAAAGGTCCTTGACGGCCTGGGTAAACGTATTGACCTGAAAAAAGTCCCGGCGACAGCCCGGATGCTGACGCGCCTGGGTTTTAAGGTCGGCGCGTTTTTTATGTTGGGTACGCCGTTTGATACTCGTCAGACCATGGAGCAGACTATCGATTTCGCCAAGCGCCTGAAAATACACGGCGCTTATTTTTTCATCACCATGCCGCTTCCCGGCACCAAGCTTTACGACCGGGTGGAAAAACAAGGCCGTTTTTTGCAGGATATGCGTGTTTGCGGGCACGGCTACGACGACGGAAAAGCGGTCTATGAAATAGGCCGGTTAAAAGCCCGGGACGTGGAATATATGTTTAAGAAAGCTTACCGGGAATTTTATTTTCGCCCGGCTCAACTCTGGCGCAGTATGGTTAAGTCGCTGGAAGACCCCGGCGTGATCGTTCACATGCTCAAACAGGGTTTGCGGATCTTATTGCGCGGAAGACGGGTGTCGGTATGAGGCGGATCCGTTATGTCGAGGTATCGCTGGCCTGCGCCGTGCCGGTACTGGCGGTATTTTTTTCGCTGGAGCATTGGGCCGATTTTCCCGCGGGACGGTTCTTGATTTTTTGCCCGGCGGTGTTTTTACTCTGCGCCCATATTTTCGCTTTTAACGATTGGGCCGAACCCGGACCAGTCGAAAAAAGTAAGGTTGTTTTCCCATTATTCCTGGGGCTGGCGGCTTTGGGTTTATTTTTTATCATCGCGCGGTCATGCTTTGTGATCGCCGCGGTCATCATAGCGTTAAGTCTGCTTTATTCCGGCCCGGCCCTGAAATATAAAGCCGTGCCGATCGTCGCGTCCCTGGCGCATTTTTTCGGGGCCGGCCTGTTGTTTTTGCTGGGCTACGGCCTTTTTCATCCGCTGGACCGGCGTGCTCTGCCGGCGGGGGTCTATTTTTCGCTCTTGATCTGCGCCGGCCACCTGGTCCATGAGACCAAAGATTACTACCGCGATCGCCGGCTGGGTTTGACCACTAACGCCGTAAAATTCGGCCGCGGCAACACTTTCCGGGCGGCTTTTGTCTTGTTTAGTTTGGCGGCGGTATATCTTATGGCCCTGGCATTTAGCGGCCGGATACCGTTTTTATGGGTCTATGGCGGTTTGAGCGCCTATATCTTGCATGTCGGGTTTTTCCGGCGGACCTTAGCTCAAGACCCTGGCCTAGAAAACCTGCGACGGTTCAGGCGCGATTACCGTCTGGTCTATACGGCTTGCGGCGTTTATATGTGGTTGGTCCTAATATGGCAGATAAAAAAATAGTCTTGCTGGTAGTGCTTGCGGCTTTACTGGTCAGCCTGCCGTTCGTCAACAAACCGGTCCATCTGGATGACTGGGTGTTTATTACCGGGGCACAAAGGCTGTGTCAGAAGCCGTGGGGCGCCTTGGAAGGCACGATCGTTTTTTTCGGCAGCCCGGTGCCGTTCTGGTCCGGTACACATCCGCCGCTTTTGTTTTTGTACGCGGCTTTGATCGACACGCTGGTCAAGGGGCCCAGCGAAGCGGTCCGGCATATTTTTTATCTGCCGTTTTCGGTCCTGGCCGCGGTAAGTATTTTTTTTCTGGCCCGCAGATTTGTGGGTGACGAGCGCCGCGGCGAAAAAAAATACTTTTATCTGACCATGCTGGCGGTCTTTACCCCGGCGTTCATGGTGGCCAGCCACAGCCTGATGGCCGACCTGCCGACTCTGGCTTTTGGTCTGGCGGGCCTGGTCTGCTATATCCGGTTCCTGGACGAGGGGGTTGGTAAGTTTTTTTGGCCGGCCACCTTGTTTTGTACTCTGGCGGTCATGGCTTCTTACCAGGGGTTTTTTATATTCGCGCTTTTGTTTTTGTACGCGTTCCTGAATAAAAAAGGGCTTAAGTATTTTTTCGCCGTTTGTTTATTGCCGCTGGTGTCTTTGGGGGTATGGTTTTTTCTAGTTTACCGCGCCTCGGGGCAGATCCACCTTTGGAGCGCTTTTTTTTGGGGCGGTTTGCGGGACCGGAACTTTTTGGCCAAGCCCGCCGATACCCTGGTAGGGTTTCTTTGCGTGATCGGCGCGGTAACGGTATTTCCTTTGTCAATGCTTGCGGCATTTTTTTATTCTCCTTCGCAGAAGGAGAATAACTCTGCGAAGCCACGGAGGGGCGCCTGCCTGCCGGCAGGCAGGAAGCAGAGTTGCTTCGGAGAACTCCGCCCCAGGGGATACTGGCCTTTAGGCTGGGTGGGGCTTCGCCTTGGGCTGGCCGGGCTTACGGTCTATCTGTGCCTGACTCGTTTGGCGGGTTATTCGTGGGGTTCCCAGGTCACCTTCGCCGTTTTCTTTTGCGGGGGGGTTCTATCAGTAGAACGGGCCTGGACTTATTTGACCCATAACCCTAGCCGCGACCGGATATTTCTATGTTTATGGTTCTTGGGTTATTTGTTTGCCGCGGCATTGTTGCTGCCCCAGGGGATCAGCCGGTATTTTCTTTTAGGCCTTTTCCCGTTACTGGCGCTTTTCGCGCTCGACGCCGGAGCAGACGTTTTTTGGCCTGGGGTGTTGGCCGCTACCTTATCCATAGGGGTGATGGTGTCGGCCGCGGATTACCGCGCTGCCGCCATTGATCAAAACGCCGCGTTTTTGTTAAGCCGCAAGTATGCTGCGGATAAGCTTTGTTACGCCGGTGAGTTGGGTTTTCGTTATTACATGGAGGAGTCCGGTTTTCAGTATGTGGCAAGCACGCAGGAAAGGCTTTTACCCGGCCAAAAGCTGGTGGAGCCGGACAGTTATCTTAAGGCCAAGCTTTCCGGTCGTTTGCGGCTGAACCTGGTCCGGTCCGACCGGATGGTTTACCGCGACGTTTTGCCGTTGACCGTGATGAGCGAGCCGGCCAAGGCGGATATTTATTCCAGTGCCAACGGATACGGATTTTTGCCTTATGCGTGGGGGTTCGGCAAAGCGGCGGCGGTTTTTACTATTTACGATTACGCGGATACCGGGAACTTGCGGGTTTTATCAGCCCGGCCGGGCCGCTTTGGCGGACACCCGGTCCCGGGAGGGTTGTTTTTGCTGAGCGCCCAGCCGTCGCAACGGGAATTTGTCCAGGGCGAGAGCTTGTCGGTAGCGTTGCGCTGGCTGGCTTCCGGAGATGTTGACCCGGATCTTTGTACCTGGTTATTGTTAAAAAGCCCGGATCAGAAAGTGTTGTTGTCGCACGGCCCCTTGGGTAAGCAGGGTTTTTTAAAAAAAGGGGAACCCACGGTGTTTGGCGAGACTTATTTCATTAAAGATCTGACGCGCGATATTTTTCCCGGCGAATACGAGCTCTATGCCGGAGCAATACCGGCCGGCAACGCTGATATCAGTGCCGATGATTTTGTCCTGAAACGTTTTCCCGGGATCAAGCTGGGGACGATCAAGATCCGTCCCAGGTCATACCCGGCCGACCCGGCGCTTTTTGTCCGGCCGGGTTATTGGCCGCGGCCGAATGATTTTGCCATACCGCCGGTGACTTTTACTTTAAGCCCGGGTGCCATGATCGAGCTGCCGATGATCGTCAGGACACCGGTCAAGTCTTTGGGGGTGGTCTCGTTTCTGGCCTACGCGGACAAAATAAATACCGGGGCCAAGGTGGCCGCCATATCGGTGATCGAGCCGACCGGCCAAAGCTATGATCTTGTTTTGCGGGCCGGCCGGGACACTGCTGATTGGAGCCTGGAAAGCCCGGCCTACCAGCCCGGCGTTTACCGCCACGCTAAAGCCAAAGTGTTCAGCCGCTGGGCCGAAAATCATCAAGGCCGGTTTTTCTGGGGGTACCGTTATTTTTCCAGTTTTATGTTTACAAAGCCGATAATCCCGGCTAAAATTATAGTGCGTTACCTTGGCGACAATGGCGTATTGGTCGTAGACGCGCTGGTCCTGTTTTAATGGAGATGTTTATGCGAGCAAAGAAGGCCTTTACTTTGATCGAGCTGATCATGGTCATCGTGATTATCGGGATCGTAGCTGTGGTCGCCATACCTAAATTTATCAACCTGCGCACTGACGCTAAAAAGGCCAATGTGGCCGGCTCTGTAGGCGCTTTGCGTAGCGGGATAAGCATCATGCATGGCGTGATCAATATCAACGATAACGCCGCGGAAGGCGACTTCCCTACGCTGACCGAGATGTCTGCCAACCTGATGAGCCGGATGGGCGGCGCGGTTACTTCGCCCATCATCGCCAATGAACCGCAGGCGCCGGTTAACCTTTTTGATTACGACGGCACCCCGAATAACATCGTGAACGCTACCGGTTACAGCAAGAGCACCATCATCGGCACCAGCGGCGGCTGGGCCTATAATCCCGCGCGCGGCGAGATCTGGGCCAACACCGGCGTGGCCGGGGAGAATTATTTATAATTTCCCAAAACCCGCTCTAAATATTTCTTGCTTGCTTGAGCCTGCCAGTATATAATGAAATCCATGAAAAAGCGTATTCTGGTAGTCGATGATGCGGCCTTTATGCGCAATCTGATCAAGGATGTACTGGTTAAAGCCCATTACGAGGTCTGCGGCGAGGCTTCCAACGCCATGGAAGGCGTGGCCAAATATAAAGAATTGCGGCCTGATCTGGTCACTTTTGATATTGTGATGCCGCGCATGGAAGAGATGGACGGCATATCCGCCGTAAAAGAGATCCTTTACGTCGACCCCAAAGCCAATGTGGTGGTGGTCTCCGCGCTTGGCGAGAAACGTCTGATCCAGGAAGCCCTTTCCTACGGCGCCAAAGATTATATCATCAAGCCTTTTACCGCTGAAAAACTCGTGCATGTGGTGGCCAACATTATAGGCGAGGGGGAAGCGGCCGGTGGATGAGATAGTCTTCAACGAGCTCCAGAAAGACGCTTTAAAAGAGATCGGCAACATTTGCGCCGGTAACGCCGCTACCGCCCTTTCCCAACTGCTCGATAGAAAGATCACCATCAATGTCCCGGAAATACTTTTTCTTCCCGTAGAAGATGTCCCCAAGATAGTCGGCGAAGAGACTCCGGTAGTGGGGCTGGTCATACGGATACTGGGCGATATTCCCAGTTTTATCCTGATGGTGTTTTCGCACGACGATGCTTTGAGCCTGGCGTCTTTGTTGACCGGTAAAAAATTGCCTCCCGGTTCGATCATCACCGAGCTGGAACGTTCCGCCCTCAAGGAGATCGGCGTGATCCTTTCCAACGCTTACCTGGTGGCCCTCACGGTATTTGTGAGATGGGGCCTGGTCCCGGCGGTCCCGGAAGTGATCGAAGATATGGCCGGCGCCATGATCGATTACATCCTGATAGAGCTTACCAACGTTTCCAAGTACGCTTTGTTGATAAAATCAGAATTTGAAGAGGAAAGCACCAGGCTGACCGGCCATTTTTTCCTCTTGCCCAATCCCAAGGGGCTGGAAGTTTTACTTGAGGCTACTGAGTTTTAGTGAGGTAGCGGGTTTTCAAGCGCGTAGCGCGCCGAAAAGCTGCGTTACCGAACTATCCCCGTAGGGGGTTGGGAATATCCTATGGATAAAAGCTACCGGGAACTTTTTTTCGGCGAGTCGCAAGAATATCTGAAGGAGATAAATTCCGCCCTGGTCAATTTGGAAAAAAACCCTGCCGATATCGAAGCCATAACCTTGATATTCAGGTTGACGCACACGCTTAAAGGCATGGCGGCCACCATGGGTTTTACCGATGTGGCTGAGTTCGCCCACCGTCTGGAAGATTTTTTCGACACAGTCCGTTCCGGGAAAGCCTACCTATCGCCCCAGACCATGGACATAGTCTTTGACAGTATCGACGCTTTCGCCACGCTGATCGGCGATCTTAAAGAAGAAAGGACGTCGTCGGTGGACGTGGGGTTTTATTTGCGCCGTATCGCAGGGATAATCCCGGTCACTGCCGAAACGCACCCGGTTGCCGCGCCGTTTTCCTTCGGCGAGGAGCCCCCTCAGCAGGAATTAATGAAAAAAATCAGCGGCAGGGAAAAAGATCTTTTCCGGCTTACTGTCGGGCTGGTCAAAGATTGTCCGCTGAAAAACGCCAGGGTCTTTTTGATCCTTAACGCGCTTAAAGCAAGGGCCGAGGTGTTTAAGCTCGTACCGCAGGATGCCGCCAGCCGGGAAGACAGTTTTGAGCAGACTTTCGAGGTTTTCGCGCTTGCTACGCTCACCGAGCGCGAAAGGATCGTCGCGGAGATCTCGCGGATGATGGAAGTAGAAAAAGTCACGGCCGGTCAGGCGGACGTGGCAGCCCTGGAAAATTCTGCCAAATCGGCGCAAGCTCGGTCTGCCGTCGGGCTGATAAAGAAGATCAGCAGCATACGCGTGCCTACCGAGCGTTTGGACAAAATAATGAACATCATGGGTGAGCTTTCCATAGCCAAGAGCCGTTTTGTCCAGACTATCCAGAGCAAGGAGTACGATACTTTAGAGGAGACGTCGTATATTTTGGAGCGGTTGGTATCTTCGCTGCAGGACGAGGCCTTGAAATTGCGCCTTTTGCCGATAGCTTATATCCTGGACAATTTCCCCCGGTTAGTCCGGGACATGGCCCGGAAAGAAAACAAGCAGGTAGAGTTAAAGTTGGACGGCAGCGAGATAGAGATCGACAGGGTCATCCTTGATGAGATCGGCGATTCGCTGATGCATCTGGTAAGAAACGCCGTGGACCACGGTATCGAGTCGGTCCAGGAACGCGTTGCCGCCGGCAAACCAGAGGAAGGCGCTATATCCATAAAAGTGTCGCGCGAAAAAGGCCATATCGTCATCGAGGTAAGCGACGACGGTAAAGGCCTGGACTATAAAGACGTCATGGCTCAAGCTGTGACCAGAGGGTTTATTGATCAGGAAGAAGCGCGGGGTTACGACCCGGCGTCCGTGCTGGACATACTGGCTATGCCGGGTTTTTCCACAAAACAAGCAGTGACCGAGCTTTCCGGCAGAGGCGTAGGGCTTGACGTAGTGCGCTCTAAGATGGACGCTTTGGGCGGCAGGCTGGACATGTCCACTTATCCGGGCAGGGGGACCACTTTTACCCTTACTTTACCTTTGACCCTGGCTATAATAAAAGCTATGCTGATCAGTATGGGTGAGCAGATCTACACTATACCGATAATGAATATACGCGAGACGGTCAAGATCAAGGAAAGCAGCATCAAGATGGTCAAGGACCTGGAAGTGATGCAGCTGCGCGGCGAGGTCATACCCATACTGCGTTTGGACAAAGAGCTGGGCCTGGCCCGCCAGCGGCCTAAAGACGAAGAAGTGTCGGTGGTGGTGGTAGAAGGCCGGGACCGTAACATGGGCATTTTGGTAGATAAAGTCATCGGTGAACAGGATATAGTGGTAAAGCCGTTGAGCGCTTATGTAAAAAAAGTCAAAGGCATAGCCGGGGCCACCATACTGGGTAACGGCAATGTAGCTTTGATACTTGATGTCATAAACTTGCACTAACGGCACTTTTTTATTGACTGCGGCAGTTATAAAAAGTATAGTATAGAGATAGATTGGATAAATACTCATCGAGGAGGGCGATTATGGTACTACACAATTACATGGAAGACATCGTAAGAGGGTTGCTTGACGAACTGTTGGCGGATAAGCCCGCTTTATGCGGCTGCGAAAAGTGCCATTTGGACATGATGGCCTTGGCTTTGAACAAACTGCATCCTAAATACGTGGTGACTGACAAAGGCCGGGTCTATGTAAAATTGGCTGAGTTGGAACTGCAGTTTCGGGCTGATGTGGCCAGAGAGTTGGCCAAGGCTATAGATTTCGTAAAAGCTCACCCCAAACATTGAAAATATGGGATTTGTCAAGATCATCGGGCTTGCCGAGAACGATATCGATCTTTTTACGGCCTATGTCAAGAAGTACAGGGGTGTGGAACTTTCGTTCTATAGAAAAACGTTTTTAGCGCGGCGCCTGCAAGGCCGTTTTGAGGCTGTAGGCGCGGTCAATATCCTGGAATATATCAAGGTCCTGAAACGCGATCCCGATGAATGGGGCCGGTTCATTGACAAGTTGAGCATCAATGTTTCGGAATTTTTCCGCGACTGGGAGGTGTTCAAGTTTTTTCGCGACCATTGTGTCCCGGACCTGCTGGCTGTTAAAATGAAGCGGGGGGCGCGGCAGATCCGTTGCTGGTCCTGCGGCTGTTCCTGCGGAGAAGAGGCTTATTCGCTGGCGATACTGTTCAGGGAGTTTCTCAGGGAGAAAGCCGACAGTTTTTTTATAAAGATCCATGCTACTGACGTGGATGAGCAGGCTTTAAACATAGCGCGGGAGGGTGTTTACGAACGTAAATCTTTGGCCAACTGTTCCTGGATGGGCGAAGAGGTCCTCAGGAAATATTTCACATTTATACCGGGCGGCAAATACGTGGTTAAAGATGAATTGAAAAGCATGGTTGATTTCCAGCGGCACAATCTTTTGACGGATCGGCCGTTTGAGCGTATAGACGTTATATTTTTTCGCAATGTCCAGATATATTTCAGCAGAAACAAGGTCGATGAAATATTGGCCAAGATATATCAAGGCCTTAATAAAGGCGGGTTCCTGGTGCTGGGTAAGGTCGAGGCCGTCGGCGTTCCGCTAAGGAGTCTATTAGAGATGGTCAGCCCGGTTGGTAAGATCTTCAGGAAGATATAAAAACAGTTTAATACGGCTGGTTGGTTTTTCATTGAAAGGAGGGATGTATGGCTATACGGGTGTTGATCGTGGATGACGCGTTGTTCATGCGCAGGATGTTGGCAGACATCTTGAAAAAGGAAGGTTTTGATGTCTGCGGAGAAGCCGAAAACGGCAAGGAAGCTATCGACAAGTACAAAGAGTTGAAGCCGGACCTGGTGACCATGGATATAGTGATGCCCAAGATGGAAGAGATCGACGGTATCGCCGCGGTGCGTGAGATCATGAAAGTAGACCCGCAGTCCAAAATAGTCATGGTCTCAGCCATGGGTCAGCACGCGCTGGTAGTGGAAGCCATACAGGCCGGGGCCAAGGATTTCATCGTCAAGCCTTTTCAGCCTTCCCGAGTGGTTGAAGCCATCAGAAGAGTGTCGGGAGAATAATCGGTGAATTCAACCGCGAACGGAATAATGAATACCGGGAGCCCCGTTATCGAGGTCGGCATGGCGGAGATGCGGATATCTTCTGCGCCGGGTATCGTCATTGCCAGAGGGCTGGGTTCTTGCGTGGGGGTAAGCCTTTACGATTCCCTGAGAAAGATCGGCGGCCTGGCCCATCCCATGTTGCCTCGTATGGGAGAGTTTAAAGCCAAAGGAAACCCCGGCCGTTACGTGGACTATATGATATCGCTGATGATCGACGAATTACAGCGCAAAGGCTGCCGCTTGAATACGCTGGCGGCGAAGATCTTCGGCGGGGCGCATATGTTCAGCTCGATCCCTAAGGACAGCGCTTTCAATATCGGCGCCCGCAACATCGAGGTAGCCAGGGAGAAGCTTGAGTCATACGGTATCAACCTGCAGGACCAGGAAGTCGGAGGCAATTACGGCCGTACGATACTTTTAGACCTGGATACGGGTCTGGTGAGAGTGCGTACGATGTTTTTTGGCGAACGCAACGTCTAAAACCGTTTATGGATAAAATAAAGCTATTTATCGTCGAGGATTCGGTCCTGATGCAAAAAGTCCTGCGGGACATGTTTTCATCGGATGCGGAGATAGACGTGGTGGGTATAGCCGGGAGGGGCAAGGAGGCCCTGGAAAATATCCCCAAGCTTAAGCCCGACGTGGTGACCCTTGACGTCAACCTGCCGGACATGAGCGGTCTGGTGGTCTTAAAAGAGCTGGTGGACAAACTGCGCACGCGAGTCGTGATGCTTTCCGCTTATACGCAAAAAGGCGCCGAAGTCACAATCAAGGCGCTGGAGCTGGGAGCTTTGGATTTTATACCCAAACCTTCCGGTGAAGAGTCCCTGGATATTGTTAACTACAAAGATAAATTGATCGCTAAGATAAAGATGGTCGCCGAGGTGCCGCTTTCCAAGACTAAACTGCCGGCGGCCGGTCCGGTCACAAAAGATAACCAGGAAGTGACCAAGCTGGTCGTCATCGGCGCTTCTACCGGCGGGCCCAGAGTGGTGATGGAGATCATGCGCGAGATCCCTGCAGAGTCGGAAGCGGCCTTCTTGATCGTGCAGCATATGCCTAAAGGTTTTACCAGAAGTTTCGCTGAAAGGATATCCTGGTCGAGTAAGATAAAGACCAAAGAAGCCGAGGACGGGGATCTGCTGATGAACGGCGTCGCGTACGTGGCTCCCAGCGGATATCATATGGTGATCGAGCGAGTCCCCCCCCGGAAGCAGTATTGTGTGCGGCTTGACGAGACTCCCCTGGTAAATTATGTCCGGCCGGCGGTAGACGTGACCATACGTTCTTTGGTCGACGTCTTTGAAGGCAAAGTGGTCGGTGTTGTCCTTACCGGCATGGGCAAAGACGGTACGGAAGGCGCCGGTCTGATAAAAAGCCGGGGAGGCAAGGTCATCGCCCAGGATGAGTTTACCAGTGTCATCTACGGCATGCCCAAGGCCGTGGTAGAGGCGGGTTTTGCCGATTCCATTTTACCTTACAAAAGCATTCCGCAAAAAATAATGGAGTATTTAAATGGCTGACGAAGGTAAGAAGATATCGCTGAACTACCTTGATCTTTTAAGGGAAATAGGCACTATTGGCGCCGGCCGGGCCGCGACGGCCCTGGCAGACCTCTTGAATTGCCGGGTGGAAATATTACTGCCGGAGACTAGAGTTGTGCCGCTGGAGTCTTTAGGCAAGCTTTTTGGCAATCCCGAAGAAGTCTTTTTTGTACTCGATATTGGCGTAGAAGGGGATCTGGGCGGCCGGGTGTTTTTCCTGCTGCCTCCCAATGAGGCCAAGATATTGGGCAGCGTGCTTCTGGGACAGGAACCGGAGAATCTTAACACCGAAGACCCGATGTTTCAGTCTTCTTTAAAAGAGATGGTCAATATCCTGACCGGCGCCTACATGAACGCTCTATCGGACATGACCGGCCTGACCATAATGTACAGCGTACCGTCCCTGGCGGTAGACATGATCGCCGCGCTGCTGGATTTCTTTTTCGTGCATATCGCCCAGTACAGCGACGAGGCTATTTTCATCAAGACCAACCTGCAAGTCCGCAATATCAACTTCAACAGTATATTCCTGTTTTTCCCGGATATGCAGTCGTTGCGCAAGCTGGTAGAGATACTCGGGGTGAAAGAATAGTTTGGCGGATATTTGACAAACCGTTGCCTTTGCGATAGATTAAGATATAAGTTTTGGTCGGGCAGTAAAAGTCCCAGCCACGGGGCTAAAGGAGGAACCGTAATATGGATAACCGCTCAGTAAACCGTTGGTACCTTGACCGTGAAGAAAAGGCCGTAGTTTCCTGTTCCGGCGCGCGCGAAGAAGCCAAGATCATTGACATCGGCGCGGGCGGTATGAAAGTGTCCTTGTGTCGTTCTTTAGGGGTGGGCGCGATAGTGTATGGCGAATTCAAGATCCTGCCTCAACTGGGACCGTTTTTTGTCCGGGGAAAAGTAGTGCGCGTGGACCAAAGAGCGGGTCTCTGGGAGACTTCAGTGGCTTTTGATAAAGTAAGCAGTATCCCGCTCCAATAAGAGAAAAACATGAAAGACGCGACGATTAAACACCAGAGGGAAGTCCAGCTGGTGGTGTTTAAGATAGCTAACGAAGAGTTTGGCGTGAGCATCGCCCAGGTGAGGGAAATAGTGCGCCTGGTGCCCATAACCCCCATACCGCGTGCGCCGGATTTCATCGAAGGAGTAGTCAACCTGCGCGGGCAGATCATCGCGGTGATCGATCTTTCTAAACGGCTGGATATGCCGGCGGCGGCATCGACGGATAAGACGAGGATAATCGTCGTAGACGTAGAAAGCAACATCGTGGGCATGATCGTGGATGAAGTGACCGAAGTGTTGCGTATGGCGGTGGATAATATAACCGCCGCGCCGGAACTTATCTCCGGCGAATCAAAGAATAGATATATCACCGGTGTGGGCAAGCTGGAGGACAGGCTTTTGGTCCTGATGGACCTGGCCAAAGTCCTCTCGCCGGAAGAGGTCGAGGATATCCGTACTGCCGGCGTGATCGGCGACAAGCCGACCCAGGCAGAAAAAAAGAAATAAGCGCCTTAAAGGATTAAATAAAACCCCCGGCCCTAAAAGCCGGGGTTTTTTATTGACAAACTTTTGGGCCGTGCTAAAATTTGTTATGAGCATATGTTCATAACCTATGGGGGGGTATAATGCGGCCAAAAAAGACCAGGTGGGTCAAGTGTTTGCCGGGGGAAAGATGTTTCCGGCCGAAATGTAAGCCGTTGCGTAAACTCCAAGGGGTTGTCGTGAGTATCGATGAGTTTGAGGCCGTGCGGCTGGCAAGCCTTGAGGGGATGAAGCAGAAAGACGCCGCCAAACTGATGAAAATATCCCGGCCCACGTTTTCCCGGATCATCGCTTGTGCGCAAAAAAAGATCGCCGACGCCCTGGTAAATGTCAAGGCGATTAAAATAGAAGGCGGATGCTGCGTTATTGCGGGAAAGGCGGTTAGAAAATGAAAGGATGGAAGAAGTTCCTGTATGTTTTGGCGGCGTTTTTAGCGTGTTTTTATCTGCCGGTAGAACATTTTAAATTTACCGGTGCGGTATTCGAGGCTTTGGCGCTCGTTAAATGGTACGCCCGGGAGCATGTGCTTTTGTGCCTTGTGCCGGCGTTTTTTATCGCCGGTGCGATCTCGGTATTTGTCAGTCAGGCGTCAGTTATGAAGTATTTCGGCGCAAAAGCGAATAAACTTCTTTCATATGGTGTAGCATCAGTGTCCGGAACAATCCTTGCGGTTTGTTCCTGTACGGTTTTGCCCTTATTTGGCGGTATCTATAAACGTGGTGCCGGGCTTGGCCCGGCGATTGCTTTCCTATATTCAGGGCCGGCAATAAATGTTTTAGCGATTATTTTAACAGCGCGTATTCTTGGCTGGCAGTTGGGTTTAGCAAGAGCGATCGGTTCTATTGTGTTTAGCGTTGTCATTGGTTTGTTGATGCATCTCATATTTTTAAAAGAAGAAAGAGCGCGCCAGGTAAGCGGTGATTTCAATGTAGGAGAAGTAAAAGAAGCGCGTTCTTTAGGTAAGACGGTTCTTTATTTTGCTTCGATGGTCGCGTTTCTTATTTTTGCCAACTGGGGCAAACCGCTGGATGGTGAGCAGGGTGTCTGGTCAATGATTTATCAGTATAAGTGGTGGATCGCGGGGTTTTCTCTTATGAGCCTATCTACCATGCTTTTTAAATGGTTTAAAAAGGATGAATTAAGGGAATGGACTTTTGCTACCTGGGGTTTCGCGTTGCAAATTCTGCCGCTTCTGTTGGGTGGAGTGTTTATCTCGGGTCTTCTTTTGGGGCGGGTTGGTCATGAAGGAGTGATACCTTCAAAATTCGTAGCAATGCTTGTGGGCGGCAACTCGTTGTGGGCAAATTTTTTCTCATCCATTGTCGCGGCATTCATGTATTTTGCCACACTTACTGAGGTACCCATACTTCAAGGCTTGATGAATTCCGGTATGGGTAAAGGTCCGGCCCTGGCGCTTCTTTTGGCAGGCCCGGCTTTGAGTTTACCGAGTATGCTGGTATTGCGCAGCATCATGGGGACGAAAAAAACAGTTGTTTACGTGAGTTTGGTTGTAGTTTTGTCTACTATCGCGGGAATGATTTTTGGAGTGATTGTAAAATAAGGAGATGTTAACATGAAAAATAAATCAAAAGATATTAAAAAAATCGTTAAAGCAGGTTATGCTAAAGTAGCAACGCAAAATACTTCTTGCTGTTGTTCAGGCTCTTGCTGCGGGAATGCTGATCAGGCTAAGGATATGAGTAAAGCCGTCGGTTATAGCGAGGACGAAATAAATGCCGTCCCGGATGGCGCGAATCTCGGCCTTGGTTGCGGTAATCCGCTGGCTTTAGCCTCGCTTAAAGCGGGCGAGGTGGTGCTTGATCTGGGCAGTGGCGCCGGGTTTGATGCGTTTCTTGCCGCGCAAAGGGTCGGGGAAACCGGCCGAGTTATTGGCGTGGATATGACACAAGAGATGCTGGAGCGGGCAAGGGCGAATGCTTTAAAAGGAAATTATAAAAATGTGGAATTCAGGCAAGGCGAGATCGAGAGCCTTCCGGTTGAGAGTTGTTCGATTGATGTGATCGTATCAAACTGTGTGATTAATCTTTCTCCAGAGAAAGTCAAAGTATTCAAGGAAGCATTTAGAGTCCTTAAGCCAAATGGCCGGTTGATGGTTTCGGATCTCGTTCTGGTTAAGAATTTGCCTGAAGTCGTCAAAAAATCAGTTGAGGCGTATGTGGGTTGTCTTGCCGGTGCTATAAAGAAGGATGAGTATTTAGGTTTTATCAAACAGGCTGGATTTGAGGATATAAAGGTTGTGAGTGAGTCAAGTTATCCGGTTGATGCCATGTTTGATGGCTTTGAAAGCGCTAAAGATGCGGTAGTAAGTATAAAGATATCGGCTGTGAAAAGATAAACGGAGGTATGAGATGAAAATTGAAATTTTAGGTACGGGCTGTCCGAAATGTAAACAGCTTACTGCCAATGCCGAGGCGGCGGTGAAAGAGTTGAGCATTCAAGCTAAAATCAGTAAGGTCACGGACATCGATAAGATAACTGAATATGGCGTGATGATGACGCCGGCATTGGCTGTTGATGGTACGGTAGTTTCGGCAGGCAAGGTGTTATCAAAAGACGAGATTAAAAAGATTATTTTAAAATAGGAGGTTCGCGATGGCTGGTAATTGTATGTGTAATGAAGCAGGTATATTGATATTTCCTTGTTCTGGTGCCTCTGATGTGGGAGAACTTTCGGACAGAGTAGCACGCAAAATGGCTAAATGCGGGCAGGCGAAGATGTTTTGTCTTGCCGGTATCGGGGCGCATATCCCGGGTATGATCGAGTCGGCGAAAGCGGCCAAAAAGCTGATTGCTATCGATGGTTGCCCGGTTTCCTGTTCGAAAAAGATCCTTGAGCATGCCGGGTTTGCCCCGACTGCTTTTAATCTTACAGTAATGGGCTATGTGAAGGGTAAAACCGAGGTCAATGAAAAGAACATTGAAGAAGCGGCATCAAAAATAACAGGAGGAAAAAGTGAAGAAACTGATCGTAATGTTTCTGGCGGTTGCTGCGGTAAGTAGTATTGGTTTCCCAGCTTTTGCCGCAAATGGTGCGTCCGGCAGTAAAGTTAGAGCCTATTATTTCCACGGAACATTCCGTTGTGCGACCTGCTATAGGCTGGAGCAGTATTCAAAAGAAGCCATAGAAGCTAATTTTGAAGATGCTATTTCGTCGGGAAAGTTGAGGTTTAGGGTTATCAACGTTGATGATAAAGGCAATGAGCATTATATCAAAGATTATCAACTCTATACTAAATCCCTTATCTTGTCGTTAGTCAAAGACGGTAAAGAAATAAAATGGAAGAATTTGGATAAGATCTGGGATTATGTCGGTGATGAACAGCGTTTTGTGGATTATGTAAATACCAATGTTGCCGATTTTCTCAAGGAAGCCCAATGACGGAAATATCAATAGGTTTTGTATCGGCATTATGGCTGGGGATATTAACTTCAATTAGCCCTTGTCCGCTGGCGACAAATATCGCGGCAGTCTCGTTTCTTTCTAAAAAAATAGCCCATCCGGCGCTTGTGTTTATTTCAGGGTTTGCTTATACGCTGGGCAGGATGGCGGCGTATGCGATACTTGGCGGGATCATTATCAGCTCTCTTTTAAGCGTGCCGCAAGTGGCGCAGTTTTTACAAAAATACATGAGCAGGGCATTAGGGCCTCTTTTAATCATCACGGGGTTGTTTTTATTGGAAATAATTACTTTGCGATTACCCGCAGTTACTTTGTCGCAAGATCATCAGAATAAACTTGTTGAGTCCGGCGCGCCGGGCGCTTTTTTCCTGGGATTTATTTTTGCCTTGGCGCTTTGTCCGGTTTCAGCGGCATTGTTTTTTGGTTCACTTATACCTTTGGCGATTAATGCCAAAGGCGGAGCATTGTTACCGTTTATTTATGGGGTAGGTACAGGACTGCCGGTGTTGATTTTTGCGGTAATGATCGCTTTGGGGGTAAAATCTTTGAGCCTTTGGTTTCATAAACTTACTCAAGCCGAATTATTTATGCGTAAAGTCATCGGGGTGATATTTATTTTGGTTGGGTTATATTACACAGGCGTTTATATATTAAAATTGTTTTAATTTGGAGGGTATATGAACGATAGCATTATTAAGAAATTATCATTTTTAGACAGATATTTGACTTTGTGGATATTTTCGGCCATGGCCGCCGGGGTCTTGTGGGGTTATTTTTTCCCTGGGATAGTTGGTTTTTGGAATAAGCTTTCTGTTGGCACAACCAATATACCAATTGCTATCGGCTTAATTGTAATGATGTATCCGCCTTTAGCTAAAGTTAAATATGAAGAATTAGGCGATGTATTTAAAAATACAAAAATATTAGGGCTATCGCTTATTCAGAACTGGGTCGTCGGGCCTGTTTTGATGTTTTTTTTGGCTATAACTTTTTTACGCGGCTATCCTGAATACATGGCCGGCCTGATCATGATCGGCCTGGCCCGCTGTATCGCCATGGTCATCGTCTGGAATGAGTTAGCCGGCGGCGACACCGAGTATTGCGCCGGTCTGGTGGCGTTTAATTCGATTTTCCAGGTGTTACTTTTTTCGGTATACGCCTGGTTCTTTATCACGATCATGCCGGTTTGGTTTGGTTTGAAAAGTATGGTGGTAGATGTGACCATGGTTCAGATCGCCCATAGCGTTTTTATTTATTTAGGCATACCGTTTTTAGCCGGAATAATAACCAGGTTTTCGTTGATCAGATTAAAAAATAAGGACTGGTATCAAAACAAATTTATCCCCGCGATAAGTCCGCTTACTTTGATCGCCTTGTTGTTTACCATCGTAGTGATGTTTTCGCTTAAGGGTGAATACATCGTCAAGATTCCCATGGATGTTGTCAGGATCGCCATCCCATTGCTGATTTATTTTGTGGTGATGTTTTTGGTATCGTTTTATATGGGCAAAAAGTTTAAAGCCGGGTATGCCAAAACAGCCACCCTTTCATTTACCGCGGCCAGTAATAATTTCGAGTTGGCCATTGCTGTGGCTGTTGCTGTATTTGGTATTAATTCAGGCGCGGCGTTTGCGGCGGTCATCGGGCCTTTGGTCGAGGTGCCTGTGCTTATAAGTTTGGTTAATGTCGCCCTGTATTTCAAAAGGAAGTATTTCAATGGATAAAATAAAAGTCCTTTTTGTTTGTGTTCATAATTCGGCACGTAGCCAGATGGCGGAGGCGTTTCTTAAGAAGTATGGAGGCGAACGTTTTGAGGCAGAAAGCGCAGGTCTTGAGCCGGGCAAGCTTAATTCCCTTGCCATTGAGGTAATGAAAGAAATCGGAATTGATATTTCGCAGAATAAAACAAAGAGCGTACTTGATTTCTATAAACAGGGTAAGCACTACGATTATGTAATCACTGTCTGTGATGAATCGCAAGGCGGCCGTTGCCCTGTGTTTCCCGGCACCGCTCAAAGTCTGCATTGGGGTTTTGATGATCCATCCGGTTTTACTGGGTCAATGGAAGATAAACTTAAACGTACCAGAGAAGTCAGAGATCAGACTGAAGCCAAGATAAAAGATTGGGTTAACCTGCAATAAAGCCAGCCATTTTGGCTATGCTAATTTTGTTGACATAAAACAGGGAGCTGTTATCCTATATGTAATATACATATAGGTGTTATCAATTGGAGGTAACTATCATGTTTGAAGGCAGTAAATTGGCGAATAAATATAAGATAAAGAAATGTGAATGCCCCAGCGGGAAGATGACGCGGTTTGTTGAGCCGTGTCTGTTGTTTTTTTTGTCTCAGCAAGCATCTTACGGGTATGAGTTAATGGCGAAATTAGACGGTTTTGGATTCCCAAAAGTTAATCCGGATCCAGCAATGGTGTATAGGACGCTCCGCTACCTAGAAAAGGAAGGATTTGTTTTATCTAAATGGGATACCAAAGGGGCGGGCCCCGCAAAGAGAATTTATGAATTAACACAAAAAGGCTTCGGGTTACTTCATTTTTGGGCGGAGAGCATTGCGACGCGCAAGCAGGTGCTTGAAAAATTCTTAACATTATATGGAAAACGTTTTAAGGAAAGCAAGAAACGATCGAAGCCATCCGTAAAGGATTAAGTTGGGAGGTCAAGGTGAGAAAGATCATCTTTGTTCTAATTGTATTTACTGCATTATCAGAATCAGCTTTTGCTGGCGGATTTCCTTTTTTTGGCAAAACCGAGAAGACACCGGCTTCCGAAACGGTACCGGTAAAAAAGAAGACTATCAGCGCTTCGATTCTTGCGACCGGTTCGGTAAAGCCTATCATTGGGGCGGAGGTTAAGGTGGGTGCGCGTATTTCCGGTAAAGTCGACCATCTTTATGCCAATATCGGCGACAGAGTTGAAAAAAATCAGGTTATCGCTGAGATAGAAAAGAAGGATTTAGAGGCTCAGGTGGCTCAGGCAGAAGCTAATGTTAAAGCCGCTGATGCAGGAGTTGGAATATCTAAGGCTTCATTTTGGCCAGCGTTAAGTGCTGAGACGGATTACGGAGCTAAAGGAGCGACATATTTTCCAAGCCAAGGCGATAATTTTGCTGGGCTAAAAGTAACAATGCCGCTTTTTAATGGACAGGATATGTATACAATCAAACAGCAAAAATCAGTCAAAGAAGCCTCAAAGGCGGCGCTTGATTATTCAAAGATTCAGCTTTCCTATGCCACTATTACGGCTCCTATTTCCGGAGTTATTGCTTCTGTAAGCACTCAGGAAGGGGAAACTGTTGCCGCCGGGCTTACAGCGCCTACATTTGTTACAATCATTGATCTTGCCAGGCTTCAAGTCGATGCCTTTGTGGATGAGACGGATATCGGACGGGTTAAGGCGGGGCAGAAGGCGTTATTTACAGTTGATACCTATCCGGATAAAGAATTTATCGGTAAGGTAAAAGCCATTTATCCCAAAGCAATTATTCAGGAAAACGTGGTTAATTTTGACGTTGTTATAGAAATCGATGATCCTAGTATTGGGCTTTTACGGCCGGACATGACTACCAGCGTGACCATTTATCAGGAAGAGAGAATTGGAGTTCTGGTGATTCCGCGTGCGGCGGTTACAAAAGAAGGAGCCAGCAAATTTGTTTTGGTGAAACAGGATAACGGAGATTTTGAGAAGAGAACAATTAAAACCGGCATGACAAGCGGAAGCGATGTTGAGGTGGTTTCCGGGCTTAAGGAAGGCGATGTTGTCGGTATTAAGCGTGAATAAGAAAATATCAGGAGGCACGTGATGATCGAATTTAACGACATAACGAAATCTTTTTCCAGCGGTGCGGTTCGGACAGATGTTCTTAAGGGGGTGACTTTCAAGGTTAATAAAGGAGAGTTCGCCGCAATCATGGCGCCCTCAGGAACAGGCAAGACCACTTTGCTGAATGTCCTCGGGTGTCTCATGAAGGCATCGGGTGGCTCATATTTATTTGAAGGTCAAGACATCGAAACCTTAAACGATGACGAGCTTTCCGAGATAAGAAATAAAAAGATCGGGTTTGTCTTTCAGACATTTAATCTTTTGGAGAGAACAAGTGCGCTCGACAATGTCCTCCTGCCGCTGGTCTATTCGGACGTTTATCCTGTGGATGCGGCTAAAAAGGCAAGCCGTCTGATAGAGTCGGTTGGGCTAAAGGAGAGGATTAACTACAAGCCGAGCGAACTTTCCGGAGGTCAGCAACAGCGCGTTGCCATAGCCCGCGCTCTTATCAATGACCCGGCAGTTATTTTGGCTGATGAGCCGACGGGTAATTTAGACAGTAATTCCGCTAAAGAGATTATGGAAATTCTAAAGACTCTGCATAAAGAAGGCCGGACGATTATTGTGGTAACGCACGATATCAATATAGCGCGCAGTGCTGGCAGGATCATATTCTTAAAAGACGGCAAAGTGGAGAAAGAAGAGGTGCTGAAATGAAAATAATGAGAATTGCCAGCGTCTCCATGAGTGCCGTAATGAAACATAAGGTACGGACGTTTCTTATCGTCTTGGCTATTGTGGTTGGTATCGCTACTCTTACCGTTATAGTGGCATTAACGCAAGGCGCGAATAAGAAAATAATGCAACAAATAAAAAATTTTGGGCCGGATGCGATCATGGTTCATTCCGGTGGGGGAAAAATGCGCGGCCCTGCCACCGCTTCCGAAGCTGACCTCACAAAGAAAGACATGGAAGATATTCGGAACATCGACGGCGTTAAAATGGTTTCGCCTTTCCAGATATCGCTGGATATGCCGGTAAAATATGGCAATAAATTTACAACATCGTGGGTTTTCGGCGTTGAGCCGAGCTGGCAGGAAGCGTGGAAGAGGGGTGCGTCCAAGGGTGATTTTATTTCCGATTCTGACAACGAACAGCTCTCTAAAGTTTGCGTCATAGGCCAGACTGCGGCCAAAGGGTTATTTGCAGACGCAAATCCCATTGGCGAAAACATACTTGTTGAGAATATTTCTTTCAAGATAGTTGGCATCTTGGAAAAAAGAGGGCAGTCGCCGATCGGTACCGACTTCGATAATCTTATTCTCATACCTTTTTCTACGGCATCGAGGCGGCTGATGAATCAGCCTCTCTATATTACTCAAGCGAGAGTTATTATTTTCAATACTTTGCAGTCGAATGTTATTGCCAGCCGGATAAAAGAGACCTTGCGGGCAAATCATCATTTGGCCGATACCGAGGAAGATGACTTTAGGCTGTCGACTGCCGGGGAAATAACAAAGATGGTGAAAGGCACTTCACAAACCCTCAACGTCTTCTTATGGATGGTTGGTATTATCTCTCCTTTTGTCGGCGGCATTGTATTAATGAATATAATGCTCATGGCGGTCTCAGAACGTAAGCGTGAGATTGGGTTAAGAAGGGCGGTGGGTGCAAAAAAGAAACACATTATTTTTCAATTTCTTGCGGAGTCACTCATGTTGACTTTTGCGGGTGGAGCTTTTGGTGTGGTGACCGGGGTCATTATTGCAATTCTTTTTAGCCTTACTGGAAAACCGATCAGCATCACGTGGCAACCTTTTGCCATTGCGTTTGTATTTTCGGCAGTAATAGGACTTTTTTTCGGGGTCTATCCTGCTCGCAAAGCCGCGGCTCTTGACCCCGCAGGAGCCTTAAGTCAAAAATGAAGATCGCGAAGAATATCGAAATCTCTAAGAAAATATTGCTTGAGCGTAAAGTCAGGACGGTTCTTTCGCTTTCGGGAATTATTGTCGGCGTATGTGCGGTCATAGTTATGGTGGCTTTGGGAAAAGGAACAGAGGAGAAGGTCACTTCTCAGATAACAAAAATGGGAAGCAATCTTCTGCTTGTTAACGCGGGGCAGGTCAAAATTATCGCAGGCAGAGCCCGGCAGGCAAAAATTGTTACGACGCTTGAATTGAGAGACGCTGACTCCATTGCGGAAGCAGTTTCAAACCTGAAAAGTATTGCTCCGGCGCAGGTTAAGAAATTACAGGTTAAATACGGCAACTTGAGCACGAAAACGAACATTATCGGGACAACATCCGATATAGTCGAAATTCAAAATCATTCTTTTTCAGAAGGAAGGTTTTTTGATGAGGATGAAGACAAGGGGTTAAGAAGAGTGGCTGTTATCGGAAAGACTGTCGTTGAGAATGTATTCGGCCAGCAGGACCCGCTTGGAAAGCTCATATACATCGGTAAAGTTCCTTTTGAGATTATTGGTGTTCTTTCTCCCAAAGGGACGGATCTTTACGGCGCGGATCAGGATGATCAAATATTTATTCCGGTTAAGACAGCTTTGCGCAGGCTTTTTAATTTGACCTATATCAACACGATTTACGCAAAAGTTAAGGACGGATCCTCGATGAAGCGAGCTGAAGAAGATATAAGTACTATTTTGAGAGAAAGGCATCATATCCGGGAAGGCAAGGATAATGATTTTACCATTCTGAATCAGACTGCTATCTTGGAGGCACAGCAGGAAAGCAGTCGGACTTTTACTTTGCTCATCGGAAGTATCGCGGCGCTTTCTCTCTTAGTCGGCGGGATCGGGGTCTTGGCGGTCATGCTTATATCCATCAGGGAGAGGATTAAAGAGATCGGTATACGCAGAGCTGTCGGAGCCAAAAGAAGGGATATTCTTATCCAGTTTTTATCTGAGGCGTTATTGTTAAGCATTGGAGGCGGGGTGATTGGCATAGTGCTGGGGGTTGTGGCATCGATTCTGACAGCGATTTTCGCCAAGTTGCCGCTTATTATTCCCATTGACGCAGTTGGGATGTCCTTTTTAGCAACGGTTATTATTGGTGTTTTTTTCGGCGTATATCCGGCGAGGAAGGCATCTCTTTCGGATCCGATTAAAGCATTGCAGTTTGAATGAGATTATTAAAGTAAGATTGACGGATTGTATAGAAGTTTATACAAAAAATAATCAAGGAAGCATGAATAAACGCGATTTTGATAAAGAAGCAAAGAATTGGGACGATAAACCTGATAGGGTTAAGATGGCCCTGGATGTTTTTAACGTCATGAACCGGGAAGTCGGTTTTGCCCGTAACATGGATATCCTGGATTTTGGCTGCGGCACCGGGCTTTTGACCTTGGCGGCTGCTCCGCTTGTAGCTAAGATTACCGGTGCTGATAGTTCTGCCGAGATGCTTAATGTTTTAAAAGCTAAGGCAGTCAGCCAAAATATGAACAATGTTGATACGCTTTTTTGGGAAGCGGCTCATTTGAATGATCTGCCTAAAAAATATCATGGGATAATAAGCAGTATGGCGTTACACCATGTTCCAAGCGTCGTAGGCTTAATGAAAGTTTTTTATGACAATGTCTTACCGGCTGGTTTTATTGCTCTGGCCGACTTGGACTTAGACAATGGGGAGTTTCATCGGGATAAGGCCGGGGTTTTCCACAATGGTTTTTCCCGTGAGGTATTGAGCGAGGAGCTTGTGTTTGCTGGATTCATTCAACCAGGCGTTGTTACCGCTGCTTATGTCGATAGGCCTGCCGCAGAAAAGATAAGGCGTTTCAGTGTCTTTTTAATAACTGCAAAAAAATAGGAGGGTAAAAAATGAAAGTATGTATTCCAACTGAAACCAATGAAGGGAAGGAAGCCAGGGTCTACGGGCATTTCGGCAGCGCGCCGTATTTTACGGTTTATGATACCGATAAAGGTACAACGGAAATTATTACTAATGATAATCAACACCATTTGCATGGGGCGTGCCAGCCGTTAAGCGCTTTAGCCAATAGAAATATCGGAGCCGTAGTTTGCGGCGGCATGGGCGCTCGAGCCGTGCAAATGCTTAACAGCACGGGTATCAAGGTTCATTTGTCTATTGAGGGCACTGTTGATGATGTGATGGCGCAGTATCTCGCGGGTAATTTAAAAGAGATTACCGTGGATAACGCCTGCACCCAGCACGGATGTGGGCATTGAGTAAAGCGATAAATGAAACATAAAGCCAGAAATTACTTTTTAGGTAAAAACGGGAAAAAATTAAATTGTGCCGAATCGGTATCACGCTCTTATGCTGAGGCGCGTAATTTCGCGCATAAAGATATGGACAGCCATGCTGATTGCGGTGGTGGACAAGCGCCCCAAGGGCATTGCGGAGCGCTTTACGCGGCGCTGCATATTTTAGAGCTTAGTGGAAAGGATAAGAAAAAGGAATGCGAAGATTTTTTCTTATCTTGCGCCGGAGCGTTAACTTGTAAGGAAATAAGGCGGTTAAAAAAGCTTTCTTGTTCAGGCTGTATTGAAAAGGCTGCCGAATTTCTCGAAAACCTATAATATAAAAAGCAAATCAAAAATACATTTTTGAAAAAAGATGTTATTCCTTTGTGAAGCGTTGCAGGAGGGAGCCTAAAAAAGCGAGCAGACGGTTGGGTCGGTTACCGGTATTTTGCGGCGACTCCTCGATTACCTGGGCGACGTAGCGCGAAAGACGGCTGGCGTCGTTTTCGGCTATTTTTACGTATTGAATGCCGGTAGCGTAAAGCGGCGGGTCGGTTTTGATCTGTTTTTGCCAGACCACTTCTCCCGAGGCCATCACCGGATCGGGTTGTTCGGGCAGGATTATTTCCAGGATCAGCCGGGTACCGGGGTTGAAAGTGTCGTTAAGGTCGACCAGGATCCCGTCCTGGCTGATGTTTTCGGATCGCGCCGCGGTCTCGATTATCCCTTTGGTCATTATGCTGTATCTGACGCTCAAGCGGGAGTCGATCCGCTGATAAAGTCTGCGGTCTTTCATGGCAGTTCGTTATATCATAGACGCGTAAGTCTTGTCAACCCCCCCCAAACCTTGTTGCATTGCGGGTTTGCAACTCGGTTGCAAACCCGCAATGCAACAAGGTGATTTTTAATATTGCTTGGTCGGTTAACCTATGATATCATCACTATTATGGCGGCGGTGACCTTAAACGAATTATTGAAATTGACCATGGATAAAGATGCTTCCGACCTGCATCTTATCGCCGGGCTTACGCCGCTGGTCCGCATTTACGGCGAACTTACGCCTTTGTCCGCTATCCCGCCGATCAATAAAGACCAGTTAAAAGACCTGCTTTTGGGGATCCTTAATAATGAACAGAAAAAAATATTTGAAGAACAGATGGAGCTGGATTTTTCTTATTTTGTCGAAGGGTTGGGCCGTTTCCGGGTCAACCTGCATTGGGAAAAGAAAGGTATTGGCGCGGTGATGCGGGTGATCTCAGCCCGTATCCCGACACCGGAGCAATTAGGCCTTCCTGAATCTGTGACCAACCTGACTAATCTGAAAAACGGCCTGATCTTAGTCACTGGCCCCACCGGTTCCGGCAAGTCCACTACCCTGGCTTCTTTGATCAATAAAATAAACCAGGAACGCCGGCTGCATATCCTGACCGTGGAAGACCCCATCGAATTTGTCTACACCGACAATAAGTCGGTGATCCGCCAGCGCGAAGTGGGCGCGCATACCCACTCTTTCGCCCAGGCTCTCCGGCACGCCATGCGCCAGGACCCTAACGTGGTGATGATCGGCGAGATGCGGGACCTGGAGACCGTATCTTCCACTGTGACCATGGCCGAGACAGGGCACCTGGCTTTCGCGACCTTACATACCTGCGACGCTTCCCAGACCATCGATCGGTTTATCGACGTGTTCCCGCCATATCAGCAGAACCAGATACGTACCATGCTTTCCACATCACTACGGGCGGTGGTCTGCCAGCAGTTAGTCCCCTGCAAGGGCGGAGTGGGTAGAATTGCCGCGCGGGAAATACTATTGGTGGATGCCGCGATCAGCAATATGATCCGTGAGGCCAAGACCCCGCAGTTATATCAGATAATCCAGACCAGCCGCGCCAGCGGTATGACTACCATGGAAGCTGACCTCAAACGTCTGTATTTAGCCGGGAAGATCACGGCTGAAGACGCTTTTAAAGCCTGCAACCGGCCTGACGCGCTTAAGACGCTTTGTCCGGAAATAAAAGCCGAGCTGGAGCATCCCGGGTTTAACCCGAACAGCCCCGCTTTCGCCCCGGAAATAAAAACCAGATTTTAATCTTTTATCTTTCCGCCGACGCCGACTTCCGTGGTGGTATCGCCGAGCTGGACCGTAGCTTTACCTGCCGAGATACCGGTGATCTTGGCTTGGCATACCGTTTCGCCCACCCGGTAGGAATCTTTGCCGACCACGATAGACGGGTTTGCGCCCTGCGACATTATGCCGGTGATCCGGCAGTCTTCGTAGACCACGGGAGCGGTTTCCTGAACTGCGGCAGCGGAGGGCTTAGCGGCGGAGTTTGTAGTGGGGGAAGGTAAAAGGGTCTTTAATCTGGTCAGGGGATCAAGCGCGATAAAGGCCGCGGTCCCCGCGTAGACGGCGAGTAGCGCAGCCAGCGGCATTATTGCCAGCCGCACAGTTTTCCTGTCGTATTTTTTCCCCGGCCCAAACACGCACATCGAGCCGGCCGCAAGATCGTGTAAGGCTTTTTTCTCTTTGGAGATGAACATGGACGCGCCGTCGGCTAAGACGATCAGGCCGCTTAAGATGCACAGGAAGCCGAAACTGTTGTTTGGCCCCCTGCCCACGGTGGCCAGCAGGCCGGCTGCGCAGACGACCAGAAGCGGTATAAACGGGATAAACCGCAAGGATGCGACTTTGGCCGATATTTTTTTGCCCTGCGGGTCCACTACCTGGATGCCCAGCAGCTTTTTGCCTAAAGTGGCGCCCGCAAACGTTTCGGTCAAAGGCTTATAGGCGAAGATGGTCAAGACCGCTAACCAGAGCAAGGGAAGGTTTTTTAAAAAAACTATGCCGGCCAAAAGCAATAACAACGCCAAGTCAAAGCAGAACGCGGCAATTCGAACTGTCGGTCCGGCGTAAGAAAAATACACTTTGGGGCTTTTAACCAGCTCCAAGCCGCAATTGGGGCAGTGTTTTTCCTGCCTAAGTATTTCCAGGCCGCATTTGGGACATTTCATTGGTCCAATATAATACTTCGGCAAAAAAAGTCAACCCTTGCTAACTTTATAGGCTGTGGCATAATGGGCAAATAATTATGAGAATACTGGTCACAGCCGGAGCGACCTGGGCTAAAGTGGACGACGTACGGATACTGACCAACGTCTTTACCGGTTTAACCGGTCTTTTTTTAGCCGAAGCCCTGGCTAAAAAATACCCGGTCACTCTTTTAGTCAATCCGCATTGTTTTGGCGGCCAGGTTACCGCGAAAGGCTGCCGGGTAAAGACTTTTAGTTATTTTGATCAGCTTAGAGCGGCGGTCATCCGGGAACTGAAAGTCCGTAAGTATGACGTGATAATCCACAGCGCCGCGGTGAGCGATTACCTTTTGAAAAAACCGTTCAAAGGCAAAATTGCTTCAAGCAGTGCCGGGCTTAAGCTTGAACTTGTGCCGGCGCCCAAGCTCATCAAGCTGATGCGGGCCATGGCGCCTGAGGCTTTTATCATCCAGTTCAAGCTGGAGATGTCGGCAACCGGTCTGCTGGAAAAAGCGCAAAGCAGTATGCTGGCCAATGCCAGCGACGCGGTGGCGGCCAACGCTTATAGTGATTTAAAGACCGGCTATAAAGCTTACTTGATCAGCCGGACGCATCCGGTGATGACGATAAACAGTAAAAGGGATCTGGCCCAAAAAATAGACCAGCTGATAAATGCTGGACCGGGATTTATTTATGGTTTCGGCAAAGCCTGCCTGCCGGCAGGCAGGGAGGTCAATCATGGAAAAGCGTACCAATAGTCAGCTTATTCTGAGCGTTGCTATAATCGGTTCAGCCGCTATTTTGGGACTGGCGATGATGATCAGCGCGGATATTTTGAGCCAGGCTTTAATACTAAAAGAAAGAGTTGCTGCCAGTTGGATGAAGGCTTTTTTGCCGTCGCCGGGGTCTGTAGCGCCCAGGCCTCAGCTCCAGATGCCCCCGGAAGCGGGCGTGCGCAAGGTAGAAGGCGTTAAGCCGGGGATCCAGCCCCTAAAAGGGCAGGCGTCGGCCAAGGTGACGATGGTGGTGTTCAGCGATTTCCAATGCCCAGCCTGTCACAAGTTTACCAGCGAGATCCTGTCGCGCCTGGAAAAAGATTATATTTTGCCGGGCAAGATGAGTATAGCTTTTCGTAGTCTTCCGCTGTCCGGTCATCCCCTAGCCGGAGGCGCAGCTTTAGGCGTGTTATGCGGGCAGCAACAGGGGAAATACTGGGAGATGTTTGACAAAATACTCTCTACCGGTTTTATGGAACCAGCCAGCCTTAAACAACATGCCGTT
>Ga0315289_10000530_pt1 | contig 58695 bp, 57 predicted proteins | sample YL17G11_40_MG_FD_203452 | JGI IMG/M metagenome (GOLD analysis project Ga0315289, IMG submission 203452) | Sediment microbial communities from Yellowstone Lake, YNP, Wyoming, USA - YL17G11_40 | ecosystem: Environmental > Aquatic > Freshwater > Lake > Sediment | place: USA: Wyoming | collected... | reverse complement strand
GAAGGCTGGATCCACCATAAAATCATGGTGCCCTTTTCCTATAAAGGGACCGGACGCATCAAATCGATCGTGCACGAGGGCGATTATACCGTCAACGACGTCATTGCGGTCGTGACAAGTGAGGACGGCACCGAAACGAACCTGACCATGACCATGAAGTGGCCGGTCAAGGTGGAGGTCCGGGCCTATACGGAGAAACCGCGGCCGTTCAAGATCATGGAGACCGGCGTTCGCACCATCGATACGTTCAATCCGATCGCCGAAGGTGGCACCGGCTTTATCCCCGGACCGTTCGGCTGCGGAAAAACCGTGATGCAGCACGCCATTTCCAAGCAGGCTGAAGCGGACCTGATCATCGTGGTGGCCTGCGGCGAACGCGCCAATGAGGTGGTTGAAATATTCACCGAATTCCCGCATCTGGACGACCCCCGAACCGGCCGCAAGCTCATGGAGCGCACCATTATCATCTGCAACACCTCCAACATGCCCGTGGCCGCGCGCGAAGCCTCGGTATATACAGGAATGACGATCGCGGAATATTACCGCATGATGGGACTCAAGGTGTTGCTGCTGGCCGACTCCACGTCGCGCTGGGCCCAAGCCCTGCGCGAGATGTCAAACCGCATGGAAGAATTGCCGGGCCCGGACGCCTTCCCCATGGACCTGCCCGCCATCATCGCAAATTTCTACTCGCGCGCAGGCTATGTAACGCTGCCCAACGGCAAATCGGGATCGATCACCTTTATCGGCACGGTCAGCCCCGCGGGCGGCAACCTCAAGGAGCCCGTGACCGAATCCACGAAAAAAGCCGCGCGGGCCTTTTACGCCCTGGCGCAGAGCCGCGCCGACTCCAAGCGGTATCCCGCCATCGACCCGATCGACAGCTATTCCAAATACCTTGAATACGACGAAGTCATCCGGTATCTCGACACCACCATCGAGCGGGGATGGGTTGACAAAGTGCTCAAGCTCAAGGACGTTCTGCGCCGCGGCAAGGAGGCGCGCGACCAGATCAACATCCTGGGCGACGACAGCGTGCCCCTCGATTATCATATTGTCTACAACAAGGCGGAGGTCATCGATTTCATCATCCTCCAGCAGGACGCCTTTGACGCCGTTGACGCATCCACGCCCCTTAAGCGCCAGCAGTACATGGCCAACAAGGTACTTTCCATCTGCGACGACGGTTTTCGGTTTGATACCTTCGAGATCATTACCACCTACTTTAAAAAGATCATCAACCTGCTCAAGCAGATGAATTACCAGGAGTTCCAGAACGGCGAATTCAACCGGCTTGAGCGCGAACTCGAGGCATTATTGAACGAACGACGGGCGCCGGCGCATGCCTGACGGGCGTGAAGCATTGGCGGCGCCCGATCCCGACGAAAGGAAACTGGACGCATGAAGACAGCCGCATTTCAAAAGATATACACCCATGTCGAAAACATCACCAAGGCCACGTGCACGGTGCTGGCCGACGGCGTGAGCAACGAGGAGCTCGCGTATGTGGACGGACGTCCTGCGCAGGTTGTCAAGATCTCCGGCAACCGCGTAACGCTGCAGATCTTTCCCGGAACGCAAGGCATCGCCACCAACGCCGAAGTGATCTTCACGGGCAAACCTCCCTCGGTCAGGGTGGGCGAGGAGATGCGCGGCCGCTTTTTCAACGCCTACGGCAGGCCCATCGACGGCGGCGCGGAGATCGAGGGCGAAGAACGCGAGATCGGCGGCCCGTCGGCCAACCCGGTGCGGCGCAAGCAGCCCTCCGAGCTCATTGCCACGGGCATCGCCGGCATCGACCTGAACAACACGCTCGTGACAGGGCAGAAAATCCCGTTCTTCGCCGATCCCGACCAGCCGTTCAACCAGGTGATGGCCGACGTGGCGTTGCGCGCCAAGGCCGATTTGATTATTCTGGGCGGCATGGGCATGAGCAACGACGATTACCTGTATTATAAAAGCGTCTTCGACAACGCCGGCGCGCTCGACCGGATCATCGCCTTCATGAACACCACGGAAAACCCGCCTGTGGAGCGCATCCTGGTGCCCGACATGTGTCTGGCAGCGGCCGAATATTTCGCCATCGAAAAGAACTATAAAGTGCTGGTGCTTCTCACCGATATGACGCTGTACGCCGATGCGCTCTCCATCGTGAGCAACCGCATGGACCAGATCCCCTCCAAGGACTCCATGCCCGGTTCGCTGTACAGCGACCTGGCCAAGATTTACGAAAAGGCAGTGCAGCTGCCCGCCGGCGGCTCCATCACCATCATCGCGGTCACCACGCTGTCGGGCGGCGACATCACGCACGCCATTCCCGACAACACGGGCTACATCACCGAAGGCCAGCTCTTTTTGCGGCGCGACACCGACATCGGCAAGGTCATCATCGATCCGTTCCGGAGCTTAAGCCGCCTTAAGCAGCTGGTCATCAGCAAAAAGACGCGCGCCGACCATTCGCAGGTGATGAACGCCTGCGTGCGCCTGTATGCCGATGCGGCCAACGCAAAAACCAAGCTGGAAAACGGTTTTGACCTCACCGATTACGACCGCCGCTGCCTGGAGTACGCCAAGGAATATTCGCGCGAGCTTCTGGCCATCGACATCAACATCGACATCGATGCCATGCTCGATACGGGCTGGCGACTGTTCGGAAAATACTTTTCCAGGGAAGAGGTGGCGATCAAGCAGGAGTTCGTGCAGAAATACTGGGTTGGAAAATAGCAGCGGAGAATCCAGGGCCCCAAATCCCGGGTCCGCAACACCATGGCGCTCAAATTTCAATACAACAAAACGTATTTGCAGCAGCTCAATAAAGAGTTGCGCGTACGCGAAAACGCCCTGCCCACGTTGCAGGCCAAGGAATCCGCCCTGCGCATGGAAGTCAAGAAAGCCCGGGACGAAGCGCGAGAACTTGAACGCGAATTCGAAGAAAAAATGCGGGAACTTTCCGCAATCCGGCGTTTGTGGAGCGAGTTTGAGCCCGGTCTGATCTCGGTAAAAAACATCATCCTGGAAACCAGAAAAGTCGCCGGCGTCAAGACGCCGGTCCTTGCCGGCATGGAGTTTGCCGTTGCCGGCTACAGCATGGTGGCCGCGGCAGCGTGGTTCCCGCCGGGCATCGAAGTGCTCAAGATGCTCTCCGCGCTGCGCATCCGGCGCGATCTGGCGCATACCAAGGTGCAGGTGCTCGAATTCGCGCGCAAGAAGACCACGCAAAAGGTCAACCTGTACGAAAAGGTGCAGATCCCGGATTATCAGGAGGCCATTCGCAAGATCAAGCGATTCCTTGAAGATGATGAAAACCTGGCGAAATCGTCGCAGAAGATCCTTAAAGCGCGCATCGCGGCGCTGGAGGCGGCGGCATGATTGTCAAGATGAAAAAACTTTCGCTGGTGCTGTACCACAAGGAGCGGGAGCCTTTTTGCGCCGCGCTGCAGGACCTGGGCGTCGTGCACATCACCGAAAACCCCGATCGCGACGCATCGTCGCTGTCGGCGCCGGCGGATGCGGTCAAAACCGCGGGCGCGGCGCTCGCAGCATTGACATCCACGGCAGCGGGGCTTGATGCGGCGCCGGCCCAGAAAAACGACCGTTCGGCCGCCGACGTGCTCGCCGACATCGCGCGGATTGACGCGGAGAAAAATCATATCGACCAGGAGCTGTCGTATTGCACCAAGGCCGAAGCGCAGCTTGCGCCGTGGGGCGATTTCGATCCGGCGATCATCGACAAACTTTCGTCGGCGGGAATCGCGGTGCGTTTTTACCAGATCGAGGAACGGACCTTTGGATCTCTTGAGGTCCCCGGTGCGATACTGCGCAAGGTCGGCTCCCTGGGCAAATCCGCGCTGGTCATGGCCTTTTCGAAGGGTGATATGCCGGCCATTGACGCGGAAGAGATCCGTCTCCCGGCCGAATCCCTTGGCGCGGTGCGAAAACGGATATCGGAGCTCACGGCCCATCGCGACGATGTCCGGCGACAGCTGGCCGCACTCACGGCATATACACGCACCGTGCAGAAGCATCTCGTTGCCCTGCGCAATGCCCTCGATTTGCAGACCGCACATCTCGATTTATCGCACCATGCCGGGGGAACGCTCCTGTCGCTGGTCGGGTGGCTGCCTGCATCGCAGGAAAAAAAGGTCCGGAATTTCCTATCGGGTTTTACCGCATGGTCCGAGATTGCCGATCCGCTGCCGACCGACAATGTGCCGGTCGCGGTCCGCAATAACGCCTTTTCACGGCTTTTCGAACCAATCCTTAAAATGTACGCGCTGCCCGAGTACGGTGAAATTGATCCGACGCCGTTTTTCGCCCCGTTCACCATGCTGTTTGTCGGCCTGTGTATCGGAGATGTCGCCTACGGAACAATCCTCCTTGCCGGCGCGCTTTTCGCATGGTTCAAAGCGCCGGCAGCATTTAAACCATTTGCGATGCTGGTTATAATCCTGAGCGCTTCCACGATCGTGTCGGGCATGCTGCTGAATGGATTTTTCGGCATCACCATCTTCGGCGGCCACGGGGTCTCCGGCTTTTCGATCTTTCCTTCCGGCGCGCGCTATGCGCTCTTCACGCCGCTTGCCACCGACAGGGGCACCATCTATCCCATGATGTCTTTTTCATTGCTAATAGGTTTTTTGCAGCTTATGCTGGCTTTCTCCCTGCGTATCGTGAATAAAATCCGCATCGGCGGCTGGAAGCCGGCCATGGTGCCGCTGTCGTTTATTCTTTTTTCTTTCGGCGGTCTTTCAAGCGCCGCGCACATCAACCTGTTGAATCTGGGCATCGGATCGTTTACAGTATGCGGTATATGTTTCGGCGCTCTGTTGCTGATGATTCCAAAAACAGTGGCGGCCGTGATGTTCTTCTCCGCATTTCCATTAAATATTCTATTCAGCAATATGGATAAAAAAGGCGGCGACCGGGTCATCATGACCATCGTTGACCTTTACAACAATATGATCTCCGGGATTTTCGGCAATATCCTATCCTATATGCGGCTTTTCGCGCTGGGTTTGACGGGCGGCCTTCTTGGCGGCGTATTTAATCAACTGGCGATGATGTTCATCACCGGCAAAGACGGCGGCGTGCACTGGCTGTCCCCGCTGCTGCCATTCACGGTGCTGGTATTGGTGGCGGGTCACTCGCTTAATTTCGCCCTTTGCCTGGTGGGCGCGGGCGTGCATCCGCTGCGCCTTACCTATGTGGAATTTTTGCAGAATCTCGACTTGTCATGGAGCGGCAAACCGTATAAGCCGCTCGCTAAAATATAGACGATTGCCATCTACCTTTTTTCGAGGAGGTTTTCATGGGGTTCATGCTCGCGATGGTCGGTCTGGGACTGATGATTGGAATGTCGGGGACCGGCTCGGCAGTCGGCCTGGTCATTTCCGGACAGGCGGTTATGGGATTGCTTAAAAAGAAGCCCGAGGCGTTTGGTATGGCGCTCGGTATGGCATCGCCTCCCGCGACCCAGGGTCTGTATGGTTTTGTCGGCTTTATCCTCTATTCCAATCTTATCGGCACCCATCCGGACCTGGCCCTGTGGCAGGGCGGCATTGTTCTGGGCGCCGGATTGGCCGTGGGCATCGCATGTCTGGTCTCAGCCATTTACCAGGGGATTGTGTGCGCAAGCGGTCTTGCTGCCGCGGCAAGCGGCCATAATGTTTTTGCTCAGACATTCGTGCTGGCCGCCTTCCCGGAGTTCTATGCGATTCTCTCCCTGATCGTCGCGATCCTGATGATGGGTTTATTGAAATTCTGATTCCTGCGCCATGCGCCTCCCTGGAGGCGCATGGCTGCACCGATATTCAAACCGCCGATGCCGACAATCGCCCATTTCACATAGTATTTTCACTTTTCCGTTGAAAAGCGTATCTTCCGATTGTAGGATTGAACTGGCCCCTGCGGCGCCTGGGTCGGCCGATATCGGGGGAGAAGCCGTGTTCTGCCATTTAAAGGGTTAAGCGATGACGGATAAAAACATACGCGGGCTGAATATCTCCTTTGCCGGCGGCCGCATCCGGATCACCATTCCCGATGCCATTAATATGGATAATTTCCAGCAGGTGGAATACGGCATCGAATCGGTGCTCACCGATAAAGCCGACAAGGTTGTTATTGACTTCGGCAAAACGAAAAACATGTTCAGCGCCGGTTTCGGCATGATCGTGCGCCTTAAAAAGCGGATCGCGCTGAACGGCGGCGAGCTCTATCTTGTCAATGTCTCGCCGCGGGTGCTGGAAGGAATGCAGTCGGTGGGGCTGACGAAAATCGTGACGGTCTGCCAAGACGACGAGGCGCCCGATTTCCATGCCGCGGAGCGGCCCGGATAAACGCATTAAAATGTTGACTCAACGAATTCGTAATGGTATAGTGATGAAATATGCGGAAGGACGCGGGTGATAATGGAGAACAATCATATTGAGATCGTTGTGGTTGATGATGAAGAACAGATCACCGAATTGATCGAGATCTTCATCCAATCGGCCGGCAAGAAGACGAATGTCCACACGTTCAATGATCCGCGCAAGGCGCGCGATTTCATTAAAAACAACAAGGTGGATGTTCTCATTACCGACTATAAGATGCCGCACATCAACGGGCTCGATCTGCTTAAAATCGCCTCGCCGGCCACCAAAAAGATCCTCATTTCGGGCTATGTCACCGAAATCGCCGAAGACTGCCTGAACCAGATGAACGCGCTCTTTTTTGAAAAGCCCGTGCCCATGAAAGAGCTGCGCGAGATCATTTTCAAATAGCCGCCTTTTTCCGCCGCGCAACGCACCGCTTGAACGCCGCGCCGGCGCTCCATTATTTTTCCTGTTCGCGATATGACAATTCCCCGGAGCGCACCGATGGCCGATCCCGAGATCCGCATGATCTATATCACCGCGTCCAATGCCGACGAAGCGCTTCGGATCGGCCGTGCGCTGGTGGAGGAGCGGCTGGCCGCGTGCGCCAACATCATCGGTCCGATCCGGTCGCTATACTGGTGGGAAGGGAAGTTGCAGGAAGAACCCGAGGCAATCTGCCTCTGCAAAACCCGCGCGGCCCTGGTGGCGCGGCTGACGCAGCGGGTCAAGGAACTGCATGGCTATGAGTGCCCGTGCGTGGTAGCGGTCCCGATCGACGGCGGCAATCCGGCGTTCCTCGAATGGGTCGAACGCGAAACCGGAGAAAGGTATTGACATGCCGGATGCCCGGATGTACTTTACTTACACTGTTTGTATAAAATCAACAGCCACTTGCGCGACAATTGACACGGCGTATATATTATACACCTGATAAAAATCCCTTATTACCTTAAAAGAAGGAGTAGCGTCAGTATGGCCAGAATCTCAAAAACCGAGCTTATCAAGCTCCAGAAAAAGCTTGGTACCGACGCCGCCATCGGCGACAAATTCGGTATCACGCGTCAGGCAGTTCACCAGCTTCGCAGGAAATACGGCATTGATTCCAACCTCGCGAAAAACGAGGAACGGAACAAGCAGATCGTTTCGTACTACGGCAAAGGGTTGTCGGGCACGGCGATCGCAAAGAAGATGGACCTCTCGATATCGCAGACCTATCGCGTGATCAACGAGGCGGGAAAGATCCGCAAAAAGAAAAAAAGATAACGATACCCATGTATCGATCCTTGTAACCGAACATTACCAATAAGGGAGAAAGGGGTTGCTCATATATGGCAACCCCTTTTCTTTTTTACAAACCCATGGCCGGCCGAAGAGTTATTTTACCGATGTTCCGCCATGAATCCCGAACCATCTTCCCGCACACCGGTCGCCGGCGACCTTAAAAAGTCGCTCTCCGCGGCAGCACTGATCACCACCTCATCGGTGCTCGCAAGCCGCATCATAGGCCTTGTACGCGAACAGGCGCTTGCCGCCCTGGCCGGCACGTCGGTTTCCATGGACGCCTATGTGGCCGCGTTTCTCATCCCGGAAATACTGAACCACATTCTTGCCGGCGGCTTTCTCTCCATCACCTTTATCCCGATTTTTCAGCGACACCTGATTGAAGGACGGCAGGACAGAGCGTGGCGTTCTTTTTCAAACCTGCTGACGGTGGGCACCGTCGTCATGGTTGCGTTGATCGCTGTGTGTATGGTCGCGGCGCCCGACCTTCTCCGGTTCATCGCCCGTATCAAGCACCAGAACGCCGACCCCGCGTTTCTGTCGCTTTCAGTCAAGCTTACCCGCATCATCCTGCCGGCCCAGATCTTTTTTTACTGGGGATCGTTTCTCATGGCCGTGCAGTATGCGCAAAAACGTTTTTTCTGGCCCGCACTCATGCCGCTGTGCTACAATGCAGGCATTATCATCGGCGGCATTGCTTTATGGAAAACAATGGGCATTGCCGGCTTTGCGTGGGGCGTTGCAGCCGGCGCACTCATCGGCGGCGTGCTGTGCCAGTGCATCGGCGCCGCGCAGGCGGGCGCCCGCTATGTGCCGGTGTTCGACCTGCGCGACCCCGATCTGCGGCGCTATGTTCTGCTGACGCTTCCGTTCATCGTCGGACTGGGCATGACCTTTTCCAATGAGCTCGTGTTCCGCGTATTCGGCATGCTGTTCGATCACGGCACGCTTTCGTGCCTTAATTACGCCCTGCGGGTGATGATGCTGCTTGTGGGCGTCTTCGGCCTGGCGTTTTCCGCCGCCTCATATCCGTTTCAGTCGCAGCTGGCCGCGGAAAAAAAGCATGACCGGATGAACCAGCTCTCAGACACGATCATCCGGAAAATATGCATTATCCTCTTCCCCGTTTCCGGCATCATGGTCGTGCTGGCGCCGGAAATCATCAGCCTGCTTTTTGAGCGCGGAAGCTTTACCGCTGCGTCAACGGCCCGCACGGCGCCGCTGCTCATGCTCTATCTGCCGGGCGCCTTTGCCTTTGCGGCAAACGCCATCGTCCTGCGCAATTATTATGCGGTCCAGAACACTTTGTATCCCATGATCGTCAGCACTGCGGCGTTGATCGCATCCCTGCCGTTCTACATTCCGGCTATACGGATCTTTGGCGCGGCAGGCATTCCCGCGATGTCTTCGATTTCCATGATCGCGCAATTCCTTATCATCTACGCGCTCTGGAGCAGGAGCCACGATAATATTCGGGGGTTGAGATCGACGCTCGCAATGATGCTGAAAACACTGCTGCTCTCCGCCGGCGGCATTGCGGCATGCTGGGGGATTAAAGCGGCTGCCGCGTCAACGGTAATGAGCGCGCTGCCCGTTTTCGCAGGGCGGTGCGCGGTCTGCTGCCTGGCAGGCATTCCCGGCCTGATCATCTGCTTCCTTATCCTGCATGTGGCAGGAATCCAAGACCTTCGCGAAATTCCGCATACTGTCTTGCGCCGCCGATAATTCATTGACACCCGCCTGCGCGATTGATACAATAATATTCACACTGCAACAACCTCTAACCCTTTTCAAGGAGCGCATATGCGTGCACTTCTGGCAGGACTCATGACGGCGGCTCTGCTCATCCCGATCCAGGCCCAGGACGGGATTTATGGGTCGTTTCTGGCAGGATCGAAATTTGTAAACCTGAAGCCGCTGAATGATTCATTGAGAGCCATGGGCGTGCCGGTGGAGTTTACCAGCAATTACTGGACATTCGGCGGTGAAGGACATGTTCTGGTCGCCAAATCGTTTGTGATCGGCGGCAAAGGGCTGGCGTTTTTCGGCGAGGAAGAAATCCCGAATGTTAATCCAGAACAGCGCGTAAAGGTATCCGGCGGCATGGGGCTCGGGTATCTTGGCTATGCTTTCTTCGGCGGCAGCGAATCCGGAATCCGGCTGATCCCGGAGGTAGGCCTTGGTGTGGCGCCTATTCTGCTCCAGTTCAAAGAAGGATACGGCCCTGATCCCGATAGCACGCGCGATTTCACCAGCTCGTTCCTGGACGATAAAATGACCGTTCTGGGAAAAGTCGGTCTTGCCCTCGACGGCTGCCTTGCCTTTGACTGGTATATGCGCTTTATCAAACTCGTAGGCATCATTCCGGGCCTGACCGTGGGCCCCATGCTGCACGCGGAAGCCGGCTATACGTTTATCCCGGTCAAGCTCCCCTGGCTGCGTGATACGGACGTTCTGGATAACGGGCCGGAAATGAAATTCGACGGATTCTATTTCGGTGTGGGCATAGGCATAGGACTCACCAGTTCCAGCCAGGATTGATTTCGAATCGCTGCGGCGGATGCATTAAATCCGTAATAGGGGCATTGCGTATAAAAGGCCGGGTCACCTGCCTTCGCGCAGTCGCTATGGCATGGCAAGCGTGACCCGGCCTTCGTATTTGATTCGCCTGCGCGACCCGGCAACCGCGATTACGGCTCCAGTATCACGTTCCAGTAAATGTAGTCTTCCCACGACTCATGCGGAATTTCGGAGGCAATCCGGCTGACCAGGTTGGCCGGCGCGGCTTTATCAAGCTGCGGCGCAAAAGGCAGCCGGATCAGCTTCATGCCCACCTTATCGGGCGTCTTGCCGCCTTTCCGCGAATTGCAGCGCATGCAGCTTACCACCACATTGGTCCATTCGCTGATGCCGCCCTTGCATCGTGGAATCACGTGATCGAACGTAAAGTTCGACAGGGACACCTTTTTCCAGCAGTACATGCAGCGTCCCTGGTCGCGGATGTAGACGTTGCGCCGCGAAAAGGGAAGCACGCGCACGAAGTCTTTGGGCATATAATGCGTGCGCACGCACTGAATGACCGCCGGCACCTTGAACGACCGGGTGACGGATTTGATCAGCGCGTCTTCGTATTCCGCCAGAACCACCGCTTTCCGGGCGCAGTACAGGGATATGGCCCGCTGCCAGGTCACGATGGATACCGGAATTCCCGCGGCATTAAGTACGAGTGATTCCATCATATTCGTTTGTCCATGAACACTATCCGCCCGAAAATAACGCGAACTGTAAAGAAATTTTAATATACAATCTCCGGCGCACGGGATTCAATCCATGCGTCTCCTTGGGACGGGATTTGCGCTCTGCGGGAAATTATGAGAACCGGCGCACAAGGTCGACCACATCGTGCATCTTCTGGGGATTTTTTATGCCCGGCTTGATTTCCACGCCGCTGTTGACGTCAACGGCAAAGGGCCGCACGCGCTCCATGGCTTCGAGGATATTGGCGGGCCCCAGCCCGCCGGCAAGGATGACCGCATGAAATTTCTGCGCCGCACGCACAGCCACCGACCAGTCGAACCTGCGGCCCGTGCCGCCTTTGCTCTTGTCATCCCATGTGTCAAGAAGATGGCCGGCGGTAGGATACTGTTCCAGCGCCTGCAGGTCGAAATCCGCATGCACGGAAAAGGACTTGATGACCGGCAAAGGCATGCGGTTGCAGAACTGGGGCGTTTCAGCGCCGTGAAGCTGCAGCGTGTCTATGCCCGAAACACGTATCGTCGACAGTATTGTCTCTTCATCCGCATCGACAAACACCCCCACCCTGGAGATAAACGGCGGCAATCGCCGTATGATGTCCCGCGCCCCGGAAGGTTGGATGCATCGCGGGCTTCGCGGGCAGAAGATAAATCCCAATGCATCCACGCCAAGGTTGGCGGCTATGCGCGCATCCTCGTACTGCGTAATGCCGCAGATCTTAATTTTCACCTGCAAGAGTCAACTCCTTGATACGTCCTGCCGGGTCCGCGCTGCGCATGAGCGACTCGCCCACGAGCACGGCGCGCACGCCTGCATCGCGCAGGCGATGCGAATCCGCGGCGCCGGCAACACCGCTTTCCGATACCACCGTCACGGTCGCCGGAATGATGCCGATCAGATCAAACGTGACCTTCAGGTCCACGCGGAAGGTCTGCAAATCGCGGTTATTGATACCGATGACCGGCATATCGAGCTTCATGACGCGATCGAGTTCCGCCGCGTTGTGAACTTCGAAAAGAGCATCCATCTCCAGGCCGGCGGCAGCCTGATGCAGGTCGCTCATTTGCGCATCATCAAGCGCAGCGGCGATCAGCAGTATGGCGTCGGCATCGGCGCCCGCCGCCTCTTCCACCTGCAATGGATCGATGATGAAATCCTTGCGCAGAACCGGCAGGCCAACGCATGCGCGTACGGCGCGGAGATGGTCGAGCGATCCCTGGAAGAAGCGCTGCTCGGTGAGAACCGATATGGCCGCAGCGCCGCCCTTTTCATAACGGCCGGCAATGGCCTTCGGATCAAACTCGGCGCAAATCAAGCCTTTGGAAGGCGACGCTTTCTTGACTTCCGCGATGACCGCCATGCGCGGTCGCCGGTCAAGCGCGCCCGCAAACGGGCGCTGCTTGCTTTGCCGCGCGCGGGCGTCAAGCCCGCGCCTGCGGAGCGCGGCCACCTCGGATCTTTTATGTTCGATGATGCTCGCAAGAAATCCGGTCATGGCAGGCCCCAAAGGCCGGAAGTCGGAAGTCGGAAGTCGGAGGTCAGCATCGTGATGCGCATGTTCGCTATTTCAGACCCTCAATAAAATTCCGCAGCAGCTTTTTCCCTTCCCCGGTCAGGATGGATTCCGGATGAAACTGCACGCCATGGATGGGGTGCTTTGTATGGCGCACGCCCATGATGATTCCATCGTCGGTCTCTGCGCAGATTTCCAGGCACGAGGGCAGCGTCTTCCGTTCGATGATCAGGCTGTGATAGCGCGTGGCCACAAACGGGTTCGAAAGCCCGCGGAATATCGTTTTGCCGTCGTGCTTGACTTCCGATGTCTTTCCATGCATGAGATAAGGCGCGCGGACCACCTTTCCGCCGAATGCGTAGCCAATGGACTGGTGACCCAGACAGACGCCCAGCAGAGGAATTTCGGGCCCCAGTTCGCGCGCAACGGCCACCGAGATGCCGGCCTCTTTGGGCGAACAGGGACCGGGTGAAATCACGATGGCGCGCGGCGAGAGTTCGCGGATGCCGTCCACGCTGATTGCGTCATTGCGAAAGACCCGGATGCCATCGCGATACAGCTCGCCCAGATATTGCACCAGATTGAAGGTGAATGAATCGTAGTTGTCAATCATCAGCAGCATGAAACCGTCCTTATGCAGATCCTCGAGAAAATACTATGAGCCCTATGCCGGTTCCATGCGGGGCCCTGAGACGGACTGCTCTTGCCGCGTTCGCGCCCAAAATGGCAGAATGTAATTTCAAAAGCTTTCTTGACGCACCTTTGCAGCCCCCTACGGGACCATGATCGAAACCGACGAAATCCGTATCCCGATCCTCAACGACCGCATCGGCAGCCTGCGGATCATCGAGACCGTCGCCTCGGGCGGCATGGCGATCGTCTACAAGGTCGCCCACGAAGAGCTTGAGGTCCAGCGCGCGCTCAAGATGCTCAAGCCCGGGTGCAAAAAGGAATTCAAGAATCGGCTATTGACAGAAGCCAAAATCGCCGCCCATCTTCATCACCCCAATATCGTCCAGATCTACAACGCCGCCATGTGGAACAATGCGAACCCTTACATCGAAATGGAGTTTGTGGAAGGGACATCGCTGATCGACATCATTGCGGTGCGCGGCAAGATCCCCTTCATCGTCGCATCATCCATTGCCAGTATCATCTGCGCGGCTCTTGAGTATGCGGGACACCAGAAAATCACCGTGTACGGAAAAGAATATTATGGTCTTGTCCACCGCGACATCAAGCCCGCCAATATCATGCTTTCCTCGGCCGGCGCGGTCAAGCTCATGGATTTCGGCATCGCGCTGCCGGGCAGCGAGAGCATCCACACCACCGACGCCACGGTCATGGGCACCGGCCCGTACATCAGCCCGGAGCAGATTGACGGCGAACGCCTTGATCAGCGCACCGACATCTATTCCCTGGGCGCGGTGCTCTATGAAATGATTGCCGGCGTCAAGGCATATCCGCAAAAAAAAATGTCGGAGCTTTTGCGCGATAAATTGCGCGGCAAATACCTTCCCCTCCGGAACATCATCGCCGATGTGCCGGAATCGTGCGCGGATCTGATCACCACAAGCCTGCAGCGCGACCGCGACAAACGCTTTGCCGACGCCGGTGAATTCGGCCGCGCCCTGAATGCCATGATCGCCGGGTTCACGGACAAAGATCCTGCCTCCATTGTGCACGAATACGTGGAAAACAACGGCATTATCTCAATCGACCCTACGACCGGAAGAAAAAAACATCCATCGACCAACACCCGTTTTGTGATCGGCATCGTCGTGGCGTTCGCGGCGATCTCGCTGGCAATGACCGCCATCATCTGGCTGGCGGGCCGCTCTTCCCATCAAAGTGATGTCCGTATCGCGCCCAAAAACGCCGCCAAATCCGCTCCATTGCCTGCGCTGGCTGAACCGCGGCCCGATTCCGCGCCGAAGCCGGCATCGGCGGCCGCGCATGAACGACAGCGCGCTTCAACGCGGATAGTGGGGGTCTCCCGGATCGAGGTGAGTCATTTCCCCCAGACCGCCGTCGCCTACGGGCTTGCCGCATATGGCGCGGGGAGATTCATGAAAGCACGCACGTTGCTGGCGTCCGTGCTGGACACCCTGACCAATCCCGGAGACCGCAAAACCGTTGCGCTTCGGCTGTTCGACTGCTGGGCGGAGACCGGCCCCGCCCAAGACGCATTGGCATTCGGCGACCGGCACCCGGTAGAGGACGGATTTTATTATCTCGTCAAGGGTAAGGTGCTGTATAAAACCGGGGACTATGCGCAATCCGAGGCGGCGCTGACCAGGGCGCAACGCATCTACTCGATATTCGGCCAGGAGGTGCGGCGGGAAGCGGCGTTCCATACCGGCGATATACGCAGGCGACTGTACAATCGCAAGCCGAACCTCGACAACCTGAACCGCGCGCACGAGGCATGGAAGTCGTATACCGATGAATTCTGCCCGCAGGATATGAAAACCCCGCAGTGTGAACGCGCCTTGGCGGAACTCGCTGAATTATCCAGGCTCCTGAAATAAACGAGCGTACGAATGTACGAGCGTACGAACATACGAGCATACGAAGAAGCACGATAGCGGTCCATATCCTTGACGTACGCTCATGAGCTCGTACGCTCGTACATTCGTTGCCTTTACGGGGTGCTATCGATCGCCGAAAAGAGGGCGCGCGCTTTATTCACCGTTTCGTCATACTCGCGCGAAGGCACCGAATCGGCCACAATGCCCGCCCCGGCCTGGATATAGGCGGTCTTGTCTTTATAGATAATCGTGCGGATCACGATGCATGAGTCAAGATTGCCGGAAAAATCGATATACCCGAGCGCGCCGCCGTAAAGCCCCCGGCGCGAAGGCTCCAGTTCGTCAATGATCTCCATGGCCCGTATCTTGGGGGCGCCCGAAAGCGTGCCCGCAGGGAAACACGAAAAGAGAGCGTCAAGCGCGTCCGCGCCCTCTTTAAGGCGTCCCGATACATTGGTCACCAGATGCATGACATGCGAATACTTCTCAATATGCATCATCTCTTCCACCCGCACTGAGCCATATTCGGCAATGCGGCCGATGTCATTGCGGCCCAGGTCAACCAGCATCACATGCTCTGCCAGCTCCTTGGGGTCCTGCCTGAGTTCCTCGGCCAGCCGCTCGTCATCGCGCTCGTTGCTGCCGCGCGGCCGCGTGCCGGCAATGGGCCGCGTTTCGGCCGTGCCGTTTTCGACGCGCACCAGCATTTCCGGCGACGCGCCGATCACGGACGTTTCACCGCACGCCAGGTAGTACATATAGGGAGAAGGGTTGACGGTCCGCAAAAGGCGATACAGATCGAAGGGCCGTGCGTCCACGGCCACGGAAAAGCGCTGCGACAGTACGACCTGGAATATATCGCCGGCGCGGATATATTCCTTGCATTTGTCCACCGCGGCCTCGTAGGCGGGCCGGTCGAAATTTGACTGCAATCCGCCTTTCTTTTTCACCGAAAGGGCCGATGAGGCCAACCTCACGGCCAGCCGGTCTTCGAGCGCGCCGATGGCGGCGCAGGCATCACTATACGCCTTTTCCAGCGAAGGCGATTCATCGGTGAAAATATTGCTGATGATCAGGATGCGGTGTTCGCGGTTGTCAAAAACAATCAGGTCGCGGTAGAAGCCGAAGAAGATTTCATTCAGCAATCGGTCATCGGCGGCATGACGATCGGGGACATGTTCGATAAGGCGTATTGCATCGTAGGTGAAAAACCCGACGGCGCCGCCGGCAAAGCGTGGCAGGCCGGGCGCATGGACCGAGCGGTAGCATCCGATCCGCGCGCGCAACACCGAAAGCACGTCGCCTTCGCCCGACTCGGGCGCCGGGCCTTCGATGGTATAACGCCTGCCGTTGGCGCGGAACAGCATGAAGGGCCGGGCGCCGATAAACGAGTACCTCGCCACGGCGTCGCTGCCGGTGACGCTTTCCAGAAGAAAGCTGTACGGTTCGCTGGCGAAAAGTTTGAGCCAGACCGACACGGGGGTTTCTGTGTCCGCCAGTATGGCCGAATAGACGGGAACGACGTTGCCCCGGGTGGCCTGCTTTTTAACATCGTCAAGTGTTGGAACGATCATCCGGCATTTTCTCCCTGCATCACCCGTGACATGGGCGTTTACAACGAAGACAGGCTTTTTTCGAACTTCTCCAGATCGGCCTTCATGCCCTCGCATTTTTCGCGTTCGCGGGCAACGATCTCCAGAGGCGCTTTTTCGGCAAAAGAAGGCGCCGCCAGCCGCTTTTCCGTTGCGGCGATCAGCGAAGTCAATCGCGCAATCTCTTTGGTCAATCGCGTTTTTTCCACCGAACGGTCGATCAATCCTTCCAGCTTGAGAAACAGCTGGTTGCCGCGCACCACGCTCTGGCCGGCAAAGGCGGGCTTTGCGGCCTTCGGGTCCACGGTGGTGGCCGAAAGCCGGACAAAAAGATTGATCATGTCCCGATACCGGCTGAAGAGTTCCAGTTCCTCAGGACCCGCCGGCACAATCAGCGCCTCGCCTTTTTTATCCGGCGGCACATTGTTTTCGGACCGGATGGTGCGCAGCGCGACAATGACCTCCTGCAAAAGGCCGAATTCCTTCTCCTGCTTATCATCGAAGCGCGCTGCGTCGGACTTGGGAAATGAGGCGCAGAGGATGAATTCATGGTCTATGGCCGCGCCATGGTTGATGGTCGCGCGCAGGCTTGACCAGATCTCCTGGGTGATGAACGGCATGATCGGATGCAGCGCCTTCAGCAATGACCCCAGCACATAGCCCAACACATTAAGCGCATCCAGGCGGCGCTGCGCATCGGTTGACTGATACAAATCAGCCTTTTTCATTTCGATATACCAGTCGCAGAATTCCTTCCATGCGAATTCGTAGATCTGATGGCAGGCCTCGCTGAAACGGTACTGCTCGAACTCCTCGGTCAGGGAAGCGATGGTATGGTTGAGCCGGCTTAGGATCCACCGGTCCTCGGGACGCAGCCGCGCGGCAGGGGGCAGGGCGTCAAACGACAGCGGCGATTCGACCGCGCCCAGGACAAAACGCGAAGCATTCCACAGTTTATTGGCGAAATTGCGGCCGATGTCGAACTTTTCCGATACGTTAATGGTGCGGCCGTCCGGCAATTTTTCGGTGCGCACGGGCAGGCGCGCGTCCTGGTTATCGGTGCACAGGCTTGCCATGGTATACCGGAGCGCATCGGCACCGTATTTTTCGATGATATCAAGCGGGTCCACGCCGTTGCCCTTGCTCTTGCTCATGCGTTGCCCGTTGCCGTCCATGATCGCGGCATGGATATACACATGATGGAACGGTTCCGTATTTGTGTTCTCCTGGCCAAAGATCACCATGCGGGCCACCCACAGGCTGATGATGTCACGGTTGGTGACCAGAACGCTGGTGGGATAGAATTTCTTCAGTAAACCCGTGCTCTCGGGCCAGCCCATGGTGGAATGGGGCCAGAGCGCGCTTGAAAACCAGGTATCGAGCACATCCGGGTCGCGCGCCAGCCGGTGCGCAGGCCCGAGCGCATCCTCACGGAGCTCCTCCTCAAGCGCGCAGATGAGCCAGCGGTTTTCCGCGAATGACCATGCGATGTCCGTTCTGGACCCGAATGCGCGCCGCAAATCATCTTCCGTACACGTCTCGCAATACCAGATGGGTATCTGATGTCCCCACCAGAGTTGACGGCTAATGCACCAATCGCGCTTTTCTCCCAGCCAATCCAGATATCCTTTTGCATAGCGTTCGGGATAGAATTGTACCCGCCTGTCGCGCACTGCCTGCATTGCCTTTTCAGCAAAATCACCCATGGAAACGAACCACTGGCTTGATAAATAGGGTTCGATCGGCGTCTTGGAGCGGTCTGAATGACCGATCTGCATTTCATAGGGTTCTGTTTTGTCAAACAGTCCCATCTGCTTAAGGCCTTCCACGATCTTTTCGCGGCAGGCATAGCGCTTCTGTCCTGAAAATGGTCCGCCGTTTTCATTGATCAAGCCGTTTTCGGTCAGGATGTTGACCATGGGCAGGTTGTGGCGCAATCCGGTCTGGTAATCCGCCGGATCATGCGCAGGCGTTACCTTGACGCATCCGGTGCCGAACGCCGGATCCACGAGCACGGCATCCGCGATCACCGGAATTTCCCGTCCTATGAATGGCACCTTGGCCATTTTCCCGATATACGCCTGATAGCGCGTATCCTCGGGATGCACGGCAACAGCCGTATCGCCGAGGATCGTTTCGGGCCGGGTGGTGGCCACCGGCAGATATCCGCTGCCGTCGGCCAGCGGATAGCGGAAATAGAGCATGCTGCTCTTGACGGTCTCGTAAAAAATCTCATCATCCGCCACGGCCGTCTGGAGATGCGTGTCCCAATTGACCAGCCGTTTACCACGATAAATCAGGCCTTTTTTAAACAGGCTGAAAAACGTATGGCGCACGGCCCGGGCGCAGGTCGCATCGAGCGTAAAGCGCTGCCGCGACCAGTCGCAGGCGCATCCCAGTTTTTTAAGCTGGCCGGTGATGCGCGTTTCGTTTTCATCCTTCCATTCCCATATGCGCTTGACAAGCGCCGCCCGCCCCAGATCGTGCCGCGTCTTCTTTTCCACCTCAAAGAGCCGTTTTTCCACAACCGCCTGGGTCGCGATGCCCGCATGATCGGTGCCGGGGACCCAGAGCGTTTCAAAGCCGCTCATGCGCTTCCATCGGATGAGGATGTCCTGGATAGTATTGTTGAGCGCATGCCCCATGTGGAGAATGCCGGTCACATTAGGCGGAGGAATGACAATCGAATATGCCGGCTTTTTCGATTTTTCATCAGCGCTGAAAAGGCCGCGCGACATCCACGCGGAATACCATGTATCTTCGACGATCGATGGGGAATAGGTCTTTTCCATTTTGGCAATGCTCCGGGGTCTTCGTGATAGAAAACAAATCGAATTTAAAATACACTTCGGATCGCATTGGATTCATTTTCGCCCCCGTACAAAGGCGAACACCCCGCATACAATCCCCGAAATTGGCGATTTTGCTTGCTTTTATGAAATATTAAACCCATATTTATCATTGATGACAAAGGCGCCTTTGCATCTTTGAAATGCAATAGACCGGTGAAAACTGCTGTTCGCACCCTTAGGCAGATTGAGCGAAACCCGACTAGTCAGACAAGCAAGAAGAGGAATTTGCCAATTTGGTTATTTGCCTAATTAACCAGGCAAGCTTTCTGTTGTGGAAGCAATTGCAAAGGCTCGAAGAAGATTTCAAACTAGAATGCGGCATTAAGGCATAAAACATGGCAAAAAATAAAACCCTGCCGGATAACCAGATTAGCGTCTACCAAACGCCTGATGGTAAGGTCAATATTGAAGTTCTGTATGCGAATGAAAACATGTGGCTACCCCAGAAGCGCATTGCTGAACTTTTTGATGTTGATCGAACCGTTGTTACCAAGCATCTTCGCAACATATTTGCCTCCAACGAGTTACAAGAAGATTCAGTATGTGCAAATTTTGCACATGCTGCCGAAGATGGCAAGGAATATCAGACAAAATTCTATTCGCTCGAAGCGATTATAGCCGTAGGTTATCGGGTTAATTCTGAACGGGGCACCCAGTTCAGGCAGTGGGCCATTACCATCCTTCGTGAATACATTCAAAAAGGATTTGCGCTTGATAGCGACCGGTTCAAATACGGCTCACGGTTCAGCAGGCGCTATTTTGACGACCTGCTTGAAGAAATCAGAGACATTCGCTCCAGCGAGCGGATGCTGTATCAGAAGATAACGGATATTTATGCAACGGCGATCGACTATTCGCCTGTCGCGGAGGCCACCAAGCAATTCTTCTCAACAGTTCAGAATAAGCTGCATTTCGCGATAACCGGAAAAACGGCAGCGGAGATTATTGCGGAACGCGCCGACAGCGCCAAACCGAACATGGGATTGACATCCTGGAGAAAATCACCCCACGGGAAGATTTATCCGAGCGACATATCCATTGCCAAGAATTATTTAAACAAAGAAGAACTGGATTTTCTCAACCGCATAGTGACCATGTACCTGGACTTTGCTGAAATGCAAGCGGTTCGCAATAAGCCAATGTATATGAAAGATTGGGTCGAAAAATTGAATGCCTTCCTCAAATTCAGCGAATATGAGATACTCACCAATGCGGGTAAAATCAGTCACGAGGTTGTTCTCGCTCTGGCGCATAAAGAATATGATACCTTTAAGAAGATACAGGACAAGAATTATATCTCTGATTTTGACAAAGAAATAAAGCGCATCACCGGGAAAGCCCATGACACCGAATAGAATTGCCGAGTCAGCTATTGAAGAATTTGCCGGTGAGTTGCCGCATGAAAGGACAATGTCCCTTCGGTTATCATGAAACGGTAAGAATACCAATATATTTTAAAGGTGCTAAATTGAATAAAAGATGAAAATATTGAACTTGACGGAGCATCATTATAATTATTAAAAAGGACAATATAAGCGCGCCGTCAAGGCAGAAAACAGGACCGCTGTCGCAGAAGACTTTTTAATTACCCTTCTCCCAATCTGGAGGTACCGATGAGCAGATCCATTCGTCTCTTTTCGTTCGCTTTTTTGCTTTGCCTGGCGGCATCATCCTTGGCAGGCAACAAGGCCGCTTTAGCGCCTTCTGATTCAGCTAATGCTGTTACCGTAAAGCAAACTGATTTACAGCAGCTGCAAGCGCAAGTAAAAGAGCTAACAGAGAGGGTGAATTACCTGGAAAAAAAGGTCGCGGCCCTTGAGCAAAAACATCAGGTTCAATCAATCCCGACGAACTGATTTAAGCCAATCGGGAGTGTCTGGGAAATAATATTTTCATAGGAGAAAAAGTAGCTCGTGGTGAGCCGGTTTGCTCCGAGCCCGCTGCAGGGGACCATGAGATCCCATCCTTTGACAATATATGTACTCAACCCTTGTTTGCAAGGTCCGATTCGCGCATGTCTTTCTTGCCTGCATTCTAGTCGTATCGGCAAGTGCAGCCGGTGACGCCGCCTGCACGACCGGTTCAAGCGGGGCCGGCCAATGGCTTCCCGGCGCTGTCGCGCCTGGGGTGCCGCGCGTACATGGCCGGCGCATTCACGGCCGTGCCGTCAATCGACCTTTCGCTCCAGTGGGATCGTCTGCGCTGGGTCGCGCCTTTTCTGGGCGGCTATGGGGAATGGCTTTTCGCGCGCGGGGAACGTGCGCGTGACGGGTACTTTGTGCGGGCGATCGGCGGGCTTTCGTTCCCCGGGCCGCAGGGCGAGTTCCTGGTGTGGGTTGCCCGTGATTCGGGCAACGGCAAGGGCCTGCTGGTGAACCGGCGCGAGCAGCGCGTGTCGGTCGGCATTCGCTACGCGCCGTTTGCAAGATAAGCGCTGTGTATCGCCAATAGCCGCTGCGGCGAAAAGCAGCGCCCTGGCGTAAGCGTAGTAATAAAATGCCGCGCGCAATGCGCTGGAATCCCGCATGACGCGCGGGGCATTAACCTCTTGGATTTGCGCGCTTTAATGCGCCATGACCCCACATCATTTTTTCCTCGCATCCGCATGCCCGAATAGGTATAATTAATTTCGTTATGTCATAAGCGCCCGTTTCAGCAATTCCCATTTTGCGGGAGAAGCGATTCATGTACATCAAATGCTGGGGATCGCGCGGTTCTCTGCCGGTAAGCGGCGCCGAGTATGACAAATACGGCGGCGACACGACCTGCCTTGAAATCCGTTCGAATAAAGGGGATGTTATCGTCGTTGATGCGGGTTCCGGCATCCGGGCTTTGGGCAACAAGCTGGTCAAGGAAAAGGTCAAGAAGTTCGACCTGCTATTTACGCATGCGCACTGGGACCATATCCTCGGTCTGCCGTTTTTCCATCCGGTGTATTATAAGGGCGTGGAGATCACCATACGAGGCTGCCCGTTCAATATGGCATCGTATCGGGAAATCCTGCACGGGCTCATGGCACCCCCCTATTTTCCGGTCGGGCTTGATGTGCTGCGCGCCAAACTGCGTTTTGCGAATATCAACCAGCGCGCGTTCCATATCGGCAGTATTAAGATCCGGCCCATATTCATCAGCCATCCCAACGGCGGCCTGGGCTTCCGGTTCGAAGAAAAGGGAAAATCGTTTGTATTTCTGACGGACAACGAACTGGCCTATGTGCACGATATGGGACTTGACTTTGAGGCGTATGCGGAATTCTGCAAAGACGCCGACCTTCTCATCCACGATTCCGAATTCACCGACAAGGATTACAAGTACTACCGGCTGTTCGGCCATTCGCAGTATAATGATGCGGTCCGGCTGGCCATCGCGGCCGGGGTCAAAAAGCTGGGATTGTTCCATCTTAACCGCGAGCGCACGGACGTCAAGGTTGACGCCATTGTCGACCATGCGCGCAGGCTGATAGCCGAAAGTAAAATGAAAATCGACTGCTGCGCCATAGGAAACCGGTTTGAGATCAGGCTATAGCCGGCAGGGTTAAAAAGCGGCGAAAAACTTCAGCATCCACCACCAGTGATCGTCCTTGCTCAGCGCTTCTTCGCGGTCGCGCGATTCCTCGAAAACCGATCGCGTCCGCATATGATCGCGCGCGCATTGGAGCACGAGCCCCAGATGGCCGCCAATGGTCTTGCGGGCGTACATCGACCATTTCCAGTCATCCCTGGTATAATCGGCCCCTTCGCGCGGCGCATCGGGTTTGGGGGACCCGTCCCGCGTTCCCCTGCCGGAAACCTCGGTGAAATTATTCGCATACCGGCAGCCGTACCATTCAGCTTCTACTGACAAGACGTCAAGCAGTTTGAATGCCGGGAGATTAATGCCGGCCATGAGCGGGATTTTATGCAGCAGCGAGTCGTAGCCGTAGGGATTTTTGCTGAAATCGATGCTGTCGTTGCGCGGATATTCCTTGACTCCCAGGACCGCGGCTTCCGCATACATTTTCAGGTCTTCCGGACCCAGGGCCGGGAGCTGGAAAATCGCCTTTGGATCGAAACTCAGACGGCCCATGAGCTTGGTGCCCGTGAAGGTATAATAATTCGTGTCCTGCACGATGCTGTCGTTGCCCAGGACGTCCTTGAGCACTCGCACGTTTGTAAAGAAGGCATTGTCCGGCCGGCGCGGGGTGGTGACCCCGTTGTCCACCGGAAAAAGATGCGCTAAGGAGACGCCGAGAGCACCGTCAATGGCTTTGCCCCTGCCGGCTTCGGCGATATACGAAAGCGTGAAATCGTTGAATGGATGGATATCCGTCTCCATGGTCAGCAGCATATCCTGATGAAGAATACCGAAGAGGTCGCTTGATAATCGAAAACCCGACAGCCGGGCATAGGCAAAATCAAACATGGTAATGATATATGCAGGATACGTGCCGCTGCGGAACAGGTATTCGCCAAGATTTCGCGCGTCGGGATTGTATTTGAATGGAAAAAGACCGCCGGCGATTGATAAAAACGGATGCGCGGTATCGCCCAGACCATAGGAACCCCATGCTTCCGAAATTACGACCGAATAATTCTTATCGAAAGTGCTGTTCGCCTGCCCGGTGGAGAGGCCTTTGGGGAAGGTATTGTACCAGAGGTTTCCCTCGGTCCCGATGGAAATCCGCGTCCGTTCATGGATGACGGCGTCAACCGTCAATTGAGTATACACCTCACGCACCCACTGATGGGCCAATGCGGAGTTTTTATAGAAATACTTGACAAGTTGACCCGCCTGGACCGAGGCTGAACAGGAAATCCCCAACGCAACGGCCGGATCCGCCGTGGGTATTACGATCCTTGCGTCCGCAGGGGCTATCGCCGCAATCAGCAGAAGGCGGATCAATCCCGCCGGCATCCTGCGCATGGATGGTTTCGCCCTCATGGAAGCACCGCAATTCTACTGGTCGCAGTCGCGCCGTTTGTCGCGCAGCGCACGACATAGGTTCCGGCGGCCAGATGCTCCGCGATCGCACCGCTGAAACCGGCATTCACCGACGTCCGGGCAACGACCCGCCCATCCGGCGCCATCACCGCAATCGCGCTGCCCGCATCGAGTGATGCATGCGCGATGATCGAGCCGCGCTCGGAACGGATTATTGGGAGTGAAGCACGCAGACTGCTCTTGAGCCCCGCAGCGCCGGTGATCTGGCCGGTGGTTTTGTTGAGCACCATGCTCGCACCGGTATAGGTGATCGCTTTATCCGGAACGCTGGTGACAGCGCCGCCGATACCGTGGTTTGGCCCTACCCAGACGATATTGAAGGTCCGCGATGCGATCATGCCTGGAAAGCTGCCGCTGGTCGGGCCGATGGTCAGGTTCTGCGTTGCTTCATTCCATGTTATAGGGATAGTGGCGAATGATCCGTTTTCATAATTGTAATTATCGCCTTCGTCCTCATACAGCGTGAAGGCGCCATTCGCGCCGGTAAAGACGCGGATTTCAATGGGGTCCGCCTTCTGCGCCGAATAAAGGATTTCCGGGCCCAGGGGAACGATCGCGCCGGCGCGAACATAGAGCGGCATGGTCTCGACAGGCGCGGCGGCGGTGATTGAGCGGCCGCCGGCAATGGTCTGCCCGGTCCAGAAATCATACCACGTTCCCGCGGGCAGGTAGACATTTCTGCTGGTGGCGCCCGATGTCAACACCGGGCAGACCAGGAAGACGGGGCCGAACATGAATTCGTCCCTGGTGTTGCGCACTTGCGGGTCGGTGCGGAAATCGAAGGGCAGCGCGCGATACATGGTATAGCCCTCGTTCGTCGTCTTATAGGCGAGTGAATAGACATATGGGAACAGCCGGTAGCGCAGCTTGCTATAGGCGGTCAGTGTCGCATAGGCCCCGGACCATTGGGAACACCAGAGTTCGTTGCAGTCCCGGGTGCCGTGTACGCGGAAAATCGGACAGAAAGCGCCGAACTCGAACCAGCGCGACTCAAGCTCCGCCGACGGCATGCCGTAGAACCCGCCCACATCGGTGCACCAGTATGGCATGCCGGCAAGGCAGAAATTCATGCCCGAAGGCACCGACTTCGCCAGGGTCGCGAAATCGGATTGGATGTCGCCGGTCCAATAGGCCGCGCCATACCGCTGCTGGCCCGCATAAAACGAACGCGCGAGCAGGCACACGCGCTTGGCCGTCGATACCGCGCGTTGCCCTTCGTAAATGGTTTTGCCGTGGATGAGAGGGAAAATATTAAGAACTTTCTGCGCCGGGCCCTTCTGGGTGATGCAGGTGGTCCAGCTGTTGGTCTCGGGCTCGGTCGCATCCGGCCACCAGCCGTCAACACCCTTGGCGAACAGGCTGTCACGCAGGAACCGCCAGTACTGCGCCGCGGCGCTGTCGTTGAAGGCATCGTACGTCGTGCCCTGAAAATCGTTGGAATTGAGCAGGTAGCCCTTGTTCGACATGAGCGCATAATTCGAATTGCCCGATGTAAATGACGGCCATACGGATATGGTAAAATGGCAGTTATACGTGGTATGCAGCGTATTGATCATGGTCGCGGGACTGGGATAGCGGGACGGGTCGAAATGGAACGATCCGTTGCCGCCCGACGGATAATAGTTCCAGTCCTGCACGACATTGTCGATGGGAAGGTTCCGGTCGCGGTAGCCCTTGACGACATTGAGTATTTCGGTCTGGGAAGAATAATAATTCCGGCATTGCCAGAACCCATAGGCCCATTTGGGCCACAGCGGCGCCGGTCCCGTAATGGTCCGGTACGCGGCAATGATCTGGTCGAACTCAGGGCCGTACATGAAGTAATAATCAACTGCATCGTTGGCTGCCCAGCCGCACCAGAGATTAAGCGGCGGCATGAGCTTTACCTGCGAAAAGGTGTTCCACAGGATGCCGAACCCGCGGGTCGATACGAAAACCGGGGATACATCGGTCAGGTTTGTCTGGACCAGGTCAAGCGTCTGGCCGCGCATGTTGAGTTCGCTTTTCTGGAACTGGCCGAATCCATAGAGGCCCTCATCAGCGGGGCTGTTGAACGCGATGGTCCCTTCGTAGGCGGTGACGCCCTGCACTGTTTTTGAGGCAAGCGTTTTTGCCGCGGTCTCGGCGAGTATTGATTGGCCGCCGGCGGTCTGAAATTCGATAGTCGCCGTGGCCTTCGTCACGATCGCTTTGACCTTATCGGTAGTCACCGTGACCTGCGTGCCGGCGTCCGCCGCCTGAAATGCAACCGCGGGCCACGTAGCCTTGACAACCACATAGCCTGCTGCGGGTGGCCAGGTGGATTGCTTGGTATAGATCACGCGCAGGATATCGTCCCGGCACACCTGCACCTTCATCCTGCCGGTTGCCAGCACGAATTCCACGCCGTCCGCGACCTGCGCAAATGAGGTCACCGAATCGCCGGATACCGGCGTAACCGCCCAGCACAGCAGAAACCCGGAGAAGACGGCCAGTGATAGTGAAATGCTTTTCATATATTTCCCCCTGCATACAATTGGTACGGATTATAATTTTTTACCATATTCATATATACGGTTCTCTGGACGGCGATATGGACTCACGGTAAATTACAGTAGCATTCGACATTCGCGCTACCTATATTATTGCCAATCATTCAGGTTTTTTTACCATGCCTCCAATCTATCGCGATAACAAGGGCAAGGAGACATACCGGTGGTATCATTTCCCCGATGATGAGCCGTGCCCGCCGGTGTTTGTGCCCATCACGGTGCGCGCGACCTGGACCGCCGGGAACTTCTTCGAACGCATCCCGTCATCCGAGTTCTGGGTGGAATTGGTGACCGCGGGCGATATGACGTTCGTCCAGGACACGACGGAATATCTGGTGCGGGCAGGTGAAATTTTTCTGCCGCGCAAAGGCTGCGTGCACCGGTTTTCCACCGGCCCATCGGGGTTCGCCGCCAAGCGGTCGGTGCGGATCGACGGGCCGATGCTTGACGAAACGCTCTCCTGCGTTGGTATCGGCGCCTGCGATCACATTCCCCTGCGCGACGCCGAAGATCGGGCGGCCGTTCTGCGCCTGTTCAAATCGTGCGACCGGCTGCTCGAGCGGAAGCCCCCCGGGTTTACGATCGGTCTTGCCATGAACGCCATGGGCCTGCTGGTCAAACTGGGCGAGGCCGCGGCGCAGCGGTTTACCGCGCCCATCAACCGCGCCCTTCATTTCATGCGGCAGAACCTGGACAGGCAATTGACAGACAGAGAGATCGCCGCGGTCGGCGGCTTCAGCGTCACCCATTTCCACCGGCTCTTCAAGGCGGCGATCAACACGTCGCCCATGCGGCATTTTCTGAAAATGAAAACGGAGCACGCCAAGGGGATCCTTGCGCTCTCGTCGCTTTCCATGAAGGAAGCCGCCTACGCGCTCGGCTATGAGGAACCGGCTTATTTTTCAGAGGTTTTCAAGCGGATAACCGGCGTTTCGCCGCTGGCTTTCCGGAACGAACAGCGGAAGCGGATCTCAAATGTTAAGAACCGCGCATAGGCCACCGGCGACTCGCCCATGGGGCCGGCAGCATCGATATTGACATTTGCGACATCCCCGCCGCGCATGCTCCGGCCGGCAACAGCGTCCGCGGACCGGCACCCGCGCGGCGGAGCCGCCGCCCCCCGGACAACGTCATGCAAAAAAATATTGACATCCCCGGTGCAGGATTAATTATATTGAGTCTTCATAGGGAACGCCATAGGACAACCGTCCACCTTTATCAAACCTAACAGAAAGGATTCATCTATGGCAGCCAAGAAGAAATCCGCGCGCAAACCCAACGCCGCTTTCATGAAGCCCATGAAACCGAGCGCAGCCCTCGCAGCAGTCGTCGGCGACAAAGGTATGCCGCGTACGGAAGTCACCAAGAAGCTGTGGGCCTACATCAAGAAGAACGGCCTGCAGGACAAGGTGAACAAGCGTATGATCAATGCCGATGACAAACTCAAAGTCGTCTTCGGCGGCAAAGGCAAAGTCAACATGTTCGAAATGACGAAACTGGTCAACAAGCATCTGTCGTAAGCGACGCCAGCAAAGAGCAATAAAAAAGCCCCGCTGCAAAGCGGGGTTTTTTATTGCCTTCCCTCCGTATAGAGCGTAGGATCGGGGACCCCGGCCTTCGCAAACCCGCGCCTGCGGATGGCGCACGAGTCGCAGGCGCCGCAGGCGCGGCCCCGGGCATCGGGATCATAACATGAATGGGTGATCCCATATTCCACGCCCAGCCCAACGCCGGCTCGAATGATTTCCGCTTTTGTCATTTGGATGAGCGGCGCATGGAGCGTCAGCTTATTCCCCTCCGCGCCGGCCCGCGTCGCCAGGTTGGCCATACGCTCGAACGCGCTGATATACTCGGACCGGCAATCGGGATAGCCCGAATAGTCGACCGCATTGACACCGATGAATATATCGCGACAATCGAGCACTTCGGCCCATCCCACGGCATAGGAGAGAAAGATCGTATTGCGCGCCGGGACATAGGTTGCCGGTATGCCGGATGCCGCGCCAAAATCGCGGTCTTTAGGTACCGGCGCGTCCGTGGTGAGAGCGCTGTGGCCGAAGGAGCGCAAATCAATATCGACAATGCGATGCTCCGTGACCCCGAGGAACCCGGCCACGCGGCGCGCGGCATCGAGTTCGACGGCATGACGCTGGCCGTACCGGAAACTCATGGCATACAGCGCAAATCCCCGGCTTTTGGCAATAGCGCCGCAGGTGGCCGAATCAAGCCCGCCGGAAAGGAGAAGGATTGCTTTATCGGGCATAATGTTTCATCCTATCGTCTGGATCAAGCACGCAATGAGCGCACAATTCAGCCTGCGGCAAAGAAATATCGAATATCGAATGTCCAGCCGCGGAATATCGAAGTTCAGAAAGGACTGCAGCTCGTATCCCGGATTTTTCCGGCCTTCGACATTCGAAATTCGACATTCTGCGGTTCGATATTTTCCGCTTTCGGGGGTTTAGGATCAGATCCGAAAATCATTCAACTTCCAGGTTCCATGCATTACACTCCCCGCCTTTCCCCCCAGACCACCTTATGCAGCGGAACGCCCATGCGTACCCGAGCATCAGCCGAAAGTATCCATTCGGCCAGTTTGTCCAGCGGCAATTTGTTCCACACCGGCGACATGGCCACGGTACAGCGCCGGTCCAGACCATGCACTTTCATCACATCCAGCGCCCAGATGAAATCCTCGCGGCCGGCAATCACAAATCTGACTTCGTCGCGCGAGGTCAACTTGCCGGCATTGGGCGCATGGAACCGGTCGGCCATGCCGGAGGAGGGGCACTTGATGTCCATGATGCGCACCGCGCCTTGCGGAAGCATGTCGATGTCCAGCGTGCCGTTCGTCTCCACCAGCACCGTGTGATTGGTATCCAGCAGGTGGCGGCAGAGCTGCGGGGTTTCCGGCTGCAGAAGCGGCTCGCCGCCGGTGATTTCCACCACACTCGTGTTGTGATCCGCCACGCGACAGATCACTGCGTCCATGGTCATGGAATTTCCGCCCTCCCAGGCATAGGCGGTATCGCACCAGGCGCAGCGCAGGTTGCATCCGGCAAGCCGCACAAAGGAACAGACCAGTCCCGTATACGAGGATTCGCCCTGGATGCTCTTGAAGATTTCGGAAACGGCAAGCATACAGAGGATTGCTATTCGAAATAGGCGCTTGAATTTCCCGGTGTCTCAAAGACATCGATGCGAAAGACGCGGCATTGATCGCTGTTTACCAGCCCAGCGAGCTTGCCGTAAATCATGCGGGCGATGTTTTCGGATGACGGATTTTCGGGATCGAAAAGCCGGTTGATGTCCGTATGGTCGAATTCACGGAGCACGTCGTTCAGTTTGGTTTTAAGAACCTTGAAGTCGATGCCCAGGCCGATGGTATTGAGTTTTTCGCAGCGCACGGTTGCTTTGACCAGCCAGTTGTGGCCGTGAATGTTTTCGCACGGGCCGTTGTAATGGTGCAGGCAATGCGCCGCGGAAAACGTGGATTGGGTGGTGATTTCGAACATCGGAACGTCCTTCAGGTCGTATTTCCATAAATATACATGCCCTGCCGCGCCATTTTCCTGCGAACCGGCCGCTTTGCATCACTTATTTTCCCTTCATGCAGACGCCCAAAGGAAGCGCGGAAGCCTATCGCATCCTTGATGTCAATCTCAACCGCCTGAGAGAGGCGCTGCGGGTGATCGAAGAGTATCCGCGGTTTGTGGACCTTAAGGCATCGCTGGCTGTTGATATCAAGCGGCTGCGGCACGACGTTAGCGGAATTTCGATGGCCATCGGCGAGGTAAACCTCCTTGGGCATCGTGATATCGCCACGGACCCGTTTGCGTCGGCAAATCGTCCCGAAGAAATGGCGCGCGCAACACCCATGGACGTTGCGCGCGCGGCCTTTAAACGCGCGCAGGAGGCATCGCGGGTGATTGAGGAATACTGCAAACTCACGCCGCAGGTCAATGCCTCGGAAACGGCCAAGACCATCCGGTTTTCACTGTACGCCCTTGAAAAGGAGTTCATGAAACAGACCGCATGAGCGCCGCCAAAGAAAAAAACCAGCGTGATGTTGTCAATGAAATCTGGGGAATCGTCTTTATCGCCCTGGGACTTTTAGTGCTTATCGCCCAGGTCGCGGACCTGCTGCTGCGTACCGAAAACATCCTTGGTCCATGGGTGGGAACCGCCCTTGCGCACGGTCTGATCGTCATCTTTGGGGCCCTGCCCGCTTTTTTCCTGCCGGCGCTGATCCTTTTTATCGGCATCCAGAAAGTGCGTGACGCACCCATCGACGGCCGCACCGTGTTGTTTGGCGGCCTGTTTGTCTATGAAGTCTGCGTGATGCTCGCCATCACCAATCAGCCGGTCCGGCTGTTCAGTCCCAACCTTGTGGGCATGATCACCGTTTACTTTCTGCAAAAAATATTCGGCCTGCACCGGTTCGGCCCGTATTTTATAGCCTGCCTGGGAATGCTGATCACCGTGCTGCTCGCGTTTCGCGTGAATTTCACCACGCTGGTGCGCGCCGTCGCGGCGTGGTTCGCCGGGTTCATCGGCTGGTGGCGTTCGCGCGCCCGCGCGCCCGGGGAGAAACAGGCGCGCGTTGTCAAGGCTCCGATCCTTAAGCGTCCAGCCGCGGAACCCGCCGGGACCGGGGACGAGGCGGATGAGGAGGAGCCGCCCGCGGCGGAAAAGCCGAAGAAAAAAGAGAAGAAGCCGGCCGCCGATGATGCTCCCGAAATCGCGCCTGCCGAACCTTCGGCCGATGAGGCCCCCGACCCGGAAGATGAGGCCAAGCGCCTGTACAAAGAGCAATTGGCCCGCTTCCGTGAAAAAAAGAAGCAACCCATCACCATTTCAACAGGTGAAGAGGCGCCTTCGGAGCCCGAGGAGCCGGCGGACCAAAGCGATGAACTGGCCCTGATGCATATGCAGCAGCTGCAGAATGAGCCGGACGGCGCCGAAGAACCCGCGCCACCCGAACCGGAACCTTCGGCCGCCGCCGACGCGCCGATCGAGCCGCCGCCCGATTATTATAAAATCGCCGCCGCCGAGCCCGAAGCGCCGCCCAAAGTTTACAAGCAGTACGTCATTCCGCCACTGGAGATCCTGCAGGAACCCAACGCGCGGCGCAAAGAACAGCCGGCGAACGTGGACACGTCGGAGATCGAGGCAAATTCCCAGACGCTCGAAAAGACGCTGCTCAACTTTGCCATCGAAGGCAAAGTCGTGAGCGTGAGTCCCGGCCCGGTGGTGACGCGCTACGAAATCGAACTGGCGCCGGGGATCAAGGTAAGCCGCGTGGTGAGCTTGCAGGACGATATCTCGATGGCCGTGGGCGGCCAGAAAATACGCATCCAGGCGCCCATTCCCGGCAAGGCGGCCATCGGCATCGAACTGCCCAATAAAAACCGTCAGATCGTTTACTTTTACGACATCCTAACCTCCGAGCTGTTCCAGAAATCCAAGGCGCGGCTGCCCATTGTGATCGGCCGTACCGTGTCGGGCGCGCCGTACGTATCCGACATCGCGAAAATGCCGCACATGCTCATTGCCGGGCAGACGGGCTCGGGAAAAAGCGTGGCCATCAATTCCTTTATCGCAAGCCTGCTCATGACCCGGACGCCCGCGGAATTGCGCATGATCATGATCGATCCCAAAAAAGTGGAGCTCTCCTATTATCAGGGTATCCCCCATTTGATCGCGCCGGTGGTCACCGAATCCAAGGAAGCGGTCAAAGCGCTGTCGTGGGGCATCGGCGAGATGGACCGGAGGTACCGGCTGCTTGCCAAAGTGGGTGCGCGCAACATCGAAAAGTTCAACGAAGATATACAGGCGGGCAAAATCAAAGACGAATTTTTAAAGGAGTGCGACAATAAACCGCTACCCTACGTCGTTATTATTGTCGATGAGCTGGCCGACCTCATGTTGACCGCGGCCAAAGACGTGGAAACATGCATCCAGCGCATCGCGCAGCTGGCGCGTGCCGTGGGATTGCATCTGATCGTAGCAACACAACGGCCGTCGGTGGATATCATCACCGGCCCCATCAAGGCGAACCTGACATCGCGCATGGCGTTCCGAACGATCCAATCGACAGACTCCCGAACGATTCTGGGATACGCCGGGGCCGAAAAGCTCCTGGGCCAGGGTGATATGCTGTTCCTGCGCAGCGGGGCGCCCGATATCGAGCGTTTTCACGGCGCCTTTATTTCCGAGGAGGAAGTGGAGCTTGTGGTGCGGGCGGCAAAGCAGGAAGACATTGACGTGCGGCAAATGAAATCGTTCATCTCCGACGAGGAACGCGCCGCCGCCGACGGCGGCAACAACGGCGCGGGCGACGACGGCCGTGATGAGCTGTTCGAAGAGGCGGCAAGGCTCGTGGTGAGTGTGGGACAGGGATCCACATCTCTCTTGCAGCGACGCATGAAAATCGGCTACGCGCGCGCGGGCAGGCTGATGGACGAGCTTCACCTGGCAGGAATCGTCGGCCCGCAGGAGGGCAGCAAAATGCGCGAAGTGCTTGTAAAGCCCCTGGAGCTGGAGCCGCTCCTGGCCCGGTTGTTCTCATGAATACGCACCATATCCCATTGATGTTCGCCGCCGCACTGGCGCCGGTGTTCTGCGCAACGGTCGATGATCCGGCGATCATGCAAAAGGTGCGGGAAAAATACAGAACGGCAAAAACAGTCCGCGCGTCGTTCGTGCAGCGTACCTGGTGGGCGGTGCGGGAAAAAGAGGAGACAAAGAGCGGCACGCTCCTGACCGGCGCGGACGATAAATTCCGCGTGGAGCTAGGCGGCGTGCTCTGGGTATGCGACGGCGCCACGGTATGGCAATACAGCAGGGCATCGTCGCAGGTGATCATCCGTCCGCTTTCGGCCATCGACCGCTCAGCCCATCCATCGCAGCTTTTATTGACGTATATCAATACAACCGGATGGCGGCAGACGGGCGATTCCGCCGGTGTGGTGACCGTGGAAGCGGCGCCGGATTCCCTGCGCCGCCGCGGTCCGGTGCACCTGCGCATCGACACCGGCACGGCGTCCATCCTCGCCGTGGTCACCCAAGACGGCAACGGCAACCGGAACACCTATTCGTTCACTTCAATCCGGCTTAACGCGCCGGTCCCGAAAGGCAGCTTTGCATTTGCGGTCCCTAAAAACGCGAACATTCTTGACACACGCAATTAGCGCCGTCGCCGGCGTTTTGACCTGGTACGCCGCCGCCTGCGCCGGAGCGCAGCTTTTATCGGACAACCTCATCGCATGCGCGGGCCGCGGCGATACGCTGTGGCTGGTCAATTCCGAAGGCGTCAATTATACGGTCGCGCGCGGCGATTCGCTCTCGTGGGAAGGGTATTTAAGCTATGACCTGCAATGGAGCGGCGCCGTCGCCTTCGGCGGCGGCAGGACCGTGGTCCCCCGCAGGCCCCGCGCCGATATCGACAATGTCAACGATCTCTGGGTGTTCGATTACCGGACCGGCGCGGCCTCGATTGCCGCGCCCGGCTGGAACGCGCGGGCCACCAAGGCCCGCGGCTATTATTTCGTGGTAGGCGCCGCATGGACGCCCTCGGCGTTCTGGCTCGCCTGCTGGAACGGCGGTGTAGTGCGCTGGGACCCGGCCGCCGGCGCCGGAAGGGTCTATTACCCCGACACCGCAACGTCTTGGAGCATCGCCGATTTCCCCCCGCAGCAGCTGGCGGACCGCAACGACACGGCCCGCGCGGTGTTCGGCGTCTCTCCGTCCGTTGACAGCGCCGGAGATACCATCGTGTATGCGGCGTGCGAAAAGCGCGTGCGCCTGCTGCGTCCCCGGCCCGGCACATGGGACACGCTATCCAATGCCCTCGACACACCCGGCGTTGTTCGTTCATTTCTCGGTCTGTATGCTCGGCCGGACGCGCATGAACCGCTTTTTGCCCGCATCATGATCGCGGCATCCGACACCGCCGCGACGGTCGACACATTCCTGTGCCGCTACGATCCGGTGCGGGCGCGCTGGAAAGCGCTGCGCACCGGCGTGACCGCATTGACCTTCGGGAAAGGCGACACCCTCTACCTCGCATCGGGCAGCCGGGTGCTGGCGTACCAGGCGACGGATTCCGGGTTCATCGAAAAAACCGCGCTTTCGGCATCATTCAATTTGCGGAGCGTCAATAACGGCAATTTCGGCGTCATCAGCGATATTCTCTTTGTTCCGCATGCCGGCGATGCGGACGGGAACCTCTGGATCACCTCGGACACGGGGCTCTTTTTCAGCCGCCATGAACTGCGGGATGAAATCACCGATTCGAACCTGGTGTGGGTTTTTCGCTCGCCGCGGCTGCGTTCCGGACTCAGGGATTCGTACTTTTATCCCGGCATCCTGTCCGGAGAGTCGCCGCATTCGGTATGTGCGTATAATCTTGACAAAGATGCAAAAGTGAACATCTCCATTTACGATTGGAACCTGGACTTCGTCACCACGATCATCGACAAACAACCGCGCCTTGCGGGAAAAAAGCAGCGCACCGGCCGCAGCACCGTGCCCGAAAAAGACTTCTGGAACGGCACAAACAGCCGGGGCGGCCAGGTTGCGCCGGGCGTGTATTATTATAAACTCATCGCGTCCACCGGGGAGCGCGCTTTTGGCAAAATCATTGTGGCACGGTAGCGCAGGCACCGGCATTGCCTTCTGTCTGCTGCTTGCGTCAGGTGAAACAGCGGCGTCATCCTATCTGGGCGGCGCGGGCGGGGCGTGGTTGCGCGCGCCGGCGGGCGCAACGGCCCTTGCCATGGGAGGCGCAGCCTCGGCATCGCCCGCGTACGGTTCGGGCTTCTGGAACCCGGCGCTGCCGGCCACGTTCCATGACAGCCGGGTTTCGCTCGGAACAGGGCTGCGTTCGCTCGGACGCACCGACGGTTTTATCGCGATCGAGACCCATCGCAAACGGCTTGGCATGGCCGGAATGCTGATCTACCGGGGAGACCCCTTTCTTGATAATCTGCGCAATGACGAGGAACGCCTGCTTGCCAACGGGGCTTTTCTTGCCCTGGCCGCCAAGGCGTCGCTGAGCTATGTCGTGGTGCCGCAGGTGTCCGCCGGCCTGAGTCTGGGCTGGATCTATCAGCGCATGCCCGCGTATTTTGACGGATCGAGCGAATCAATGTCGTATATCGGCGGGCTCGATCTGGGCGTGCGGATCAGGCCGGCCGAACGGCTTTCGTTCGGCCTTGTCATTCGCGACCTGAACACCGTGCTTGAATGGCAATTCTCAAGTTCCGATTATGCCTTCAACAGCGCCCATGCCGACACCGTTCCGGTGTCCATTACCGCGGGATCCCGGATGGAAACTTCGCTTTTGGGAAAGCCGCTGGTCTGGACGTGCGATCTGCGCGGCTACCTTTCGGCGGTGGACCGGAAAAGCGCCGTGCTATGCGCCGGCGCCGAATGGCGGCGATGGGAAAGGTTTTGCGTGCGCGCGGGACTCATGGACATCGATGTTGACGCCGACATTTTCAGCGCGCCCCGCACGTGGGCCTCTCATCTTGCGCCGGCCGTCACCGCGGGCTTCGGGCTGGACCTGTCGCAGGTCCGCTCCGGGCTTTCGCTCAATTACGCCATGGCGACCTGCAGGATCTGGGCGGGCGTAGACCAGCAGATCGACGTCGTGTTCGCTTTGTAACCGCTTTTTGACAGAAAGAAATCGCCACCATGCGAACGCATATTCCCCTTATTATAGCGATCGCCGCGCTGTGCGGCCCGGGCCGCGCCGACCGGGTTGAAATCCATCCTGTCAACTACGGGTTCCAGTTCCTGGAAGAACCGGTGAACCCGCGTACGGCCGCCGTGGGCGCCGCGGGCGTGGCCCTGGCATGGGGCGGCTTCGGCCGGTATAATCCCGCGGGCGGCTATCTTTCGACCCGTCCGCGGATTTCACTCGAATACGGGCAGTATCCCTCCGCCGGCATGCACCGCGGCGGCTTTGATGTGTCGTGGAATTATGGGAGCTGGTTCTGGTCCGCGGAGGCGGGCAGTTTTGCCGTTGATGGGATCTATTACGCCGATGAACATGGACTTACCGGCATTTCGTCCCATGAACAGCAGTCTGTCCTGCATATCAGCGGCGGATTTGGCGACCGGGACATCGGCGCCGGCTTTGCATTCAATGCGCTGCAGGACCGCATTGCCGACTCCAGGGCCGCGTACGGCTGGTCGCTCTCGGTGGGCGGCGTATGGCGCATGGCCGCGGACCGCCTGACCCTGGGCGCGGCCGTGCTCAACGCCACCGAAGCGCTCAAGAAAATTTCCAGTGATGTCAAGACCACTTCCGGCATGCTCGATTCCACGGACATCATCGGCAAAGGCGCGCCCATCCCGCTGTGGGGCGGTCTGGGTGCGGCCTTTAGCGACACGCTGCGGCAGGTGGCATATACGGTTGCCGCGGCCGTGGAATACAATGATAATGCGGACCGATGGACCATACCCATGGGAGTGGAGGCGTGGGTGCTGCCGCAGATCGCCGTTCGCGCCGGCAAGCGTTGGGGGCATGCTACCGAGCTCTTTTCGCTGGGCCTGGGCCTGGCTGTTGCGCCTGTCAATTTTGACCTGGGCTTTGCCGTGCCGCGTTTGCGGGACGATACGGAGTTGTCCTGGCTGGCCGGGATCACCTACACGCTCTCGCCGCGCGCGCCCAAAGCGGCGCCCGCTGCGCCGCCGGCCCCGTCCGATACCACGGTGACGCCGCACGCCGGGCAGCCGGCGCCGGTGATTCCTCCTGCGTCAATATCGACCCCGCAGGCGGACACCGCCGCCGCCCCGTCCATTGTGCCGGACGCAGTCGAAACACCTGTTGTCAAGCAAGCGCCGGACACCGTGGCGTCCCCAGCCGCACCGGCTCCAGCCGGCAATGTTCCAGCCGATTCATCCGCCGCGCGGCCCTAATACAGTCCTGCAACGGCTTGATTTCATGCCCGGTGCGAAAAAGAGCTTCCTTTTCATGGCATATAATTGTATATTTGAGTTCCATATGGTCAGCGCGACCGTACTGTGTTGTTGCGGATTTTCTCCTTTAAATACAAGGACTTGGAATGTTTTCCCGGTTTCTGTCCAATGACTTAGGCATTGATTTAGGCACTGCTAATACCCTGATATACGCCAGCAAGCGCGGACTTCTCATCGACGAACCGTCCGTAGTGGCGCTTTCCAAAGAATCAAAAAAAGTGGTTGCCTTTGGCCTTGAAGCCAAGCGCATGCTGGGCCGCACGCCCGGCGACATCGAAGCGATCCGCCCCATGAAAGACGGGGTGATCGCCGATTTCGACCTGGTGGAGCAGATGCTCAAGTTTTTTATCCAGAAAGTCAACAAGCGTTTCCCCACCTTCTTCCGGCCGCGCGCCGTGATCGGCGTGCCGTCCGGCATCACCGAGGTGGAAAAGCGCGCAGTGGTTGACTCCGCGGAAAGCGCGGGCGTGCGCGAAGTATACCTGGTGGCCGAACCCATGTCGGCGGCCATCGGCATGGGCATGCCGGTGCAGGAGCCGTCGGGCAATATGGTCATCGACATCGGCGGCGGCACGGCCGAGATCGCCGTCATCGCCCTGTCGGGCATGGTCTGCGACATGTCGGTACGCATCGGCGGAGATGAAATGGACGAAGCCATCATCAGCTATCTGAAAAAGACCTATAACCTCCTCGTGGGCGAAAGCACGTCCGAGCAGATCAAGATCCAGATCGGGTCGGCGTTCCCGCTGGAAGAAGAGCTCGAAATGGAAGTAAAGGGCCGCGACCTGGTTGCCGGCATCCCCAAAACATTGCGCATTACGTCAACAGAAATCCGCGATGCGCTCAACGAGCCGGTCTCCACCATCGTCGAGGCGGTCAAGCAGGCGCTGGAGCAGACGCCACCCGAGCTTTCTGCCGACATCCTGGACAAGGGCATCGTCATGACCGGCGGCAGCTCCATGCTGCGCGGCCTTGACGAACGGCTGCGGCAGGAGACCAATCTTCCGGTCAATGTGATCGACGAGCCCCTCACCTGCGTCGCCCGCGGCGCTCTGAAGATCATCGAAAACCTCGAGAGCTACCGTCAGGTGCTTTTCAGCACAGGCAGACGCTACCGATAGCCTCTATCGCACACCATGCACTGGATATTCCAATTCATCGTCCGGCACAGCGCCGGCTCGCTGCTTGTACTTACCATGCTGCTCAGCCTGTGGATGCTGGGCGCCAACGGGCCCCGGCAGGCGCGCATCGGGCGGGCGCTGCTGATGAGCGTTTTTTACCCGCTTCAGTTCACGCTGAGCCTTTCTACGAACGTAAAAAACATCTTCGCCGAAAATAAAAAATTGCGCACCCGGGTCGTTCAACTCACCACGGAACTCGCCCGGTATCGGGAGCAGGCGGCCGAAAACGAACGGCTCCGCACGCTGGTGGATTTTTCCGACAGCGTCTCGTTCGACCTTCTGCCCGTGCGCGTCGTATTGCGCGAACCGGCGCAGACGTATCGCAGCATCGCCATCAACGCCGGTGCAAAAAACGGCGTTCTGCTCTCCATGCCGGTCACCGCCGGCAGCGGCGTGGTGGGTAAAGTCATGCAGGTTCTGCCGCACATGAGCGTGGTCCAGCTGCTGCAGGACCCGGCCTGCCGAATCAGCGTCATGGTCCAGAAGAGCCGCGGCGTGGGCATCATGATGACCGAAAACGGCCACGATTTTTTCTTCAAATGCCGTTCGCATATTCCGGTGGCCAGAGGAGACCGGATCGTTACCTCGGGACTGGGCGGTGTCTATCCGCGCGGACTTGACGTTGGGGAAGTCATCTCTCTCGTTGAAGACGTCAACCCCCTGTTTAAAAAAATTGGCGTCAAACCGTTCGCTGATTTCGACCGTCTCGAAGAGGTGTTCGTGGTGCGGGTATCGCCGCAGTGGCAGGCGTTCCGCCAAGAAGCCGATTCGCTTCATTTTGAGGAATAACGGCAGGAGTCCCGTATGACGGCAACCATTCTCCGCTGGACCGCCCTGTTCGCGCTCTGCATGGTGTTGCAGAGCACCATCATGCAGAGTTTTACTATTTTGTCCATACGGCCCGACCTGGTGCTGGTGGCGCTGTTTTTTCTGGGCATCCGCTACGGCACGCTGCCGGGTTGCGTGGCCGGATTCATCGTGGGGCTTTCTCAGGACCTCTACTCGCCGTCCGTGCTGGGGCAGCATGCGCTGGCCGCGACGGTGACCGGCTTCTTCATCGGACTGTTCAATGAAAAAATCATGCGCACCGACGCCGTGATGAAAATCATCATACTCCTTGTCGCTTTTCTTGTGCACGATACGATCTTCGGGATTGCCCAGGTAATCAAGTTATCGAGTCCGGCGGGCCCCATGGCGCTTTCGCTGCTTACCGTCACCATCCCGCGGGGCATCTATTCGGGCCTGGTGATTCTGCTGTATTACGGCTGGGAATTTTACTTCAAACCGTCCCTGCGACGATAAGCCGCAACCATGCTGCTGGGACCGCATTTACAAGACGAGCAACAGGAACGCATCCGCAAAAGCAATGTGCTGGCCGTGGTGATCGCCGGCCTTTTCATCGTCCTTCTGATACGCCTGGTGGTCCTGCAGATCGTCCAGGCCCAGAAAAACATCCAGCTCTCGCTGGAAAACCGCATGCAGCTCAAAGTGCTCAAGGCGCCGCGGGGCCTGATGCTGGACCGCTTTGGCCGCGAACTGGTGCTGAACCGGCCGTCTTTTTCCATCTGCGTGCTGCCGTATAAAGTCAAGCGGCGGGGACAACTGGTCTCGCGCCTTTGCCGCATCCGTACCGCCGAAGGCGAACCGGTCTTCGACAGCCTGGACCTGATGGCAACGCTGCGCCGCGCCGCGGGCCGCCGCTTTGACGCCACCCCCATCCGGGAAGACGTATCCATGGACGTCATCAGCGTGATCGAGGAACACAGCGCCGATTTCCCCGGCGTGGTGGTGGAGACCGAATCGCGGCGCGAATATGTGCTGGGGCCCTCGGCATTTCACGCATTGGGCTATATCAGCGAGATCCCCGAAGACCAGTTCGATTCGCTGAAAAACGAAGGCTATCACTACGGCGATGTTCTCGGCAAAGCGGGCCTGGAAAAACAGTACGAGAACGACCTGCGTGGGGTTGACGGACAGGAATTCGTGGAAGTCAACGCCCACGGCCAGGTGCTGGGCGCCATTGGCGACCTTCCCCGCCTCGACCCCATGCCGGGCAACGACCTCTGGCTCACACTGCGGTCCGATCTGCAGCTCGTGACGGCCAAGGCCTTCCCCGATTCCTTTAAAGGGGCGGTGGTGGTGCTGGACCCGCGCAACGGCGACGTGCTGGTCATGTACAGCAACCCTTCGGTGGACCCGAACATCTTTTCCATGGCGCCGGCGCAGCGCAGCAAACAGTGGGCCGCCGTGGCCGCGGACCCGTCGCTGCCCCTTAACAATCGCGCCATCCAGGGCACCTATTCGCCCGGATCCACCTTCAAGCTGATCAGCGCGCTTTCGGGCCTAGAATGCAACGAGCTGCATGCCGGCTCCACCATGCCCCGCGGCTGCACGGGCTCCTACCGGATCGGCGGCCGCATCGCCCATTGCTGGAAAGAGACCGGACACGGCCGGCTTTCGCTCATCCCCGCCATTCAACAGTCGTGCAATGTCTACTTTTATCAAGTTGGCCTTAAAGTCGGCGATAAAAACATCATCAAATACGCGATCCTGTTCGGCCTGGGCGGCCTGACCGGCATCGACCTGCCGCAGGAAAAAGAGGGTTGGATGTCGGGCGAAGAGGCCTATAACAAGCGTTTTGCAAAACGGGGATGGATCTGGACCGGCGGGCTGGTGCTGGATCTTGCCATCGGCCAGGCTCAAGTCGTCACGCCGCTGCAATTGGCCGTCATGGTCGGGGCCATGGGCAACACCGAACATCGGTACAGGCCGCATCTGGTGAGGGAAATCCGCGCCCATGACGGCGCGGTGGTCCGGACCACCCGCCCGGAATCCAGGGCCACGCTGCATCTCAAGCCCGAAACCATTGAAACCATGCTCAAAGCCCTGAAAAGCGTGGTCGAACCGGGCGGGACCGGCGGCCGATCGGCCGTGCCGGGCATCTCGGTGGGCGGAAAAACCGGCAGCGCGCAGAACCCGCAGGGCGAGCTTACCCACGGCTTGTTCGCGGCCTGCGCGCCGGTCGAGAAACCCGTGATCGCCGTGGCGGTGGTATTGGAAAACGCGGGCCACGGCGGATCGGTGGCAGCGCCGGTGGCGGGTGAAATTCTACGCTATTTCTTTGCGCGCGACCCGGAAGGCCGGCGATTGTGGGACCAGCTCAATCCCCAGGGGGACACAGGCTGGATGGCAAACGTACCGGCGCCATGATCCGCCCGGTTGGAGGTTGTTGACTATGGAAGAATACCAGCGAAAAACGCAATTCGATTTCTCGATTTTTCTTTCCGCCCTGGCCCTGTGGGTCTTCGGCATCCTGCTGGTCTACAGCGCCACGCATATCCATGAAACCGGTCCGCTGGTGGGACTTTACCGGGCGCAAATCGTGTGGGTGCTCATGGCCGTGCTGGTCATTCTTGCGGTCGTTTCAATTCCCACAGCCTTCTACTATCATGGCGCCTACGTCATCTACGGCTTATCGCTGCTGCTTCTGTTGTATGCATTTTTTACCGGCGTGGAGGCCAAAGGCGCCGAACGATGGGTGCATATAGCCGGCATCCGCCTGCAGCCGTCGGAGTTCGCTAAAATCGGCCTGCTCATGGGCCTGGCCCGCTATTTGTCAATAAAACCCATCAGTCTCGAACGGATCGCCTCGTTCATCGTGCCCGCCATTCTCATCGGCGTGCCCTTTCTGCTCATTATAAAGCAACCCGACCTGGGCACCGCCATGGTCCTGGCTGCCATGTCGCTGCCGGTTTTCTTCTGGGCCGGCCTGACGCTGGTCGAAGCCTTCTTTCTGGTCTCGCCCATCGCGTCGCTGGTGCTCTCCATGATCCCCCTCATAATCGGCTTCTCGCTCAAGCAATCCACGGGCATTCTGAGCGCGCTGCCGTGGGGCGTCTTTTTCCTTATTGTAATTGCGATGCTGTACTTCCGGCGCCCGCCGCTTCTTGTCCTGATCGCCACGGTGGCCGCCAACCTGTTCACCGCCGCCGGCACGACCATCATCTGGAATACGTTCCTCAAAGACTACCAGAAAATGCGCATCGTCAGTTTTGTCAACCCGCAACAGGACGCCGCAGGCGCGGGCTATCAGGTGATCCAGTCCATGGTGGCCATCGGTTCGGGCGCGTTTTTCGGCAAAGGCTATCTCAAAGGGACCCAGACGCGTCTTTCCTATCTGCCCGAACAACACACCGACTTCATCTTTTCGGTGCTGGGTGAACAGTTCGGCTTTTTCGGTTGCCTGCTCGTCCTTTGTGTATTTTTATTCCTCATGTACCGGGGATACCATACGACCGAATTCGTGCGCAACCGGTTTACCAATCTGCTCATCGTGGGCGCCATGTCAATCATCGCCTTCCACGTGTTCGTCAATATCGCCATGACCATCGGCATGATGCCGGTGGTGGGCGTCCCGCTGCCGTTCCTCAGCTACGGCGGGTCCTTCACCTTCACCGTGGCGGTGCTCATCGGGCTGATCCTCAATGCGCGCGTCAGCCGCCAGGATTTCTGAAAGGAAATACCACCTCATGCATCCGGTGCTCTTCAAATTGCCGTTGATCAATTTTCCCATCCATTCCTACGGCCTGATGCTGGCGCTTTCGTTTCTGCTGGGCATCTGGGTCGCCTCGGTGCGCGCCAAACGGCGTGCCCTGGATCCCAACGTCATCATGGATGTGGGCTTTTACGTGATCATCGCCGCCATCATCGGCGCGCGGCTTTATTACGTCTTCCTCCATTACGATGAGTTCCAAAGCAACCTTCTGGACATTATCAATCCCTTCCAGGCCGGCAGCGTGGGCATCGGCGGTCTGGTGATGTACGGCGGATTCATCGGCGCCATGGCGGCCTCGATAATGTACTTTCGCGTCAGGAAGCTCCCCTTCTGGCCCTATGCCGACGTGGCGGCGCCCAGCTTTGCCGTGGGAGAATTCCTCACTCGCATCGGCTGCTTTCTCAACGGCTGCTGTTATGGCGCGCCCACGCACTCCTTTTTCGGCGTGGTCTTTCCACCCTCTTCGCCTGCGGGCGCGTACGAAGTGCATGCTGCCGAGGCCTTGCGTCAGACCGGCGCTGCCGCCGGGCCGCTTGCGTTGCATCCATCACAGCTCTATCTTTCCGCGGGCGCGCTGGCGATCGCTCTCATCGTGATCTTCATGGGCCGCAGAAAATTCGCGCAGGGGTTCGAATTCAACCTGACAGTGCTGCTCATGGCAATCCTGCGCTTCTTCGTGGACTTCACCCGGTATTATGGCGCCAACGAACGGCTTGGCGGCCTTTCACACAACCAGATCGTCTGCCTTATCATCGTCCTGATCTGCGGCGGACTGATGCTGAAGCCGATACTCGCGAAAGACACCTCGGCATCTTTGGGAACCCCTTCCGCGCCGGCGGATTGACACCCTATGCGCACGGCGGAAAGTACCCTCCCGACTCCGCGCACCGCGCCGCTCTGGCTTCTGGATTTTGCCTATCCAAGGCTGTGCATCGTCTGCACACGTCCATCGTCACCCGAACTGCGCTGGATGTGCACCGAGTGCATTAACGCCTTGCGCATAAACGCGGCGGGCCGCAACGCCTGCCCCTGGTGCGGACAGAACCGCACCGAACGCCGCTGCGACTGCACGGAGGAAGCGCATGCAGAGCCGCGGACATTCTCGCTGTTCGACTTTGACGAAACGCTAAAGCCGCTCGTGCATGCCTTCAAATACGGCGGACTAAAAAGGCTGGCATTCGACCTGGGCCGGCACTTCGCATCATTGCTGCCGCCCGAATACACCGACGGGGTCCAGGCCGTGATCCCCATACCCCTGCACTGGGCGCGCACGCTCAAGCGCGGATATAACCAGGCGGCATGGCTGGCGCGCGGATTCTGCGCAGGTCTGAGCGCGCCGAACCTCCTCCATGAAAAACCGGTGCGGCGCGTACGACATACGAAAACGCAGACCCGGCTGGACAGAAACCGCCGCGCCGCAAATATCGCGGGCGCATTCCGCCTTCATCCGCGCAGCCGCGAATTTCCCGTGGGTAAACGGATCATCATCGTGGACGACGTGGTGACCACCGGCGCCACCACCGCGCAGTGCGCGCAGGTACTGCTGGCAGGCGGCGCGGCGGAAGTCAGAGTGGTGTCGCTGGCAAGGGATTGAAAGCGCGCAGGTACTGAGGCCGGCGGCGAAAAGGAAGACTATGCTGAACGCTCGATAGTGCGGCCGTCTTTCTGCCGCCAATTATGCACATTGCTCGAAACAACCATGGTCACTGCATACCTGCTTTGCTACTGCCGCCGCGCTTCATTTTATAGATGCCGGACGAAGGGCGCACGGAATACATAATAACTACGACGATATAGCGGATCATGGCGCCTCCTTTTCTACTTTCGCAATCGCAATTCGATATTCCTGCTTTTTGCGATCGACTCAATCAGATCAACGGCGGATTTAGCTGCGGCCGCGGACAGAGGCCGCAATTCAGGCCGCAAAGGGAGAAGAAAGGGTATTTTCGTTTATATTCCGTCATTGGTGGGGTGGCATGTGATGCGATCAGTCCTCAGGTTTATTGCCACTAATCTCTGATCGACTTCCGACCTCGATGTATTAAATGCATCCGCTATTCCAACACTATCTTCAGCCCGAGTTTTTCCTTCATCACCAGCAGGGCTTCCGCATTTCCTCGCGCATCATCAACGGGATTATGAGTATGCTTCGTCCGGCGCAGGTGTTTGAAGTTGACGGTGGTGTCCCTGGCCAGGCCTTTATAGAGCGAGCCAAGGTTGGTTGAGCTGTAGCCGAATGGGTTTTCATTCGTGAAATGATGGAAATACCAGTTTATGAATTGCCAGTCATAGCCGTTATTGTCCGAAATGAACATGGGGCGGCCCTTGCTGTTCTGCCGGACCCATTCTGAAAATCGCTTCATTTCGGCTGCAGGATCGGCGAAAGTCTCGGTCTCCTGCCGCGTGAAGCCGCTGACCGCAAGCGCGTCCGGGAGCCATTTGTCGGATATCGGTCTCAGGCGTGAGTAGAATGTCTTATCCAATGCGGAATCGACTACGATGGCGCCGAATGAAATCATGGAGTAATCGCCGGGAATCGGGCCATCGGATTCGACATCGACCATTATATAGCTCATCGGACAACTCCGGATTGCTCTGGGAAAAGCAAAACAAAGCGCTGCGTTGCAGCAAAGATGTGAGTGGAATATCCTTGCCTTCCGTGCAGGCCTGGCGCAATGCTCAATTCATTACGCAATGGGCGCTATCGCGTCAGAGGTAATGATACCCTTTGAATAATCGATTTCAACTTTGAATCGGCGAAGAAAATCAAGTCCAATCAACGCGTCGATTCCCCAAGATTTCTCGAAATGCGAAACAAACACTTCGAGATTCTCTATCGAATGTCCGCAGATTTGAATTTGCGGGAGAATGATCCTCTCATATTTCTGCGTTTGCAGTCCATTTTTAACAATGACAGGCTTTGTCGTTCTGAGAAAACCGGCATAATGAAGAGCCGTATCAGAAAATTCAGTCAGTGGAGCGCCGGTATCAAAGATAGCATCGAATTCATGATGAGCTGCATTGCCGGAAATCACGGAAATGGAGAGGTAAATATACGGGGCGTCTGTATTAAACGTGGTAATGTTCGGCATGAGCCCTCCAGCCCCCAGGGAATGTACTTTCTCCCGTATATTTGAATGCGGAGGGCGTATCTAATGCCGGAAGACGATATACTTCATCCTTGTCAACTGAATGCCGAGAAACCACTCCCCTTATAAGATGACCGCTCCGATCAAGATCAAAATCGGTGATGAGAAGCCATTCATCGGGAAAAATGCTTTTCATTTCGTTCCATGATAATTTTTTTTCCATACGCAGATCTTTCAGGATTATCTATAGCTAATATACTTTATGAGATTTCAAGAACCGCACGGCTGTTGCTTATAGCCACACCGCCGGAGGGCGTATCTAATGCCGCTCTGCTCCGCGCCCCGTCTATCCTTTTGTCAGCGATTTCTTGCTTCTGGTGGTCTGCAGCTTATTCTCCGGCAAACGGCGGTCCAGAAAGTCAAGCGAGAGCTCAATCACTTCTTTAGCCTCGTCCGGGGTTGTGGTGCCGATCGTGACCATGTCCTGGTTGCGGATCGTGTTCCATACAAACGCCAGGCCTACCGGCGGCAGAAGCCGGCCTGCCGCCAGCGGCTTGATGGTCATGACCGGCTTCTTGGCGTTCTTGATGATCCGCATGACCCAATCCGCTTCGATCTGCATGAGAAAACCGTCCGCATTATAGAGCTGGATGTACGTTTCCACATCGGCATCGGTGGCGTCCGCGATGGTAATGGATTCGGGCATATGTGAGGACAGGCCGGGAATCATTCCCCTTTCCCGTATCATGCGGGTGTACGTATCGATATCGCGGATTATGTTGTGCATGCGGTCAATCAGCGCGTCGGTAATACATTGATGCGGCATGCAGAAGGCGGCCCCAAGCTCCTTGCAGGTATCAAACACGCGGGCAGGTTCGGTTTCAGGCGGGCCGCCCGGCACGATGTTGAAGTGCGGCGTAAGCACCAGCGTGACCTTCCGGCCTGTACGGTCCTGGGCGTCATGAATTGCGTCGCGAAGCATTGGAACCGGCATGCCCATGACCACGTCAACGCCGTACTGGAGAAAGACGGTGATGATGTCCGCGATGTTCGCGCTGGTCTGATAGGTTTTAATGAAGGAATCTTTGGCAAGGCTGGTGTGCGAAAAGCCAAGGAACCAGTTAGTGCCGATAATCAACCGGGATAATGAGATCCCGCCGACCATGGTTCTGGGGAAATCATGCATTTTTCCGACTCCTTCAGGGCTTGTATATCTTCAAGCGCAGGCAGGGGGCCATATAATCAAAGTCCCGATCATTGTGTATGAGGTCAAGACTGTTTTCCGCGCAAAAAGTCCCGATAATAACATCGATGGTTTTGCGAATAGTAATTCCCTTTGCGCGAAGAAGGCTGTAATTATCAGCGGCTTTTTCCGCCATGCGGAACCCCACCATGTCATAGTGCGGAAGCGAAAGGAAAAGCGAGGACACCCGAACGCGCTCGGATTTTGTCCGTATGCCTTGGATTACTTCACAGTAAATAAGATCGCCGATGCCTGTCAGGTCATGCTCAAGACAATAATCCACTTTTCTGACAACATCCGGGAGCCCATTTCTGAAATATTCAATCCAGGCCGATGTATCGACGATGACCATCTTAATCCCTTCGCATTGATTCGAGATCGCCCTCCCAATGGATTTTTCCCTTGAGCGCCCGCAGCTTCCGCTGAGAGTTGATCTGGACGAGAAGCCTGAGCCCGTGCTCTATGGCCGCTCTTTTCGTTCTATGCTTTCCGGTCTTCAAGGCCCGCCGCATCAAGGTATCATCAATGACGACATTGGTACGCATGTTGCACCTCCGTATGTGTATATAGTATACACATTGCAGCAGAGATTATCAAGGCCATTACGGCCACGACCTGCGCTGTATCCCCCATGCCCTTCCCGCTATGAATTCAGATGCGGGAAGGGATGGGCGGAGAATCCATATGTCAATCCTTGAATACAAATGGAAGCGGCAATAGAATCACGCCGATAATGATCAGCACGGTTACATTGCCGAAGAGATACGGGTATGCCATGAGAGCAATTCCCGTGGCTAAGAAGATCATCCTGCTCTGCTTCCTGCCATAGACAAAGTAGGCCAGCCCGAAAAGCCCCGTGATTGCGCCGACCAGAAGGTTTGTTGCGGAAAACATCTTTATTTCTCCCCGCTGAGTTGCGCCCGCCAGATTACCTGCATTCCACTGTTTACCGTTTACCGATTACATGCATTCCGCCGACTACCGACCCCCGACTTCCGACCTCCGATTTCCGACTTCCGATTTCTGACTTCCCGCGTTTTCCAGCCTTTCCAGCAGCGCCCGTGCTTTAGCAATCGTAAATCCATTTACTTTCGCAATCTCCTCCGGGGCGGCCTCACGCACCCTCTTGAATGAACCGAATGTGCGGATAAGAAGCGCCGCTTTTTTCGGCCCTATGCCCGTGATCTGTTCCAGGGCCGAACGCTTGAATTGCCGGTCCCGGCGCGCGCGGTGAAAGGTGACGGCATAGCGATGCACCTCGTCGCGGATGCGCTGTACAAGGCGGCGCGCCGGGTGCGCGGGCGGCAGACGCACCGGTTCGGAAAGCGACGGCGAAAAAATCTCTTCCTCGTGCTTGGCCAGGGAGACAACGTGCGGCGCATGTTCAAAGGCGGACAAAGCCTTTTGCGCGGCCGACAACTGGCCTTTGCCGCCGTCGATGAGCAGCAGGTCCGGAAGCCGGCCTTTCTCTTCCGACAATCGGCGCAGACGGCGCTGCACGATCTCCATGATCATGGCGAAATCGTCCTGGCCATGGACGGTCTTGATTTTAAAGCGCCGGCAGCCTGATTTGTCCGGCGCGCCGTCGACCCATCGCACCATGCCGGCCACGGCGAATGCGGGGCCCATGTTGGAAATGTCGAACGCCTCGATTACCAGCGGCAAAACCGGCAGGTTCAACGCCTGCTGCAGGTCCGCGATGTCCTGCCGGGGATCGGCCGGGACTTTCTGCGCCAGATGATACCGCGCGTTTTTTTCAGCGATTTCGATCAACTGGTGTTTGGTCCCTTTGTGCGATTCAGTGATGTGCACATTTTGCCGAAACCGGCCGGCGAACCACTGTCGCAGCGCGTCCGCATTAAATCCCCGCTCCGCGGGGATCACGATTTCGGCCGGCGGATTGTGCCGCGCGGTTTCATAGTATTGCAGGACAAGATGATCGTGTTCGGCCTGCTCCAGCTCCCATGATTCACGCGCGAAGACGAAGGTGCGCGCGCCCAGCAGCAGGCCTTCGCGAAATGCGAGCACCGACATGCAGATATGCCGGTCGCCGTCGAAAAAGCCGAACACATCGCAATCGGCATGCGGCAGAAGCAGGTCCACGCGCTGCAGGCGCGACGCCTCTTCGATCAACCGGACCTGGTCGCGATACTGCGCGGCCCGTTCATATTCCATGCGCGCGGATGCGTCGCGCATGCCGGCTTTGAGTTCGGCCAAAAGGTCGGTGCGCTTTCCCGATAAGAACCGTATCAGCATCTCCACCTGGCGGCGATAGTCCTCCCGGCTGATTTTGCCGGCGCAGGCGCCGCTGCACCGGCCCATGGAGAAATTGATGCACGGCCGCGCCGGCCGCGCAAGCGGAAGCCGCTGCGCGCAGTCGCGGATGCGGAAAATCTTCCGGGCGAATTGCATGGTCCTGCGCATGGCGCCCACATCGGTAAACGGGCCAAAGTAGCGGGCGCCGTCATCCGCCACGCGCCGGGTCACGATCATGCGGGGAAACGACTCCTCAAGCGTGATCTTGATATACGGGAAATGTTTGTCGTCCTTAAGGTCGATGTTGAAGCGCGGCTGGTGGCGGCGGATGAGATTCGATTCCAGGATCAGCGCCTCGGTCTCGGAGGCGGTGACGATCCATTCCATGTCATGCAACCTTTTAAGCATGAAGGGGATCTGCGGCCGGCCGTCATGGTCGTCGGCAAAATACGAGCGTACGCGACCGCGCAGGTCCACGGCCTTTCCTATATATATGGGAGCACCGGAGGCGTCTTTCATGATATAGACGCCCGGGTCCTGCGGAAACCGGTCGGCCAGGGCGCGAAGCCGGACAAGGCCTTGTATTTCGCTCATCATAGGAATAAAATATATCCTATCTATAGTTTATCGATTGGGAAGCCCGGGATTCTGTGATGTATTTTTATCGCGCCTAAAATCCGATGAATACAAGAGCTTTTACATCCGCCGTCTGCGTTCTGATATGCAGCATTCTGCCGGGATGCCCGTGCTTTGCCGCGCATTCCGGAGATGATGGCGACGGGTTCTCCCTTGCCGCGGCCATAGCCGAAGCACGGGCGACCCAATACGCGCCGGCGTTCATCGATTCCATCCGCAGGGCGAACAGCGCAACCTTTGCGCCACGGATGCGCAGGCTTGATCGTTTGCCGCTTCCGCAACGGGAAACGCTGGTATATGCCTGCTCATGGGGACCCATCCGCGCCGGCTACGGCGTGGTGACGCTCAATAGCGATTCGTCATGCAAAGGCCGTCTCGAAATGGCGGCCCAGGGCGTGTCCAATAATTTTATCAGCGCCTTTTTCCGCATGCGCGACCATCTGCGCTGCATCATCGACAGCGCCGGTTTCTATCCCCATTTTCTTGAGGAACACATCCGCGAAGGCCGCTTTAGGGCGGACCGGTGGATTCTTTTCGATCCGGCCGCGGGCCGATGCTATACGCAGAAAAAAAATTGCGAACGCGTGGAATCTCCTCCCTATGCGCAGAGCATTCTGTCCGTGCTTCTGCGCATTCGCACGCTGCAATTTGCGCCGGGTGATACCTTTTCCATCGATTGTTTCGTGCAGCATAAGAATTACCGCGTCAAGTTCAGATGCATACGGAGCGACATGATCAAAATCGATCTGGGACAGTTCTCCTGTCTGCTTATCGAACCGGAACTCGAAGGCGAAGGCCGCGTATTTACCAAAAAAGACAAGCTGCGGATCTGGCTGAGTACCGACCGGTATCATACGCCGGTATTCATTAAAAGCAAGCTTGGATTCGGATCGCTTTCAGTCCAACTCCAGCGGTTCGAACAGGAGTGAACGTGCTTTCCGGATGGTATCAGAGCATCATTGAAGCGGACCGCGCATTGTTTCTGCTTTTCAATGCGCGGCTTTCGCATCCCGTTCTGGATTTCCTTTTCGTCCACATTACCGATGCGGCGTTCTGGATCGTGCCGGGCATTATCGGCGTCGCCGTATTGATCATGCTGGAAAGGAAACGAGCGGTCCTGATCATCGGACTTTCGCTGATCACCGTGGGAATATCCGATCCCCTCTGCTGCCGGATCATCAGGCCTGCCGTCCACCGGATGCGGCCCTGCGATGCGCGCGCGCCCATTGCCGGCGGCCGCTTTTTATTAGGCCATAAAAGATCGCTCTCGTTTCCGTCCGCGCACGCCATGAACAGTTTTGCCCAGGCCGCGCTTTTTTCGCTGCTGTATCGCAGGCTTTTCGTATGGATCGTTGCGTCCGGCATTGCGGCGCTGGTCGCCTTTTCGCGCATCTATGTGGGCGTGCACTGGCCCATCGACGTTGCATCCGGCGCCGTGCTTGGTGCGGCCGTGGGCGGTCTTGTGTTCGGCGCGTATGTGCTTATCCATGCGCGATGGAAGAATTCATTGAAACCAGCTACCACACCGGCGGTCACCTGACCCTATGGCGCGCATTCTCTTTATCGACGATGACCGCAATTTCTGCCGACTCATACAGGACTTCTTCGGCAAAACGTATGCGATGGCCACCGCGCTTTCGGGCGCCGAGGCTATCCGCCGGTGCGCCGCGGAGCGGTTTGATCTGGTCGTCTGCGACATCAAGCTCCCCGATATGAGCGGGCCGGAACTGGTGGTGCGGATCCGCGAGCTGCTGCCGCAGATCAAGACCGCGCTCATCACCTCGTATAATGTCGACGACTATATCGGCGTGGCGCGCAAATACGGCATCACGGACATCATCCCCAAGACCGTGCCGCTTAACTTTGCCGAACTCGAGGTCATGATATCGCGGCTTTCGCAGGGCGACATCTTCGGGCTGCAGCGCTACCTGCTGCCCGGCGCGGCCCGCGTGGAACAATGCGAAATACATTCTTCCGATGAGGCCCGCGACGTGCGGGAACGGCTGGTGACGACGCTCCTTGAGCGGTTCGGGTCCGCGGGCGACATGAAACTCATCCTGGATGAAATCATCACCAATGCGATCTACCACGCCCCGCGCAATCCCGACGGCACGGAAAAATATCCCGAACTCACCAATGTGCGCCTGCTGCCCGAGGAGAGCGTGATCGTCGAATGGGGCTTCGACGGCGAAAAATACGGCGTGGCGGTCATCGACCGGCAGGGGAAATTGACAAAGGAAATAGTGCTGGAAAAAATCGACCGGCAGATCGCCGGCACGGGCATTCTGGACGATTCGGGCCGCGGGCTGCACATCAGCCGCATGCTGGCCGACCGCATGATCATCAACATCCAGCGGAATGTGAAGACGGAAGTAATTCTCATGAACTATATTTCTAAAAAGTATCAGGGCTCCAAACCGCTCTATATCAATGAATTGTAAGCCGGTGTTGAACACCTTTTGTAAAGGCATCAATCCATGTCCCAGGAAGTGACGTTCCTCAACCGCATCGGCGGCAAAAAAATCCGGCTTTCGGGCTTCAACAACCTGACGAAAAGCCTCAGCTTCAATATTTATGACATCTGCTACGCGCGCTCAAAGGCGTCGCAGATCGACTACCTCGAATACATCGACGAGGTGTACAATTCAAAAAAGCTCCAGAGCATCGTGGAAGAGGTGACGAGTATCATCCAGGCCAAAATCATCAACATGTCGACGCAGGATTACGTGCCCCGCGGCGCCAGCGTGACCGTGCTGATCAACGAGGGCCATGCCATCGCCGGTCCCGGCGGCGATGTGACCGCCCATCTTGACAAAAGTCATATATCCATCCACACCTACCCGGAAAACAACCCCGGCACCGGCATTTCCACATTCAGGGTCGACATCGACGCGTCCACCTGCGGCATGATTTCGCCGCTGCGCGCCCTCGATTTCCTCATCGAAAACTTCGAGTCCGACATCGTGCTTATCGATTACAAGGTGCGCGGTTTTACCCGCGACGTCAAGGGCCGCAAGGTCTATATCGACCACGACATCACCTCCATCCAGGACTATGTGTCTGATGAACTCCTGTCCCGGTATTCGGCCTACGACATCAATATCGTTTCGGACAATCTGTTCCACTCCAAGATGATGGTGAAAAAATTCAAGCTCGAAAATTACCTGTTCGGCCCTGAAAGCGCCGAATTGTCGCCCAGCATGAAGGAAAAGATCTCGCGCATGCTCAAGCGCGAAATGCAGGAGATCTTCGAGTGCGATAATATCTACGCCATGGACTAGCCGCACGACCATGACACGAACCCGGACCAGAAAACGCATGGTGAACGAGTGGCTCAATCCGCAGAGCGGTTTTTTTTACACCGTCAACCGGACGCTCGTTCGCGCGACAACGCCGCACCAGCGCATTGAGTTGGTCGATACGGACGAATTCGGCAAAACGCTGCTGCTGGACGGCATCACGCAGGTGGTGGAAAAAAACGACTATCAATACCATGAACCCATGGTGCATCCCGCGCTCTGTTGTCATCCCCGGCCGCGCGACGTGCTGGTGATCGGCGGCGGCGACGGCGGCGTCATCCGCGAGGTGATCAAATACCCCTGCGTGCACAACATTGTGTGCGCCGAGCTCGATGCCGAGGTGATCGCCTTTTCGCGCAGGCACCTGAGCCATGTGCACGGCGGGGCGTTCGCCGATCCCCGGGTAAAATTGCATATCGTAAATGGCCGCGCGTTCGTTGAGCAGTGTCGCAATGCGTTCGATGTGGTCATCATGGACATGACCGACCCGTTCGGCCCTTCGAAAATGCTCTATACGCGCGAGTTTTTCAAAGCAGTCAAGCGGTCGCTAAGGGGACCGCGCGGCGTCTTCGTCATGCATACCGAATCGCCGGTGGCCCGGCCTGTAGCGTTCAATTGCATCCAGACCACGCTGCGCGCCGTGTTTCAGCATGTCGGCATTCTGTACCTGTATATTCAGATGTACGGCACGCTCTGGTCCATATCCGTGGCGTCCGACCGCGGCGACATCCGCGGCAGGTCTCCCGCTGCCATCGACAGCCGCCTCCGGCGTTACGGCATTCGCGGGTTGCAGCTTTTTGCCGGAAAAACGCACGCGGCAATGCAGGCGACGTATCCCTGCCTGGACGAGGTGCTGCGCCGGAAAACGCGCGTCATTACCGATGCACGCCCGGATTTTCCCGATAACTTCATCCAGGCGAAACAGACATAACCAATACCATCCGGATGCGGCCGCGGACACGCGCGGACCATCCGAAAGGCCGGACCATCTATGCTCGATTTTGCGCGCGCCGAAAAATTAACGGCCGTCCACGGAACGCCGGCGCTTTTCCTTTCGGCAGGCAGGATACGCGAAAATTACCATAACCTCAAGACCGCGCTCTCCTGCGTGGACCTGTATTATGCCGTCAAGTCCAATCCCCTGCCCGACATCGTCAACATCCTGTCGCCCCTGGGCGCCGGTTTCGACCTGGCCACCTCCGGCGAGGTAGAAATCATGCGGTCCTGCGGCATACCCGCGTCGCGGTGCATCCATACGCATCCCATCAAGACAGACCAGGAAATCCGGGCCGCCCTCGACTATGGCGTGGACACGTTCGTGTGCGACAACGAATGGGAACTTGACAAACTCGTTGCCTACCGCGACCGGGCCCGGGTCCTTGTCCGCATGAGCATAGAAAACCCGGCGGCCATCGTCAACCTGTCGCATAAATTCGGCTGCAAGCCCACGCAGACCTTCGCACTTATCAAAAAAGCCGCCGCCAGAGGACTTACCGTACGCGGGTTGAGCTTTCATGTGGGATCGCAGAACGAAAACGCGCTCAAATACCTGGAGGCGCTGGAATATTGCCGCGACATCTGCCGCAAGGCGGCCCTGGCCGGCATTACCATACAGACCATCGATATCGGCGGAGGTTTTCCCATCAATTACGTCACCAGCGTGCCGCCCATCGCCCAATTCTGCCAGCCCATCAACGAATACCTGGAACGCTATTTTGCCTCATACCAGATCATCGCCGAACCCGGCCGCTATATTTCGGGCACGGCGCTCACGCTCGCGGCGCGCGTGGTGGGTAAAAGCCTGCGCAACGACGTCTGGTGGTACTATCTTGACGACGGGGTATACGGCTCGTTTTCGGGAAAGATCTTCGACCACGCCGGATATCCCATGTTCGTGTCGCGCTCGGGCGCAACTCACTTGTCAACCGTGGCCGGCCCCACCTGCGACTCGATCGACGTGCTGTACGAAAACATACCGCTTCCCCGGCTCGAGATCGGCGACATCGTGCTGGTCGGCTCCATGGGGGCCTATACCAATGCATCGGCCACCCGCTTCAACGGCATACCGCCGGCGAAAGTGGTCGTGATCGACTGAACCTTACGCGGAGTTCTTGTATGAGTGATGCGACAACCATGCAATCCGGCAGCACGGCAACGCTGTGGATCAACAACCTGGTCGACGACCTTGCCGGCATGACGATCAAAGCCAAACACGCCGTGTTCTGCGGCTCGAGCTCGTTCCAGAAAGTGGAGGTGTACGACACCTACGCATTCGGCCGCATCATGGTGCTGGCCGGCACTCTGATGTTTACAGAAGCGGACGAATTCATCTATCATGAAATGATCTCGCACCCGGCCCTTATGCGGCACGGTGCGCCCAAAACGGTCTGCATCATCGGCGGAGGCGACGGCGGATGCCTTCGCCAGGTGCTGAAATATAAAAGCGTACGGGAAGTCACGGTCGTGGAAATCGACGCCATGGTTAAAAAGACGGTTGAACAGTATTTTCCGGACCTGGCACGATCGTTTTCCGACAAGCGCGTGCGCGTGGCGATCGACGACGGCTATGCTTTTCTCGAAAAATCAACGGACCGGTTCGATGTGATCGTGGTGGACTCCTACGATCCGGGCGGGCCCGTACAGTCGCTGGAGACCGCGGGCTTTTTCGCGCAGGTCGGCGACCATTGCGCCGACAACGGCGTGGTCGCTTTTCAGACCGATTCGCCGCTCATCAAGGCCGATTTTCTGCGCAAGACCATTCTGGGCGCCGGACCCTATTTCAAGGCGTGGCGGCCCTACATCTGCGCCATTCCCTCGTTTCCCGCCGGCATCTGCAGCTTTCTTTTGTGCGCAAAAAAAGCCGGCGCGCTCGACGGGGAAATACCGCCTGATGCCGGCGTGTTCGCGACATGCCGTTATGTCAATACCGAGGCGCTGACTGGCGCGTTCATGCTGCCGCAGAATATCCGGCAGGCGCTCACATAATCCAATCCTTGGAATCCGGGGAACAACCATAATGCACGAAAAAAACTACGACCCGTTTTTCGACGACGACGCCGAAGAGAAAAAATCAGAACAAAGCCTGCTGGCCATGATCCAAAAGCAGGACCGCACGGCCATCGTATCGGTTCGAAAGGGGTCCCGCGTCAAAGGAGCCGTGGTCCGCATCGGCGCCGATTATGTATTCATCGATATCGGCGCGAAAAACGAGGCGGCCGTTAAAATTCAGGAACTCATTGACACGGCAGGAGCGCTCAAAGTCGCCGTCGGCGCTACCGTCGAAGGATATGTCGTCTCTGATTCCAGCGGCGAGATCATGGTAAGCACGGCCATGAGCGGCAATGCCGAGGCGCCGACCTCCGAACTCTACACGGCCATGCGCGAAAAAATCCCCGTGCAGGGCAAGGTGACCGGCGTGAACAAGGGCGGATTACAGGTCAAGGTATTGGGCCATCGCGGTTTCTGCCCTATGTCGCAGATCGAGATCCGTTATGTTGAAGATGTCAATGCCTACCTGAACCGCACCATGGACTTCGCGATCACCAGCATCACCGAGGGCGGCCGCAACATCCTGCTGTCGCGCGTGCCGCTTTTAGAGGACGACCTGGAAAAGGAGCTCGATGCGCTCTCGGCAGGTATCGCCGCGGGGACCGTGCATACGGGCGACATCGCCCGCATCGCGCCCTTCGGGCTTTTCGTGCGCATCGGATCGCTTGACGGGCTGGTGCACATCTCCGAAACGGCCTGGGACCGGGTCGACAAGCTCGATGAATTATTTGCCGTTGGCCAGCGCGTATCGGCAAAGGTGCTCGGTGTTGAAAAACGCGAACCATTGCGCGACAGCAAGATAGCGCTCTCTATCCGTCAGGTGGACCAGGACCCTTGGACGGACATAGAAACAAAATTCCCCGCGGGCACGCAGCTTTCGGGTACGGTCACGCGGCTTGCCGACTTCGGCGCGTTCGTGCGCATCGCCGCCGGCGTGGAGGGGCTGGTACATGTTTCGGAAATGGCGTGGGGTACGCGCGTCAAGCACCCGCGCGATGTGACCGCCGTTGGGCAGGCCGTGCGCGTGACCGTGCTTGCCGTAAACCCCGGCAAAAAGACCATTTCGCTGAGCCTTAAAGACCCCGGCGGCGATCCGTGGTGCGATATCGGATCGCGCCTGCCCATCGGGTCAATGCAGGCCGGCACGGTTGCCGGCCGTCAATCCTACGGCTTTTTCGTGGACCTTTCCGCGGGCGTGACCGGCCTATTAGCCATGCCCAATATCGCGGCCGATAAGAAGAACGAAATCAAGACCGGCCAGTCCATTGCGGTGAAAATCGAAAAAGTCGACGCGGAACAGCGCCGCATCTCGCTCTCGTTCGGCATGGAACAGGCCGCGGCCGATGACCAGGCATTCGCGGAATTCCAAAACGAGCAAAAGGCGCAGGAACAAGCCGCAGCGCCCGAGTCGGCGTTCGCCGCGGCCCTTAAGGCGGCCATGGAAAAGAAAAAACGTTAGGCGCAAAATCAGGCACTGGAGGAGAAATGAAACTGCTGGTTGTCGGCGG